>PVMK01133516.1_pt1 | contig 52987 bp, 44 predicted proteins | sample 1853481 | NCBI WGS metagenome assembly PVMK01 (sample SAMN08533507, study PRJNA380276) | Marine sediment metagenome, whole genome shotgun sequencing project.
CGGATTTTCCTGCTGGCAACCGGATTACTGGCAGCGTATCAGATTGCCAGAGGGCTGGATGACATGAGTCCTTTAGCAACCTGGGCTTATACCATCGGATTTGGAACACTCCTGGTCGCAGGTTTGCTATTGATCATCCTGGGGTTTGAAGGACTTGAGAGTCAGGCCGTTGTCATTACGTCAGCCCTCGTCCCCCTGAGCATTTCTCTCGGGTTGATCTCAGAACACCTCCCTGCTTACACACTGCCCTATCTTGTGTTTTGCATCAGCGGGTTCCTTTTAATTGCACTCACCCGGTTTACAGCAAGCAGCCAAGCCGCCACAATTGTCCTGGCTTTGATCCATGGCATTGCTGGATTAATTATCACTTTTTTGCCGGTAATTCTTTTTTTCCAGGGAGATGTCCCGGCTGGATATATCCTGGTTGGTTTAGGTGGTGGGCTCATCGGAATAGGCGGACTTCTTTTAGCATTTCTAAAAGCCGGTATACCAATTTTGTCCCAGAAGACTATCTTATCTGTTCTGCCAGGGTTGCTTTTAATAATGACAGCCGCTTTTATTGGCGGGTTCTCGTTTCAGTGAACATTTTAATATCTGAAAAGATTTGAGTATCCTTTAATGATTGGTGTGTCAAAACAAATTTTAAAGAGCTAGATTTTCTCCCATTACTCCCAATCAATCACAGCTCCACTATTTATGGGATTTTCTAATTGATCAAACACAGGAACCTCATTAAATGAGTCTCCGTTCTCAATAACGTTAATGATCATTTCCTCGGCATCATAAGAAATCACCTGGCATTCTGAGTCAGATTGGTCAAAATCACCTCGTCCAGACCTAACAAATATCGGTTGTTTTACAGGGCTTCGATCCTCTGCTCTACAGAAAAAGATAATCTGCGCATACAATTTCCTTCGTCCCGGTCAATTAAGGTGAAGTACTTAAAATTGTACGTGAAAGCAGGCGATCTATTTATAATTAATGGGGTTGTTAATATTTGATAAATTACAGTCAAGGTTGTCTTGAATTAGGGTATAGTACTACTATATTTATTCGTTTAGTAAAGGTTAGATAGATGAGAAGAAAACTAACGATCTTAATGGTTGTGGTTATATTTAGTCTTGCCCTGGGGGCCTGTGGGCAGACCAAAGAACCACCTCCGCCCACGAATACACCCGTTTCTGTTGAAGTTGAGGATGCTGATAATGAGCAAGATGCAGATGCGGAATCTTCTGAGGACGAGGTAAGTGAAGCTGAGATCCAGGCAATTGATCCTGCTGCCCTGTTCTCAAGCAAATGCTCTGGCTGTCACGGCGCAGATCGATCTGGAGATAGGGGACCTTCCTTGTTGCCCGATCGCCTTACCAAGGAATCTGCCCAATATGCCGAAACCATAACCAATGGCAGGGGCGGCATGCCATCCTGGAAAGGCAAGCTTTCAGTGGATGAAATCAATGCCCTGGCTGAATGGATACTGACGACACCAGAATAAACAAACAACTAATAATCAATTTTTCCGTTAAATAAAGGTAGACCATAAACACGCAATTGAGTAAAGGAGATGCAAATGTCGGAAGAACTTACCAATGCCCCTTATGATGATGTAGAAATCAGTGATGACGATAAATTATGGGCCATGCTGGGCTGGATTCCCTGGTTCGGTGTGATCCTGGCTATTATTTCGCTGCTGGTCGAACCCCAGAAAACCCGCCCGTTTATTCGTTTTCATGCAGTACAAGCCATCGGGGCTAATATTATTATTGGCATCGCAAGTTTGCTACTGGGAATAACGTTGTTATTATCCTGCCTGGTTCCATTCTTGGGACTGGCAACAATTTACCCCGCTATTAAGGCTTATCAGGGCGAGTGGTTTGAACTACCTTGGTTGACACAATTCTGTAAAGATCAGGGTTGGATATAACAAAAAAACCCGGAGCAAAAGCTCCGGGTTTTTCTATTTAAGGCCTGATCACTCTAATACAAAAGCTTGATCACCAAAACGAATTTGGTCTCCTGCCCTGAGGTAATGGGCTGAATTTGGGGTTAGCTGGGTTTGATTTACAAAAGTGCCATTTCTACTTCTTAAATCTAACAGGGTTAAAACATTTCCCTCAAGGCGGATCAAGGCGTGGGTTCGAGAACATTTTTGGCTATCCAGGATAATATCTGATTGCCTGCCCCTGCCGGCTATCATGATTTCTTTGGTAATATCCACTATCGTCCCATTTTCGTGAACAATCCGCCAATCTGATTTCTTTTCGGGGATGTGTTTTAGCTGTTGGGCTACCCGTTCCGGCATTGAGGACATAAATGATAATCCAGTCCCCCGGACAATAATTTCTTCGGGGTTATTTGGCAAAACCACCTTTTCACTTCCAAATCGATCCCGAATTCCTTCTGATATACCGGGAAGTAATACTCCCCCGCCCAGCAGGATGACTTTCCCAACAGCATCTTCCTTAATGCCCATGTTTTCCAAAGACCTGGTCAGAACCTCTTGAAATGCTTGGTCCACTGGCTTGATCATCTCTGAAAAATCTCCCGGTGACAAGTTGATATTCTTTCGGTAAACTTGATTGTTTTTCATCACCAGAGTAACTGCCTGCTGATTGGCCAATGACTCAGCACCTTGATCTCCGCTGCTAATTTGTCTACTGAGAGACTCCTTTAATAATTGGCCCCAAATTCTTAGTGCCATAAAAGCAGAGCTATCATCCTCCAATTCATCGACGGGGATTTGGAGCTCACCTGAAATATGTTTAGCCAAAAGGGCATCGTACAACCCACTCCCGAACGGCTCATCATAGCTATTGATATCCGTAAGAATTCCTGTGTCGGCATTATATTTTCGGGCGTAGATAGTTGTATGGCTTCCCCCAACATCCACTATCAAATTGACATCATCTGAGTGGAATTTCTCAAGGAGCGATTGATCCCTCAGTCCCAGGATAATTCCTTCGGATTCAGGCACAAAATGCACTTGGTCGCAGATTTCAGTTGGAAAACACTCCAGTATTACGTGGTAAAAATCTTCAAATACCCTGGCATCATATTCTGTGCGCCAGCGGTCCGGGTAGGCAATTGAAAAATGAACCCCTTCATCAAATGGTTCTGAGTTGTATTTTTCTTCCTGAATTTGCTTGATCAGGCTGCGCAGCAGCAGTCTTGTAAAGAGTAAAGCTTCAAAGTGGGTGTAGCGCATCTGATGGGGAGAGGGATTTTCAATCAGGTGCGAACCGATGGATGGTTTAAAGAATTCCCTGACCTGATTGCGGGCCTGGGCATCTTCCAGGAAAGCCAGGGCGGTTTCCCCGATCGTCTCAACATTAATACCACCTTCTGTTAACGTCAACACTGCCGGTAATTTTCGATCCGAAAAATTTGCCAGGGGAGATGACAGGGGACTGGTAACGTGTTGAGCCCGCGCCCCATCATAATGATATTCCATGCGGTACAATCGCCAATTCACTGTTCCGCAATCGAGAGAATAGAGGGTGATCTTTTTGTCCTGCGCCATATAAGAATCAATAATGTTTTAGTAATAAACCATTATCCTATCCTAGAATTATATCCAATACCTCCCCTGCTCTCCAAATTGTAAGGTTATAGAAAATATGACCTCAGATAAAATGAGCCGCCAACCCTGTATAATTATCACCAAAGGGGATCACAATTTAGATGAACAAACCAGAATTGGAAGAAAGAATATGGAAAACCAGACCCTCGACCCCCAACGCCAGCAGTCTGCCAAACAATACGCGAAAATTAGACGGCGCTTTATGCTGCTGGATTTGCTGCTGGGAACAGCTTTACTGCTTATCTGGCTGCTGGCGGGCTGGTCCGTCGAATTGAGAGACTGGATTTTGACCTGGACTCAAAATACGTGGCTTGCGGTACTGGCTTATGGCTTGATTTTTGGAGGGTGTTTCACAATCCTTGATCTTCCGCTTTCATTTTATACGGGCTATATTCTCCCCCACCGTTTTCAGCAGTCTAACCAGACCCTAAACGGGTGGGGTCTGGACTTAATCAAGAATCTGGGGTTGTCGGTAGTCTTAGGTGGATTCATCCTGGAGATCATCTATCTGCTGCTGCGGTCTTCTCCTGACTATTGGTGGCTCTGGACTGCCGGCTTTTTACTGTTATTTAATGTCCTGCTAGCAAATCTCGCCCCGATCTTATTATTTCCAATTTTTTATACCATTACACCCCTCGATGAAAAGTACCGGGATCTCCAGGATCGTCTGTTAACCATGGCAAATAAAGCCGGTGTTGAAGTAATGGGAGTATATGCCTTCGATATGAGCCGTCGGACAAAATCAGCCAATGCCGCCTTAACCGGTTTGGGAAACACTCGCCGGATAATCCTGGGCGATACACTTCTGAAAGAATTCACGACCGATGAAATTGAAACTGTCCTGGCCCATGAATTGGGACATCATACGAACAATGATATTCCCCTTGGCATGCTCCTCCAGACCCTGCTTACCCTGGGAGGGTTATACTTGACATCTTTGGGACTATCCCGGAGTATCTCCTTTTTTGATTTTGGATCCATTTCGGATCTGGCTGCTTTTCCTTTATTTGGATTGTTTCTGGGGGCTTATGGACTGGTGTCGATGCCATTCACCAATGCCTTCAGCCGCTGGAGGGAAATCCTGGCAGATCAATTCGCTCTGCAATTGACCAATAAAGGTGAGGCCTACGCCAATGCCCTCATCCGGTTAAGCAACCAGAATCTTGCTGAAGTTGATCCTGAATCCTGGGTGGAATTCCTGCTCCATTCCCATCCAGCCCTGGAAAAAAGAATTCGAATGGCAAAAACCTTTCACACAGCTTGATAGGAAAATATCCTAAAGCTGAATCCAGGAGAGCAGGATGAAAATCCACCACCTCAACTGTGGAACCCTCAAAGCGCCATTTGTTCAGATTGATTCCATCGTTTACTGCCTGCTGGTAGAGACCAGCCAGGGTCTTGTGCTGATCGATACTGGATTTGGAAGTCGGGACTATACACATCCAGCCCAGAAGATGCGGTTTTTCCTGAGATGGATGGGCGTTCCCAAGCTCCAGGAAGAGACAGCCCTGGCCCAGGTCCAGTCCTTAGAGTTTGACGCTGGAGAGGTTAAACACATCATCCAGACCCATTTACACATTGACCATGCGGGGGGATTGGCTGATTTTCCAGAGGCGGATGTCCATGTTTTTCGCGATGAATATCTGGCAATCCAAAATCCACGGGGGTTGATGGAATTTGCATATATCCAGGATCATTGGGCTCATCAACCCAAATGGGTAATTCACGAATCAACCGGGGCGGATTGGTTCGGTTTTGATGCTGTTCGGATACTGGAAACCCCGGAAGCTGATTTTTATTTCTTACCTCTACCGGGCCATACCCGGGGACACTGCGGCGTGGCGATCGGCAAACCAGGAAATTGGCTTCTCCACTGCGGAGATGCCGCTTCTCCATTTCACGGTGGGGCAGATCTCCATAATCGAGGTTCCTCTGCCTACGTGTTAAGCTTCTTTCCAAACTATTTAGCCAATCGAATTCTGGGTGGTCATGTTCCAAGATTGCGGACTCTCCTGAAAGAGCATGGCAATGACATTAAAGCAGTCAGCGCTCATGATATCTTCAGCTTCTTGGAATATAATAGATTAGAGAAAAATATTCAGGAATAGCTCCAGGCATCTGCACCAAGTTAAAAGAAAAACTTCCGGGATCTATATTATTCTTCAAAATCCCGGAAGTCTTATTTATCGATCAATTATTTTAGCCTACAGCAACCGGCTCGTCAGCTTCATCAGGCAGGAAAGATTTACCGTACAGCGCTGGATCACCTTTTTTAAGAACGATTTCACCATCTTCTTCTCCATCAGATGGAGTGGCTGTCACCAGCACAACATCACCAGAGATGAAAGTTCCGGATAACACTGCATCTGAAAGTTGATTTTCAATCTTTTCCTGGATGACCCGCCTCAGTGGACGGGCGCCCATCTCAGGGTTATAGCCCAATTGGACCAGTAGATCGATACCTTCGGGCGTGATTTCCAGCTGAAGATTCTTTTCAACCAATCTCTCCCGGACTTTTTTCCAGCTCCAGGTCAACAATTTCTCGAATATGCTCCTTGCTCAAGGCATGGAAGACAACCACCGAATCGACCCGGTTAATGAATTCAGGCCGAAAAGTGTTTTTCAGAGATTTTAAGAGTTTTTTTCTCATCTCATCATAATCACGCTTGCGGGATTGTTCCTCATCCTGGGCCAGTTCAAATCCGATCGAAGCAGTATTCTGGATCAATTCTGCGCCGATATTGGAAGTCATAATCACCAGGGCATTTCGGAAGTCTATTTTTCTGCCCCGGGCATCTGTGATATGTCCCTCTTCCATAATTTGCAGCAGCATATTATGGGCTTCCTGATGGGCTTTTTCAATTTCGTCAAATACCACTATAGAGTACGGTCGTCTTCGGATAGCTTCAGTCAGCTGGCCGGCATCTTCATAACCAATATACCCAGGAGGAGCGCCAACCAGGCGGCTGACACTATGGCGTTCCATGAATTCGGACATGTCCAGATGAATTAATGCATCTTCAGAACCGAACATGAATTTCGCCAGGGCTTTGGTCAGTTCTGTTTTTCCCACTCCGGTAGGACCCAAGAAAATAAACGACCCAACCGGGCGCTTGGGATCTTTTAACCCTGCCCTGGACCGTCGGACTGCTTTGGCAATTTTAACAATTGCCTCGTCCTGGCCAATGATATGTTCGTGGAGTTCATCTTCCATATGCAGCAGCCGGTCAGATTCTTCTTCGGCAAGCTCCATCACAGGAATTCCTGTCCACATGGAAACAATCTCTGCGATATCCTCAACAGTTACAGTTGGACTGCTGTCTCTATCCCAGGCTGTTTTCAGAGCTTCAAGTTCTTCTTCCAGTTTCTTTTCCTGGTCCTCAAGTTCGTTAACCTGAACCTGGTCATTTTCTGCGTTTTTGAGTTCTTTGCGGACAGCCCGTAGTTTATGAACAATTTCTTTGGCTTCATCCCCTATCGGATTTTTATACATGCGCACCCGCGAGGATGCTTCATCAATCAGGTCTATGGCCTTATCGGGTAGGAAGCGACCAGATACATAACGGGCTGAAAGTTCTGTGGCAGCTTTCAGAGCCTCATCAGAAATTTTTAATTGGTGGTGATCTTCATATGCCGATCGAATCCCTTGTAGAATTTCAATGGTTTCTTCCTGAGATGGCTCATCCACTGTGATGGGTTGGAATCTTCTTTCCAACGCAGCATCACTTTCAATATGTTTGCGGTATTCATCCAGGGTAGTTGCTCCAACAACTTGAAGTTCACCCCTGGAAAGAGCTGGTTTAAGGATATTGGCAGCGTCCATCGCGGATCCAGCAGATCCCGCGCCAACCAGCATATGTACTTCGTCAATAAAAAGTATTGCGTCGGATTTTTTTCAGCTCAGATATTACGCGTTTCAGGCGTTCTTCGAATTGGCCACGGTACATGGTTCCAGCCACTAATGATCCTAGATCCAACTGCATCACTCGTTTTCCAAGCAGCGGTGCAGGAACATCTCCATCTGCGATGCGTTGGGTCAGGCCTTCCACAATCGCTGTTTTACCAACACCAGGTTCACCGATCAGGGCAGGGTTGTTTTTAGTTCGACGGGCAAGGATTTGCACCACACGCTCTATTTCAGTCTCCCGGCCAATAACTGGATCCAATTTGCCCTCTTCAGCCAGATCGGTCAAGTTCACGGCCAGCTGGTCAACCATCGGAGTAGTGCTCTTGGTCTTGCTTTTTTTGCTTCTATCCGACTGCCTGCGCGCTCTTTGTAGTTTGCTTTTATCCCTGGCTTCTTCCATCATGCGCAAAGTCTGCCTGCGGATTTGGTCAGCAGTCAATCCCAGCTGGATCAAGACATCATTAGCTACACCCTTGCCGTAAGAGATTAATCCCAGCAGGATGTGTTCAACACCAATATAATGATGACTCAAATTGCGTGCTTCTTCAACTGCCAGCTCCAGGACCCGTTGGGTCCCCTGGGATAATGCCAGCGCTTCACCACTGTATTCGCCGATACCAGTAATTCGTTCTGTAATTGTCAGGACACTTTCAACATTCAGTCCCAGTTCGCGCAGGACCCGTCCTGCAATTCCTCCCTGATCCAATAATAATCCCAACAACAGGTGTTCGGTTCCAATCTTGTCGTGTTTCATCCGTTCAGCTTCTTTATGAGCTAAACTCAATACCCTCCGAGCTCGTTGGGTAAATCTTTCCATGCTAGCCAAAGGACATCCTCCCGCAATGATCCGACGTATTCCCGGATATTACCGTAATTGAATTTTCGGTGCTCGCCACCCATTTTTGTGTAGACATTCTACCAAATTCCTATACAAATATGCTGCTAATGAAATAAATTTATAAAAATAATATAATGGGGCGGTCGGGAGATAAAAAAAAGCGCATCCTGCCAGATGCGCTTAATTTCAAGTTATTCTTCCTCATCTGGAGGAGATTCTTCTTCCGGTTCCTCGTTTTCTGGATCGACTTCCTCATCTTCAGGGGCAGTTTCATCCTCTTCTGTCTCAGTAACTTCTTCGACTTCATCTTCAGGGGCAGCTTCTTCTACGTGTTCTGCACCCTCGTCATCTGCGCCAGACAATATATCGTCGAGAGATCCGTCTTCGCCTAACTCACCTTGAATTTGCTCTAAGTCAAATGCTGCGTATTCATCTGAATCCACTTTTTCGAGACTTAAACCAATCCTATGTCGTTCCATATCCAGGCTAATAACACGCAAAGTCAAAGTTTCTCCAACACTAACCACTTCAGATGGATGGCCAACTCGGTCTACGCTTAATTCAGAAATATGTATCAATCCTTCCAAATCAGTATTCTCTATGCGAGCAAAAGCACCAAAATCAGTCAGGTTGGTGATAGTTCCCTGAATTAATTGACCTTCCTGAACTTCCCCAGCTTTTTCGATCCAGGGGTTATCAAGCAATCTGCGCATGGATAAACCAATCCTGCGTTTTTCTTCATCGATACTGATAACCTCAACTGTCAATTCCTGGCCGACTTTGACCAGGTCGCTTGGGTGATCAACATGATCCCAGGATAGTTCTGAGAGGTGGACCAAGCCATCTACGCCCTGGATGTTTACAAAGGCGCCAAAATCAGCCAGGCTGCTGACATAACCAGTCACCCTGTCACCGACGGCCAGATTGTCCAAAAGCTGATCTTTTATTGCTTCTCGGGTTTCTCCGATGGCATCTCTTTCAGACAGAATCAACCTCTGCCGGGATCGATCTACCTCGATCACCTTAAGGGTAATTTCCTTGCCGATGGCTTCACTCCAGCGATCTTCTGCGGATCCTTCACCTTCCCTGAAAACACTTACCAGGGAACCGGGAACAAATCCGCGTAGTTGACCTACAGGAACAAGCAATCCACCTTTGTTGTATCCTTCCACAAAGGTTGTGATTGTGTCTCCAGATTCGAGGCTTTGCTCAACTTTTTCCCAATCCTGTTCTTCCTGGGCTCGGGTGTAAGAAAGTACAACATGGCCGTTCATATCCTCTGGTTCGAGAACATAGACCAAAATTTCCTCTCCCACCTGGAAGGTTTCCAGCGATTTGGGATTGATTTGCTCCAGTTCTCTTCCAGCAATCAACCCATCAGCTTTTGATTGGACATCGATCAATATCTCGTTTGATGTAATGGCGGTAATCACGCCGTTCCGGATATCTCCCCTTTCAGGGATGTTTCCCAAGCCAATCCTTCCTGGGCTAAAAGGGTTTCCATATCCATTACTTCTGTGGGGGGCGAACTTTCGCTCATTACTTCTCCCCCTTGTTGGGACTTCATTTCTTCCATATTTATGGCACGCTCCGTTTTAGAATGCAGACAATTATACAGTGCAAATATCAACTTGGCAACCTTTGTGGTAAGATAATTCCTGTGAAAAAACACCTCTAATATTTATGATATTAATGACATTTATCGGTTTGATTCCAAAAGTTTGCCTCCCCTTAGGAAAAAAATGACGGCAATATATCCATTTACAGCGGTAGTTGGCCAGGAAAGAATGAAACGAGCCCTGGTATTAAACGCTGTTAACCCACGCATTGGCGGCGTATTGATCCGGGGCGAACGGGGAACCGCCAAATCCACGGCAGCCCGAGCTTTGGCCGCTCTGCTGCCAACTGTGGAAACCTTCTCCGATTGCCGGTTTGGATGCGATCCCAACCGCTCAAGCACCTGGTGCACAGAATGTCGCGAAAGACACAGTAACGGCGATCAGCGCAATATAGAAATGCAGCCAACCCCTTTTGTTAACCTGCCTGTCTCTGCTACAGAAGATCGTGTAGTGGGAACTTTGGACATCGAAAAAGCCATTCAAAAAGGTGAACGCCATTTTGAACCCGGTGTACTGGCAGACGCCAACCAGGGGTTGTTATATATTGATGAAGTCAATTTACTCGATGATCATGTGGTGGACTTGCTGCTTGATTCCGCCGCCATGGGTATGAATATTGTTGAGCGGGAAGGCATTTCATTCAGCCATCCTGCCCGATTTATTCTTGTTGGGACTATGAATCCAGAGGAGGGTGATCTCCGGCCTCAATTATTGGACCGCTTTGCTTTATCTGTGGATATCAGCGGTATCCGGGAAACCCGGGAACGGGTCTTGATCATGGAACGTCACCTCGCATTCGAAGAAAAACCTGAAGAATTCCGGGAACAATGGCTGCCCAGAGAACAGGAGCTGTCGGAGCAGATCAAACAGGCTAGAAAAATTCTTCCAGATGTTGAGTATTCTTCAAAAAACCTGGTTGATATTGCCAACTTGAGCACTTCTCTTCAAGTGGATGGTCACAGATCTGACCTGGTTATCTTGAAAACTGCCCGCGCTCATGCTGCGTTTGAAGGAAGAAAAGCCATCACCGGCCGGGACATTGCCCTGGCAGCTGAACTCGCCTATCCGCACCGGATAAAACGGGGACCATTCCAGCAATCTGATGTTTCCGCTGAGGAATTAGCAGAAAAGATTGAACAACTTACTGGCGGTTCTCCAGAAGGTGAAGGAGATGAGGGTGATCAGGGCCAGGAATCCAGTTCCGAAATGGGCGATAACGGGGATAAAAAAAAACGCTCGTAAGTTCGGTTACTGATGCTCCTCATCTAGAAGTTCCAGCCTATTCTGGGACCGGGGAAGTGTTTGAAAATAGCAATGCTTCCTGGTGGGAAGGTGCCAACCCGGTCAAAATTGCGGGCACCTTTGATCCAGAGAAGATAGATACCCCGCTGGACAGGATGAACAGGCGATCCGGCGGTCGAAGATCTCAAACCAGAACAGAAACCAAACGCGGCAGATATATTCAAGCCCGCCCCGCAAATGGCGAGCTGTCTGATATCGCGTTTGATGCGACCATCAGAGCCGCAGCGCCCTTCCAAAAAGACCGACGGTCTCCGGAAACAAAAGTGGCATTTTCAATCCGTAAACATGATCTGCAGCGTAAAATTAGAATAAAACAAACAGCAAACTTGATCTTGTTTGTGGTTGATGCTTCCTGGTCCATGGCAGTTGCTGAGAGGATGAGCGCAGCCAAAGGAGCCGTTCTCTCCCTGCTTACAGATGCCTACCAGCGCCGCGATCGGGTGGGGATGATCGTATTTCAAAAAGACCGCGCCCAGTTGATATTACCTCCAACCAATTCAATTGAACTGGCCAGACGCTATTTAGCTGATATTCCCATCGGCGGTAAAACACCCCTTTCCGCCGGGTTAAACCTGGCCTATGAAGTCATTAAGCGGGAAGAACTTGCGCATCCTGAGATCCAGCCAATGCTGATCTTGTTAACAGACGGGGTTGGCAATGTTTCAATAACCAAGTTGCCCCCCCAGGAAGAGGCCTATAAAATTGCCGATATGATAGCCAAAGACTATATTCCCAGTATCGTGATCAATATGGAGCATAAGGAATTTGACAAAGGTCTGGCAAGAGAGGTAGCTGAACACTTACAAGCTTCATATTATTGCCTGTCTGATTTGCAGGCGGAAAAACTACTGCAAACTGTCAAAGAAGAAATGGGCCATTAACCTGAGCCGGGGTCATTTCAAGAGGGAGGCGAACACTATCTGTTATCATTGGTAGCATGATTCCCGTCCTTTTGTCCATGGAAGGTTTTTTATCTTATCAAGAACCCGTGGAAATTGATTTCACTGGATTTGATCTGGCCTGCATATCCGGAGAAAATGGGGCAGGTAAATCTTCCATACTGGACGCGATCACCTGGGTATTATTCGGCAGAGCCAGGAAACACGATGAGTCAGTGATCAATCTCAATTCAAAACAAGCAATAGTTTCCCTCATTTTTAATTACGAAGGTAATCAGTATCGCATAATCAGAACAAATCCCAGGGGGGATACCAAACAGGTTGAGCTTTACCTCAGGGAAGACCCGGTGAAAAATGAGGAGCCAGAGTGGCAGTCTTTAACAGAGCGGACAATACGGGAAACCGATCAAAAAATATCTGAGATCCTTCGATTGGATTACGAATCCTTTATTAACGCTTCTTTTTTACTGCAGGGCGAAGCAGATCAATTTACCCAGCAGAATCCTTCCGTCAGAAAACGGATCTTATCCAAGATCCTTGGGCTGGAGGTCTGGGAGGATTACCGGAAAAGGACCTTTCAGAAAAGGAAAAAGTCTGAAAGTGAAATTAATCGCCTGGACGGTCGCCTTTCAGAAATCCAGAGTGAACTGGAGGAAGAAGATCAACGAAAAAAACAACTTCTTGGCTTGGAAAAAAACTTAACCGAGGCTCAGAAAACCAGGAAAGAGTCAGAAAAACAGTTGGCTGATTTGCAAACAGTCCTGGTATCCCTTGAAGAACAAAACAAAATGGTTGCAGCTCTAGAAAAACAGTCTGACAATCTTGCCGACAATATCAACCAGGCTAAAGATAAGATCACTCGCCGCGAAGACGAACAAAAGAATTTCCAAACAATCCTCAAAGATAAAACTCAAATCCATCAGGATTATCAAGCCTGGCAATCTGCCAGGCAATCTCTGGCTGATTGGGAAAAAGTTGCTGAACAATTTCGGGAAAAAGAACTGAGAAGGCAGGAACCACTGCTCCAGATTGCAGCCGAGAAAGGCCGCCTGCTCCAAGAACAAACCACTCTGGAGTCCCGCTTCAGAGATTTAGATGTTGAATTATCAAGCTTGCCCGAATTAAAAGGACAACTCAAAGAAAAACAGGGTGAGATAAAAGAAACAGAAGAAATTCTCCTTATCCGGGAAGAAAAAAAAACAGGAATTAGAGACTGCCCGCCAGGAACAGGCAAATGCCAAAGCAGAGAATCCCCTGCTGTTCCAGGAGATGAAAGACCTTAAAAAAAGAATCCGGGATCTGGAGGCTGCCGAAGGAGCGCTCTGCCCCTTATGCGGACAGGAACTATCAGAATCCGATCGAATTGCTCTCATAAAGACCCTGCAAGATGAGGGTAAAGAAATGGGTGATCGCTACCGCGACAATCAAAATACCCTTAAGGAAGCCAGCCAGGTCGTAAAAGATCTTCAATTAAAAATCACGGAACTAAGTTTGGCAGAGAATTCACTTCGCATGGCAACCCAGGAGGCAGATAAGATCCAAAACCAGATCACGAATCTGGAAGACCAGAAAACATCCTGGGAGAAGGACCAACAACAGGCACTTCTGGAAATTAAAAAAATCCTTAAAAAGGAAAGTTATGCGGACGATGCCCGGGCGCAGCTAAAATCTCTCAATACGGAGCTTAAAAAGATTGGTTACGATGCAGACGAACATGACCGAGTGAGAGAATTAACCGATCAGGGAAATCGCATCCAGGATCAAAAAACCTCTCTGGATAAAGCTGAAGCAGCTCTAAAGCCCCTCTCCCGGGAGATAAAGGAATTGTCTGACCAGGTCGCCCGGGACCAGAAGGCTTTGGAAAGCCAGCGCTCTGAGCTTGAACAGGGCCGTCAGGCTCTTGAACAAGGGCAGAAAAGTGCGCCAGACACAGGATCGGTTGAAAGCCAGCTGTTGGTTTATAAAGAAAAGGAAAAAACCCTTGAGCGTGAGGTGGGTGCTGCCCAGCAGAAAGTATCTGTACTTGAGACTCAGAAAACCCGTAAAATAGCGCTTGAAACTCAGCGTCAGGAAATATCCAACTCCATAAAACAACATAAACAGCTGGAAGAGGCTTTCGGAAAAGATGGCGTACCGGCACTTTTGATTGAACAAGCTCTGCCAAATATTGAGGCTAAAGCGAATCAAATCCTGGATAGACTAAGCGGCGGGACAATGTCTATCCGATTCCTGACCCAGCGGGAATATAAGGACACTGGACGGGAAGATCTCAAAGAGACGCTTGATATTCAAATTCGCGATCAGGCGGGATTCAGGGATTATGAATTGTTTTCGGGAGGGGAATCTTTCCGGATCAACTTTGCGATCAGGTTGGCTCTATCTCATGTTCTGGCTCAACGGGCAGGCGCTAGACTGCAATCCCTGGTAATTGATGAGGGATTTGGAAGCCAGGATGCGGTCGGTAGACAGCGCCTGATTGAAGCTATTAACCTCATCCAGGATGATTTTGAAAAGATCCTGGTAATAACCCATATAGAACAGATCAAGGAGGCATTTTCAACTCAGCTGTTGGTTGAAAAGACTCCCCGGGGTTCGAGGGTGACTTTGGTATAATTTCAGCTTGACATCGACTCTATAGAATGCCAGGATCAAATCAATATTTTGGTGATATGTCCGGCAATACCTATTTAATAATCACGTTAAGTTTAAGGAGATATATTATATGTCGGATGTAAAATATGTAACCGAAGAAAATTTTGACACAGAAGTACTGGAATCAGAACTGCCCGTTCTGGTGGATTTCACTGCAACCTGGTGTGGTCCATGTAAAATGCTTGCTCCCCTGGTGGATGAGCTGGCCGAGGAGTGGCAGGGTAAGGTAAACATCTACAAGATGGATGTAGATACCAGCCCCACAACCCCAATAAAATATAGTGTGATGGGAGTTCCTTCGTTAATCCTGTTCAAAAATGGAGAAATTGCTGCCAGGATCACAGGATTCAGACCCAAAAAACAGCTGGTAACAACTTTTGAGCCTTTTTTCTAACATTTAATATACAGGATGCGGGACCCATAAGGTTTCAGTAAAGTCTCAGGTTTATCATACCCCTATACCTTAGAACAACCCAGAGGATCGCGCATCCTTGTTTTAATTAAACCTCTCTACAACCCGGCAGCTTTCTTGATCTCCGCGGCACGATCGGTATTTTCCCACGTCAAATCTAGATCATCCCGTCCAAAGTGGCCATAAGCAGCCAGTTTCTGGTAAATCGGTCGCCTCAGATCCAAATCCCTGATTATTGCCCCGGGGCGAAGGTCAAAAAAATCATTCACCAGATCGCTGATCTTCTCATCCGGTACATTTCCAGTTCCGAAGGTTTCTACATTAACGCTTAATGGATGAGCAACACCGATAGCATAGGATACCTGGATCTCACAGCGGCTGGCCAACCCAGCAGCAACAATGTTTTTTGCTACCCAGCGGGCTGCATAGGCGCCTGACCGATCCACCTTGGTAGGATCCTTGCCCGAAAATGCGCCGCCGCCATGTCTTCCCATACCACCATAAGTATCAACGATGATCTTTCTACCTGTCAGGCCAGCATCTCCCATAGGTCCGCCAACCACAAAACGCCCAGTGGGATTAACAAAGATCTTCAGCTGATCATCTACCATATCTCCAGGAAGAACAGGTTCGATAACATGCTTGATGATAGCTTCCTTAATCTCCTCCTGAGATATCTCCGGCGCATGCTGGGTGCTGATCAGTGCCGTATCGACCCGAACGGGTTTTCCGTACTGGTACTCAATTGTCACCTGGCTCTTTCCATCAGGACGGACCCAATCCAGGATGCCGCTTTTTCGTACCTCAGCAAGGCGCCGGGAAAGTTTGTGCGCCAGATAGATGGGGGTTGGCATGAGCGTGGATGTTTCATCACAAGCGTAGCCAAACATCATGCCTTGATCACCAGCACCAACGGCTTCAACCTCCGCTTCGGTCATTTCTCCAGACTTGGATTCCAGCGCCTGATCGACTCCCTGAGCGATATCTCTAGATTGCTGTGAGATAGATACCAACACACCGCAAGTTTTTCCATCAAATCCCTTCTTTGCGCGGTCATATCCGATTTTGGTGATGACATCGCGCGCCAAATGATCATAATTGATATCCGCAGTGGTGGTTATTTCTCCCAGCAGCATTACATAGCCGGTTTTAGTTGCAGTTTCACAGGCAACCCGTGATCTGGGATCCTGTTCCAGGCAAGCATCCAGGACTGCATCACTGATCTGGTCACACATCTTGTCCGGGTGACCTTCAGTGACAGACTCTGAAGTGAATAATAAACTTGGGATATTGTTCAATGTACTGTTCATCTACCCTCCCACGTTAAGGATAATCCCTTAAGTAAAAGTGCCCCTTCTGACCTGCAGGAAAGGGCATCATTTTACTATTGCCCTCTCATCTTCCAGAATCCACCTGCCGGAGTTGGCACCGTCTGCAGCGCAAGCGCTGCCCGGTTGCCGAGGTTTCACAGGGCCGTTCCCTCCACCTCTCTGGATAAGAGTGCCGTTAGAGGCATATGATATTGTATCGGGATGATAACACGACCCGAAATAGCTGTCAATTAACCTCAATCGGAATTAATCAGAGAGAAACACTGTTTTGTTCCCTGATCCTTGCCTTTCCCAAAAGACTATTTCTTATAGCAAAAATAATAGTCTCATTGTATACTTACTGTACACAGATCCAGACGACGTGAAAATGCCTTAAATAGGAAGTTATTTATGAAGATTACCGTCCTGCAAGAAAACCTTGCCCACGGCTTGAGCATCGTATCCCGGGCCGTGTCACCCAGAAGCACTCTTCCCGTATTGTCAAATATCCTGGTTGCAACAGATGATGGTCGTTTGCGCCTCTCTGCAACAAACCTTGAGTTGGGCATAACATGCTGGATTGGTGCAAAAATTGAAGAAGAGGGATCCACTACTGTTCCTGCCCGAACATTCACCGACCTGGTCGGCACTATACCTCCGGCAAAAACCGAAATCAGCCTTCATGAACCCACCCAAACACTTAATATTAAGAGCGGGTCATTGAACACAGATATTAAATGCATCGACGCCCAGGAATTTCCGCCGATGCCCTCACCCGACCTGGAAAACGGCATCGAAATTAACGTGACCGATTTTAAGGAAATGATCAAGCAGGTGGTATTTGCAGCCTCTCATGATGAAGCCCGACCTATCCTCACCGGGGTTCTGGTAACAGTGGAAGACAACACCATAACCCTGGCAGCGGCAGATGGCTTCCGCCTTTCTGTCAGGACTGCAAAACTTTCATCGTCTATCCCGAACCCGGTAAAAGCGGTGATCCCGGCCCGGGCTTTAAGTGAGCTAGCCCGCATCAGCAATGACGGAAGCGAAGTCATTACTATGGCTCTCCCTCCGGATCGCGGTCAGGTCATCTTCCGGACCAAGGACATAGAGCTGGTTTCTCAGTTGATTGAAGGCACCTTCCCTGATTATCAGCAAATCATTCCCAAGGAATATCAGTCCCGGACAATCTTATCAACTCCGTCATTCCTTAAATCCTGCAAGCAGGCTGAAATTTTCGCCCGGGAAGGGTCCCTGATCGCTCAGGTAAATATTCGTCCCGGCGCTGAAGAAAATTCACCTGGAGAAGTAGAGATTTCTGGACAATCCGAAGAGACCGGATCCAGTCAGTCAGTAATGGATGCTACCATTGATGGAAGCGACATCATCATCGCTTTTAACGTGCGTTACCTCAGAGAGGTTCTAGATATTATTCAGACTCCTACCGTAGCACTGGAAACATCCAAGCCCACCAGCCCGGGAGTGATCCGTCCAGTTGGTGATGAAGACTTCCTGCATGTGATCATGCCCATGCATTTGGGCAATTGAAAACTGGATATTGAAAATTGAATATCAACGATCCCGGATTCGATCTAGAGTCCGGGATTTTATTTGAATGGGGTCTTAATTGAAAACTAAAGATTAAAAAATTCCTCCCAAAATACATGTCGTAGTAAAATGCATGTAATACATTACCAGTGCACGGGAGAGGATATGGAAAAGTTTGTCGCAGTTGCTGGAAATATTGGCGTGGGGAAAACTACCTTAGTAAAAAAGCTTTGTGACAATCTTGACTGGACTCCATTTTTTGAACCCGAAAAAGAAAACCCCTACCTACCAGATTTTTATAAAGATATGCAAACCTGGGCATTTCACAGCCAAATCTTTTTCTTAACCAGGCGACTGAGAGCCCATAAAGATCTCTGTGCCCATCCCGGATCTGTAATCCAGGACAGAAGTGTTTACGAAGACGCTGAAATATTTGCCCATAATCTATACAGGCAGAAACAAATTGGCGAGAGGGATTATCAAACCTACCAGGAACTCTATCAAGCTCTGGTAGAGTTTTTACCCCCTCCCGATCTAGTCCTATATATTAAAGCATCTGTTCCCACTCTTCAGCAGAGGATCAAACAACGGGGCAGAGATTACGAAAATCAAATAGACCCAAACTACCTGACACAGCTTAACCAGCTCTATGATCAATGGATCGATAATTTTAGTTTATGTCCGGTTTTAACTATCCCCGGTGACGACTTGGATTTTGTTGCCAATAATGGTCATCTCAATTTAATAATTGAGAAAGTCCAGGAAAAATTAACCGGAAAAGATGAAGTGGTCTTTACTGAAAGAGAAATGAACGGTCGCTGACTTGAGACACAAAAGGACTTAGTCCCTAAAGATGAAGTATAAAAAAAAACGCCAGTGATGGACACTGGCGTTTTTTGTTTCAGCTTTCTGATTCTATATTACACCATAGGCAAGCATCGCCTTGGCAACTTTCAAGAATCCAGCGATATTGGCGCCCATAACATAATTTCCGGGATCGCCATAAGATTCGGCTGCATCTAGAGCGGTTTTGTGAATGCTCTTCATGATCCCATGAAGTTTCTGGTCAACTTCTTCACGCGTCCAAGCCAGCCTGGCGCTATTCTGGCTCATCTCCAAACCGGAGGTGGACACGCCGCCAGCATTCGCTGCCTTTCCAGGACCATACAGCAATTTGTTATCCTGGAAGATATCAATAGCCTCCTGGGTGGAAGGCATGTTCGCGCCTTCTGAGACGCAAACGACACCGTTATCAACCAGGGCTTGGGCATGGTCAGCATTGATCTCATTTTGGGTAGCTGACGGGAATGCCAGATCCGCTTTAATGCCTTCTTTTTTGACAACATCCCAGACACTCATGTCAGGGTAGTACGGCAGATCGTATTTTTCAGCGTATTCCTTGATGCGGCCCCGTTGAATATTTTTCAAATCCATTGCGAAAGCCAATTTATCACGATCAATTCCGCCTTCATCAATCACTGTTCCGCTTGAATCTGACCATGAAATTGGTTTGGCACCCAGATCGAGAAGCTTTTCAATGGTGTACTGGGCAACATTTCCGGATCCGCTGACAATGGCCTTCTTCTGTTCCATCGTCTGATCCCGTACTGCCAGCATTTCTCCTGCGAAATATACTGCCCCATAACCAGTTGCTTCGGGCCTGATCAAACTGCCGCCATATTCAAGTCCTTTTCCGGTCAGTACGCCAGTGTGCTCGTTGCGGATCTTTTTATAGTATCCATAAAGGAAACCGATTTCCCGTCCGCCAACTCCGATATCCCCTGCGGGAACATCAGTATCAGGACCAATATGCCGATACAACTCGCGCATGAAAGCATAACAGAAACTCATTACTTCATTATCTGTTTTACCTTTGGGGTCAAAATCTGATCCACCCTTTCCCCCGCCCATAGGAAGAGTTGTCAGGGAGTTCTTAAAGACCTGTTCAAAACCCAGGAATTTAATGATGCCCAAGTTCACAGACGGGTGGAAACGCAGACCGCCTTTGTATGGACCAATCGCATTATTAAATTGGACCCGAAATCCACGGTTAACATGGACTTCGCCATTATCATCCAACCAGGGAACGCGGAACATTATCACGCGATCCGGTTCAACGACCCGTTCGTAAATTTTTGCCTGAACCAGTTCAGGATGTCGATCAACTGTCGGCTGAAGTGTATTCAGTACTTCCTCAACAGCCTGGTGAAACTCCGGCTGTGCCGGATCTTTCTCCTTGGTTTTTGCAATTACATCTTGAATAAGAGACACTATTTACCTCCTTAAAACTGTTTGTTCTATAGGTCTAATCTGCACAATTTCTTATTTTTCACGCTCAACGCATATATCATACGCGCCCTGCATCACTCTGGTGTCTTTTCTGATAATTTTTATGACGAATGTCAGTTCGATTCAATGATAAAGGAACCAGTCTCCTTCCCTGATATCACTTTTTTTTCTATTTTTTGGCCAACTCCTTCTTTAGAGCGATCCCCAAGCGTTTAATCCCTTCTATTATCACTTCCGGTGAGGCATAGGAAAAATTCAGGCGCATAGCATTGTGGCCACCATCTGCATTTGGATAAAAGTGGACGCCTGGCACGAAGGCTACTTTTTCAGCCAAGACTACCTCACTTAAAAATTCATTGGTGTCTATTGATTCAGGAACCTGTGCCCACAGGAATAAACCTCCCTGGGGTTTTGTCCAATGGCAGCTCTCTGGCCAGAATTCTGTTAACCCCTCTACCATCGTGTCCCGACGTTCTTTATAAAACCTGCGAATTTTCTTGATATGGGGTTTCAGGAATCCCCGTTGGCAGATATCATTGGCAACATATTGAACGAATGTGCCCGTATGTAAATCACAACCTTGTTTGGCTTGGATCAATCTTGTCATCAATGCCTCGGAGGCGACGATCCAACCCAATCGCAACCCCGGTGCCATCGTTTTAGAAAAGGTCCCCAAATATAACGTCCGCTCAGGAATCAGGTTGCAAATTGGAGTGATATCCTTACCATCATACCTGAGCTGTCCATAGGGATCATCTTCAATCACTGCCAGGTCCAATTTGGTTGCAATTTCAGCCAGCTTCACTCGCCGTTCCAACGGCATGGTCGTGCCGGCCGGGTTGTGGAAATTGGGAAGCACATAGATAAATGCCGGGGGTCTGCCACTGTCCTCAACCGCTTTTTCGTACGCCCGCTCTATTTCATCAACTACCATGCCTTGTTCATCCACACGCATAGTATGGAATTTTGCCTGGTAAGCCTGCCAGGCCTGAATTGCCCCCAGGTATGTTGGACGCCCCGTAAGAACAAATCTCCCGGGATCGAGGAATATCCTACCGATCAGATCAAGTGCCTGCTGAGAGCCATTAGTTAAAAGGATATTCTCTGGAGTAGCCGGAATTCCATATTTATGCATGGAATCAGCCAGGAATTGCTTTAAAGGATAAAATCCCTCAGTTGCACTGTACTGAAGAGCTTTTTGACCCGACTCCCGGATTACATAAATACATGCTTCTTCAACCTCTCTCATCGGAAAAAGCTCCGGAGCAGGTAGCCCACCCGCGAAGGATATAATTTCCGGATCCTGAGTAACTTTTAACAGCTCCCTGATTGCGGAGCTTTTCATGCTCTTTGTTCGTTCAGCAAGATGTGACTCCCAATCCAGAACAGGTATTTCTCGATCCATGTTGTGATTTATTTCCATGTTTTGCCTCCCTGCAAAATCCGTCCTGCCCACATCTTATTATCCCGAGCTGCTATGACCGGATAGAAAGTTGGATAAAAAAAGCCCGTTTCGCTTTACTTGCTCGAAACAGGCCTGGTGCCTTTAGCGTGTATCAGATAAGGACAATCTCATTTTAACCAATAATCTTGTTAGAACACCAGTTTCCAGCGCTGGCAAAATAGATCTCAATTCACTAAATACTATCATTTATTTTCCTGAGAAGAAATTTCCCAAATTCCAGACTCTTCCGCTCTTATCAATAAACCAGTATCTTAGCCCCTGCACTGTAGACGCATTTTACACCAGTCTATTTTATAGGCATAGTGCTTTATATCATGCTTGCTAAGACTCCCTCCGGAATATATTCAAACTCTCGATATGGTACGTCTGGGGGAACATATCATAAGGGGTAGAATCCATCAACTTATAACCCTGTTTTAGGAATCGGGCGGCATCCCTGGCCAGGGTGGCTGGATCACAGGAAATGTATACAATCAGATCGGGGTCAAGTGATACCACGCTGTCAAGCACTGTAACGGATATTCCAGACCGGGGAGGATCCAGCAGGATAATGTCGGGATCAAGATCGAGAGTTGGCAGCACATCTTCTGCAGGTGCATCATACAACACGACATTGTTCAAACCAACTAAATTATACAAAAAATCCTCTCCTGCGGCCGGATGGGACTCTATCCCAACGAGTTCTTTCACAAGCGGGGCAAGAAAAACGCTAAATAAACCTACACCGCAATATACATCCAGAAGCACTGTATCTTTGTTGAGGGGCAGGAAATCCAGTAAATGATCAATAAGTTTTTCTGCCATTTTCGTATTTACTTGGAAGAACGACCCCGCTGAGACTACAAATGGAAAATCATGGACCGGAATAATCGTAAAATCATCACCTGAGAGGATAATCTCACCACCCGGGCCTTGAAGTACTGCAGAAAGGGGCAAGTCCACAGTAAATTCCATCGGTTGGGGATCACTGGTTTCCAGAACAATTAGAATATCCTGGCCTTCCTCCCCGGTCCGCAGGCTGATCCGATCAAGACCTGGAATAACTTCCAGATCAAGGGCTGGCCAGATCTGGTTAATAGAGTCTTCGGGCAGGTGGCATTCTTGAATAGGGACAATATGACCTGAACGATGCCTACTGAATCCTGGTTTTCCCAACTCGGAGATTTGGAATTGGATCAGATTGCGGTAATTCCATTGCTCAGGAGAAGCGATTGTATCTCTGACGGGCGGATTTTCCAATTTCCCAACTCGCTCCAGTTGATCTTTTAGAATATCCCGCTTGATATTCAGTTGTTCCAGGTAATTGATATGCTGGTAATGGCATCCACCACAATCTTTGAAGTGGGGACAGCGGGGAGAAATACGCAAAGGCGATGGAGAAACCACCTCAAGTAGTTCCGCCCGGGCAAAGCGTTCTTTTTCTTCAACCAGGCGAATTCGGCAAGTTTCCCCCGGCAGTGCAAACGGAATAAAAACTGCCCGACCATCTGGTAGTCGGGCAAGAGCATCTCCACCATAAACACAGGTAGATAGAATAACTTCAAATTCCTTTAGAGCCATTATTCTGGTACCGCCAGTTTTTTCAATTCACCCTATTAATTGTCATTAACCAGGACTATTAGCATCAGGGTGCGCAAGTATACAGAAAATTAAACAAGGTATCAAAAGGCGGCGTACAGTATAGATTCAAATAATCGAAGGTGATCAATCCTATAACTATCAGAAAAAATATCACCACTATACAGCCGATACCAGCCCACAGCCAAGTGCGGCTCTTTTTCTCCTCAGTGACCTGGTTCTGGCTTAAGATCTCCTCAACTGATGCCTTTTTCTGAGGCGCAGAAACCTGTTCAGGGGGAGCAGGCAAGGCGGTAACTGCAGTCACATCCCCTTCTTCAAAACTATCAGGGCGGGGAGCAACCAAAGTTTCCTCAGGGTCTATATCTGCCGAGTAGGTCAGGTATATGGCGTCGCCAAGCATGATCGTGTCCCCAGGTTTAAGCAGGTATTTATTACCAACCTTCTTCTTATCAACAAATGTCCCGTTGGTAGAACCTAGATCTTTGATCATGTAGCCTTCTTCTGCTCTGTTCAGTACAGCATGAGCCCTAGAGACTTCAGCAATGTTGAACACAATACCGTTTTCCTCTCCTCGGCCTATGATCACTTCATCCGCATCTAGAGGGAACACCTCTCCCTTATTAAATCCTTTGATAACTGTCAGGCGATAATTTTTGTACCCCATATATGCCCTCCTGCTTCTAATAACAGAATCTCTCTTTAAAGTCTATCGGTTTTTTGGGTCAATGTCAACGATTTCAGGGCTCCAAATTAAGTATACATGCAAATAAACTGGTCTATTCAGATCCCGGGATAGTATTATCCTGGATCCAATCCGCTCCCAGGAGGATAATGACATCTGCAGTGCTGGAAGGATCTGAGCGGTGAAAGAGTATATTCTGGGTGTACCCCATTAAATTCAAAATTAATTGGATTGTATGAGGATTGCCCGAATAATCATATATATAGGTTTGATCCTTGAATTTGTCCGCATTACCCACTTCGGTAATATTAATCCCATTGGCTTTCAAAAAATCTGCTGTCTCGGATGCCAAACCAGGGGATACCGTTCCATTCAAGATTTTTACCCGGGCGTTTTCCTCCAGAACATATTCATCCAAAGTGATTTCACGCGTTGGCTCAGGTACCGGCGTGGCTGTTACCTGCTGCATATCGTTCCAAATCTTCCTGATTTTATCCAGGTCAGGAAATAGAACATATTCTCCCCGATCGTTAAAACCCGCCTCGACTATGGGTTGGCTGATCACTCGCGTGGAAATATTTCTGGGATCAATATCCCGAACAGTCCAGGCCAGAGAAATCAATTGGTTCAGGGACAGGTTGGTTTCCACGTGGGTTACCAGATCACGATATAAACCCGGCAGCCGGGGAATCAAGACCGGCAGGATTTCGTAAGAGAATAATTTTTTCTGCAAACCTACCAGAACTTGCTGCTGCCGTTTGGTCCTGCCAAAATCTCCTTCAGCTGTAGCCCTGGTGCGGACATAACCAAGAGCAAGATTTCCCGTAAGAACGTGTTCGCCCGGGAGAAGCTTTTTCATAGGCCCCTCCATTTGAGCATTTTGCTGGACCAGGATGGTCTCCTGAACATCCACTAGCACCCCGTCTACTGCGTCTACCAGAACCACAAATGCCTCGAAGTCCACCTGGGCATAATAATCGATCTCAATGCCCAGTAGATCGCCGGCCGTATCCATTAATATTCCGGGGCCTCCTCCGGGATAGCCGTATGCCTCTCCCAGGGAAAAAGCCTGATTTATTTTATATGGTCCATACTTGGGAACTTCCACCCAGGTATCCCTGGGAATTGATATTAATCCAGCATTAAGGTTTTGGGGATCGAGAAAACCAACCATGACTGTGTCAGTTAATCCCGGACCAGTATCCTCTTCCCATTCCCTCTTATCCAATCCTGTCAGCAGGAAATAGATTATCCTGTCAAGGTCCAATTCTACAAAACCTGGTCTATTGGAATTAGTTTGAAGCAGCTCTCCCTCATCAATTGTGGGTTGGATCCCTACCACAGTGGGATTTATCCCAAATACTGTCCCTTGAACGGGAATTGTGGGTTGGCCGGAATCTTTGGGTTTTCTAAATATCAGAACAGCAGTGATTACGGCAGACAGCAGAAAAGCTGCCCATAATCCTCTTCTTATCAAATCAGGTGATTTTGTGTTGTTGGTCGGGTAATCAGGCATATTATTTAAATGAACCCTGTACTTTCCTTTATACCAGACTATAATAGCCAACGATTAGCTGGTTCGGGTCTGGTCGGGATTATAACACGCTCCAGTTCAGTCATTTTCCTGAATCCCGAAGGTAAAAATCAGGTCAAATTTCAGTCTTTCTTCATATTAAAATTTATGTCATTAATTACTACTTCCGGGTTATCGAAATCATACGGATCGGTTGATATTTTCAGCGGATTGAATTTAACCATTCCTCCGGGCGCCAGAATTGCCCTGGTTGGCGAAAACGGAATTGGTAAAACCACTTTATTAAATCTGCTGGCAGATATCGAATCCCCCTCCGAGGGGAAAATTAACCGCGCAAATCAGCTTCGAATTGGCTATTTACCTCAAAAAAGTTCCCTCTCTTCTGAATTATCGTTGTGGGAGGAGACTCTAAAGGCTATGAGCGAGCTCCGGAGTATGGAAAGTGAACTTCAGGAGCTCGAGGAACTCATGGGAGAACCAGGAGGGGCAACAGATGACCTGGTTGCCCGTTATGGATCTCTTCAAGTTAAATTTGAGGGTCAGGGTGGGTACACATATGAAAGCCGGATCCAGCAGGTGCTTGGCGGATTAGGGTTCAACGCTGATGAATTTCACATGCCGGTAAATCATCTCTCCGGAGGACAGCGGACCCGAGCCCTACTCAGTCAGCTGCTTTTATCTCCCACGGAACTGTTAATATTTGATGAACCCACCAATCACCTCGATATCGAATCAATCCAATGGCTTGAAGGATATTTAAAGAATTATCCCGGCTCTGTGCTGCTTGTATCCCATGACCGCTATTTTATCGATCAGGTCTGTAACTATATCTGGGAAATGAGCCGGGGGGGGTTTGAAACCTATCGGGGAAATTACAGCGCGTATCTGGGCCAACGCCAGGAACGCTGGGTGAGGCAGCAAGAAATATTCGAGGCGGAAAAAGCCCGTCTGGTCAATGAGCTTGATTATGTAAAGAGAAATATCGCCGGACAGCGGACGAGTCAAGCAAGGGGCAAACTGAGGCGTTTGAGCAGAAGGATCCAAGCCATTGAGCAGCTGGGAGTTCAGGGGATCCAGGGAAAATCATGGGCTGTGATCAGCAAGGATGTCCATACCACCACAAGCCCTATGAGCCCCCAGGAAGCTCACCAGCGATTATCTTCATTAATAAATCCTGCCAAACAGCCCCAGTCTGCAGCAATGAATTTTCAAACCAGAAAACGTGGCGGTGACCTGGTTCTGAGAACCAGTGAGCTTGACATCGGTTATCAGGACGGAAAAAAGGCTTTGTTCAAGGCGCCCGACATCACTCTACTGAGAGGAGAATGCGCGGCCTTGATCGGACCCAATGGTGCAGGGAAAACCACCTTTTTGAAGACCATCCTGGGACAACTTCCACCTCTCTCGGGTACCGTAAAACTTGGCGCTAATCTTGATGTAGGATATTTTGCCCAGGCCCATCAAGATCTGAATGACCAAAATACTGTCCTGGAAGAAATAGACCGAGTAGGAAAATTCCAGTCTGATCATGCTGCCCGCAGTTACCTGGGAGCCTATCTGTTTTCGGGCGAGGAAGCCTATAAAAAGGTCAGCGTATTGTCAGGCGGTGAAAGGGGGACGACTGGCATTGGCAAAACTCTCCTTGTCAAACGCAAACTTACTTCTGCTTGATGAACCAAGCAACCACCTCGATATACCTTCCCAGGAAACTCTTCAAGCTGTTTTAGCCGATTATCCAGGAACGATCCTGTTGGTGTCCCACGACCGGTATTTGATCAACGCCCTTGCCAGCCAGATCTGGGAAATTGATGTCTCAGAAGAAAACCTGAATGTGTTTGAGGGAAGCTACCAGGCTTATCAAACCCAGCTGAGGGAGGAATTCCACCTGGAAAAGGACCTGGAAACTATTTCAGATGATTCCTCAGGCAATTTTAAGGATCAAAAACAGGCCAAGAACCTGGCCTTGGCAGCTGACAGAAAACGGGCATCCCGCCTGGTGGAAGTTGAAAAGGTGATCGCTGATCTGGAAAGAACTGTCAATATACTGGGGGAAAAATTAGGAGATCCACCGGAAGATCCGGATCTGGTTGTAAAAATGGGCCTTGAATACAAAGCCGCTGAGAGCGAACTTGAGGAATTGCTTCAGGAATGGGAAGACCTCCAAAAGGATTGAGTAGCCTGATCACTGCGGTTTGATGATCGGAAGGATGCTCAGGTCCAGTTTATCGGTATAAAAATCACCCAGAGCAGACCAGCAAGGAACTTCATAATCAGGATTTTTTATCATGAGGGTGTTGCCATCTTCATCTAAACCCAACACATCGACTATTGTAAATGGTTTTAACGATCCTACAATCTCGTTCCTATTGGTGGGATCCTTGTAGCAGCGTGTTGATTCTCGAACCGTAACCCTGAAGGTAGGAAATATCTGTTCAATTGAAGTGCACTTGATCACGGTTGTCAGATTCGCAGGGATGCAATTATCTTGCCCTGGATCCAGTTTATACCCCTCAGGACAGGATCCATCGGGGGGCAGCAATTTGCAGGATGCTTGATCAGCAGAATAATAAAATCCTGCGGGACAGATAGCTGATGGTTGAAATTCAACTCCCCCGCAACAGCCCGCCTCACTTAACACAGACAAACCCAATGGACATAAAGTAGGATTTACAACGATCTTGTCAGAGTCCAGTTCCAGAACACAAGCCCCGGCAATATCATTGTACTGGTACCCGGCAGGACATTCTGGAAAGCAATCAGGCACCGGCATACATCTCCCATCAACATTTTTCCCGAAACCCCAGGGACAGGGCTGCAACTCGTCAAAACCCTGCCAGCACATATTCAATTGAACAGGCCCGCCGGCATTCAGAGATAATCCCTCGCAGACAACCCTGCCTGGTTGTTTTTGATCCAGCAAACATGATTTATCGCTCCCCGCTACTTCCACCCAGAGTAAACCACCCGGCGGTTCAAAGAGGGAATTACTATATAATTCGCCTGGCTCACTGATCCTTGGATCAAAGATTTCTTCACCAGGATTTCCTCCAGCAACTGGGCCAAGAACAATAGCTGTTATAAGTCCCTCTTCAATCAGGGCAGTTTGAACCTGATAACGCTGAAAATCCTGGTTAAAATCAGAGCCGCTCGCACTCAATGAACAGCCGGGTGTGGTCAATACAGGAGTGAAGCTGGTGGCACAGATCGGTAAAAAGAGGTCTTCCGGCGTTAAATCTGATATCCGTGTCAGTCCTCTCAAATCACCGTCAATCCAGATATCCTCCTGGTTGACCCAACAAAATTGACCGCTGACTGGATGCAGCACCAGTGCCCTGTCTCCTGGATCATTCAAGGCTTTGACATAGGGCCGCTGCCCATTCAACAGCAGTTCGTTGGATCCTTCACATACAGTGTCAGCAACCACATTTGCCCGGGGAATTTTGGAGGGGATAAAATTTTCCCTGTCCAGCTTCAGGTCCAATTCCGTTAAGTTTAATGCCGGACCGATTGGATCGGTGACCAGGATTCCGGCAGCGTTGATGTTTATATCATCCAGCGCCGCTCCCCAATCAGCGAGATAATCATCAGAGGAGAAGTAAAAAGCCAAGATCACTTTTCCCCCCAGGACTGGCGCCAGGTCAATTATTTCCTCGTGCCAAATTGTAGTCACCCCGGAGTAACCCGGCAGTATTGTGCCGTTGATCAATACTGTATCTGGATATCCATGCACGGGTGTTAGGACCATCCAGTTTTCTTGATCCTGGAAGCCATTTTGGCCACCCATAATCGCAAAAATAACCAGTCCATCCCAATGCTCTTCTGTTCGATAAATCAGGTTATAGGAAAGTGTGGCAGATTCCACGTTGACCAGATCGATTTCAGCAGTATACAGCAGGGAATTTTCCTGATCTTCATAGCCACCGTCTCCCAGAAGGATCATGTTGTCCCGGGATCTGCCGTCAAGCGGAAAATCAGGGTACAAATATGACTGATCATCATCACCCGTTACCCACCAATTGCTGTACAACGAAGTGTTTAAGAATCGGCTTGCTCCCAAATCTCCTGACAGATCTTCAAAATCTTCACATAACGCCACGTCTCTCTCAGCGCAGGAGGCACTTGAATCAAGCGCCGGCGAGGTGCATCCAGCCACCAGGGATAAAAAAACTAGTGGGAGAATGGACTTTATCAAGGATTTATTTTTCATGATATGTTACACCGGGAATAAAGGTTCCTAACTCCATAATAAAGGATTATAGGGAAAGAAATCCAGGAAGTCAAACCTGGCAAACCAGGTCTGCATAAAATACTGACCATCTTGCAGCACGGTATACTTAACTGAAAGAGGCTGATGAAAAAAAATTATGTCTAAAGTATCACGCTACTGGCGGGGCTGGCCTGAGGGTCAGTTAGCCAGCTTTCAAGGTGATCAGGGAAAAACAAATCACTGCGCCAAGTACGCGGCTGCCAGCGCACTTAATTTATTATATGGCACGTCGCTGTCCGGTGAGGGACTGGTTACTCTGGATTGAATCAAAGATCCTAAAGGGAACTGGTTTATATACCATCCTGGGAAACCACAACGGAAGCCTGGTATACCAAACAGCAAACCTGATCAGAAGGCTGGCTCTGCAAAATGATCTCAACCCCCTGCGTGAGGAGCGGCTTTGGGAACACTGATCTGATTTACGGGATCGTTTACTGGACGGGAAGCTCCCTGACCCTCATCTCCGTTACATATTTCCAGGGCCAGGAACCGATCATTGCCAGGGGTCCGAGCACAAAAACATCCCTGGGTTCAAGCCGCTACCTTGGCGGACATTTAATGATCTTGGGGGCTTATGATCCAGCCCATCAAAACGAGTCTGGATTGAACACACCCTGGGGTTTTCTAAGTTCATGGCCCGCCAAGGGATACCTGTTTTGGATGACCGAAGGAGATTTTCGCCGCAGCTGGGGAAGATTGTCCTTTTTCAATATGATCACGGTAAGTATGTGAGTCGCATTTTGTAGGGGCGGTGCGCTGCGCCGCCCTATAATAATTAACAAGATCTCCACGTAATTGGCAAGCTGTCCGAGCGCTCCTACGATCCATTCCTTAATACTTCCAACAACTCCCCCAAATTCTCGCATACCAGATCAGGTTGATGGGGAGCAGAAACCAGATCTTCCAAATTAGCCTCACCACTTAAAACCAGCACTGTCAGAATTCCTGCTTCGCCCAGAGCTATATCTGTATACAGCCGATCACCTACCATGGTCAGTTGTTCAGGTTCAAATCCGGTTTGTTCGACGATAGCTTCCACCATGGGGGGATAAGGTTTTCCCACGATCACATCCGCGTCCCTGCCTGTGGATGTTTTGATCAGCGCCATCATGGCACCTATATCAGGCATAAAACCACCCGGTGTGGGGCAGTTGATATCCGGATGGGTGGCAATATAGGGCCGCCCTTCGACGACGAAATCAGCCAGTGCCCGAATCTTCTGATACGTCAGAGTGGTATCAAATCCCAACACAAGGTAATCAGGATCACTTTCAACAAGTTCAAATCCATAAGTTCTGAATTCTTCTTCCAATGAAGGTGTTCCAACCAGGTATATTCTGGCTCCCGGTTTTTGTTTCTTCAGGTAAATCGCTGTGGCCATACCTGATGAGAAGATCTTATCCTCTGAAGCAGTTAATCCATATCCAGCCAATTTTCGGGAATAATCCGCCCTGGACCTGGATGAATTATTGGTCAGGAAATAATAAGGTCTGGAAATTTCATCAAGATACGCCAGCAGCTCCCGGGCACCTGGCAGCAGCTCGTCACCCAGGTAAACGGTTCCATCCAGGTCAAATAAAAAACAGGCAGTATTTTTAATTGCTTCTATATCATTCATAAGTTGCTCTCAAACAATCCCTTCTTTGCTATTTAAATAATTTAGCCAGGTTTTCTTCATAGGGCGGATAAACAATACCGTCCTCAGTGATAAAAGCAGTGATGTATTTCGCCGGGGTGACATCAAAAGCCGGATTGCCCACTGGTGTGTTATCCGGTGTGATCTGCCAAGTTCCGACATGAGTTACTTCTTGAGGAGGTCTTTCCTCAATCTTGATCAAATCACCTGAAGGTGTGTTCATATCAATTGTGGATTTAGGCAGACCAACATAAAATGGCACGTTGTTCTCATGGGCGACTACCGCCAGGTTGTAGGTGCCAATTTTATTAGCTACATCCCCGTTGGCAGCGACCCGGTCTGTACCAACCAGACAGAGATCCACCTTCTGGGTCCTCATATAATGCCCGGAAGTGCTGTCTGCCACGACCTTAAATGGCACTCCATACTGCAGTAATTCCCAGGCTGTTAAACGGGCGCCCTGCAGCCTTGGCCGGGTCTCATCCACGTAGGCAAAAACATTCTTGCCCTCTTCATGAGCCAGACGGATGATCCCCAGGGCAGTGCCGTAGTCAACAGCTGCCAAGCTGCCGGTATTACAGTGGTGAAAGATCACTGCGTCTTCAGGGATGAGCGGTTGGGCATTCTTGCAGATAGTGAGGTTAATTTCCACATCCTCATCCGCAATAATTTGGGCTTCATTCAAAAGCGCATCACGCAGTTCTGTGACATTCAAATAAGTATCTTCTTTTACCAGTCTCATCATCCGGTCAATTGCCCAGAATAAGTTAACTGCTGTCGGCCGTGATGCTCTCAGAATTTCTGCCGCACCATCAAGTTCAGTAAGGACCCCTTTAAGATCACCGCTTTTATCGTGCCAGGGCACCAGGGCCAGGCCAAAAGCTGCAGCTGCACCAATGGCAGGAGCGCCGCGGATAACCATGTCCTTAATTGCGCCGGCGACAGCAATGGGATCCTTGTATTCGTTGTAAATGACCTCGTGGGGAAGTACTCGCTGATCGATCATGCTAACCAGCCCTGAATCGAGCCACTTGATACTGTGGAATTTTCCCATCTTTACTCCTTCAAAGCCTGAAATGGTTCAGCTCTTTGAATAATCGATATAAGATCATCAATTGATGTGAAGGAACTTTGGTTCATTATCCAATTATTTGCGACGGTCAGCGCTGTGCTTTCAGCAATGGCTCTTGCCTTTTCGTCTTCTATATGTTCAAAATCCTGCACATGAGCCATCCCAATTATTCGCCGAAACATTTCGGCTGCGCCAAAACCAGCACTATCTCTTAATAATTCGAGAAGATAATAGTCTTTAAATGCGGGAGATTGCCACCCATCAATTCCATTTTGGTCCCACAATGTTCTGAATTCCTGTTCAAATATCTTCCAGGTATCCCTAATCGTTTCCAGGATCCAAGCCTGATAGGAGGTCTTCCGGGACCTGCCATGTGCATAAAAATCCTGGATAACATGGCCAAATACAAGATTTCCCAAATAAGTGCCTATATCGTGTCCCATGGGTCCAAAAAAAGCAAATTCCGGATCAATGACCTTGGTATCCTGTTCGTTTACCATAATGGATCCTGTATGTAAATCATTGTGAATTAATGCCTGCGCATGACTCATATACCTTTCTTTTAACTGATAAATTTCCTTTCGCAGGATGTCGTTAGTGTAAATTTCAGTAACCAGAGGGGCTAATGCAGGAGTCCAGCGGTTGTTTGGATGTTCCATAAAGGGCTGGGTAAAAACCAGGTCTTCCTGTATTTTACACAGGACCGGGTTGATGAAATCTGGCACCAGGGCTTTTTTCTCCCCTGAGCTCAGAAATAGATCAGATGTGTAAAATAACGTTTTTGCCAGGAAAAGTCCCATATGTTCAGCAATCCTGGGATATTCGACTTGTTGGGTTAATCCATCCCGCATCACCAGGTGATTGTCAAAGAATTCCATGACCATGATGTGATCATCTTCATCAAACAAATAGACTTCCGGAACCTGCGCCGGACAATATTTTCCCTCAATTTCAAGGACCCGATATTCGATTCTAGCCCTATCAACGGGCATTTTAAAATCCGGATAACGCCAGGAATAAGGCAGGGCTTGTTTTACAAGAACAGCCTTGCTCTTTTGAGCATCCTGGTCACTGATCTTAAATAACACATTTACATTGCCTTCAGTGATTTTTGTCGCTGTCAAATTCGGTGAATCACCGAATAACTTTTTGGTTAAGTTCTTTTGCGCAAGATACTCTATTGCAGTCAATTCAGTTAAAGATTCAGCCATGGTGTTCACTCCAATACTCCCATAATCAGGGTATGGGGAATCATAGAATAATTAAACTATAAATAAATTCTCTTTCCAGAGGAATTATTCAAATGTTCTTTTTATAAAATCTGCGGCCTGTTTGGCAGTTAAATCCAGATCATCTGACAGGGAGCGCCAGATAAACAAGCCTCTGCCCACCTCTCCTTTAGGGTTCACAAAAGTCTCAGCCACCAAATAACCACTATAGTCAATATCATTGAGTGCACCTTTAACTTCATCCCAGGGAATATGTCCTGCGCCAGGGGGTTTGCGATTATTTGCTACACAGTGAAAATGTCCCAGATCAGCTCCGGCCTTCCGGATTGAATCCCCAAAATTGTCGGATTCAATATTGAGGTGGAAAGTATCCAGCTGAATTTTAAGATGAGCGCTGCCAACCTCCTTAATAATGTCTGCGGCTTGTTCAACTGTGTTGATCAGATAGCCTTCAAATCGATTTAACACCTCCAGGCAAATCACAATCCCCAACTTTTCAGCTCTTTCAGTTGCGATTTTCAGAGATTGGATACAGTGAGTCTTACGGTTGGTTAGATCATCGGTTGGAAAAACCCCCCAGGGAGCATAGGTCACACCTCCCAGAATAGGGCTGTCCAATATTTTAGCTCCTTCCAGACAGGCAAAAAGATGATTCAGGCCTTTTTCCCTCACGCTTGGTTCGGGGTGAGTGATATCAGTATCAGGGCCCAATCCTGTTGAACAGCTGGCCCCCATATCCAGGCGGTCTAATTCTTTCTTTAATGCTTGGTAGTCAAGGTTATTCGGGTCTAATAAGGGAAATTCAGCGATTTCAAATCCTGCTTTTTTAGCTTTACCAATCAAGGGCAATAGATCATCGCTCCATTGAGTTTGCCAGAATGACAGATGAATTCCAATGGCATTGGCCATTTTTATCCACTCCAGGTATACCTACATGGTCATGGGGAAGAAAAAACTACCTCCTCCCCAATAATCAGGGGAGGAGGCGATAAGGATATTTAGAATCCTAACAGACGAGAAATGCCGCCGATCACGATGGCAATCAGTCCAACGTCGTTTCCACCAAACAGCTGCACAAAGCCAGCTGCAGTGTTCTGAACAAACATCATACCGAATGCCTGCAGGAACACCATCACGACTCCGGCTACGATTGCACCGATGATCACACCTCTGCGACCACCAGTCGCATTCGCTAATACTGCACCCGGTCCGGCATCAAAGAAGGCTGCCACAACCATGGGCACCAGGACAAACTTGAATCCAACCAAACCAAAAACAACAATGGTGATCAGCTGTGCGAGCATAGAAATCGGGAAACCAATTGCTAAAGAAGTTGGTCCGTAAGGGAAGATCATGGGGCAGTCCAGAGCAGGAACTGCTTCAGGAACAACTTTCATGGCGATACCGCGGAAAGCTGGAACAATCTCGGCCAGCATCATGCGCACACCGGTGAGCAGTACAACCAAACCGGCACCAAACTGAATGCCCTGGAAAATGATCCAGGGGTACCATAGCCAAACCGTTCCACCTACGAAGGTATCAGCTGCAAACTGGGGACCGGCAACGAAACCGAAGATCAGGTACAGCAGGAACATGATCAAGGAGGTGGAGATGACCATCTCCTTCAACCAGTTCAAGCCTTTCGGGAACTCGATATCTTCAGCTGATTTGGAGGGATCGCCCACGAGTTTTCCGACTACCGCCTGCAACCAGGACAGACCAATAGTGGAGTGACCAATCACAAAATCGCGGTTTCCTGTTACCTTTTCAACATACTTTGCGGTTAGTGCAGGCATAACAGTAACGATGAAGCCCAGCAGGACTGATCCAATTAAGATCAGCGGCCAACCGGTGATTTTTCCACCGTCTGCCAAAGCGCCAACCACGACGTAAGCATACCAGAAGAGGATATGTCCAGTCAGGAAGACATATTTCATCTTTGTGAACCTGGCAAGCAGCAGGTTTACAAGGAAACCGAAGACCATCACTAACACAATCTGAACACCGTATTCTCCCAGGTAGCCAATCCAATCAGCAATCGGGGCTGTGCTCTCAACTGAATATACTTTCCCAAACAGAGCAGCGATCGGTTCAATTGATCCGACGAGAATGTCAACGCCGATGAACATGATCAATACACCTGCCATGGTTTTAATTGTGCCGCGCATGAGGTCATCAAAAGATTTCTTCTGAATAAGAAGGCCTATTAATGCCACGATACCTAACATAAATGCCGGCAGCAATTTTGGAACAATGTTAAAAAGAAGTCCAACATCCATTTCTTTACTCCTTAGCTATGTAAATATTAATAATTTCCGTGCTTTATCCTACAGCCTTCTTACTGCCAATCTATTGAGATAATTTGCACCTCCTTAGGGTCAAGCTTGAAGGATATATTGATTTCCGCATCGGTTGGTTTTATATCAAGTAGTTTTTGATCGATGATACCCAACCTAATATTTAGCACTTTTCTTTTTGGCTCCACGAGAGAAAGATCAACTTCGCGTGGAGTTTCAGAATAATTTGTAACCAATATCTCGGTTCTTTCGGGCGTATCAAGGATATGGGGGTCAATTTCTCTCCCATTCTTGTTGTCATAGTTAATGGACACTGCAGGTGAAAGACCAGCTCGATTGCTGACAAGTTCAATTGCACCAGATATAACACCAGCTTGGGGAATAAGATACCCGCCATCTGCCTGGGTAGCCAGATATACTCCAAACCCTTTTCCATACTGCGACAGAGTAACCGCGGGCAAGCCATCCTCAAATTTTGCCAGGATTTCCGTTGATTCCCGGGGATAAACAACATCGCGGTTGATCCATGATCTATAAGAATGACCGTTCAGAAGGATATTAATGTCATCCCGGTGATCTGCTTCTATGGAATCGATTCCGAATACGTCTCCCAGGTCTGGTATTGGCAGTTCGGGGTGATACCACCCTTTTTCATCAAGTGTTCCACAGCGGGCGAAACCAACCAGCACACCGCCCTTTTTTACATATGTTTTGAGCGACTGGGCCAGATCCGCCGAAATAAGTCCCATCAAGGGTAAACAAATTACTTTATAATCATCCGCTTTTCCTGTCAGTAGTTGTTTTTCCGATATGAAATCAACTCGAAATCCCTTTTCCCAAAAAGCCCTATAAGCACCCCTCTGGGCCTGGAAAAGCTGATCTTCCTGTCCCATGCCTCGCAGTACAGTCGCATTATTTTTGCTTTCAAGTAAAGCAATTTCTCCTTTTTGAACCCGGGCTTTTTTCAGGAAAGAGGAATTCTGTTTTATGTATCGGCCTACAAGGGCCGCTGCATCGTATCGGGGAGTCGGATTGATCTGCAAGTCTACTAAGGCACCCCAGTGTAAGGGCTGGAAAAGCCATTCTCTCCAGGGCATGTAAATCAACAATTTCGCATCATGGCCGAGAGTTTCAAAACACATGTTAAGGATGTCTTTTTCGTCCGTTTTGTGATCCGGTCCAAGCAGCCATCCGCCAATTGGACCACTCTCGATCTCGTGGATCCAAAAATCGCTGCCCGCATAATAACTCACACTGCGGCCGTGATCGAGGAACATGGATGAATGTTCCGGTCTGGTTGTTAATTTATTGCCACTTCCCGGGTAAAAATCATAGCCAATATGGTCCACAACCTCAGATTTTTTCCATTGGTCTAAACCTGTAAAAACACCAAAACGATCATATCCCTTAAAGTTGAAAGTATTTATAGATGTAGGATGGTCAGGATCATTCACCCGAATCAGGGAATGCTCCCAGGCCGCATGATCTGTAAAGGCCTGCTGCCAGAATACCCGCCAGTCCAGCCAGCGTGTGACGCTGGACCAAGTTTTTGGCAGCGCCTCGGGAGGAAATAAATCACTCCATTGTTTGTATACAAAATTAGTCGTGCTCCAGGCCCAGGCTTCAGTCACCCGATCAATATTGCCGTATTTCTCCTCCAACCACTCCTGAAAGCGAAGTTTTGTATGATCACAATAACAATATAAGTCAATATCACCACTCTCGCGGGTTGGATTAAAAGGGAAACCAATCTCGTTTGATATTTGCCAGCCAAAATGATTGGGTTGTTTTACTGCAAATTTACTAAGTTCATTTATATACCTTTCACTGGCGTCCTGATAGGCAGGATGATGAACGCAGGCCCAATGATAAGACGCACCTAAGGGATACAATTCTCCCCGGTTTGATTTGACCCGCACATCGGGGAAATCTTGGGCCAACCAGAGCGGCGGGGAACTGGTGCCAGTGCTTAACAAAACATGAATGTCATACTTTGCGGCAAGCGTATAAAATCGTTGAAGTCTTTCGAGATCAATAATTCCTCGCTCAACTTCAATTCTCTCCCAAGTGCCAATATCGCCAACCCGGACAATGTCCATGTCCGCCTTGGCCATTAACTCCAGATCCTTCTCCCAGTTGCTCTCGTTGAAAGTTAAGGGAGGATAAGTGGGCCCATAGGGAATATCTTTTATACCCTTCATTCATCCCCTTTGTGATAATCCAAGATCAAATCCAAACCCTTTTCCCGGATCTCATCTTTGCTGAGGAAATTTTGAATTACTACTTTGGGTTGTTTTGTGTTTTCGAATAAGTAAAGCAATTCATTGGAGGTGAAGACAAGATCATAATCTTGACCTCTAGCCGTGTATGAATCCATACAAAAAGTCTCAACATCCAATCCTTCTTCTTTCAAGACATCGTCCAGGGTCATCTTTAAAACCATGCTTGAACCCAATCCGAAACCACACACGATCATAACTTTCATTCTTTTCATCGTTGCCACCTTTCTTAATATTTTGCAAATGAGTCCATGACTTCGTTAACTGATGTTGCCTGGCGCAAGAATGCCTGGTTCTCTTCCACCATTAAGAATTTTGCCAATGCCTGCAGCATGCCAATATGACTTTCCTTATCAACTCCTCCAAATGAGATGATCAAGCTGACAGGATCGTTTAACTCAGACCCGAACTCAACCGGGGTTTCCAGGGTGATCACGCTCATGCCTAATTCCAGGACTCCATCTTCCGGTCTTGCATGAGCCAGGGCAAGCCCCGGTGCCAATACCATATATGGACCCATAGTCTCAACAGCCTCTACCATGGCATCTACATAACGCTGCTCGCATTTGCCTGCCGAAAGCAGTAATTCTCCCCCTAGTCGGACTGCATCCTGCCAACTTTCTGCCTTTACCTGGAGCTTGATCATGCTTGAGTCTATATAGTCTGCTAACATAACAGTTCTCCTTCTTCAGCGTTTAGGGCACAGTGACCTTTTCAGCTAATTTAAGGACTGACTCTGCGGTGTTGAGATCGGTAATCAGCACATCCAAAAACCCATTTTTTAAAGCACCATGTATAGCTTCTATTTTGTCCTGTCCTCCCGATATGGCAACACTGGTGGGAATCTTTTCAAGATCCGTGATTTCCAGACCTATACTTCGATGATTTAATTCTGTTTCTAACAGGTTGCCATCTTCATCATAAAAGGATGAGAGAACTTCTCCAACTGCTCGGGAATCGATCAATGCCCTGACATCATCTATCGCGATATATCCCAGTTTGTAAAGGTTCATCTGGTAGTTGATCGGGCCAATGCTTATCAGAGAAATGTCACAGGTCCGGGCTCGTTCCAATTGGGCCTTAATATTGCTGTCACCCATGATCGCATTCCTGACATCTTCAGTTTCAGCGATCAAGGGACAAAGCATTTGTTCAAGGCGGGCATTTAACTTGTCAGCCATAGGCCAGCTGACGTTATAATCGCTGGTATCATAACCTGCCTGTGAAAAACCGCCTGAGAGGGTGAGGATTGTGCCGTTGGATGATTTACGGGGGACCAAATGTGGGAGAATTGCAGAAATGGTTTTTCCCATTCCTATCCCAAGGATAAAATTATCGCCTAGCGCACGATCTAGATATCTGGCGCCTGCGTGTCCAAGATTATTCAATAATTGGGCAGGATCATCGCTTGAATTTGTAATCAGCGCTTCCTTGAGATTGAACCTGTCTTCAAATTCACTTTCAACCGAGGGATGGTAGGACTGAATGGTTGAGGTGAACTTAATCTCAATAATCCCTTCTGATAATGCCTTCCTGAGCAAACGTCCCACTTTGGAGCGGGAAAGATTTAATTTTTTTGCAATTGCCTGCTGGGTTAAGTCTCCAAAATAATACAACCAGGAGACCTTGATAATTAATTCTTCTTCGTAGAAATTATTATCTGGCACTTTTACCTCAGGTATTGTCTGGGTATATGTTCACTCCCTGAACATTTGAGCGTTCTCTGATTATAGCAACGCTTGCTCTTTACGTCAATAACCTGTCCACTGCCAAAAACCTTTTTTATCGATCGTCTTCTCGTTTTCACACAGGGACCCTTAAAGGCTGGCGATTTTCCCCGCAACGCGATCATCTATCCGTTAGATCCGGGAAACCTGGACCAAGACGACAGGCACAAACTAAGCTCAATTTATGGCTGATTGACGAACCGCCCCTTATTCGTTATAATTGAACAAAAGAGCAGTGTGCGGGCATATGCTCACTATTGAAATTGCTAAATTTCCGCGACTGGGAGAAGAGGTGAAAAATGGACCAAAAATATTCTGAGGTTACACAGGCCATCATCTCGGGAGACATGGCAGGTGTTAGTGATCTCATCAACCAGGCACTCGAAGCAGGAAATGCTCCTGGAGACATTTTGAATATAGGCATGATTCCTGCCATGGAAACTGTTGGCGATCTATTTGAGCACGGGGAATTTTATGTGCCCGAAATGCTCATATCAGCCCGAGCGATGCAGGGAGGATTGAATATATTACGGCCTTTGCTCCAGTCCGAGGGAATTGAACCTGCCGGCATGGTAATTATCGGAACAGTCCAGGGAGACCTACATGACATTGGAAAGAACCTGGTGGGTTTAATGCTTGAAGGTGTCGGATACGAATTAACTGATCTGGGAACGGATGTATCACCCGCGGATTTTGTGGCCGCAATCAAGGAAAATCCAAAATGCCTGGTTGCCCTGTCTGCGTTGTTAACAACAACTATGACCAGTATGGAAACAACCATCAAGGAAATCGAAAGTGCCGGCCTCAGAGATCAAGTGAAAGTAATTATCGGTGGAGCTCCTATTACCAGGGATTACGCAGAGGAAATTGGAGCTGATGGTTATGCAGAGGATGCCAGCCAGGCAGTAAAGTTAGTTAAAACCATTATGTAATTTCAGGATCGGAAAGAAATCATGAAGAGCACGTATATTACACTTGATGATACCCGTGTGACCTTCACAAGTTCTCGTCCCGGCAGAGTCTATTCGCTCGAAGGAAATAACCAAAGCCCGGATTATCCTTATCCCCACACCATATTTTCGAACGGTTTTCATGTTGAACCCCGCATGAATAGTGTTTTCGCACCTCCCAAATCATTTAACCTCAATCCGGGAGATAATGCCAAAATCATAATCGAGGACACTCCCCTGATCGGAATTGTCCTTGAGTTAGCTGATCATCATTATGACTTTGATTTAATGGTTGATGGAAATGATATTTTCCAGGGATTTTCATGTATATCTGCCTACCTGCCATCCTCAGATGGGTTTGGAAAGATTCACTGGTTACTTTTAGACAGGGACAAACATGAAATACAGCTCCAGGTATCTTCTCAGTATAATCGCATGCTGGATGCCTCAGGTATCCAGCCGTCCCACGCCTGCCTGAGCGGTTTTATCTTATCGGACGAGATCAATTTCCCTCCGCCTATATATCACCAATGGATGTATACCCAGGAACCTTTACCGCCCGACACAAGAGGACGAAAAAGCTCGTTTAGCCAAAACATTGTCCCTGCGGGGAGCACGTGTTACCTGATGGATCTTCCTGGCTGTGGTTCCTTGGAGACTCTTATCTTTGATGTAGACCATGCCCTAGAATTGGAAATCATGGATGGGGGGGCAGCCCAACCAGAGTATCCCCATGACTTCCCATCCTGGATCCGCCGCGTGAATATCGGCCAGGCAGAAAGCGGGGCGTTCAATTCAGTAATTAATATTACAGAACTACCCGGCAAACAGGGTTTTCGGACTGTGATGACAAAACCTGTTCAATTTGCCAGCCGGTTGATCATCCGCATCAAGAATAATGACAGCAAAGACCATTCCATCAGTAACATGTATCTGGAAGGAACCTATCAGTGTATGTAGATTGAGATGCTGATCCAAGATCGGTAGTTTAATTATCTGCCCGACATCAGATCTAAAACAAAACCTTCCCTGGAGAAAACCATGAATTCCCGCAAGAGAGTTTTAACAGCATTAAACCATCAAGAACCGGACCGCATACCGTTTGATATTGGTGGAGCAAACACAACTATCCATGTCAAAGCCTATGCCTCCTTGCGTGACCACCTGGGTTTACCAAAGGCAGACATTCAACTACTTCATCAGGCTGGCCAGGTTGCCAGACTTGATGAGGATTTTCTGGAGTTATTAAAGGTTGATACCCGTTTTGTTGCCGTATCAAAACCTATGAGCACCGGATCTGCCAGCCTGCGAGATGAGGGGAAGTATTTGGCATTCACCGATTCCTGGGGAGTTGGCTGGAGAACACCAAAAGTGAATGGCTTGTATTTTGATATGTACCAGCATCCCCTGGCCGGTGCCGATGTTCACAAACTGTTAGAAACCTATACCTGGCCATCAGCCTCCAGTCCTTCGATCTATGAAGGTCAGGTTGAAATGGCACAAGCAATTCAAAGCAATGGAAAAGCAGCCGTACTGGGAGGATACAGTGCGGGTCAATTTGAAAAATTTTCCTGGCTGCGGGGCTATGTGGACGCCTTCACGGATTTCGCGGCTGATCCCGAGCTCGTAAAAACGATCATGGACAAGGTCACGGCCCTCAAAATTGAATACTGGGAAAGATCTCTGGCACTGGCAGGTGCTCATATAGATGTTGTATTTGAAGGAGATGATGTCGCCGGTCAGGACAGGTTGTTAATATCTCCCAAAGCTTACAGAGATATTGTAAAACCTCGCCACAAGGAAACCTTCCAGGCAATCAAAAAAGCCGCACCCCATGTCAAAATCTTCTTCCATACCTGTGGCGCGATCCGACCCCTGATACCTGATCTGATCGAAATCGGGGTGGATATCCTAAACCCGGTCCAAATCAGCGCTGCCGGGATGGATCCCTTTGAATTGAAAAAAGAATTTGGCAGCGAGTTGGCATTTTGGGGAGGCGGTGTAGATACCCAAAACGTTTTCAGCACAGGATCCCCCCAGGAAGTCAGGGATGATGTCCGGCGAAATATTGATGCCCTGGCACCCGGAGGAGGTTTTGTGTTCAACACGGTTCACAACACTCAGGCTGACGTTCCGCCTGAAAATTTTATGGCAATGTGGGAAACCCTCCAGGAATATGGGGTCTATAAATAAAACAAAAGACTACCATGCAGGCAGTTATTCATGAACGCAAAAGATCAATTTCACCGGGTGATGAACTTTGAGGCGGGAAAATCTCTCAAATGGGAGTTTGGTTATTGGGCTGCTACTATGCGGCGCTGGTATGAGGAAGGGCTGGAAAAGAAGGCCGGCATCCCAGAAGAAACCGCTGATGGAGCTGGAGTGCATGGCGGCGCGGCTGGTTGGCGGCCCGGGCGTCCCAACGGAACAGACGCGAATCAAGTCTGTCAGCTGGATGAAGGTTTACAGCGTTTAAAATGCAATAATTACATCGCTCCTTTTTTTGAAGAGAAGGTGCTCGAGGAAGGAGAATCCTGGGTCGTTGTGCGAAATGATATTGGAATGATTGAAAAAAGGTCAAAAACGAGGGGATCGCTTTCCAGCTATATCGAAGGTCCAGTAAAAACCAGGGATGATTGGGAAAAATTAAAGGCTGAAAGGCTCCAACCCTCACTCGACCACCGACTTCCCGAGAACTGGGATGAACTCTTGTCTGGTTATTCCTCCCGCACATTTCCATTGGCTTTGGGCGGAGGCCAGGGGTTTTTCGGTACTCCCCGATTTCTGCTGGGAGAATTACCGGTTCTGACTATATTTTATGACCAGCCAGATTTGATCCGCCAGATAGTTTCTGATCTAGCTGATTTCTGGATAGCACTTTACGACCAGCTTCTTGACCTGGTTGATGTTGACCTTATGATGATCTGGGAGGATATCTGTTATAACAACGGACCATTAATATCGCCTGACACTTTCCGGGAATTTATGCTCCCCGGGTATAAAAAGCTCACCGGGTTCTTGATGGACCGGGGCGTAAAAAATATCATTGTTGATTCCGATGGTGACGTCTGGAAACTTTTACCGCTCTTCCTGGAAGGCGGAGTCACCGGCCTTTACCCTTTTGAAGTTAAAGCAGGCATGGATGTTGTCGAAGTTCGGAAAGTTTATCCAAAATTACAATTGCTGGGGCGGGATTTTCAAAAACAGCTTTAATAGCGGGGAAAGACGAGATCGATGTTGAGTTGGATTTGAAAATACCCTGGATGCTTGAACAGGGAGGTTATATTCCTTATATGGACCATCTGGTTCCTCCAGATGTGTCCTGGGAGAACTTTTATTATTACCGCACCAAACTAAACGGACTGATAGACAGGGCGGCAGCTCAACAGTAAGTGCTGCAGATCATAAGTGTTGGCAAATAAGACCAGGAGCGAGCCATGGATAATAATAAACAGCTGACATTCGGCTTAATAATTGGAAATCGAGGATTTTTTCCAGCCCATCTATGCGAGTCTGGCAGAAAACAGCTTCTGGATGTGTTTGAAAGTAGAGGGTTTCAAGTAATTACTCTGTCGGGAGACCAGACTACCTTTGGCAGTGTGGAGAGCCTTGATGATGCTCGAAAATGTGCTGCTCTCTTCTCCAGTCACCGCTCAGAAATCGACGGAATCATTGTTTCCCTGCCTAATTTTGGCGATGAGCGGGCAGTAGCCAATTCTATTCGCTGGTCTGAGCTTGACGTTCCAATACTTGTTCATGCCTTCCCGGATGACCCGGGCAAATTGCAGATCTCTGACCGGAGAGATTCTTTTTGCGGCAAGATCTCGGTCTGCAATAATCTGCACCAGTACGGGATTAAGTATTCCTTAACTACACAGCACGTCCTGGACCCCGGTTCGGATGAATTTCAAGTCGAGCTGGATCGATTTGCAGGAATTTGCCGAGTTCACCGGGCAATGAAACACTTACGGGTTGGTGTGATTGGAGCACGTCCAGCTGGTTTTAACACCGTACGGTTCAGTGAAAAGATCCTGGAACGCGCGGGAATATCTGTAGAACCAATTGATTTATCTGAAATCATTTTCCGGGCTGAAAAGGTTTCAGAAGACAACCCTCAACTTGAAGCCAAATTGAACGGGATAAAAACCTATCTTTCGAAAAACAAGACACCGGATTCAGCTCTCGTTCTCATAGCAAAACTGGGAGTGGTGATTGACAAGTGGATAGAAGACCAGCAATTATCAGCCATTGCTATCCAGTGCTGGACCGCCCTAGAAGAAATTTATGGTGTTGTGCCCTGCACGATAATGAGCATGTTAAGCAACGCCTATATGCCTGCAGCCTGCGAAACAGATATCCTGGGCGCAATCAGTATGTATGCTTTAACTACAGCCGCAGAAAAGCCAAGCGCTATTGTTGACTTCAACAATAACTATGGAGAGGATTTAGACAAGTGTGTTCTATTCCACTGCTCCAACTTCCCCAAGGATCTGCTAGATCATGGCAAAAACGTAAGCCAGCCCATAATTACTTATCATGATATTCTCGCAGGCGCACTGGGGCAGGACAGCAGCTGGGGTGTGGTTGCCGGAGAATTGTTGCCTGGGCCTTATACTTTTTGCCGGGTATCATCAGACGACTATTCTGGCTCGCTTAGCGTTTACGTCGGCGAAGGCACTATGACCACAGACAAACCGGCTTCATTCGGCGGGTATGGAGTGATCGAAATTCAGCAGCTCCAGGAATTATTGCAATACATTTGCGAAAACGGATATGAGCACCACGTATCAATTGCTCCGGGTTATACCGCTTCTATCCTGGAAGAAGTATTTTCAAAATACCTCGGATGGAGTGTATATCATCACAGCTGACCTGTGAGCAAAATATGAACAAGATTCTCTCAGCACAGGAGTTGTACATATGAATACGAAAATTATTGGGCCTAACGACCCGGCATTGTCCGCAGCCATCAAGAATATTAATGCTCACCCCGAATGGAATACGGAGCTGACGTTAATTCCCTGGGCAGAATATCGGGATGTATTAATGGATTCGCTTTCAGCGGATATCTCGCCCAATCAAGCAGTATTCGTTCCAGGAAATGTCTGGATACCTGAGCTGGCAGCAGCGGGGCTGATCACAGGATTAGATTCCCTGATCGCCCATTTACCAGAAGGTAAATGGGACAGCTACCAATGGGAAGATATTATCGAGAAGGTCAAACGTGAAAGCCAGTACTCAGGCCAAAAATACATGATTCCGTATTTTAACGATGCCCATATATTATTCATCCGGGAAGATCTCATCAATCTGGAAAAACCGGATGGTCTCCTGGAGATATCTCCCCTTGATTTAGTTGATCTGGCTGAAAAAGCCCATCACCCACCAGATGTTTTCGGTATAGCCCTCAAGGCTCACCCCAGCGAAATCTTATTTGATTGGCTTCCATATCTATTGGCAGCCGGAGGTGAACTTGCGGATGCTTCCCTGAAACCTGCCTTTGTTTCAGAAGAGGGCATCTTGGCGCTTAGAACTTACTGCAAACTGAGGGAATTTGCTGATCCAGATACGCATACATTTGGCAATGAGGAAATCGCAGATGTTCTTATTAACGGCAAGGCTGCCCTGGTAACAACCTGGGGTGGCCAGGCAGCGCCAATATTCCTGAACGAGAACAACTCCTATCGTGATCGATATCGGGCTGCAATCTTCCCGAAACCTTGTGGTGGGACCTGGGGCATAACTATCCCCTCCAACCAAAATCCGGATGTCCAGATGCGTGCTTTGGAAATTCTTCTGGAACTAAATGGACCAGAACAGGATCAGGATGTGCTGTTGGCGGCAGGCAGCCCTGTCAGATCCAGCACTTACACAGAAGCAGCGTATTCAAAATATTCCTGGCTGCGAGCACAGCGTGAAGTTTTGAATCGATTCTATTTGCTTCCCCAGGATCCTCAAATTGTCACTTATTTTGGACCACTAACAGAAGCTATCATCAATGCCTTCCAGGGAAACAAAACCCCCGAGGATTCCCTCAGAGAAGCAGAAACCACAATCTTAAAAGAACTTGGCTAGAAAACTTTTCAGCCTTGTCCGGAGGAAACAAACATGATGAAAAAACTCATTAACCAACCAGAGCAGATCGCAAGTGATCTTATTAGTGGCCTGGTAAAATCCCATCCCCAGTACCTGAAACTTATCAGCGATAATCTGGTGGTTCGGGCAGAGCCCAAGGGTAAAGGGAAAGTTCCAATCGTATTTGGACAGGGAATAGGCCACGAGCCCGCCTTTGACGGAATGCTGGGGTTCGGCATGCACGATGTAGAAGTTCCTGGTGGAATATTCACTTGCTCAGGTGGAGATCAAATATATGAAGGTATCAAATACGCCTGGGAAATGAGCGGTCACACACCAGTATTGTTACTGATTGCCAATCATGAAGGCGATGTTATAAACGGAAATATTGCCCTCGAAATGGCCCAGGATGAAGGCATTGATGTAAAAGAAGTCATTCTATACGACGATATTGCCAGTGCGCCAAAGGGAGATGAAAAAAATCGCCGGGGAATGGCTGGTATGATATTCAGTTTTAAAGCTGCCGGAGCCCTTGCAGAAGAGGGAAAAACAAGAGATGAGATTATAAATATAATCAGTAAGATAAATTCAAACACAAGAACCCTTGCTGTCGCTGTACAGCCTTGCACTATACCAACTACCGGACAATTACTGTTTTCCCTGGAAGATGATGAGATCATTATCGGCCCCGGAGTGCACGGAGAGGCTGGCCCGGAAGGACCCATGAAAATGACCACCGCAAGCCAGGTCATGGATATAGTTGCTCAAAGAGTGCTTGAGGATGGTGGTTTTACGGATGGCGACGAGGTATTGGTGCTGATCAACGGCAGCGGCGCAACTACTTTAATGGAGATGTTTATCCTTTATGATCGCCTGGATGATATCCTACAAAAGAAGAACATTACGCCTTATAAACCTCTCATCGGAAATTATGTGACCACTCAGGAAATGGCTGGCTTTTCCCTTTCTATCTGTAATGCAAGCCCTGAAGTAAAACGCCTTTGGGATGCTACAGCAAACACACCTTATTTTAAAGTCTTTGGCGGCTAAAGTGCCTGAATTAACAGGGTTATCCAAGCAGAATCTGATCGAGATTATTGAACTGATCTCTGGTGAGATAATTAATCAAAAGGATTATCTTTCCAGGCTTGATACGGAAATCGGTGATGGAGATCACGGATTTAGCATGGCCTCTGGATTTAAAAGCGTTCGTGAAAAACTGGGAGAGTATTCAGACCTTTCAATCGGGGAGCTGCTCAAAAAGGTCGGTTTTGAATTGATCAAAACTATCGGCGGTGCCGCCGGCGCTGTCTTCGGCACTTTATTTACAGGTCAGGCATCCTATTACGGAAACAAACTGGCTGGCAAAGAAACACTCAACCTGGAAGATCTGAGTGAGATGCTAAATGAAGCCCTGGCCCAGATCAAACGCAGGGGGGGCGCCGTTTTGGGAGATAAAACCATGGTTGATGCTCTCGAGCCAGCAGTAATTTCATTAAATACCTCCCTTTCTGAAGGCAAATCACTGGCTGACGCGTTCAATAACGCTGCGGCTGCTGCAAAATCTGGTGCCGAGAAAACAAAGGACATGGTTGCCAAACATGGCCGGTCAAAAAATCTCGGGGAGCGCGCAATTGGATATATAGATCCCGGCGCAGTCAGCACTACAATTATCTTTAATGTCATTGCGGATTACATTCAAAACTACGTCTGAGAACAGGCCAGGCCAGCCGTGTTCTTACTTCCGGGTGAAATATGACTCGAAGAAGTGGCCAAAAAACAGGAGACCGAGTTAATGTTAAAGAGAAGGGACCTAATTGAGAGCTTCAAGTCAAATTCCCATGTTCAAGTCCTGATCATTGGCGCCGGCATCAACGGGATTGGAACATTCCGGGATCTGGCCTTACAGGGTGTAAATTGCCTGATCATAGACCGGGGAGACTTTTGTTCCGGGGCAAGTATGGCCTCATCTCATATGCTGCACGGGGGCATCCGCTATTTAGAAAACGGCGAGTTCCGCCTGGTTCGGGAGGCATTACACGAGCGTAACAACCTTCTTCGCAATGCTCCTCACCTTACCTATCCCTTGCCAACAACAATTCCGATCTTTAAATGGTTTTCGGGGATTTTCAACTCTCCCCTGAAATTCCTGGGGCTGCTTGACAAACCTGCGGAACGGGGTGCGATTATCATCAAGCTGGGTTTGACCTTGTATGATGCCTACGTGCGGGGTGACAGCCCCATGCCTCTCCATCGTTTTGATAATCGTCAAAGTTCTCTCAAGAAATGGCCAGATATAAATCCAGAGATCCTCTTTGCTGCCACTTATTATGACGGAGCCATGACTTCCCCTGAGCGTTTAGCTTTGGAAATACTGCTTGATGGGGAAAATGAAGGCGATCATGCCCAGGCCCTGAACTACCTCAGCGCAGCGGGGGCCGAGGGAGATCAGGTCAAGCTCAGGGATGAGATTTCGGGCGAGGAGTTTTTCATCAAGCCGGAAATCATTATCAACGCCGGAGGACCCTGGATCGATTTTGTCAATCAGGGCCTCAGCCAGAAAACCGATTTGATAGGCGGTACCAAGGGTTCCCATCTGATCGTTGATCATCCGAAACTCCGCCAAGCCATTGGCGACCACGAGATCTTCTTTGAATACAGGGATGGACGGATAGTGTTGATCTTCCCCTACCTGGACGGACAGGTCATGATTGGATCGACCGATATCAGGATAAACGATCCCGATCAAGCCCTCTGCACTGAGGAGGAAATTGAATACATCCTGGGCATGGTCCCCCAGATCTTTCCTGGAATAGAGGTCACCAGTGAACAGATCGTTTTTCAATTTTCGGGTGTCCGTCCGCTTCCGGTTGCCAAAGGAAGTACCGGGCAAATCAGCCGGGACCACTCCCTTGAGGTACTCGAAAAATCCGGGCTTAATCCCTGGCCCATTCTCAGCCTAGTGGGAGGAAAATGGACCAGCTACAGGGCCTTCGCAGAACTGGTGACAAACCGGGTTTTGGACATGCTGGGCAAAACACGCGGAACAAGCACCGATCAACTGGCAATCGGGGGTGGAAAAGGATATCCAGTCAGCCAGAATGATCGTCAGCTTTGGATTCGCGAGCTGGCTGAAGAAGCGCCTGGACCAGAGTCGTATTCCCGGCTCTTTTTCCGCTACGGCACCCGGGCCAAAGAGGTCGCTGAATTTATTTTAACGGGTCGAGATGCTCCCCTGAAACATCTGGACTACTCCCGGGGAGAAGTCTGTTACCTGGTTGAACATGAGATGATCACCCACCTGGACGATTTCCTTTTACGCCGCTCAAAACTCGCCTGGACTGGCCAAGTTTCACTTAAGGTCGTCACCGAACTTGGGGAAATCATAGCAGAATTGCTAGATTGGTCAGAGAAGGATCAACAATTGGAAATCAAAAGATGCCTAGATATCCTCAAGAATCGGCATGGAATGAAGATCTGATTAAAAACAAATCGATCTTGTAAATTAAGCCGTCGAATGACAGCTTAATGTTTACATTAGATTGACTCTCTCACTAGATTTTCAAGAGGAATAAAATGGCAGCTGTTCTAGATCCGAAAGTGGGTATTGGCCAACAGTTCCTACCAGCGGAAGAGTGCTCTTGTATCGGTAGCGTTTGACCCTGCTGACGATCTCAGCCACAAAATCCCCGTCGAAACCTCTTTCAACACAGGCTGCGGCTGTCAGCTTCTCCTCGACCAGCATCTATAACAGCTGATCCATATCGTCATATGAATAACCCAATTCGCCTTCATCGGTTTGCCCAGCCCACAGATCGGCCGAAGGAGCTTTGCTGATGATCACTTCCGGTATATCCAATTCCCTGGCCAGCTGCCGCACCTGGGCTTTGTATAGATCAGCCAGGGGGTTAAAATCAAATGCTCCGTCACCATGCAGGGTGCTGTATCCCAACAGGGACTCTGTTTTGTTCCCTGTGCCAACCACCAATCCCGGGAAAGCTGCCGATTGATCATATATATTGATCATCCGGACCCTGGCCATCACGTTGCCTTTCCTGACTGGTGAAGCATCTGGGTAGTTATCCAGAAGGGAGTCCACTGCCGGTGAAATATCTATCGTCTTTGACAGCACTCCAAGGTCATCTATAACCAGCTGGGCGTGTTCCAGCGATTCTGACGAAGAGGTTTTGTGGGGCATCCGCAGAACGAGCACATTTTCTGGGCCTAAGGCGCGAGCCGCTAAATAAGCGCTCAAAGCGGAATCAATTCCTCCTGATACTCCCAGCACAACTTTTGTATAGCCGGCATCTATTACAGTTTGCCGGATAAACTGGGTCAAGGAATCGATGGCTTTGCTTCCATCAATAGTTAAATTTTTCATTAATCCGCTTTTTCCCTTTGTGTAAACATGAAAACCAAAGCACAAACAAGAAAGATAATTGAGAACCAGCTTTCCCAGCGCAGGTTCAAGAATTGAGGTGCTGGGTCCGCTTTGAAAAAGGAGAGGGTTAAATTAATTCCAGTTAGCCCTGCTATGGCTAAAACAACTCGAAATCCTGGTTTACGGACCTTTTTCAGTGGAAATAGAATTGTCCCGGTTATCCAGGCCCCGCTGAACGATGCCCCCAGGATCGGCAGGGGCCATCGTTTTGAAACCAGGCCCAGTATGTCACGGACAGGTATGCCGTACCAGGCATCCACCTGGTATCCATAACCCACCCCGGATCCCCATCCTGTTAACCATGCAGCCAAAACCACCAGGCCCAGAAGGGGCAGAAAGCTGTCAGCCATTTCTCCCAGAGGCTCTTTCCATATTAAATGGATAGCCACCAATGCCAGCGTGAACCCGATCAAAGCTCCTGGCCAGCTTAGCCCTCCCAACCATAACTGGGGCATCTCAACCGGGTTAATTTTAAAGTAGGGTAGATTTCGGAGCACAAATCCTGTCCTGGCGCCGATCAAACTTACAAATAAAGCTCCCAAACCAGCATCCAGTAGAAGAAATTTATCCTCTTTGGAGAGCCAGATCGACAGGACTAAACCACCTGCCGCGCAGAGGGAAAAAATCATGGAATAAGGGGTTAAAAACCCTCCAAGTAGTGGCTGGGTGATCACCCTAAAATCATACCATAGGGGCTCTATCATGTATAATCAGAATGTTTCAGCCACTTATTCTCATTCTATTGTTGAGTAGATCGTATAAAGGAAATTCTCATGAAACCGCTCGTAATCAAGCCCGTAGAAAACCTAAAAGAAAGGAAAGCTTTCCTGAGATTTCCCTGGAAAGTTTATCAAAATGACCCCTACTGGGTCCCTCCACTCTTTTCTGAACGTCTGAATATAACCGATCCAGAAAAAAATGCCTCGTTTGAGCACATCGAAGCCCAGCTTTATACTGCGCTAAGAGGCGAGGAAATTGTTGGCACCATCGCGGCCTTTACCAATCACCGCCACAATGAATATCAGAATGAAAATATAGCCTTCTTTGGCTTTTTTGAGGTGCTGCATGATTATGAAGCAGCCGAAGCCCTGCTAAAAACGGCGGGAAACTGGGCTAAAGATCGGGGACACTCCGCCCTTCGGGGTCCGGCCCAGTTATCAACCAACGACGAATGCGGCTTGCTTGTGGATGGATTTGATGACCTTCCCAGAATCTTGATGACCTACAATCCGTCCTATTATGTTGACTTTGTCGAACAGGCAGGATTCAAATATGCCCGGGATCTGTGGGCTTATGAGTTAAAAGTGAAAGATTTCATGGAAAATATCGGCGGCCGATTGGATAAACTCACTTCCCGGATGATGGACCGCAAGGAAATCACCATCCGTAATATTAATAT
>PVMK01189381.1_pt2 | contig 52987 bp, 65 predicted proteins | sample 1853481 | NCBI WGS metagenome assembly PVMK01 (sample SAMN08533507, study PRJNA380276) | Marine sediment metagenome, whole genome shotgun sequencing project.
ACATAACGGGAAACCGGTGACAAATTATATACTATACACTCATAAACCACTAACCGGAAATCGGTGACATAACGGGAAACCAGTTATAATCGGGGCTTACGCCCCTTGATGTCGATATTTTCTCTAAGTTCTTTTTTAAAACAATAAAAAAATACTTTATTTAATTAATTTAAAACTTTAAAAATCTATCTACATTTATTTAATCTTCATCCATCCTCATCATCTTCATCAGGAATCTCATCAATTGTTTTACTTTCTTCATTCCAAATACCTACACAATCGTGGCTATTCATGTCAAATAGCACATTATCATCGGATTTCAAATAAGTTGTTCCATCAATTTCAAATTTTACCACAGAAGTTTCTTCATCATCTTCATCAATTTCAGAAGGTTTTAGTTCTTCATCCTTTACTTCAGAAACAGGAACAGAAACAGGAACATAAACATCATTTGTTTCCTCAGCCTTTTCTTCTTGACTTTCTTGAATCAGACTAGCGATTAAATCTTCACCTACATTGGCGGTTACGACTTCCTTTTCTTTCTTAGGACGACCCCGTTTCTTTTTTTCTCCTGATTCAGAACCGGCTTCTGATTCAGTATCTTCAGCAGAGGTATCCTTCTTTGGTCTTCCTCGTTTGCTGCTTTTTAGTTCAAAGTGGCAATCCGGAATACTCCATCCCAGCTTTTCTGCCTCTTTTAAAGCTTCTTCTTTGTCGATATTTAATTTTTTCATTACATTTGCATATGGAATTGTTTGTTTTCCTTTCGGATCTTTATATTCTAGAATATCGTATTTTAGTCTATCGTCGACTGTTCCATATGGTGCTATTCCTCCATTCTTATCGACCAATTTTCTACATGGGTCGCAATAAACAGAATCACAACTCTTCATACATTGAGTGTGTAATCCCGAATTCAATTTCAAAGCTGAACACTTCCCAATAATTACTTCACCACACCAAGGTAGAACACATGACGGCTTCACCTCCTCCTTCACCTTCTTCACCTCCTTCACAACCACCTCCTTCACCTCCAACTTCCTAACCTCCCCTACCATCACTCTATCCAATGCCTTTAACATACTATCTAAATCTCCAAATCCCGCCAAACATAATGAACTACATACCTCCTCCTTTACTGCCAACAACAACGCATTATACATATCAATACTCATTTCTTATGATTACTACCTTTTACTATACTATACCCTACTCTTACCAAATACACTTCAATTTTTTTTCTTAGGGGTTCCGACCCCTAACGACGGTACGCTTCATTAACCGGATTGACAAAAAGTAGACCTCAGTAAAAAAAATTGAAGTTATTTTACAGACAGTAGCAGTATACATCCTCTAAGAAGAAAGACAATAAAATGTCCTCAAAAATTTCCAAAATGAAAGTGCCATCACTGTGGTGGCCAGCATAAACAGAGTAAGTGTGGCCAATTTGTTCGTGATAATACAATGGCACAATTAGTAGTGTATAGTAGTGGCTCTTGTTATAATATAGCAGCCGTACCAAAACAGATTCTACGCATGTCTGTTAACAAACTTGAAATGGGAATAATTTGGCATGATGAGATTGTGAAACCTGAAAATGACTGGAGAAGTAAACCTTTGAGTAGTTTTACAAAAAAACAGTTAATAGATAGACATTACAAACTCACAAAAAGTATTGACAAACAAATAGAACAGATAGTAGAGAAGAACCGCGCTGAAAAACAAGAAACAGATGATGTTTGTCCTATATGTCTTGATAGTTTATCTGATAAAAAATTGTGTACATCTCCTTGTGGTCATACATTCTGTTCGGATTGCTTTATTAGAAATATAACCTCAGATATGTCCGCAAACAAAAATGCTAGTAGTTGTCCGTGTTGTAGATCTCTTGTTATCCCCTTAATTACACGAGGATATGGTCGTTAGTAATGAAAATAAAATTGTATCTATAGCTCAGTCGGTAGAGCGCACGCCTTTTAAGCGTGTGGTCGAGGGTTCAAGCCCCTCTAGATACAACTATGGGACATAATATAGTTCGCCTCCTCGTGGTGTGTCCTGGATTAAAACCAAATGAACTATTCCCTTTTAGCACAGCAAGATGCTAATTGTCGTCGGTCTAAACTCTAATTTAAAACATAAATAATAATTATATGATAAAAATGACCTGGATAGGTCATTAAACTGTCCTGAATCCTGCTTAAAAATCCAAGCAGGGGGTATGTTCCATCTTAACCGGTGCGCATGCTTATGTAGCCTTCCCATACCACGATATATCTTAGCTGCGGATGCGTGGGGCCGGAAAGCTCATGGCCCAGAACTATTCCAGTATCTTATACTATGACTAAGAGAATCACTCTTAATTGAGGTCGAGTAACTCGGTAGTGTAGAGATTGGGTGAGAGAGGAATGGACACTTCTTACTTGGTGTAGACCCTGAAAAAAGGGTGTAAAGTAAGGTGTAGTGGAGCGTTAAACGACAGATTGTATTGTAAACAAGGTATCAATAATGACGGTTGTTGGTATCTTGTGAATAGTATTGTCTGTTATAAATGTGTAACCTATTGGAGGCATTGCCTATATCCTTTGGATGTAGGCCGTTACCATTACACTAGATGAAAAATCAATACGAGTGAAAAATAAGCATTATAAGGACTGATCACTCTTATAATGTAAATTAGAAGCTTTATGTTGTTTCTCGTCTTATGCTAGTCGATATTTTCAAGGAGTGTTTTAAATCGGAAATAAGTTAGATAAACACCCACTATTATTTATTTGGTCGCAGATATAATAATAGTTTTTTTTTATAAAAATTTTTCAATCATACTTTCAAATCTCCAAGCATGATGTTTAATTAAATATGCTTCTATTAGTAGAATAGAAATAGCAGTTAATAATCCCACAGACCAAATAATCAGATAGAAAATAATTCGATTGTAAATATTCTGCTTTTAAAAAATCTTCAAATTCTTCAAAACTAATATGTTTATTTTTATCAGCATCTATAGCTATAAACATATCTTCGATAGAATGTTGTCTTTTATTATTATAACCCATCGATGCTAATGTATTTTCTAATTGACTCTTAGTTATTTGATGATTTCTATTTTTATTATATAAGCTCCACAACTTCTTAACCCTTTCTTCACTATCATAATTATTTGATAATAGTCTAGCGAAATAATTTTGAATACTAACAATAATATTATCAGGTGCTAAATAACTAGTTATCATCATAATAAATGCCAACGACCATCCCCTTCTCCAATTTTTAAATTTGTGAGTATTATATGCTATTACTCCAGTTGCTCCGACTAAAGCAAAATAATTAATCATTGATTGATTAATATAACCAAAAACAGTAGAATTACTTGGGTTATATAAATATAACCATATATTGCGAAAACCATATATACTTGGACCTCCATTATAACCTAATGATGTGGCAATCATATCCACATTTGGAAAATATGGTATTAAAATATCATACATTTTATAATGTATTAATAATAAAGGTATCAAAATTACTATAACAACTATATAAATAGTTGTTCCAAATACATTAGACTTTAAATCTGTTACTTTATTATGTAAATCTAATGTATCTCTATTTTTATCATTATTAGATTCTAAAATCATATTTTTTATATTAGTTTCGTCTATTGATGTTAAGTTATTCTTACTCATATATATTATATAATTAAAAAAATTATATAATATAATATAGTTAAAATTACAACCGTGAAACAATATGTTTCCTACATAAACAACAATTATTGCTCATATTATTATTTTGTTTAATATTCTTTATAAAACAAGGTATACATATTTTATGTTCACAAATTGGAACTATAAAATTATTAGTCCCCATATCTTCAAGACATATTGGACATTCATTTTCTTTATTTTCTTTATTTTCTCTCATTAAAGTTTCTCTTACCGCATTTTCTAAACTAGTTACCTTATCAATTAAAGAGTTTTGATACGAATAATCTATTTTTATTGGAGTTATTGGAATGGGTGTTTTTATATCATCTAATTTTGGGGATTAAATCAGGAGTATGTATTGAAGTTTGGAGAGATAATGGATATATACCCTTATTTAGATAGTTATTCATTTCTTCTTCATCTTTAAATTTTTTAATAAGATTATCAATTTCTTCGAAATCGTCATTCATTGTTAAGTTAATAACCATCAATTATTTAACATATAAGTATTCAATTTTATTATTAATTAAAATGAAAATTGAATTCATTTATTAAAATACAAAAAACTTCTTAAAATTTATTAGCTTAGACTAGTCGTAGAAAGAACAAACAATATTAAATTAAAACAGTTTTCACTTGTCTTTTACTTTTATAAATTACACTACCTACATCAGGTCCTTTTTTTAGATTATTACACTTGGTATAACATACCTTTACATTTTTAAGATTTTTAAACTTTGTATTATCTTTACATAGTTGGGCAGCATAATTTAATACCTCCTCGTCTGGATTATTGTCTTTAATAATAACATGACACGATGGAAATGAATTTAGATGTAACCATATAAAATCACAATTAAAATTAATTATATTCCAATTTTCCTTAGCATTTTGTCCCAATTATTATTTGAGTATCATTAAATTCCTCAGTCTTCATAGTTAGATTATATTATATCCTTATGTAATAAAATATAATCAATTTTAAATTAATTAAAATGAAATATGAGTTCTAGTAACTATTCCATCTGAGTATTTTTTATATTCTTCTTGTTTTTTACTCCATTTTTTATATTCTTTAATAGTCATCCAATATGTATGAGTTCGCACCATAATCCTTAATATATATTCAGATATATTCTTTATATTCTTTTCTATAAAGGTGCTCCCCAGTCCTCAAATTGTCTAGGAAAACAGTTACATATTAAATTTTTATCAGACGATTCTTTACCACATAAGTTACATAGATAAATTAAAGATTTTTGGTTAATTAAAGTAGATAATATACCTTGATTATGTAAATCATTTAACTCTGAAAATCCTCCAATATGTTTTCCAAATATGAATATATTAGGGACTGTTTTCTGTTTGGTTCGAGTCAATAATTCTTGACTTAACATAGCTCCCTCTCTTATTTTATCCAATTCAATTAATTGAACATTAACATTATAATTCTTTAATAAACCTATAGCCTTATGACAAAAACTACATGTTGTTTTACTAAAAATACAAATACTATCTGGATCAATGTAGAATTCTATCATTTAATTATATAGATGATTGTATATTAGTATTTAAATAAGAATACTAATATACAATAATTATTTATTGTGATTGATTTCTAAATTATGCTTTACTTTCTGCGAGCTGTCTCCTTATTTTTAATAAAGTGACGATTCATAAATCTTTGAATATTAAAATAAGTTACTACTGTAGTGTCATCTGTTCCAAGTAAACTTTTAAGTTTATTATCCGGTTTAATTTCTCGCTTATTCTCATTATTTGCCAATGAATTTTGTCGGATGTAATTACAGATAAACTTTGTAACATCAGTTCTAGCACACTGGGTTCCATGATCTTTACCCATAAAATCACATAGATCATCAGAAATGGGAGAAGCTTCTGCGAAGCCAGATGGTTTTCTATTTCCCTTTGATTGTTTCTTAGTGGCATCCTTCTTATGATGTTTAATCTCTTTCTTAACAGTCTTTTCCAGACTCTTTAACTGAGTAGATAAAGCGGTAATTTGAATTTTAAACTGTGATAGTGTCCCAAGAATTGCTGTAAATTGGTTATCAATTGGAGATACCTCCTCAACCTCTGTCTTAATCTCTGTAGTAATATCGCTAACTGTAGTTGTCATTATTATATATTACATTGATGTAGTGTCTTTAAATATATTTTTCATATTAAAAATAAAAGTATTTGAAATAATTATATAAAGAATAAAATATTTTTATAATTATTTATTAAAATTATGCCTTGTCGGACTCCTTCGAAGAATTATCACGACGATTGCGATTTCTTCCATCTGATCCAGAATGTAGTTTCCACTCACCATTCTCATCTTGCTCTCTAGGTCCAGCTCCACGAGGTCGCTCTCTGCGATTACCACGAGATTCAGTATTTCGTCTAGGAGGGGCATTTGAACGATTCTCATTACGAGTCTCGCATAATAGCTTTCCTCCCTTCATACCCTTAATATCTCCGGCTTGATACTTATGACTATTTGAATTGTCTACTGTAGATAATGTAAATTGAACATACTCTCCTTGAACAAGATACTTATATTGCTCCTCACTTACACAAATAGCACTATGATGAGCAAACACATCTTCTGGAATACTATCATCAATACTATCCATTACGGTAATAAAACCATATCCTGCTTTGTTGTTAAACCACTTAACACGACCTTGGTAAACTGTTGCCTCTTCTGTAGAACTCATTATAAAATATATTAGAGTAAAATCTTTAAATAGTTTAAAATATTATTATTCGATAGTTGTAAGTAAAAAACTTAAATATTCATAACTAGGAAGCTCCTCATATTTTAAATTATAAACATAATCCAGCATATCTTTTATTTTATATGAAATATTACTACAAATTTTTTCATAGGTAATATTTTTCTTAATATTATAAACTTTTAATATTCTCTCTTCTTTACTCTCACCTTTAATTTGTTGCCACGGTAATCTTTTATTTAATAAAAATATTAATATATATACGAATGAAATTAGATCATCGCGCCGACTAGGTTCTTGTCCCTCGTGAACATTTTTGCTTATATAACGCAATGTACCAATAATATTTAAATGCTCAATACATGGTTTATGTTTTCCATTCTTATCAATATATTGTTTTGCTAATCCAAAATCTATTATTTTTACATCCTTTTTATTTTTTGTAATCAAAAAATTATCTGGTTTAATGTCTCGATGAATTATACCATTGTTATGAATTTCTTTTAAACAATTCAACATTTTTAATCCAATCCATTTAATCTCTCCAAGCGTCTGTTCTGTTATCCCAAAATAGTAATCATCTATCTTATCACCTAATAATTCCATTATTATATAATCAAAATTTAATGTTTGACCGAAATATTTCACACTAGGAACTACCTTTAAATGTTTCAAATGTCTTAATATGATTATCTCCATTTTTAATATATTTTTAATAGATTTTTTTGAAATTTTTATTGCTACATTATTATTTTTATGACTATTTATCCCCCTCCATACTTCACCATAAGAACCTTTCCCAATTTGTTCTATTAATTTATAATCATTTATAATCATTACTAATTATAACCCATATATTTTTTTATACAACTTATTTTATTTAAAATTGAATTCTAATAAAGATAAAAATATTATTTAAATTAGTATAATGGTAATCATCTGTAAAGACAAATTCTCTCAAAATGAAATATATCAAGAACATTTTGATAAATTCCCTTTTGAACTCAGCGATTTTCAAAAATATTCGATTCAGGCTATTCTAGAAGGAAATCATATTCTCGTCACCGCACATACTGGTAGTGGTAAGACATTACCTGCTGAATTTGCTATTGAACATTTTGTAGCTCAGGGGAAAAAGGTTATATATACATCACCTATTAAAGCACTTTCTAATCAAAAATTTCATGAATTCTCTAAAAAATTTCCAAATATCTCTTTCGGAATTCTTACAGGAGATATTAAATTTAATCCCGAAGCGGATGTATTGATTATGACAACTGAAATTTTGAGAAATACATTACTACAAAAAAATACCAACAATCAATCTGTTCCTTTACAAATTTGAAATGGATTTTGAAAATGAACTTGCTTGTGTTATATTTGATGAAGTTCATTACATTAATGATGCTGATAGAGGAAAAATATGGGAAGAAACTATTATGTTCCTCTATAATCATATTCAATTAGTTATGTTATCAGCTACTATTGATCGACCTAGTGATTTTGCTAACTGGATTGAAGATGTAAAATCTGACGAAAATAATAAAAAAACCGTATATTTAGCTCCAACAAATCATAGAGTAGTTCCATTAAAACATTATTTATATACAACTATGCCTCAAGGACCACTTAAAAATATAAAGGATAAGGAATTTCTTAAATATATTAATAAGTTCTTACATAAACCAATTGAAATTAAAGATAATGTTAAAATGTTTCACGAAGACAATTATGAAAAAGTTAAAAAGTTAAAAGATTATATTAACAAGAATAACTGTTTTATCAAACCTTCATTCGTTTTAAATGAACTTACGAAATATCTTAATAGAAATAATATGCTTCCTGCTATTTGTTTTGTATTTTCAAGAAAATCAGTAGAAAAATATGCTCAATTTATTAACTTCTCTTTGTTTGATGAAGATTCAACTATTCCATCTACAATCAGAAATGAATGTAAACAAATTTTACGAAAACTTCCAAATCACCAAGAATATATAAATCTTCCCGAATTTGAATTTATTGTTAAGTTACTAGAAAAAGGTGTCGCTATTCATCATTCAGGAGTTATGCCTATTTTCAGAGAAATGATTGAGTTACTATTTGATAAAGGATATATTAAACTATTATTTGCTACAGAAACATTCGCAGTAGGAATTAATATGCCTACAAAAACTGTAATATTTACTGGATTTGATAAATTTAATGGTTCTACTATGAGACTATTATATCCTCACGAATATACTCAAATGGCTGGTAGAGCTGGAAGAAGAGGGTTGGATACTATCGGTCATGTTATTCATCTTAATAATATGTTTTCATTACCATATGCCTATAGTTATAGTAATCTATTAAATGGAAAACCGCAAATATTACAATCAAAATTTAAAATTTCATATAATCTTCTATTAAATTTTCATCAATATGAAAATAACACATTAGATTTCGCTTCAAAAAGCATGTGTAATGGAGAAATCGAAAAGGAGTTGCGATTAAATGAAGCAAGACTTAATGATATTAACATTAGATATAATAGCAAAATTTCCAATCCCACATATGAAGCTGTTATTAAAAATAAAGATAAATATTGCGAATATATAAAACTTACCGGTAATTTAAACAATTGTAAACAAAAAATTAGAAAGCAAATACAAAAAACATTATCTCAAATTGAAAACGGTAACAGACAATTCAAAAATGAATTAGAACAATATAATTCTATTGTTCAAATTGAAAATGAGATTTCACAACAACAACAATATATTACAAAATTAAAAGAACATTTCCTTTCAAGATACAATGAAATCACATTATTCTTAAAAAATATGGAATTTTTAACAAATGAAAATACTGTATCTGAAAAAGGTATTTGTGCCACATATATTCAAGAAACACATTGTCTAGCATTTGTTGATTATTTCTTTAAAAGCAATTATCTTCAGGAATTATCTGCTATGGATATTGCGGCTATGCTGAGTTGCTTCGCTAACATTAGAGTTAAAGATGAAGTTAAAATACATAATATAGACTCATTATCTACAAATTCTGTATTAAAAAATACTCTTAAAACACTTGATAATATGTATGAAGAATATTTGACTGAAGAATCTAGAAATGGTAATGCTGATGTTGATAATTTAAATATTACTCTAGAACTTGTTGTTGCTATTCACGACTGGTGTAATTCACCAGACGAACAAAGTTGTAAATTTATTTTACAAAAATGTGAAATTGAATATGAAATATTTACAGGCGAGTTTATTAAAGCTATACTCAAAATTAACAATATGGTCAATGAATTAAAAAGTGTTGCGGAGTATATGAGTAATGTCGACCTTCTACATAAATTATCACTAATTCCTGATTTAACACTTAAATTTATTGCTACTAATCAATCCTTATATATTTAATATAATAATACATAATATCATTACAATAAATTTAATATTTTTTATCTGATTTATTTTACCCAAATATAGATTTATCTGTCACTAGTTCCTGGACAAGCATACCTAAGCTCCCTATCATAGCTAATCTACCGTTATTTAGTTCGATATTTAATAATTTTTTACTTTCTTCATCAGCTAAGTCATAATTTAATAAAAAATTGTAATCTCCTGGTTGGTAATTATCCTTTAATTTATAATTATTGGAAGAATCTTCAAACGGATCTTTCCATCCTCGAATCATAGATGAGGTTTCAGAAGCTAACATTAATGTAACAAATCCTAACTGAACACTTGCTGGTAATTTGTCAAAATCATGAATTGATACACTATTCGTCATTAACTCTGCCACGGGCATACCAACTGCTGCTAACATTGCTATTCTACCATGTTTAAGTTCAGCTTCACGGAATAGCTGAATATTATCATCAGTAGATAAATTTAATGGATCAAAATTTTCGATAGGTTTTGTTGAACCTACAATAACTGGAGAAGTTGTCTTGGTAGACGGCGCTAAGATGTTAAAACCATTTATTAAAAATGGTAGTAAAAGAAAACTTAGTGATTTAGCAATCATATATATATACTATTGCTAAATTTTTTATATTATTTTTACTAAAATATTAAACCATTATGGTAACAATTCTGACTCAGTATTTTCTGACTCAGTATTTTATCGATTTGTATCACATTCTATTAATTTGTAATCTAAATCAAAACATCCCACTATACAATCATCATTACCATCACATCTATCCAATAAATTTTTATTTTCTAAAAAAAGATTTAAGGTTGTATTAAAAAATGTATTTTCATCAATATTGATTTGCTCCTGCATACAAGAACCATGTTTCTCCCATTCATGTTCCCATAATGTATCATCACATTTATGCCAATATGTATTCATATCTGTTAATAATGATCCAGTTGGTTCGGTATATGATACTGTTTTACAATTTTCTGGATATGATGTGCTGTTTATCTGAGGCCATAATCCATGAATCATATACTCCGAACTACACCATTTTTGAACTGCTAATTCATAATAATTATATATATTTTCTGAATTTATTAAAAATATATTTCCTAATAATACTATTACTTTTAAAATCATCTATATATTCTAATAATAGTATTATTTCCTTGTTTTACCTTTTGTTTTCTTTGCTTTCTTTGTTTTCCTTGTTTTCCTCGCCTTCTTTGTTTTCTTAGTTTTCTTTGCCCTTTTTGTTTTCTTATATTTCACTCTTCTACCTCCTCTTAGCGATGGAAATGCTTCACGATCACTTGTATCCAAAGGAACCACAGTATTCCATGAATCATCTTCTTCATGTCTATACATAGTTTTATCAAATAAAGTATCATTTAATACTGATATTGCTATATTTACCATAGTTACGAAATTTTCATGAGCACTCATTCGGTCTCTTAAACTTAATAAAAAATTTTATTTCATTCGGGCCATTATTTCTACATGCTAATTTTAATAAAGTTTGTACGTGATCCCGATTGGTATACCTCCTATCACCTTCACTATGTGCCATACTCCCGCTAAGTCTATCAGGATTATTAAAAAATGTATCGTGAATAGTTAAATGAAATGTTCCGTGGGGTGGAATAGTATGGGATAAAAAATTTATATATAATCCTCCATGTTCTGTTGAAGTAACAACCAAATCTATCGTTATATCTGGTACTACAGGAATAATAGCAGTTTCTATACGATTTTTTAAAAGATCTCTTAAAGATTGTTGATCTCTTGTAAGTCTTCCTCGTCCTCGCCCTAATAATATGGTTATTAAGCTATATAATGCTTTTTGACAAGGGTTTTGATTACCTCTTCCTCGACTGCCCCCGCTCCTTCCTCTTCCGGATCCTCCAATTGATTCTTTCTTACTAAACGCATCAAATGGTATTTCAATTATACCAAATAAATGATTATCATATGATTCATTTAACTCATAATCATCAGGCACATTAAAAATATAACCTAAATTTGTTTCAATATCTTTACGATTATAACCTACTTCATCAATACCCATATAATATATAATTACATAATAATATGTAATCTAATTTTTTTTTAATGTTGCTTCATCCTGAAATACAAATACTTTGAACTTATATTTATGATAATCGTGTAGTTCGAATCTAGAAGTAATTCTAGAAACAGATTTTAATTTATCTAAATAAACAATGTATTGAAACAAACCATCATTTCTGACTATCTTATCAAATACATAACCATCATATTCTACCTCTAGAATTTCTGTATTCGTAGAACATAAGTGAAGAAGACTACAATCAGTTTGGATTTTACGAATAGCTCTCATAGTTGTATTAATATAATCTAATTTTTCAGTCCAATTATTATAGAATTTATCAAAGTTACTTCCATAATTAATCATATTCATATTTTTTTGAAGTTTCGCCATATTTAATAAGTCAACTAATCTTCTAATTGGAGATGTACAATGAATATAAGATTCTAACTCCAACATTTCGTGACATTTCCGCTCATCATATAAATCATATTGACCACATGAACTATTCCATATTTTCAAGAAATCATTCACATCATCGGGTAATGTTTTATTTCCTTCGTAATCTTTGTTAAAATTAACAGAACGATATATTCCGTTATTATATTTCACCATATCTCTAGAAGTATAGTAATTCATTAATATCATTAGATAGGCTACTACATCATGACTGTCTTTAATTTTTTTTAAATATTTATAGTCCTTTGATAATTTATCAACAACATCAAACATTAATTTATAGTTCTTATCTTTCAATAGTTCTTTACTATCGTAAACATGATTTTTATAAACATTAATATATGTGTTTTCCAAACAATAACCGATAATTTCATTATCTTTAATGGTTAAATCAATACAAAATGCTAATCTATCTTCTTTTTCACATAAACTACAAACACAATTAGACAATGTAAGAGGCATCATAGGTCTTTTTCTATCAGGTAGATAAATAGTAGAAATCCTCTGTGAGAATGATTCCCATAAATCTAACTCTTCCATCCATAAAGGAACATTTGAAATATAAATACTAATTTTATAAGCATTATTTCCTAACTCTGTAATACTAAACGCATCATCATAATCACTGGTTTCTTTAGAATCGATACTATATACTTGTTCATTTGTTCTATCTTTAATATCATATTTTTCTATCATAGATGATATAAACTCTGGAGCTGTTTTTCTTTTTAATTTATTGCTTACTGCTTTATTAAATTCTTGAATAGAAGCATATAGACTTTTACAATATAGTTGATATTCATAAAAGTTTGATAATATATCAACATCACCTAACACACTTACGATGGTGCCTTGTGGATGTTTATTATCCCAATTGTTATATTTAAATACAATATATTTATTATCTGTGTTTTTTGAAAATCCCAACTTTACATTATAAGGTGTAACAAATTCCGGAAATCGTCTATCATCTGGTATACACTTATAAAGGAATTTATCTTTGTATTTTCCGTATGTCTTATTTCCTTTTAATACCAATATTCCAGGAATAGAAGGCATAGATCTTACGCTAGAATGTAAAATATTTACCGTTTTATCATGAAGTTCAAAAACATCACTCGAAAATAGTTTTGATTTGGTTGGCTCTATGTCTATTTTTTCAGTTTCATTCAACGATAAGGCATCTACCAAACTCCAGTCTTGATAGTTCCGATCGTTTATTAATATCTTATAAGACGCCATATTAAATAATAATAATAATAAATATTTATTATTTAATTATATCAATTTTACTTTTTATTAAATAGAATAAAATACAAGTCATATATAGAAATTATCGTTGCCAACTGATAATAACTCAGAGGATTCGGAATAAATTGTAGAAATTTATAAATAATATCTTTATGTCTTGATTCGATATTAATTTTACAAGCATTATTATACATATCAGTCATAATACATCTCCATTTATTAAAATATTGTAGTAAAACAGCAATTAATATTATAGATAAATGTAATAAATGGTGACCAAATAGAATTGAACCAAACCATAAATAACAAGATAATATATGATGAAAAAAACTATTACTATATGTATACATAGACGGTGCTCTACAATCAGATGTAACTTGATCCATTGAAAATGAATAAAACGCAATTATTAAAAATAATACCACCCGGGCTCTTAAACTTCCAAACATTATATATATATAATTTCGATAATTTCTGAAATTAATTAATCTTTATTTTTAATATCTCATTTATTAAGAACGAAGAAAACAAAATTATCAAATACAAAACTGTGCGAGGATTTTCTATTTTAAACATTTTTATATATAAATTAATTAATCTTTAATTTCTTCTTCTTTAATTTCTTCTTTTGTAATATCATTTTCGGTTATATTCTCGTTACCTAATTTACATTCTTCATCTTTATCCATTTTCTTAACAGTTTCTCTCTTTACATTCTGTCCTTGTAACATCGTAACTAATAAATGATTTGAAATTGCTACATTATTCATATATGTTTTATATTTAAACACAGAAACACTGGTATTTTCGCTAAATTCAAAACTATACCACCAATAAGCCGGTATAAAAATAATTTGTCCCACATGTAATGTAACTTCAAGAGTTTTCAATTTATCAAAATCTGACTTAAATTGAGATTGAACGTTCCAAGGATTAACTGGAGATATAAATTCAAAATTATCATAATCCTTGATAGTGTATAAATATTTCGCTGATTTTGGAGGAATCATTTTTACTTTAATACTACCTTGTGTAACTAAAAAGAAATTTCTATAATTTAATTCATATTTCAGAATAGTTTTAGTATTTTTTGACGAAAACATTAAATCATATATACAATTGCTTACAGAGTAAGGTCTCAAAAAATTATCATTATATCTAAATGTTTTAATCATACTGGTCTCATCTAAAAAATCATAATTATTTTCGCTAATAAATCTCTCATTTTCGTCCTTTCTAAATATTTCCATTGCTGTATTTAATGTTAAAGGTAGATATAATTCACTTGTATCATCATATTCTTTAACATTCCTTACCTTTATATCGAATGCTCCAAAATTATTTCCAATATAATCAATATTACATTCCTTCATCAGACCATCAACCTTATAATCAAAAATGACTGGTTGTCTTAAATCACATATCTCTTCTAGTTTATCCTTAGATGGTTGTTCAATTTCATATACTTCTAAATCATCGCTAACTTTCAAATGAAATGTTATATGGATATAAATAAATAAAACAATACAAAATATTAAAACTGTAAATAGGCTTTTCATATTATTTTATTTTTATACTATAATTTCTAACTTTTTACTAATAATAATAATTAATCTACTGGTGGATTAACTAATCCATAGTTATCATCATCATTATCTTCCATAGGGTCATATTCCATAGTAGTATTATCTCCTTCTACAATACTAACTGACTTAGGAAATGTAGGTGTAGTTTCACTATTCATATCTAATGTATCATTATCATTTTTTTCAGATGTATCTTCAGATACATTTAATTCTTCATTTGATTCTAAATTAGGTAAGGCTAGATTTAATTTACTAACAACACTATATAATGCTGTGCTTAATCCATTAATCACCATTTGTTGAGACTGTAAAATGCCTTTTAATGATTCAATTTCATTCATCAATTTCTCGTCATTTTCATAAAATGCTTTAAAGTCTAACTCTTTTTCTACTTTATCCATTACAAAATTAGAAATTTTCTCGACATCTATATTTATTTTATCATTAATATCTTTTGGATCAATTGATGAATCATTTTTACTAGATACAAGTTGTTGTACTGTTTCTCGTAACATATTAAGTTTCATTTCGTGTTGTTGTATTAATTGAAAAGGATTATTTTGTGGTGGTGTTGGAGGAGCAGAACTCTTTAAACCAGCCGGTGTTCTCTGAGGAACTGGTGCTGATGTACTTGTGGATGTAGGTCCAGAACCTCCTCCTGCTCTTCTTCTTCTTGCTCCTGATAACGATGAACTAGAACTCATATTTAAATATAATTAATAATAAATTTAACAAATATAATCGCACTTTCCTAAATAAAATTTTTTATAATATTATGATAATGGAAAATGAACAACCGTTACAATCTAATGAATATTTATATAACTCTAATTGTTATAATGACATTGAAAATAATATAGAAGAAATTAAAATTCCTGAATTTACTATAAAACACATCAACAAAATCGATAAAAACTATAATAAAACTTTATCTAAATTTAATGACTTTAATAGTTTCAGCGATTTCAATATGAATACAAACAACCAAAATTATAATAGAACTGCTAATGAACTATATGATTTATTAACAGTATACGAGTTATATAATGAACATCTAGATAATATAGAATTGTTACAGTTGAAAATGAATGATTACAATAACCTTGAAATTTATAACCTTAATAATAAAATACTTACTGAAACTCATATCACAGAATATTTAAATAAAAAGAAAGGAAAACTAAATATGTATTTGGAGGAAATTTTACCCATCATTATTAATGATGCGGAAAATTTAGATGAAGCACTAACATTATTGACAAATATGTGAATAAAAATAACTAAGTGATTAGTAGCAAATCTCCTAATTGAACTATATGATATTTATTCTGTAAAATAATTTAAAAATATATAATTATTGTATCACAGAATGAATTATTTTACAGAACTCCCTAATACATATTATATAAAATATCAGGTAAGTGATACAGAACATTTTATACAACAATATGTTTACCAATTAAATATAGTAAATGTGCCCAAAATTATTTATTATGATGAAGAAAGTAAAATAATGATTATGAAGAAAGTAGAAGGGATGAATTTATCAGACCAATATGGAGATGACGCAACCGATATACCAAACTGAAATATTTGAACAAGTCGTTAAAATAGTACGTAATCTGGTATTACATAACATTGAATATCCGGATTTAACTGGTTATAATTTTATAGAAGACACTGATGGAAAAGTGTGGATAATTGATTTTGGACACTCAAAAATGATGAGTACAAAACATATTGATAATATTCATATACAAAATATTTGTAATGGTTACAAAAAATGGAATCCCGAATTTAAATAGATTAAATCAATACATAATTATTTTTATAGTTATGTATTAATGTGAACAAAGACGAAATTAAGCAACCATCTTAAGTTTAATAGGAGTATGATGTTGATAATCATAAAGTTTAAAATCTTCTAATACATAGTCATTTATATTATCTCTCTTATTTAAAATCTCTAATGTTGGAAAAGGATATGGTGTTCTTGTTATTTGCTCTTTCATATCATCTAAATGTTCAGCATATATATGACAATTTCCTCCATAATGTATAAATTCATAAGGTATTAAATCACAATGTTTTGCTAATAAGTGTACTAGAAAGCTATAAGAAGCATAATTAAAAGGCGCACCACATGCGGTATCTTTGCTCCGTTGATATAAACAACAACTTAGCTTATTACCATCAACAACATTAAATTGCATCAATACATGACATGGAGGTAAACAACCTGAATCTAATTGTTCTACATTCCATGCACTAATTACCATTCTTCGTGAGGTTCGTTGAGATGGGTCTTTCAAAGTATTAATTACATTTTGTAATTGATCTATTCCTTGACATGTATAATCAGCATCACATCCTTCATATGGAGCATTCCAATGACGCCATTGGAAACCGTAAAGTCCGCCAACGGTGCCTTCTTCATAGTTATGTAGTCCTCGTGAATCTAAAAAATCACGAGTGGTATTTGCATCCCAAATATGAACTCCCACATCATTTAGTCGTTTATTGGAAGTATCTCCTCTAATAAACCATAATAGCTCTTTAAGACAAGTTTTCCAAGCAGTTTTTTTAGTAGTAAGAATAGGAATCTTACCATTCTCAAGAGAGAAATGCATTGCTGAACCAACAGCAGTCTGAACGGCACCGTTTCTGCCCTCTTCAAGAGTACCATGTTCCATTAAATCTTTTAGCAAATTTAAATACTGATATTCTTCATGATAATTATCTTTTCCAGGACGAGGATCTCTATCTTTGTATTTATTTAGGTCAATTGCATATCTCAACATTATATTCAAAAATAAAAGTATATATTTAAATATTTTTAAATCTTATTATAAATCATATGGATAGACTTGAAAAATCTACATCAAATGATAATGAAGGTTTTATTAAAACAGTTTTTCCTTTTGATGAAGGACAAAAAGGAACTTTATTAAATATTCTTCAGTATTCAGTTTTAGCCATTATTCCTATTATAATATTACTAAAATTAATTAAAGAATATATTCCAGAAGCAGATGATGATAAAAGTAGTATAATGGTATCTGTTGAAGTTATTGGACAAATATTTATTATGTTTGTGGCTCTCTATTTTATTCATCAAATTATAGCATACATCCCAACATACAGTGGAAAGGGTTATGGTGATGTAAATATTATTAACATTGTTGCTCCTATTTTATTTATTGCTATCACTATGCAGACTAAACTAGGAGAGAAAATACATATGTTATTAGATAGATTATGGGATGTATATGATGGTAGATCATCATCAACAAATGATAAACAACAAAAACAAGGTCAAGTTCGTGTAACACAACCTATTTCTGGACAACAACAAATGCCATCTACTGTTAACCCACCACCACAACTTCAGTCTCAAATGACTAATATGAAAGCACAAAGCCACGAGTTTACCATTCCTCAAACTCCTAACTTTGATAATATGTACGCCGGACCTGAAACTCCTTTAGTAGGAGCTGCTAACCCTCACACTGGTCAAATAGACAATTTTGAACCAATGGCTGCTAATGATGGATTTGGAGCCTTTGGAACAGCATTTTAAATAATTAAATTCTAATTATTATTAATTTAATTATTATGGGTCATAAATAGTTGGTGCTCTTGTAGCAATTACACTAGGACTTCCATATTGAAAATTAGATTGTGGACTACCTGCTTGTGATCTAGCAGCCGCTTGTAATGCTTGATTAGCATTAAACTTAGTTCTTATGGTTTCCACGTGAGGAGCCATCATTGTTTTAGATTTATTGAACATATGTTCTCCATATTTAGCCGCAGCAAAATTACTTGTATTTTTATACTTTTGTTTTTTGTATTGTTTATTCACATCCGATACTAACTTATCAGCATATGGTTGATAAGCCTTCATAGACCTTTCATAATGTTTATTCGCTTCTTCTCGTCCTTCTCTCATAGCATTGTAAATGGATGATTTTACACCTCCACTTTTTCTTGTAGAATTTATTCTTCTTCTTTTGTGATTGTATGTTTTAGCCATTATACACTATAAAAAGAATAAAATCATATTCATCCTAAATTAGACATATTCGTTCTTAATATCATTTGATAAATAGGTACTTTTTCCAATTGCTCTTATTATTTTATTCGTTTCCTTTTCATCATCTTCAATAGAAGTCATTGAGTTAAATACGAGTGTAGTTAATTTTGTTTGTAAATTTTCATTTTCTTCCCAACCTGTATTTGCGTCTTGCCATTTATTAATTGAAATCCTTTGTTTTAATGATAATGTTTTAATACCATCTAATAATAAATTTAATTCATTATCTCTCTCCCAAACATTATTATCTTTTACATACATCGTCTTCCGATTAGGATCTGTACAATGTATTGGTCTTTCTAATACATCCATATTATTTAAGCCATTTGTTATTAAACTAGTAATTGTCTTTGTTAAACCATTTTCTATGGTATTATCATATGTTTCATTGGTTATAGGAAGTGAATGAATAAAATCTGTTAAATTCATAGCATTCTTACAGTGCTCATTTAAAAACATATTAATATTAAATTGATTATTATGTGTTGTTGTATTATGACTATTACTAGTTATGTTTCCCTTGATATGTGGAAGCATATCCATAAAGTTTTTTTGAATTTCTTGATTTTCCTTAAGTAATAACAATACTAGTTCTTTAAATTCACTCTCTTTTTCCTTTGATAAAGTAGCCAATTGTGTTGTCACCATTTCATTAGTTACCACTTCATTATTGAAGCAAATTTTTTTATGTTTACATAGTGATGACAAATGTGAATAGACTCTACCACAACCATCACATTCAAAATGCTCTTTATATTTTACCCCATTTTTTACTGTTTCACTGTTACTGACTTTTGGTAACACTGGACTGACAACATAGGATATATGAGATGATTTATCATCTGGGGTTTTTTCCATTAGTAATCCATTAGCATTTGTTAGCCGTTGGTGTTTTGTAGTGGATAAATGGCGTGTATAATCTTTTTTGTTCCTACATTCGAAGGAGCAAGATTCACAAATATATTTTTTGGGGTTTTTTTTTGGGGTTTTTATTAGCATTTTACCCATATATATGGCTAATAGAATTTTACCCCTAAATTGTTTTTATTAAAGTATTAAAATTTTTCAGTAACAAATCGAAAATTATTTTTTTTGCGTTCTTACCTTTATGCTCTCAACCACTTTTTTACAACTTTTTCCAATCCTATTTCCAATATTGAAAAATATACAACAATTAGTTGTGTATATTTTTGATTTTTCGATTTAGGTCTGTGAAAAAAAGTACAAATGAAAATACCTACAAGTATCATTGACAGTTCACTTTTATCAGTTCATATTTCTTTACTACATAATGTAGTGAAACTACTACATCATATAGTGATTCATAAAATACAATATTATAATATTCTTGTTTAGATATGTAGGTGTTTTGATTAATTTATCCCCCTAATTCCCGAAATCCATATTTTGGGTTGTGGCTAATAGGGGTTTTCGGGGATAAAATCATTGAATAGATAAATATTAAATATTATTTAAAAATAATAACATTTAATTTATATGAATGAAGATAACTCTAATTATTTATTAAAATCATTAGACAATGAAAATAACTCTAGTATGAATAACTTAACTTCAAACAAAATTAAATCTATGAAAAATGATTATTTACAACAATTACAGTTGTCTAGAGAGAAATTAAAAGAATATCATACAAAATTAAAAGAGTATCGATATGTAGATGATTTATCGGATATTCAATATGGAAGGTATATCAGATGGATTAATTTAAAAGACCCAACGAATATTTCTCTTACACAAGGAGGACTTATTATAGATATTAAAATATGTCAAGGAGGTATTCAAGTTGTTTGTAAAAATTTTCGCAATAAAAAATTTCAAATAAAAATAGATGAGTGTTTTATCTTTCAAAAATTGACAGATCAGGAAAAAATCATATTATCAGCATTAGACTATTTGAATGAAAAATAATATACATATATTTTAAATGGATTATACAATTACATGTAATTATAGATCTGGAGATGACGAGAAAGAAAAACCGTGGAATGAGAATGGAGATTGTGGAGATTTCAGAAGTACTATAGACTTTACTATTTCGGATATTAATGGAAAAACAGATGGTATTAATGGTATAATAGTTCAATATATCCAGAAATCATGTAAGGTTGATATATATGACCCGGATGGAAAAGGTTTTATTGAAACACTAAACACAAGTGACGAAATTTATAATTATACTAGTGGTAATGTTCCATATATGAATTATAACTATTTAGAATATTTTAATGTAATTAATGGTAATAGTGTAGATGGTGATCAATTTGGTAATGGACCTATATGTGAATATGATGATAATGATAATGAACCTATAATTGATGATGAAGAAGATATGAGTGAGGGTGAAATAGTTCAAAATGGATTTGCTATTTTTATACCTGAACCTATAGCAGGTAATATTAAAAATAGTGATATTCCATGGAATAGTTCAACTGTTCTGCCTGCAAATGGATTACCAATGATTGAATTTAATTCTAATATATGGGAACAAATATTTACAGCTAGACAAAGTAATGTTTTTGTTCATAGCGTTAACATCAAATGGAAATATTTAAATATTATTCAACAAGAAAGAAGTAATATTTATATAGATAATTGTAACATAAATCCACATATAACAAATATACAACAAATGGGAGGTAAACGAAAAATAAAAAAAAGAAAGAAAACAAGGAGAACAAAAAAAAAGTAAGAAAACTGTAAATATAATCGAAATATACCGTCTTTACAAATTTTCTTATTAAAAAAATTGAAATAGTTTTCGTTAAATATGTATTACAATAGTAATAAAGTAATAAAATCATAAATGGTAATAGTATTGATTGCGTTAGTTGTAGCTATATTGTTATTTGTATCAATTGTTTATGAAGAGAGACAAAGTAATAAATTTTAAAACATTACTGTATATTTATCTGTAAAAATAATGTGGAAAATATATCAACTATTTATTCGTTTTAACCAACAGCGAAGACAATATTGTTTACGAACAATGACAAATGTAGGATGATATGTCTCTTTAACCACTATTTTAGATTCTACTGGTTCAACCTGACAATCCTTACAAGGGAATCTGTATTTAACATCGTCATATGTTTCCTTTATTTTACTAACAGTATGTTCTTCAATTGATGTCTCATAAAAAAAATCAACTGGAGGAATTTTGATTTTTTTATTTTTTATTATTGGTTTGGGCATTTGTTATATATTTATAAATAATATTTATATATATTTAAGATGAAATATGTAGTATTCTTTTCCATGATGAAATCCTATTAATCGCTTGTAAATGTAAAGCAGGATAGCATGTTTTTGCGTATTCAGTTGTAAACAAATTATCTTCTGCGTGTCTTAAAACTCTATTCTTAAATAACTCTTCAGCTCGAGTGAATGTATTTTCAAAATTTTCGCCTCTGACATTTAATCCATAAATAAGACATCTATCAAAATCATAAGCACTTAGTAAATCAGCTTCTCTAACAATATGATATGCCGATTGATATATACCTAAATTAGGAAATCCATTTACTTTGACCTTAGAATAAGACATAGTATTTATAATACTAGAAACAACATTTCTCTCTTCATCGCTTATTTTAATTTTATCTTTAAGAAATAACTCCATACTATGGAGTCCTTCTTCTTCTTTCATATATTTTTTATCACACATATCATGTAATGTAGATGCTAAATAAATAATATTTTCATGTGTTTTAATACCAGGATTTAGATAAACTTCCTTTTTATAAATGTTATGAGCATAATGTAGAACATCCATACTATGAGTTATGTCATGTGAACTATCAATATTGTATTTTTTAGAAGTAAATAGTATAAATTTACAGAGTTCATTGAAGATCTTAAAGTTCATTTGTGTGAATAATAATAAACATAATTTATTATTATTTACGTTCAATTTTAAATTTTAATAAGTTGATTGACTAGATACAACTTTGGTATTTAAATCCGTAAAAAATTTGATATAACCAGATAAAATATGCTTATAAACTAATTTCAACGGAGGAAATTTATTACACATATGTAATCCAGCACGAATTTGAATTTCATTATGTAAAGATATATGAATAGATTTATAAATAAGTTCATCGGATGTCCATTCGTCTGAATTTTGACTAGAAGGTTCAATATAGGGAATATTTTGAGCTATTATCATCAATTCTTCGAGTTTGGTCATTTATTACATTTATTTATTTTTTTTTGCCTTTTTTGTCTTATTAAATCCAATCTTTTTTCTAAACTTCTTTAAATTCTTTTTAGTTCCTTTTTTAGATACTAGTTTATTTCCTTTTTTACATTTAAAGTTGTAAAAATCAATACCTCTTTTTTTAAATATGTTATCTCGACAAATAGTTATAGCAGCATCCTCATTATTATCATATGGTCTAACTTTTTTGATACATTTACACAGTTTATTAGCTAATATATCTTCAGCAGATTCTTTATAAGTTTTATTTTTCTGTTTTTTTATTTGATAATAATGAATAATTTTTTTATAATCTGTTTGGGACAAATCCATTAAAGTATATTATTTGGTGAGATTTTTTATAAATATATATTGTATATGATTAAAAAACCTTATAAAATAGTAGTATTTGATTTAGATGAAACATTGGGATATTTTACAGAATTTGGTATATTTTGCGACTGTTTAAATTATTATTTTAAGAATAATGAATATTCCGAAAAGAATTTTAATGAATTGTTAAATTTATTTCCGGAATTCTTAAGACCAAAAATATTATCTATACTACAATATCTAAAAATAAAGAAGAAAGAAAACAAATGTTATAAAGTGATGATATATACAAATAATCAAGGTGATAAATCTTGGGCTATTAATATAAAAAACTATTTTGATAAAGAATTAAATTATAAATTATTCGATCAAATAATAGCCGCATTTAAAGTGAGGGGGACAACAAATTGAGATGGGAAGAACATCACATGATAAAACAATTAATGATTTTATTAGCTGTACAAAACTTCCAGAAGATATTGAAATATGTTTTATAGATGATGTTTATCACTCTGGAATGAATGATGACAAGGTTTATTATATAAATGTAAAACCATATTATCATAAATTAAGTATTCAACATATGATGTTAAAGTTTTTAGATTCTAAATTAGGTAATGATGTAAGAGATAAACAACAATTTGTAAATTTGGTAGAAAAAGAATTTAAAAGATATAATTATAGAGTTTCTGAAAAAACAAAGGAAGAACAAAGTGTGGATGAAATTGTAAGTAAAAGAATGTTACAACATTTAAAGCAATATTTTTATGAAAGTAATGGTAAATCATTAAAAAGAAGACGAAAAGAAAAAAAGAATAAGTCTCTTAAAAAGAAATGAATTACCTAATCACGTGTAAAAATTTCATAGATTCCTCCATAAAATGAATTTTTTTAGCATATTGTCCTAATGCTGTGGTGGTAATTAAAAATATTCCCGCTGAAAAGACAACCTTTCTATCAAAACTGGTAAAATTGATTTATAGAAAAGGATTGAACCGAACGATCAAAAATAACGAAATATAATATTTCATAGCAGTATCTAATAATCCCATAAAGTTCTTGGTGAGTTGGACAGACTATCATAATTCCAAAATACGCAGTAAAATATAATATCCAAGATAAGTAAAGTACCCAATCAAATATAATTTCTTGATATTTCAAATTCATTATATAAAATATTTATATAATAAATTTTAATGACTATATTAACAATTATCATCAATAGTAAGATTTGTTTTGGACATTTTATTTTTTTCTTTATAAATATCTAATTTTCTAGCACTAGAATCGGTAACATTTGAATATTTTGGCATCCAAAAATATGGAATAATTTTATCTTTATTATGAAAATGAGACTCGAATATTTCTCTATAATATAATTGTTCTACAGTAGTAGGTTTATTATGATTATATTTTTCACATTTGCTTTTGAAATCATTTTCAGAATATTGACTGTTTAACCTATCTTGAATAATTTCATACCACGACTTGTTATGTGAACTGACTCCATCACTAAAAGCTTCCTTAGACCTCCATAATACATTATTTGGTAACAATTCTGGATCATTTTCTTGAATAGATTGTCTAAGCAACCATTTTTCGATTTTATTATTGCTATTTTTGTTGTTATTATGATTTCTAAATTCAATAGGTAATGATAAATAATTATTAACAAATGTTCTATCTAAAAACGGAGTTCTTGCTTCCAATCCGTGACATGAAATAGTTCTATCACTTCTTAATACATCAAAATACTGAATATCATTTAATAGTCGTTTACATTCATAATCAAACTCCATATTATTAGGACAGTTGTGAAAATACATATATCCACCGGTCAATTCGTCAGAACCATCTCCGTTAAATATAACCTTAGCATCACTATGTTCAGATATATATTTAGCAACTAAATAATTTCCAACACTTGCTCTAACAGTAGTGGTATCATAACTTTCAATATTATAAATAACTTCGGGTATAGCATCAAAAAATTCTTGTTCAGAAAGAATAATTTCTGTATGATTACTGTTAATGTGTTCAGACACCATTTTGGCGTATTTTAAATCGGATCCTCCCATCATACCAATACTGAACGTTTGTAATTGACCCTTAGGAACCCATTTTGCTACTATAGCTGATATTAAACTACTGTCTAATCCTCCTGACAATAAACAAGCCAAATTTCTTTCTGAGTTAATAACTCTTTTTTTAACAGATTCAATAAGAAGATTATATATAGTAGAATAACAATAATCAATATTTGTGATAGGTATTAAACCCATATTGTAGTTAAAATTGGTATATTTTTTATAATCCGATATATGAAGAATATTCATTGATGAAATATGAATATTAATATAGGAACCAGAAGGAAAATCTGTTGTTCGGATATTAAAACCTTCAGTTTGTTTAAGTAGTGATGAAATAACAACAATATCTTCATTATTGGTTCCAATATACATTGGTCGAACACCAAATGGGTCACGAGCAGCATATATTTGTTGAATATTAGAATCATATATCAAAAAGGAAAACACACCATCAAGATTTTCTAGCGTATATTGAATACCATATTTTTTATATAAGTGAATAATACATTCACAATCAGAATTAGTTTGAGGAGTAATATTAAGATTTTTTAGTATATGTTTATAATTATAAATCTCGCCGTTACAAATTAAATATACTCCATCAATACAAATTGGTTGATTAGATATATCGTCTAGACCATTAATAGCTAAACGATGAAATCCTAATATTAAATTGTTATTGATTTCCTTTAATACACTATTTTCAGGACCTCTAGATTGTCCTTTCATAAATTCTTTTGATATAATGGATTTAGAAATAGACTGATTAAAGGAAGATATTTTTTGTAACACAGCAAATATTCCGCACATATAAATAATAATAATTAAGGCTTTAGGTAATTTATGAAAATAATATATTCTGGTTATATATTAATACAATGTTTGGAGTAATTAACGGTATGTATACGTGTAATCACGAAAGGGTAGATGATATAAATAACAGAATAGCTGACAGAAATGTTCCATCAACTGGCCTTCAACCTCAATATAGTATAAGACCCGTAGCAACAAAATACGGATATATGCAAGTATTAGATCAATACAAAAAAACAACAGTTCCATTAAATCAATATACCCCTTATTCAACAAAAGCCATATTTAATCCAGGAAATGCTCAAGCACCATGGAGTGGGTTTTCGAAATAATGTGAATGTTGAATCTAGTTTAAGAAATCAATTTTTCGCATTACAAAACTGTGAACAATCAGATTTTGTTCCCAAATCCACTAGTGATTTATATCAAACCAAGGTAGATTATATTCCACAAAAACAAACTCATCCATTATTGTTTGAGAAGCCAGATTTAGAGCCTTTTAATCCAAATGTTCAAAATCTTGGAAACAATTTATTCAATAATCACACAAGATATCAATTAAAAGATAGTTCTTGTATGTAAAAAATAGAATATTAAATTCATTGAAATTATTAAATGGATATTTCAATGAATGAAATCGATAATATAACATTAAACTGTTTTGCGAACAAACAACAATATGAACATGTTATGAAAAAAAATGACTCTCATAATGATAAACAATTTTTGTCAGATAAAAAATTCTATAAAAAACGAGTAATTGATTTAACTAAAAAATTATTTAGGAATGATGTAGATGATTTACAATTGTATAGTACTTTTGATAGTTATACAAAATCATGTATAAATTATCTTAAATTTTTAGATAAGAAGGATATAATACAAGAGAAGTATAGTAATATTATAGATTCTAGTTGTAATAATTGTGATGTAGATGACTATGATATATCAAAATGTGATATACTATTCGCAAAAGAAGAAGAAGTAAAAAAAATAAATTTAGATACATTTGTTGTGAAGAAAAATAGTAAATCAAAACCTAAAATACTACCAAAAAAGGAAAGTGTAAATATTAAAACAAAGGAACATAAAACAAAAGGATTAAAAAAAAAGAAAAATATAAATAATATTTATGAAGAGAAAAACAAAAAGGACTAATGAATTATCTAACCAAAAAAAAACAAAAAGAAATCAAAGGAGTGGATACAAAAAAGTAAATTGTAGTCCAAATCCGGATAATAAAAATTTTACATGTTATAGTGATAATTCGTTGATAAAAATGAAAAAATTATGGAACGCTCGACACCCTCGTAATAAAATAACTAGTAATAAATCTAAAGACATATGGCATCAATTAAGAGAAAATATGTCAAGTAGTTGTGATAGAGAGTCGTGTTGGTTAAGAAGCAAATTTATGGAGGGAAAAGTAGATAGCGAGTTATTAAATTATACATTTGCTCCAAAATCGCCAAAAATTTGGAAAACAGATGAATGGTTAAGTAGTTTAGATATAGAAGCAGTAATGAAACAATATGAGAAATATTATAAATGTTTTGAATTTTTAGGTCCATCACCTATTGATTTTGATCACCATATAATTTATGGTGAATGTGTATGGGAGGAGCGATCGTGAAAGTGAAAGAGTAGTGAATATCGGTAGAGACAGAAACATAAAATAGGGATAATTTTGAATACAGATCCACATTATAAAGATGGAGAACATTGGATTTCTCTATTTATTAATATAAAACAGAAATATATAATTTATTTTGATAGTAATGGCAATCCTCCACCCAAAGAAGTTAAAGAATTAATAACAAAAATTACGAATCAAGGTAAACAAATAGGTATAGATTTTGATGTGTTGATAAATAAACTTGAACATCAAAAAACAGAATCGGAATGTGGAATGTATTGCCTATATTTTATTATTCAAATGTTGAAGGATAAAGACAAAGATTATTTTTTAAAGAATAAGATTCCAGACGAAGAAGTATTTAAATTGAGAAAGAAATACTTTAATGGAAATTAAATATAAATATAAAAATAGATATATTATTAGTATTATGGAATTTAATAGTAATGATAATAAAGGACTTATTTGGGGTTTACTCCAAGAAAGTAACATTTTTCAAGGCATTGATGATAAACAATTTTCCAAAATTCAGGGAATTTTAGAAGAGACTATTAATTATATAGAGACTTCCAAACCAACTAGTGATTTAATGACGAAAAATAAAATGGCTATGGAAGAATTAATTTATAAAATTAACACGGAAAAAAATAAACCAGTAAAAACAAGTAAAGTTCAAATGATTTATACATCAGACGACCTATCAAAACAGCGTGAAGATAATTTCAACAATAAATTGAAACAACAACAGGATAATCTGAATACATATATTAATCCCAAAGTTCCAGAAGAGCCCAAATTTAAAGATGATGGGGATAAACCAATAGGAGATGATATGGATAGACTTATAGCTGAAAGAATGGCTAATAGAGAGAGAGAATTAGATATACCACAAATATCAAAAGAGGCAGAAGAATGGATAAATAATTCTAAAGAAGTTAAACCCTTACCCGAAATTCCTATTGATCCGGATAAAAAAGTGACATTTAATTTACAATCACAAGAGGATGTACCTATTCAAGAAACTATACTAAATCAATCAATAAAATCCTCAGTAGAGAGTGCGAGCACTTCAAATATTATAAAACTAGAAGTGAACGACATTTTTAGCAAATTAAAGAGAAAAACACGAGAAAAGATGATAACAGAAGAAAAAAATAATTATGTTGAAGAATTAATAAATAAAAAAGAATTTGAAATATTGCTAGAAAACCAAGAAAAGATAATAGAATTTTGTAAATCAATAATAGAAAAATTGAATTAAATATAAAAATAAAATATTATGTATTAATACATACAATGAGTAGAAAAAATAGCAAAGAATTAATTATTAATAAAAGACGAACGATGAGTTCAGAAAGTATTGATAGTATAGAATCTAGAAGCATGAGTATTGGAAGTATAGATTCTATGACTTTAATAGTAGAAAAAGAAGAAATAAAAAGTATACCTATAAAAGGATTAATAATTAAAGATAATAATAAGAAAAGAAGAAAGAGAGATGCTGAATTAGAATATATAGAAGCATCGCCCAATATCTCATATTTTAAACAAGTAATTGCTAATAATGCCTGGGCAAGTAAGTAAGTAATAATCATATTTAATATATAAAATTTAATATGATTATGAAAAATAAGAACAATTATTGTTTATAGCACAACTAATATATGCGAATAATTCATTTATTTTACCGCATATATTTTTATCGTTATATTCCATTAAATATTTATTTTTTTTATCTTTAAGCGGCAATTGGAACAAATTTATATTTTCCATCTGGTTTTTTAACTAATTTGCCTACGCGAATAAGATCACCCTCATCACCGAATTCTACAGCTTGATTATAACTATCTAAATCATAAACCTCATTTGTTTTAGGATTTCTAGCAAATTTCTTTTTAATACCATTAATAGGTAATGTGACTTCATCACCTTTCCATGTAACCTTAGGTCTATTTAATTTATCAACAGTATCCTTTTCTTCATTTGAAATAGAAGGTTTGTAAGAAAATGAGCTTGGAGATGATTTTCCAAATGAGAAACATTTAACAGCATCTTTAGTGCCAGGTTTATTATAGATAACACAATCCATAGAAGCTTCTTTAACAGAATTTAATAATTGTGTGCTGATTCTCTCTTTAATAACTGATATTTCATATAAAGCTTCATCACTAGTAACAGGTATATCCGCATTAAACTTACTACCATCGTTTAATTTAAGTTCAATAGCGCCATCACCAGATAATTGGTCTTCTGTGAAAGTCATCAAATATAGAAATACATTAACAGTTCTTAGCTCAGGAGGTAAATCTTGGTGACTACAAATTCTTCGAGCTCTACCAATAACTTGTTCTGTTCTAACAGGATGCCAATAAGGTTCTATTAAGTGGACATATCTAGTATTTTTTAAATCAATACCTTCTGCTCCTGATGCGGTAATCATTAATATCTTGATTATCTCTCCATAAAAATTATTTGTAGATATTCTTGATAACTCGCTAGTTAAATTATCTGGAACATTTCCCCATTTACTGTTATAAATATTTCTAATGATTTCTTTTTCTTCATCAGATTCAGTTCCAGTGTATAATGCGTATGTAGGAAGACCTCTTTCCTTTTCAGGAATAGCTAATTGCCAAATACCGGCTTCATTTTTTTTAATCTTAAATTGTGTAAAACCATTAGCATCAAGAATTAATTTTAATACACCAATACCTTCAATTGTTCTGAATTGAGTATAAATCAAATGAAGACCTCGGAATTCAGGATCTTTTAAGTTTTCCAATACATTTAAAAATTTTGGACTGTATGTTTCAAGTCCTTTAGGAGTTAAATATCTACTAGCATTTTCTTCTAGGTATTTCATTTCAGTTTGAATTCTTTCAGCATAATCATCACTTCTTTCATTTTTTGCTTCACTTTCAAGAATATCAGCATCATCAAGCTCAAATATTCCATCAGGGTTATCAATTTTTTTCTCTAACAGAAATAGCATCTAATATATCTTCATCAGCTGTTCCTTTTAGAACACCTGTAATATCTTGTCCATCTTGTGGCATAGGTCTTCGATTTTCAGGGAACACAAAATTACAAAATGCTCGTGAAAAGATTCTATAAGAAGAAACAGCATCAGTATAAACATCATCACCTGTTTGTTTCTTCTTTTTTTTAGCTGCTGATTTAGCTACCCTTCTCTCTTGAATACGAGCTTGTTCATATACTCCGAACTGGAAGTTACTCATAGGAATTTTTATGACCTTAAAATCTGTATCTTTATCATAACTAGGCATTAATTGTTCCTGAGCACTTCTAAAATAAGATGATAGTCCAAGAATTCTCTTTTTAAGAAGGTTAGCGTTCTTAATATTTCCTGTGCTAGGATCAATAAATCTAGTTTGGAATGAATCTAAACTATCATCCAACGCTTTATATGTATCGACTTGTATATTTGAAGAAACAACCTCAATATCATTTTGATTTAATATATATGTCAATAAACCAACAAATTTTGAGTCGTCAACATCACCTCTATTATTAATCTTGAAATTAGTAACTCCTTTATAAACTCCTTCTTTATTAACATTAATAAAACCAAACGGATTTTTGGTTACTGTTAACATTCCAGTTCTAGGCTTGTAGTCAAGATAGTCTAATATATCAAATTTTTCAAATATTTTAACTAATTCTTCTTTATTTAGTTTACGACCTGCGACTTTCATTTTAATAGGAATAGTCCAAGTTTTAATATAACCTCGTAAAATATTAAATAATATGGCAATTTCATTAGGATAATTAATCATTGGGGTTCCTGTTAACAATACGATTCTACAATTTTCCGCAGAAAGTAAATATTCGTATAATCTCATAGAAAGTGATTCAGGTCTTTTTAATTTATTAACAATTCTACTAACAAAGTTATGTGCTTCATCAATAATAATAACTTTATTATCAAATGGATTTATTGAATAATCTTGTGTCAAATCTCTCAAATGATTTTCACGAAGACCATTATAACTAATAAATTTATACTTATGAACAATCATTTCATTTATTTGTAAATCTAATAATTTTTTCTGGTCAGGTGATAATTCATCATAATTTGATGTTTTAGTTACATTAACTAACCAAGCACCTCCATTTTTCCTAATAAAATCAGGTCTAATATTTAATACAGAAGAAAGTGTTTTAATTAATTGATTATCTTCTTCACCCTTAGCTCCTATAGGAATAAACTCCCAGTATTGATTTTTTCTATACATAGTATCACCACAATTTTTTAATTCTTGAAGGTAATTCATTCTTAATGAAGCAGGTGTCATAACAATCACCTGTTTGTCCGATTTCATACCTTCGGCAATAGCAATAGAACTACATGTCTTACCGGAACCTAGACCATGATATAATATTAATCCACGGTAAGGTGTATATAAATTAAGATAATCGCGGACAATTTTTTGATGGGTGAGCAAAGTAAATTTAGAATCTAATGGACGATCACAAGATAAACTAGATTCATTTTGTTGAATCTCTTCTTTGTATGGTTTAAATAAGGCATTTATGAAATTTATAAAAACTTCACGATTATTCATATAATAAGCATTGGCTCTAAGTAAGACCTTCTTTTCTTTTTCAGGAAGTCTAGATTTTAAAATTGTGTCACCAACTACTTGCTCTAAATCAATATCATCTGATATTATATCCATTTTGGGTCGTGCGGTTCGTCTAACCACAGAATCTTTACCTTTATCACTGGTTTTAGATGGAAATTCTTCTACTAATTTTAACTTTTTTGGTAATTTTTTAACTTTTTTAGATGGAGGTTTTGGTAAAGAATCATCAATTTTATTTTTCTCTTTACCAGGAGATTTACTTAGATCTGTAATCTTATTTTTGACAGTTAAATTAAGTTTTCTAAGAAAATCCTCTCTATTAATTAAATTTTCTTTTGTTCTATCATTAATTTTAGTTTTAATTTCAATCTTTTCTTCAGCACCTGGTTGAACAATTTTAATTTTAACTTGTTCTATTTTTTTTGCTACAGGCTTTGCCTTTAATTTTTCTAAAATACTTGAAGACATCTATATTAATTAAACACATAAAAAAAGAATTATTTACTTATTATTCAATAATTTTAAGTGTTTCTTCGCAAGCCGTTTGTTCAGCTTTTCGTTTAATTTTATGTATTCCCTTACCTAAGAATACGAATACTTTTCCATCATTTTCCAGTATTTCATATATCTTATCAAAAGAACCATATGTTTGAAAATCAATAGCATCATTTTTATTAACTTCATGAATTTTTTGTCCTAAACACAAATATACTCCCATTTCATAACCATAATCATCTGTATGGTTAATTTCAATATAATGAGGAGTATCTTGAAATCTCTTCTGAATTTTGACTTGAAGAATATTTTTATAATTATCGTCATCTCTAATTAGTTTCATCCAATCTACATGTTTTTCAAAAATACTTTCTATAAATTTTTGGGCTATTTGAAACCCAGGTCCTGTAACAAATACATTTGCGAACCAAGACTCTTCATCTTTAATTTCTATTTTATTAAAATCCAAAAATAATGCTCCTAGAAAGGACTCAAATAAACAACCTAACTTTTTTAAATTAGTTCTTGTTTTTTTTTCTTCCGCATGTTTTGATATAATATAATATTTATGTAAACCCATTTCCAAAGCTAATTTACCAATAGCTTCGTTTTTAACAAGAGCTATTTTTTTTTCGGTCATAAATCCCTCATTCTCTTTAGGAAATCTTCTATATAAATAATATTTTGTGATACATTCTAATACACCGTCTCCTAAGAATTCTAATCTTTCATTTGATTTAGTATGTAATGGTAAACAATCAATTGGTTGTTCTGTAATGGTAATATTTTCTTGTAAATTATATAGTTGGGGTCTTTTTGTATATGATTTATGAACAAATGCTCTTTTATATAAAGATAAATTATGAACTTTACCAGGAACTCCATATTTTGTTAGAATAGATTGAACTTGGCTCAATGTAATCTCAACATTATTAGAATTATATGGATTAAAAACCAATCCTTCATCTGATTTAATAATATCATCATCATGGGAAATTTTAAATTCACTCATTATTAATAATAATAATATTTAGTATTTATGTTCATTCGTTAAATATTCAATAAGTAAAAAAAAATATTTAGTGATTATATAATGGTAGGATACATGCAAGGTAGCAAAAAAGCAAGGAGAACTCCTTCAATCTCTAATCAAACAAGTATTTTTGGAATTATGGGAGGTCTAGCCCCCAGAGTTGGACTTAGTGATGCAGCTGTTTATAGACATCAAGTTATCAAGGGTAGTCGTGGATTACCTCAATTATACGGTAAGAGTACCGATTATCAAAAGAATTATCTATTTGCCAATAAATTAGTTTCAGTCAATCCTGTTGGATCTGGTGGTATTGGAAAGGGAGTTCTTCTTCGTCAAGCTTCTCAAGGTGCTTCTGCTCCCCAAGGAGGTATGTAAATATATTCATAATTTATTATCTTATTGTATAATATATTATGCCTCAAAGAAATGGATATAAAAGTCATCGCGGTCGTTCCGCAATAGCTAGAAGAACTGAATTTGGTGGTGCTAGTGGCACCAACGGAATTATGCCTGGTGTATATGTTACAACTACTACCGGTAAAGTAGTAAGAACTTCATACTTCGGAGGACCTAAAAAAGGTGGTGCTGCTCCTAGTGCTACTGGATTTATGATTGCTCCTGGTTCAAGAGCTGCTACTACTGTTGCTGCTCCCGCTCAAAGACCTAATTTCTTATTTAATTTTAGACAAAATTATGCTTTAGGATACCCTGGTTCAGGTGGACCTTTACTTTAAATATATTTAAAATAAGTAATTAAACATAAGTAATGTAATATAATTAATTATGTTTATAAAAATAGACTGTAGAGAAAGTGATTTTATGACGAATATGAATTTATTATTTAAAGAACATAGTCATGAAATAAAATTAGAAAGTTTACCACTTGGAGATATTATTTTATTAAATAAGGAAAATAATGAAAAAGTTATTTTCGAGAGAAAATCTCTCTACGACTTAGCCTCAAGTATAAAAGATGGAAGATATAATGAACAATCATTTCGATTAAACCAATGTAAGATTCATAATCATAATATAATTTATATTATTGAAGGAGACTTTGAAAAATACAATCCAAAAAAAGGAAGAATGGATAAAAAGACATTATATTGAGCGTTAATTACTTTAAATTATTTTAAAGGATATTCGGTAATAAGAACAAAAAATATTAACGAAACATGTGAATTAGTTGTTAATTTTGCCGATAAATTAGAAAAAGAGTCAAAGAAAGAAAGTTATTATGAAGCAGATAAAATGAAAACAACAATAAGTGTTAATACAATGAATGAAAATACTGAAACAACTGAAATTCCAGAAACAACTGGTCCTAGATATTGTGAAGTAATGAAAAAACAAAAGAAGGATAATATTACAACAGAAAATATTGGAGAGATTATGTTATCATGTATTCCGGGAGTAAGCAGTAAAAGTGCCATTACTATTATGAAAGAGTATAAAACTGTTAAAAATTTAATAACCAACTTACAAGAAAATGAAGGATGTTTAGATGGAATGAAAATGATAGCTGAGAATGGAATGTCTAGAAAAATAAGTAAATCGTGTATTGAAAATATTAAAAAATTTGTATTGGTTTAATATATATGAAATCTGATGAATTATATAGTTATTTAGGGTATGCGATAATAGCCATATTAATATTTTTAATACTAAAAACAATTATGAAAAAAAATCAACCAGAAGGGTTTATGGGATTATTTGAAGGAACAGACGAAACGACAGCAGAAGAAACAGAAGCGACTGATGTTTCAGATGATCCAGCAGTTAAAAGAATTGAGCAAAATGTTAAGGAAATACAAGATGCCACTAATAAAACAATAGAACAAATGAATTTAGTAAAATATAGAAAGAATTGGGAAGATTTAATAGTAGCAATGGAAGATAGAATAAATTCTGTATCTCTTCAATCACTTTCTATTATGGCAGCAATGATAAAAGCCAATCCAAATGACGAGAAATTAATTAAAGTAATTACAAGATTAAACGAATTTAATAAATATAAAACTACATTAAAAGAAAATATGGAATACTTAGATGGACTTAAATAATGTAGTTAATATAAGATTTTTTACTATAATATAATAATTAAATATATTATATTATGTCTCAAAAAGTTACTATAACGAAAAATAAGATAAATGGACTATTAGAAAGTCAAGTAACACAACCAACTGACGCTGTTCCATTAAGTATGTTGAATGATTTATCGGGGAGTATAGCTATTGATATTTCAAACTTAGAAACCCAAATTTACGATTTAAGTTATTATGTTTATAATGATTTATCCGGTGGAGGAGGTGGTGCTGGTGAAATAAATATTGGCACTTATACTGATACATCAACTACTATATTTCCTAATGTAACTACATTATTATTTGATGCTTCAAGTTTCACATTAGATTTAAGTGGAACGTCAACAATAAAAATAGATATAGATGTATCTGGTGGTTCTGGTGAGGTTACCTATTCAGATTTATCATATTTATTATTTGATAAACCCATTGATATCTACTAATCCTCAAAATTCATCAACTTCTAGTCAAGTAAATTTATCTTGGACACCTCCTACACAAACAAGGTCTGCGTTTAATTTTATAGATGGTGGATTGGCAACTATGAATAACACATATAGTTTTTTACCCTATATAAATGATATTTGGATTCAGTATAGTACTACTGCCTCATACCCATCAATGGGAAATTCTGCAATTATTAATGTTGCTAATGGCGCGTTTAAATATTCGCAAATCACTGCTAATAATCAAAGGTTGACAAATGTTAATAAACTAAGGATTGTAAATACCGGAACAGGAAGTCCGACTGCAACTTTGTTAGGAGCACCAAATACTGATACAATACAGTTAGATTTAACTACAGGGGCAATTGGAGGAACATATTCTTACAAAATTGCGTATGTTAATAATTCAGAAGATATTAGTTGGAATTATTTAACATTTGGGGGTCAATCTTTTGGTAATCCAGGTCCTGCTAATCCTCCATTATCCTTATCATTTACTAATATAACATATAGTTCATTAACTGTAGGTGGACTAGGTGCTGTTCCTCCTCCTCCTCCTCCAACAGGAACAGGAATGGATGCTAGTTTAAATTTACCATATGGAACACCAAATTTTTTTGTAGGATATGGAGTAGATATAAGTGGGGTTAAAAGAACAGGAGCTATTCAAGTAGGTGGTAATACAACTGATGTTCCAGTAACAGACATTTCAGTTGGAAATCTGACATCAACTTTACAAACACAAACCTGGTCTAAAAATATAGATTCTTCAGCAGCATTTCCTGAATATATAATAAAAACAATAAATACACCAAGTCAACCATATTTTGCTGTAAATAGTAGTGAAGATTATTACAATTTTCGTGTTCCGAATGTTACTAATGCGTCAGCAGTAGCTTATATACCCATTCCTACAAGATCTGAAGCTGTTACTGGAACAGATTATACAACTGCTATAACATCTTCGACTAATTTTGCTCTTGGAAGCCTTACAGGTGACTCAATATCAATCCCAATCGCTCGTAAAAGAAGTGATGTATCCATGCAATTTTCAAATGTAGAATTTTTGTCTGATTTATCATCTATTCGTTATAATTCTTCTAATTTCTACAAATTGATAGCAAATTTTGGAGATGCAGACATCGTTGCAGTCTCCACCGACTACATGGGTTATTCTGGTAGTTATCTAGGAAGTGACGCAAGTGGTATACCTTTAACACAATTCAAAGTAGATATTTCTAATGGGACAGGTTCTTCAGCATCATCAGGACCAAGTCTTTCATCATCATTAATAAGTGGAGTTTGGACACAAGGTTCAAATACAGAGTGTTTCAAATAGTAATATTAGTTTCTCTCATTCTACCACAATTCCACAAGGAAGTGGTCAGCTAAAGAAGGTTACTATTTAGGTGTAGATTTATCTTCGATTAAAATTGACATTAGTTTAGGAAGTTTCCCTGATATTTGTAATAATACTCCATCATATACTTCATATAAGGCTAGTGTTACACAAATATTACAAACAGATGGTGGATCTGACCAAGTAGGAACAACTACTGCTGCTTTATTTAATATAGGAAAAACACCATTAAATGATACATCAGTTGCTAATTATACTATTACCATAATTAATCCAACCTACCCTTCTAATAATTTTTGGGGATTAAAATTACCAACTGCTAGTGGAACAGGAACTACTGGTGGAGAATTAGTATTTAAAGTAGATGCTACTATAAACGACTTAGACCAAACATGGGCTCCTTCTGATGGACAACAAGCAGGAAGTTTATATGATTTATCGTTAATTTATAACCCCACAAGTTCAGGTTCCGTATCAGTGCCAATCGAAAATATGGGAAAATCTTGGGAAGATGTAGAAACAGGAGCGCCAGCCAGTGTAGCATTAAGTGAAGTAATGGAAATGAATTATACAGATGATTATACTAATTCAAATGTTAATTTTTCAAGGGATGTATCAGGAGCTCCTCAATTTGGTATATCTTTTACACTTAAAAATAATATAACTAGAACACAACCGCATACAGCTATATATCTAATACAACTGATTTATCAGGAATAGACGGTAAAAATTGGTGGTGGGATTTTACATGGAATATAAGTGCTCCTAGCACAAATTTCCCTTCAACATTTTTACCACCAATAACAGATATAACATCAACGACCCCAACATTGATGGAATTAGTTAATGTGTTTGATATTTCTTCAGGTCAATCAACTCTTACTGGATATGATCATACAAATAGTATTAATTATAATACGGCAATGTGGGCCAAAAATGGCTTTTATGGGGCTGGTTTAAGTTCTAATGTTGATTTATCAGGTGTTCAACCTTATATAGATTATAATATTTATTCAGGCCAAGGACCATCAAATGTAAACTATCAAATATATGATAGTTCGGGAATTACCCAGAATATAAATTATAGTCCAACTGTATTTTACAGCAATAATGCTGCGCTCGTTACTCAATCATATACTAATTTAAAATTTATAATCATTCGATTAAGTAATAGTGAAACATCAGCGCCGAAATCAAGTTATTTTATAAAATGCGACATTGAAGATGTAAACAACAATTCAATGACATTAGGAACCGATTATTGTTTATTTTATCAAGAAGAACAACAATCAACATCGGGAAGTGCAGTATATCAGTGGGCATCTGGATCAACTCAATATTTTTCACATTGGTTAGATTGTGCTAATAAAAATCTGTCTAATGCATTTAATACTTTTCAAGAAGGACAAGCTGCTACCACTAAAGGAGATAGAAACGGGAATTATGATGCAGGTCAATCAACTTATCATATTAGAAGAATTGCTCAAAGTCAACCAATATACCAATATTTAGCTATAGGAATCCAAAATGAAAAAACAATTGGAAAAGTCACAATAAGTTATGGTTAATACAAATAATAATATAAATTTATATATTGATAATTTATATTATGTCAAATTATTTAGATAATGATAATGAAACAACCTTACTATTTAAAAAGTTCCAAGGAGTAGCTCAAACTCAAGTTCTAACAAGTGATACTGGAGCTTTAAGTTATACAGGAGAACCCAAAAAATCATTAACAAATGTTTTTCAAGAAAATATTTTTTCAGAAAAGGTGCCTACCGATTTAAGTTTTACATTATTAGAAATATATAACGGAGTTGCTTTTGGGTCAATACCAGAAGGAGATTTTAGTAATAATGTAAATAATCAAACCATAGTAACAAGAGATTTATCAGCCGGTGTATTTGGAGTTGATTTACCATTAACATATTATAATAAATTATATTTAGCACCTACTAATGGCACTAATCAAGCATGGTGGTTTATTGACCCTGGATCTACTACCAGCACTAATAATAATATATTAAAAAATATGATTCCTTATTTATACAATGATGTAAATCCAAATACATATACACCAATTGTAGAATATTATAATGGAACAAATTGGGTATCAGAAGCACAAGCATCAGGAAATGGACTGAATTGGTCGATAGATCCCGCATCAGGTATATTACAATTTTATCAATCGAATTCAATTTTAACTAGCTCTCCATATCAACTTAATGGGATAACTGGAGGAGCTGATATTAGTCAAAATAGACCCAGAATATCATTTATAAAATATACTGGAACATTTGGAAGTGGAACAGGAGGAGGCGGAGGTGGAGGAAGTGGATTAATAAATGTAGGAAAAATAGATGTGTCCAATAATAATGTATTATCTTCACATGATGTTTCTGGAATTTATTTTGATGCTTCTGGATTTGATGTGTCATTGAATGCTGGTAATACAGTAACCATAACCAATAAAGGGACATCCTCTGGAGGTATAGCAGATTTATCATATTATTTCTTTAATAAACCACTGGCTCCCACTGACGGCTCTGGGAATTTAATCACACAAAATACATCTCAACCATATATCCGTTTAAATTGGACAAATCCATCTAATGAACAATCAGCTCTTCCATATGGAACTTATACATCCTATCAGATTGGTGCAACCAATGAATCATTGGTTCAAAATGATCGATTACCATTTTTTAGACATTTACATATTGAATATTTAGAATATACTTCGCCTGGCGTTCCATCCGGTTCACCATTATTAAACTCTAGTTGGATTGACTTATCTGTAAATAATTCTAATCAAACAGTAATCCCGAATACTATAATAGAAGCTGAATTGACTTATGGTGGAGCAGCAACTGATTTATGTGGAAACAGTCCAGACCCAACTATCGCACCATATACAAAATTAACATATGGTGGATTGGACAATTCAAAAACATACCAATTTAGAATTTATTTAGATAATAGTGGAACAAATGGTCCATTTACAGATCCTGTATATTTACAGGATGTATCATGGAATTATTTATATATACCAGATGTGAGCTACAGCTCAATTGAATTAGGAAATTTTGGAGCACCAAATCCACCCAATCAAATTCAGTTAATCGATCTGGGATATATAGGTTCTCCAACACAATTAAAATTTGATGCTAGTCTCTCTACCGTTCCCCCAAATTATGCTGATGCTTCTTTAAACACACCATTTCCAATAAGTGCTTCTTTGTCACTAGCATATGCTTTTGGATGTACAATATGTGGAGAGATATTACCAACATCTAGACAAATGTTTAATCGTAGATATACCGACACCTCATTTAATTACGATATATCATCAGGATTACAAAAAAATGGTCAAGTGACATTTTCATACGATACAGAACCTGTAATTGGTATACCATCATTAGTATCATTTGATATATCAGCTTGTCCAGAATATAAATATACAATACATAAGCCATTTGGAATAAATAATTATGATGAACCTAATTTAGATCCATCCTTTAATCTAGGACTAAGTACAGATATTAGTCTACCTTATCCAAGTAGAACAGAAGCTTGTGTGAATAGTGGGGCAAAACTTCCTCTACAGGATGGGTCATTAGGAGTAGTTGGTGGTCCTGGAATGATTGATGCTTCAGGACGCGCCGCTTATCCACCAAACTCTACTACACAAATTCCTACTGTATGGTTTATAACACCTTCCAATACTGGATTTGATGTTTCATTGAATAATCCATCTATTATTCATATAGCTAATAATGTTGGTGATAACTTGCGAGGTTTGTCTAGTGAAGGAATAGATTTAGGTTACCTACAAGTAGACATTTCTAATAGACCATATGATGTATCATCCGCATCACAGTTCAAAGGTTATCTACTACAAACTAATGGTAATCCTTCTTCAAATCCTCATATAGATTGGACAGCATCATCAAAAGAGGCAGGAAAGACTACATATCCTTTTCAAACACAAGGATATTGGACAGAAATTGATATAAGCAATATTAGAATAAAAGATATTAATCTATCGAGTTTTCCTGATATTTGTGGTAACAATCCATCTTATAGTCCGTATACTTTTAAGCTTCAACAGTTTTATAATAATAATGGAGCAGGAACACCATATTCAGCATCTGGTATTAAATCATATGATTTTTATATTGGACAACGACCAACAGAATCAATAGTTTTAGAAACCGCAGCAAGTTTATTATCAGCAACTTTAAATAATCAATTTTTTGGTCAATTAAGGCCTTCAAATTCATCAAATATAAATTTTGCTACTGAGTATGATGCTTCATTAAGTAATTTAGATCCTTGGTGGAGAAAGGAGTTAAATATTGGCACTCAATTACTTCGTTATGATAATCCATCGCCTATATCTATAGGTTCTGTTACTACTACTCCTTGGCCACCGAGTACTCCACCTACTGCTATCCAATCATCAGTTCAATTAAATAATCCGAACGGTGGTATTATACCGGTAACTTTTATGACAACTACAGAACAATATAGTAGAGAAAAAACTGAAATAGGAACACAGTTTAATATTCGAATTACTCCTCAAAGTAATGTCTTACAATCACCTAGTATAGATCCTAGTACTGTCCCCTTAAATTTTGATTCTACTAGTAAAAATCTCTGGTGGGATTACACATACAATAGTAATAGTAATCCTAGTATAAATTTAGTTACAGGATTTACAGATTTTACAAGTATGAATTATTTAGCAGGTCCTTTATTACCGGCTAGTAGAAGTTCATTAACAGCAACAGGTAATGGAACATGGCCAACAGATACTACTGGAACAGGTAGTGGGTTTTTTAATACTTATCAACACATTGACGATATATCTTATAATCAACTTATGTGGGCAAATAGTTGTTTTGGATCAGGTGGAACATATAGTAGTCCTGGCACTGACAATCCATATATTGATTATCCTAGTAAGTTTTATAATCCAGGTTCTGTGTTAAAAGATTATAGTTCTCTATCAACTACACATGACGCTGTAGCATATGATCTATCAGCTGGATTATATTGGAACCAAGTTTCAGTAGGTTCGCCACCTGCTGCTGCTGTAACAATAAGTGGTAATTATAAATGGATTGTTTTGAAATATTCTAATTTAATAAATAAAGGTTTTACTGTAGATGTAAAAAATAAGAGTGGTTCATTAACAAGAGGTAGTACTAGCACTATTCAAACACCAGGAAAATATTTAATGTATATTTGTGAAGAAAATAGTGGATATACAACTGCTGGGGGATATCCATATAATGGAAGGAGTGGTTGGTTAGATGCTCAAGTTAAACAAGGTAGTGGGGCAGTGACAAATCAAGCTCTAGATGGAGGAGGCTGTTGGAATCCAGGTGTCGGATATTACAAAGCAAATCGAGCAGGTGATCCTAACTTTGGTGGCGTTGCCTCTACATTATATTTAAGAATAGGTATAGAAAATAATGGACAAGGAACAATAGGAAGTGTTGTTGTAGAACCGGTTCCAGGAACTTAAAATTATTTAGATTATGTATAATATTTATAAAAACATTATAAATATAATATATATTAATGAGTGGAATAAATTCAGACCAACAAATAGATTTACTGTTTAAAGAATTTAATGTAGTAGCAAATACTGAACAAGCACCTACTAGTTTTGCAAATCAGCCATTTTTATTTCGAGATAATATTTTAAATCAACAAATATTAGCTCAAGAAGTTCCATCTACATTACCAAGTGGGTTTAGCATAAATGAATTAGATATTTGTGGTAACATAGCCATAGATTCATCATTAAATTTGTCAGTTATAGGGTATCCTCAATTGACATTTTATAAAAAATTAGAGTTACAACAAGCGGGTAACAATTCTGCTTGGTGGCATATAGATGGTGCTGGTAAAAATCTTTTACAAGATACTATTCCATTTAAATTTGATGAATCATCTGCTGATTCATATAATTCTCAGTTATTTTATGAACTATCTCCTGGAAGTTATGCGGCCATAGGTCGTGATGAAGCAGGAACCAAATATTTAATGGATACAAAAACTGGTATAATAGAGTTTTATGAAGATCCAGCCACACTAAATACTATTATAAATGCTAGTAGTCCACCTCGTCTTTCATTTATAGCTTATACAGGAACAAAAGGAATTACTGGTGGAGGCGGAGGTGGAGGAGATGCTTCTTTTAATACTATTGATGTTTCTAATATAATTCTTGATGGAAATAATTTAATGCAAAAATTTAGTGCTGAACCTTGGGATACTGGATTACTAACACCAACAGTACCTCCAACTAGTCCAGTAACAAAAGAATTTATAATTGCTGAAGTAGATGAACCAACTGCTAATGCGTTAGGTTATTTTACTATTCAATTAGGTGAGAGTCAATGGCAAAATATTACTTTTCTAGCTGGTATTAGTAATAGTCCTGCGACACCTGTTATAAAAGTGTTGTCTAATATAGTAAAAGGTGATTATGGATTCAATAATTTAAATATCATTCAAGATGCTACTAATGCTATTTTTTACTTAACAACCACAGTAGATATTACAAGCAATAGTAGTCACATATTTGCTGGCGGATTAAATGTAACATTAGTAAATAATAATGAAAATTTAACAAGTATCCAACCCCTGAAAAATTGGTCATTAATTTTTCAAGAATTACCTATTGGTCCAACATATACACGATTGATTGATTTATCGTTGAATTTGATTCCTGCGGAAAATAAAGGTATGACTTCACAAGACGAATATTTCAATAGAAATATTTATCTAGGTCCTAGAAGTGTTATTTTTCCCGATCCAGGAAACCAAGTTCCTATTATTAATCCTACTGGAACTGTTGATATTTGCGGTGGATTATTTGTTTTAAATGAAACATATTTAAACCAGAATACAGGTATTAGAGGACAATTAGATGTGTGTGCTAACATAGTTGGTGAAAATAATATAATAGGATTATCTGGAGAGATTATTGGACAAGGAAATTCTGTATTTGTAAATTATAAACATTATGATCATAGTGATTTTCCAACAACTCCACTCAGTGCGTAATCCAAATACATTAGCACCTAATTGGTGTAATATAGCCAAATTAGATGGTGCCGGAAATGTTAAGAGTTCTGCTACTTTTCAAATAATAGATAAAACAGCAGGTGTTGATGTTAATATAACATTTATTATTGGTGTGAATGAAGGAAATAACAGTGGTTTTTCTATTAATGTTATAGAAAATAATTGGTCTAATTTATCTTCAGCGCCGTTAATTAGAAATTTACAAATTGTTAAAGTTCAACCAGGTGGTTCAAGTACACAAGCATTTTATTTACAATTAGATAGGGTAGCATATGCTAATAGTAGCACTACTAGATTGGATGTTAGAACTTATTTAAATACACAAAATGTTCAGTCTGGTAGCGACCCTGTATATCCATGGATATTGGGTTCTTATGGAAATACATTACCTTCAGGAACAACAATTATTCCTTTAGAAGTTAATTTACAACAACAATCTGTAAATGTAACTACTAGATGTAATGTTGTAACAAATGCTTACAGTGTAAATTTAAATGGAGGAAATTTTGGATATAATGTAGATATGAGTAATAATGATATTACCAATATAAATGAATTAGCTGGAAATAATAAAAGTATAGATTTTAATAGCTCTAATGAATTAGATATTATTTCTGATAATAGTATTAATTTAATAGCGAATAATAATGTAGTTGTTAATATAGATTCGGGCAATAATTATACATTTTCTAATACATCATTGAATTTTGATGATAAAAATATTATCAATGTTAAAGATATTTCTGGTGTAAATGGACAACCTTTAAACATTGATGGCTCAAATATAAATTTAACAGCAGAATCCGATATATTAATTAAAACAAATACAGAAGGAAATAGAATAATTTTAGATTCTGGAGTGACAACCAATCCTACTTATGATCAAATTATTTACCAAAATGAAGAATTAGAAATGGGTGCTAATACTTTATCAGTGAGAACAGTTAAAGCATCAAAAGAACTCTCTATTAATAATACATTAATAGATTTTGATATTAGTGGGACTAATTTTTATTTAAAGCCTGGAACATTTGATGTTAACCAACATGATATTAGTAATGTAGATACTTTAACTGTTGATAAGATATATCAAAATAGTCCTTCTAAACAGATTATTCTTGGTAATTTTATTAACGGAACCGACAAATATATAAAAATGGGTAACAAAATAGCTTTACATACAACAACTAGTTTATCAAATGCTATAAATGAAAATAACACTTCAAATCCAAATAACTACTTAACAGGATATAATGATTCTGATATTTGTGGTGGATTAATTTATAATATTGGACGGCTTGGAGACAAATGATTTTTCTATGAATAAATTAATAACAACTACGAGTTCTATGCGGTTCAGCACTAATTTTTTTAGAACGTTGTCCGCTACTAGTACAACTAGTAGTAATGGTACCCATAGTAGAAATGAGAGTATTATATACAGCAATAGTAGTCCTTCGGCGGAACCTTTTTATAGAGTAGGATTTAACTATACAGATGAATTAATTAACAATCCTGGAATAATAAACTGGTATCCAGGATCACCAACATATACTTTTGGTGATTCAGAAGAAGGGAAAACCGGTACAATTCTACCTATGAAGAATTTACAATTATCACGAAATCAGTTAATCAGAGTATTAAATTTTACATTCGAGGGATATAATACACAATATAGATTTAACGGAGCATTTATGGGTTCAGGTAATAGTGTTTATTTTGAAATAGTTTTTGGATTTGGAAATAATAGAGTTTTTGAACTTGGTCCTTGGTCAACAGAAGGAAAGAAAAATTTTCAAAAATGTTATGAAATAAATTCACCTGCTGTTAATGGTGGGGGTGCTAGTACCACTATATCGTTAATTGATTTATCATTAAATACTTATTGGAATCAAAATACAAGTCCAATTTACCGAAAGGTTCCACTTGATAATAATACAATACCAACAGCCGTAGATAATGGAGGTTTTTTATACAATGATTTAGCCCCTTACATATTTATAAGAGCAATGGATAGTATTACAGGTAATCCTTGGACTTATGCTTCATTAGAAGCCGGTTCAGGCTCAAGTCCAACCAATTTTACGTATACTATTTCAAATACTTCCGGTTACCTTGGTGGAACAGGTACAAGCTTACAAATACCTACTTCAGATTTACCTTGGACAGCACCATTTGGTGCGCAATTTCAATTTGAACATTTTATACCAGCAGACGATAATTTACCTTAATAACAAATAATTAATAAGAATAATAAATTATTAATTATTTAATCAGGACCAGGTCTTTTGTAAACATAATCTCCTTTATAAAGACCATCTTGAACAGCTTGTTCAGAGTATTCTAATCCGCCCCAATTTACATCCATAGCATTAGTGCTTTTAGGTCCAGTAGTTTCTTGTTCATGGAACATTTTATCTAAAGGAGTATATTGACCTTCATATAAATTCATAGGGTCATATGCTGGGAAAGAATTATTATTATAAGGAGCATCATCCCTACCAGCATCTATTAATTTAGTTTGAGGAGGTCTTTGAGCTGATAATGGAATAGCTTGTGCGTCAGAACCATAAGTTAAAACTGGTGGTAGTCCACCTTGAGGGTCAGTAGGACTAGGTCTAAATTTATAAATAGGTTTACCTTGAGTATCGTAAGAATGTTGTAAAAATAATACAGGACAATTAATATTTTGACTTCTTTGCCAATCTAAAAACTCAACATATTCTTCTAAATTATTAAATTTAATAGGATTAACACCAGGTATTTTAGCCAATCGAGAATTATGTAAATATAATTCTTTACCTTTTTGTATTAAAATATTAGGACAACTGTTTTTAGTAACATCAAATCCTTCAATAATATCTTTGGAAGTATAATTACAAGTAAAATATAATCCTAATATGAAAACTATAAGTATTGAGATTAACTTTAACATATATATATTAAATGATGATAAATATTTTTCATAATTTCTCTCTTGATAAAATAAAATATAGGAAAAATATATATGAAAATAGTGTATGTCAAAGATACTAATGCGTTGGAATTCGATAAACAAAATAAACAAAATACTGTATTTGCGAAATATTTTAGTCCGGGATGTCCAGCTTGTATAGCTATGGAATCTGAATGGGATGATATGTGTAAAGATATTGATGATAAATATAATACTGATTTGATTCTAGCCCAGATAGATCCTACAGGGATGAGTAAACTGGAAAAAACAGCTACATATAGTGATGTAGATTATGTTCCAAGTATAGTAATTTTAAAAAATGGGAAAAAAGTTGCGGAATATGATGGTCCTAAAAATAAAGATAATATGATAGAATTTCTACTAAAAGGTGGATATATAAAACATAAAATGAAAGGAGGTTCTAAAAAAAGTAAAAGAAGAAAGTCTAAAAGTAAACGAAGAAAAAGGAAAAATACTAGAAGAAATAGAAGAGGTTCCGGAACATCAATGTCAAAAGTATCAACTAATAAAAAGTCAACTGTTGACAAGAGAGATAAAGACGATTTTAATTTTGTAGAAAATGAAAGATGGTTAAAACCTTTTTTAGTGGAATTAAATAATTATTTTGACACTAGTCATACGATAACTTATATGGAAACCCAAGATTTTGCTATTAGAAGTGTTGATAAAGTATTCAGACCTAAAGGATTTGTTACAACACCAGCCTGGGAATATCGTGCTGATTGGATAGAGTGTCCAGGAAAGGAAAGTATTAAATTTAATAGTAATTGTAGAGATAGCCCGGGTTTTGGAAATAGACAAGTTCCAAGTTCAAGAAAATTCAATCCAAAATATAATAATTTAAAAGTAGGAGATATAAGATTGAAAAATGAACTAAAGTTGGCTAAAGAAAGTTATAATTATATTAAAAGTATGAGAGCTATAGATATTATGTTGAAAACACCGAGTAGTGATTATACTAGATTTAGTAATGATGAAGATGAATCTGCTGTTAAAAATAAAAAATTTATGATAGATTTAAGAGGAATACAGAGTAGTCAACGTAAAGAAGATCCATATAGAGCACTATTGGAAGCATATGGGATACAGGAAACCAGTATCTATAGAGGAACTTAAACAAGCACAAAAAGAAACAAGAAAATTGATGGATGATACTCATGTTATGATTGATGAGAGATTAGGTAACGACCCAATATCTGGTGGAAAAAAATCCAGAAGAAAGAGAGGAAGAAAAAGAAAATTGTCAAGAAAACATTAATTTAAATTAATACGTTTAAAGATATTTAGATATATTAATTATGGAGGGATTTCAAGAAGATATAAAAAAAATGGGTTACTTTAGATAGTCAATTAAAAGCATTGACAGACAAGAGTAAGGATATTCGAAATGAAAAAAATGAATTATCTGATAATATAATGTCTTTTGTGGATGATAATAATCTATCGTCATCCACTATTAAAATTAGTGATGGAAGATTAAAGTTTGCTACAAATAAACAAACAGCACCATTAACATTAGGTTTCTTAGATAAATGTTTAATGGAACTATTTAATAATGAAGAAAAGGTGGGTCAAATAATGGATTATATAAAAGATAAGAGAGAAATAAAATATAATTCCGATATTAAGCGCTTTTATAATAATTAATTTATGTTAACAATATGTATATGGATTCAGATTTAGATATTAATAAGGATTTTGTGTTTACAACTGATAAAAATGGATGTTTAAGAGGAGGAGGATTTAAAATAGAATCTAATTTATTAAATGAAACTATGAATAATAAGGATATCCAAACAGGTGGTAATATAAATATAATGAATACTTTTAAAAATTTAGTGGTTCCTGCTGGTTTATTTTATACTCAAAAGAAGGTTCAGAAAAATAAATCAATTCATTATGAATATAATGACGAAGAATTAAGTGAAGAATTATATGACAAATTATTAAATATGGTCGAACCAGATAATAAGAAATTATATGCTAGAAAAAGTAAATCCAAGAAAGAAAAACAAAAGAGAAAATCACGAAAGGTTAAAAAATAATATTGAATAAATTTGAATTAAATATTATTTGTATAATTTTAATAATACACAGAAGTATATGATATTACAAATATCCATAGGAATTGCTCTTTTGTTTTGTGTATATTTTTATATTCAGAAGACACAAAATCCAACTAAAGAAACAATGAAAAATAAAGAACTAGAACTTGAATCTGAAAAAGAACAAGAACAAGAACAATTTATTTCTAGTGACATATTTATTGGTTCGAAAAAGGGATATGTCTTTAAAAAAGATGATAAAGGTCTTGGATATTATTTAGATATTAGATAAGACTCCATACATTTTTATTAAATGGTGCCACTAAAATATCAGGTATTTTTTGTCTCCAATAATCTACTAATTTTTCTTCTTTAATATCCTTCAATGTTCTAGGGTATAAAGGTTGTGTATTCATTAAATCCTTTTCTTCTTGTGTAATCTTAGGTTTGTATCCATAACAATTAGCACCAAAACGAACATTAGGGTTAGCAATATAACCACCATTAATACCAGCTCTACCACAATCATTTTCATGACCTTCGACCTTTTGTAAGTAATTCCATGTATCTTTTTGTGTAGGGAATAGTGCTAATTGTCTATCAGACCAACCATAACTACACCATTCGGCACCATTTTTATAAGAGTTTTCTACTTCACTATATGTAGCCAGTCTTCCACCATATGCTTTACATAAGGCACCAGCATTATCGTAAGTAAATTTATTACCTGGAACATGATATACTTGTTCCTTAATTTTAATTTCTGGAACAGGAGCAATATCTTGATTTGGAGCAGCAGGTTGAGCAACAGTAAGATCAATTGACGGAGTTGTGGTAAATAAATTATTTAACTGGGCAGTTAAATTAATATTAAAAAAGTATTGTAAACCATTTAACAATATAACAGCTATAACCACACCACCAAGTAAAACTGTTAAAATTTTTCCAGAAGTATTACTAATAGATTCAGACGAACCTTCTTTTTTTCCTAAAGTAGAAAATAGGGTTACAAATAATATTATAATTACAGCTAATAATAAGAGCGCTGGAACACCTAAATTAATACCCATATTATTGCTATTGCTATTGCTTGTATTTTCTCCAGAACTTTCGACTATGGGAACACCTAATACTGAATCATAAGATAATATCATTATTTATATATATTAATTATTTATTTAATTTTTTTCTATAGAAAAGACAATAACCAGAAGTATTATTGTTCCCACTAAAATTATTAATTTTTGAAATATTTGTATCATTAAATAAATACCATTCATTATTTTTATTTTTAATTGTCGCAGTATAATGTCCTCCTAATGTCCCACCACTATGATTACATATACCATATAGTTCATATTTGTAACTATCTTTCTCGTAACCTTCAACAAAATCACCTAAGTCTAAGTCGTCTAATTCAATGTCTATGGGTGACTGAATTTTTTTTCCAGTAGGTGTAAATCGTTTTAAATCTAATACTAAGATTTTTGGCAGACTCCAAAATACTATTTTTTTATCGACATCTTCTTTTCATTTGTTTTTTCATTTAACCATCCATTTTCACCTTCTAATCTTTCACCTTGACAATACTGTTCAAAACAATTATATATATTACTGGTTCGTATTATACTACCATCATTTTTAAGATAAGGGATAGGTAAATCAATAATAAAATATGGTTCTGGTTTCATACTTAAAACATTTCCATCCTTTTCAATTTTAGATACATGAATACCGTAGAAAATATCCAATATTTCGGAATATTCGTTACTATACATCAGTTTCATCATTTCATAACACTGTTTTGCCATTTCATCCTTTTTACTTTTAACATTTCCTTTTATGACCATATCCACCTCTCTTCTCATACCATTATGAAATGTTTCTAGAATAAATAGCAAAAACTCAGGTAAATCATTTTGAGCGTATCCCGTAAAAATATCCTTGTCTTTATGTTTTGCTACATATTGAATGGCTTTTACAAATCCACCAGGCGAAATTAATTGATTCTTCTGCCATATTAACTTTCTTAAATTATCCCATTCAACTAATAATTTAGAATCTAATAAATAATTTTTGTTATGGTAAGCAGATAATTTGCTTTTATATTCTCCATCATTTTTATCTAAGAAATCATTTAATTCATATGTGTGACTTAATACTTGCATACATGAATTTATAAAACATGTATTACCTAAATTAGCTAATCCTGATAATCCTTCTCCTGACATATTACTTTTATATACTGGATAATGTTTAAACTAATTATTATTATTATTTAAATATATATTTGATAATTGTATAATGGAAAATAACGACGAGAATTTTAATAGAACTACTATTAATAGAATGTTAACTATGTATGATAATATGTTAGAATCTAGTGTCCAGTCATATGTTCAATTGAATAA
>PVMK01120855.1_pt1 | contig 52952 bp, 50 predicted proteins | sample 1853481 | NCBI WGS metagenome assembly PVMK01 (sample SAMN08533507, study PRJNA380276) | Marine sediment metagenome, whole genome shotgun sequencing project.
CCGTGTCCACGACTACTGAGTGGTACTGGTCTGATGCCGGCCAGAATATCGATCCGATCCGGTCGATCCGGAAACCGGCCGGCCCACCTGGGACAAGAAGAAAGGTTCTTTTGTATGGTCAAACAACGTCCGTCCCACGCTTCGCTATTCAAACGGAAAGTGGAATCGGATGGTGGTCGGCATCAGCGATAAGTATGATGAAGAGCCGATTCAAATGGCCGAACCTCTGGGTGACTACAGCGACCCGGACGCAATGATCTATCCCTTCAAGCTCATGATCGGAAACCAGCCGGTTGACCCGAATACACACACTGTGCTGGTTCCGCACCTTTTCGGAACTGCCGGCGGCCCGAATCCCTATTGGGGTACCTGGGACTGGACAAAAGCACTCCAGGACGGCGCAAACCGCACCGGACCAGTGTTGAGCCGGTTATCGACGACCTGATTTATGCAGTCCAGCATATTTACCAGGACCGCGGCATTGAAATTCAGCTTTCCGTGCTGGACAAGCACTGGTTCCGCGGAGAAGCCCAGGACCTGGAGGAAATGGCAGGAAATCTCATCGACAATGCCTGCAAGTGGGCAAAAAGTCAGGTTGTGGTTCAGTGCATGACAGAGCAGGATCGCCTGGTATTATCCGTCGAGGACGACGGCCCGGGAATTGCTGAGGAATACATGGAAGATGTGATGCAAAGAGGGGCGTAAACTGGACGAATCTTACCCGGGACATGGGCATGGGGCTGGGTATCGTTAAAGACATCGCAGACCTTTACGGCGGCACCCTTGAATTAAGCAGGAGTCCGCTGGGCGGCTTGCGGGCTGAGCTGGGCCTGCCGGCGGCTTCAATGACAGGAACAGCGTGAGCCGTTGCACGGCATTGCCGAATTGATTTATTCGAGCTGACTGGAACGGCTCTGAAGCAGAATCTGATATGCACACTCTGGCGCGGATGGTTTAGACTGATACACAATGTAGTCAGAAGGGAAGGACCATGACCCGGCTTGCGTTCGGTGTATTGCTCTGGAGTGTTGTTCACCTCTTTTCCGCAGTAGCGGTTGGCGGGAGGAAAACCCTGATCAACCGGATGGGTGAAAATCCCTACAAGGGAATATATGCCCTCCTGTTGATCCTTTCCCTTTACCTGATCATCTCCGGCTGGGGGTCCACGGTCCCCGAGCAGATTTTTTACAACGCACCCGATTGGGGTGGGTACGCGGCCGGCTTGCTGGTGTTTGTCGGGTTTATCCTGTTTATCGCACCCTATCCGCCCAATAATTTCAAGCGAATTCTCCGTCACCCCCAGTTGATCAGCGTGGTCTGCTGGGGCGCGGGACATTTGCTGGCCATCGGCTCGCCACGATCCATCGTTCTGTTCGGCGGCCTCACCGCCTGGGCCCTGGTCGAAATCGTAATGATCAACCGGCGGGACGGTGAATGGATCAAACCCGATAAGGTATCGCACATGAAGGACCTCAGCCTGGTGCTGTTCGGCAGCCTGGCTTTTGCAGTATTCCTGTTCACGCACCACTTGCTGTTTGGCGGCGATCCGCTGACCTGATTCAACGTTAACCCGGATCCTTCGTGCAATATGCGGGCTAACCCAGCAACACCTTGCTGAACAGCCCTTCGTTCATGGTCCAGGTGGCCAGGTTCAGCACCCAGGAGAAAATCAGCCAGGCCAGATAAGGCATCATCAGGTAGGCCGCGGATTTGGACAACAGGCGGAAAGCCCGGATGCACAGAATCACAACAGCAATCAACAGGCCCAGTTCAAGCCAGGCCCAGCCCAGCCTGTGCAGATCGAAGAACAGCCACGACCAGGCCACGTTCAGAACCAATTGAATCATCCACCAGGTCAAAGCGCCGAGGCGGCTGTAGTGTCCGGTGAGCCAGACTTGCCATGCAGCCAGCGCCATCGTCAGGTACAAAACCGCCCAGACCGGTACAAAAAACCACGGCGGAGGCGTCCAGGGCGGCTTGTTCATCGAGTAGTACCACTCGCCCGCTTCAAAACTTCCTGCGATGGCCGCCGCGAGGACAACCATCGCAAGGAAAACAGCCATTGATGCATACCTGGCAATCATCGATTACATTCCTGCTGAGGACAGGGTTGCCAGTTTCCCGCGAATCGGGGGTGGAAACAAGTTTGCGCTTGCGCAAAGACATAGATCATTGACTTGATCTATCAGTCTTATTATTAAAATCAATTTCAACTATAAAGGATCCAGGACTATGCTTTACTGCAAGCCCCTTGTTTTTCACTAATCTACATAGGCAGGAAATATCATGTCACTTAAAGACACCAAGACCGAACAGAACCTCAAAGACGCTTTCGCCGGTGAGTCACAGGCCAATCGCCGTTACCTGTTCTTCGCGCAGCGCGCGGATGTGGAAGGTTATAACGACGTTTCCACTGTTTTCCGCTCCACCGCTGAAGGTGAAACCGGCCATGCGCACGGCCATCTGGAATACCTGCAGGAAACAGGCGATCCGGCAACGGGCCTGCCGATTGGCGGAACCGCGGACAACCTGCGCGCCGCCATTGCCGGTGAAACACACGAGTACACCGATATGTATCCAGGCATGGCGCGTACTGCACGTGACGAAGGTTTGGACGAAATTGCCGACTGGTTCGAAACCCTGGCCAAGGCGGAGCGTTCCCACGCCAATCGTTTCCAGAAAGCACTGGACGATTTGGACTGATTTTTTTCGCTCAAAGAAGAAAACACTATGCGAGAAGGCAGTCTCGAGGCACCAACACGCCACCCGCTGGACTGGAAGAATGCCGATTTCTACAACGAGGAAAAACTCCTCGAAGAAATGGAACGGATTTTCGAGATATGCCACGGCTGCCGTCGTTGCGTTTCACTATGTGACGCCTACCCCACCCTGTTCGACCTGGTGGATGAGTCAGAAACTTTCGAAATTGACGGGGTAGCAAAGGAAGATTACTGGAAGGTCGTCGACCAGTGCTTCATGTGTGACCTGTGTTACCAGACCAAGTGCCCCTACGTGCCGCCACACGAATGGAACCTGGACTTCCGCACGTGATGCTGCGCGCCAAGGCCGTTCAGTTTAAAAAAGGTGAACGCAAGCTCAGCGCCAAACTGCTCAGCAACACGAAAATCCAGGGCAGGATCGCCACCATCCCCGTGGTCAGTGACCTGATCAACGCGGGCAACCGCAACAGCGGCGTGCGCAAAATACTAGAAAAAACCCTGGACCTGGACCACCGGGCACACCTGCCCGAATTCCATTCCGATACCCTGCGCCGCCGCGACAAGGGCCGTCAGCCTGCGGCGGTAGAAGCGCAAGTAGCAGGGCCGACCCGGGGCAAAGCCGCGCTCTTCACCACCTGTTACTGCAACGTGAATACACCGGATATCGGCCAGGACCTGATCCGCGTTTTTGAGCACAACAACATCCCGGTGCGCCTGACCCGCAAAGAGGAATGCTGCGGCATGCCCAAGCTGGAACAGGGCGACCTGGAAACCGTGGACAAGTACCGCAAAGCCAATATTCCCGAACTGATCAGCCTGATCGATGAAGGCTGGGACATCGTCGCCGCCATTCCTTCCTGCGTACTTATGTTCAAGCAGGAGTTGCCGCTGATGTACCCGGATGACCCGGACGTGCAGAAAGTGAAGCAGCATATTTTCGATCCTTTCGAATACCTCGTGCACCGCCACAAGGCCGGCCTGCTGAACACCGAATTCAAACAGTCACTGGGCACCGTTGCCTGGCATGTACCCTGCCACCAGCGGGTACAGAACATCGGCCCAAAAACCAAAGACGTACTGGCGCTGGTTCCCGGCACCGATATCCAGATGATCGAGCGCTGCTCCGGCCACGACGGCACCTATGGCGTGCGCGCCGGCACCTATGAAAAATCACAGAAAATCGCCCGCCCGGTCATCAACCGGGTGAAGAAAATGGACGCCGACTACCTGGTTTCCGACTGCCCGATGGCCGCCACCCAGATTGCAGACGGCCTGGAACTGAAACACGGCGAAACAAGCCCACTGACCCTGCTGCGCAAAGCCTACGGTATCTGATTCAAAAACCCGTCATTCCAGAAAACGCGAAGCGTTCTTCCGGAATCCAGAAAGGCCAGCGGAATGATAACGTGGTATATACATCAAGCCACTGGATCCCGGACGCGACCTCTGGTCGGTCTGGGATGACGGGAGCTTGAGAGGAACCATTAAAACATGACTATTCTAGACCGCAGGGATCTGCTTTCCCTTGAACAGTACGCCGAACAACGCACGGACTTCCGTGACCGTGTAATGGCGCACAAAAAAAGCCGCCGCGTCAACATCGGTCCCCATCTGACCCTCTACTTCGAAGACCGCCTGACCATCCAGTACCAGGTACAGGAAATGCTGCGCATCGAGAAAATCTTCGAAGCCGACGCCATCCAGGAGGAACTGGATACCTACAACCCCCTGATTCCCGATGGCAGCAACCTCAAAGCCACCGCCATGTTCGAATTCGAAGACGTGGAGTTGCGGCAAAGGCGTTTGGCTGAACTGGTAGGCGTTGAAAATAACATCTGGCTGCAGGTCGAAGGCTTTGAGAAGGTTTATGCCATCGCTAACGAAGACCTGGAACGGTCAACAGACAAAAAAACTTCAGCAGTGCATTTTCTGCGTTTCGAACTGGAAGCCAAAATGAAGGATGCACTGCAGGCAGGCGCCGAACTTAGAATGGGCGTTGACCACGATCTGTATCGCCATGAGAAGATCCTGGAAGGTGCAAGCAAACAGTCTCTACTCAACAATCTTTCACCAGACTGATTGCACCCACCACTACGCTCAAGACCGCAATGCGCTAGCCAAGGGACTCATGTCCGTTGACTTAAGTCTTAATTTTGATAAACTTGCTTGTCACTAACAAGTATTTATCAAGCTGTGCCCCAACCCAGTCCAGTAACAAACCAGTCTGAACAACCACGCACCCAGGCGGAGCGCACCGCGCTTGCAGAATCCAGTATGATCCTGGCCGCCATCGACCTGCTGAATTCAGTTGGCATCCAGGGCACAACGCTGGTGGCGATCGGCGAGCGTTCCGGCTACAGCCGCGGCCTGGCAAGCCACCATTTTGGATCCAAGGCAGGCTTATTGCGTACAGTGCTTAAGCGGATAACCGCTGTGTGGACCGAAAAACTGCTTGGAAGCCTGGATGGAAAAACTGGCTTACAGGCCTTTACCACTGCCATCGACACGCATCTGGAGCATGTACTCCGCCATCCGGATTACATCCGCGCCATGAACATCCTGTGGGGCGCTGCGCTGGACCCCGCCTCTGAATTCAAACCCAATGTCGCTGAATTTATGCGAATTCAACGGGACTCTGTAGCAGCCTGGGTAAAGGGGGGGCAGGATTCCGGGGAAATCAGGCCGGATGTCAATGCCGGCCGCGTTGCCGAGCAGTTTTACGGCACCCTGATCGGCCTCAACAACCAATGGCTGGTCGCCCCGGAAATCGATCTCCGGGCTGCCTACGAAGATTACAAACAAAACATCTTGCGCCTGTTGAGCGCAAAACCACCACCGAGGAATTGAAATGACTGAAGCCTATATCTACGACCATGTCCGCTCCCCGCGGGGCCGCGGCAAGGCCAACGGTTCCCTGCACAGCATTACACCAACCGACCTGACCACCCAGGTGCTGCGCTCCTTGCGGGACCGCAATGAACTGGATACTTCACTGGTGGATGACGTGATACTTGGCTGCGTAGCACCTATTGGCGAGCAGGGAGCGAACATTGCGCGCACGGCGGTACTGAATGCCGACTACGCGGAATCGGTACCCGGCAAGCAACTCAACCGTTTCTGCTCTTCCGGCCTGGAAGCGGTCAATTCAGGCTCAGCCCAGATAATGGCAGGACAGTCCGACATAGTTATCGGTGGCGGTATTGAAAGCATGTCCCGCCTGCCCATGGGTTCCGACGGCGGCGCCTGGCCGACGGACCCTCAAGTCGCCTCCAAGCTCCATTTCACCCCCCAGGGCATCGGGGCCGACCTGATCGCCACCATCCAGGGATTTTCCCGTGAAGATATCGATGGCTACGCACTGGAAAGCCAGAAACGAGCTGCTCACGCCTGGGACAATGGTTATTTTTCCAAATCGATCCTGCCGATCAAAAACCACATTGGCGAGATTGTCCTGGACCACGACGAACACATGCGCCCGGACTCAACCATGGAGAGCCTGGCCACACTCAAGCCTGCTTTTGTCATTCCGGGCGAGCAAGGCGGATTCGATGCGATCGCCCTGCTGCGCTATCCCGAAGTCGAATCCATTAAACACGTCCACACCGCTGCTAATTCCAGTGGCATCGTGGATGGCGCCGCGGCAGTCCTGCTTGGCAGCGCCGAGGCGGGTGAGCGCATGAACCTGAAGCCACGCGCCCGGATCCGCGCATTTTCTTCCGTAGGCAGCGAGCCCACGATTATGCTGACAGGCCCGATACCGGCCACGGAGAAAGTACTCAAGCGCGCCGGCATGAGCACTTCCGATATTGACCTGTTTGAATTGAACGAGGCGTTCACTTCCGTCGTCATGCTGTATATGAAGGAGCTGAACATCCCGCACGACAAAATCAACGTAAACGGCGGCGCCATTGCCATGGGCCACCCGCTCGGCGCAACCGGCGCCATGATCCTGGGAACGGTACTGGACGAACTGGAACGCCGCGACCTGTCGACTGCCCTGGTGACTTTGTGCATCGGGGCCGGCATGGGCACCGCCACGATTATCGAGCGCGTTTGAAAACGCCATTCAACAGACATCTAAAGAGATCACAGAAATGACCAATACGATTCAATACGAAATTGGCAACGACGGTATCGCCATCCTGACCATCGACCTGCCCGGCCAAGCTATGAACGTTCTGACGCCGGAATTCATGCAAGACCTGGAAACCCTGACCGACCGCCTGTCTGCCGACGACGCCGTCAAGGGCGCTGTTTTAACCTCCGCTAAAAAGGCGTTTATTGCCGGTGCAGAGATCAAAGACCTGGTGACGGTCTACGACCGTGGTCTGAGCCCTGCCGACGCAGCCGGATTCAGCCGTGAGTTGAACCGGCGGTTGCGTAAACTGGAAACCTGCGGCAAACCCTTTGCTGCCGCGATCAACGGACTGGCACTGGGTGGCGGCCTGGAAGTCTGCCTGGCATGCCATTACCGCGTACTCGCCGATGAGCCCGGAGTTGTCATCGGTTTTCCCGAAGTTAACATCGGATTACTGCCCGGCGGAGGCGGCACCCAGCGCCTGCCACGCCTGATCGGCACGGAAAAAGCCCTGCCCATTATCCTTCAGGGAAAAAACATCCGGCCGGAAAAGGCACTGGAACTCGGTATCGTGCATGAACTGGCTCCTGCGCAAGAGGTAGTTGAGCGGGCGAAACAATGGTTGCTGGAAAGTGGCGACCCGGTTGCACCCTGGGACAAAAAGGGCTTCAAAGTGCCCGGCGGAGCCGGTGCGAACACACCGAGAAATGCCCAGACATTCATGGTGGGAACGTCATTGATCGTGGGCAAGACACAGAATAACTACCCCGCTCCGATTGCGGCGATGTCTGCCGTGTACGAAGGCTGCATCACGCCCATCGATGCCGGCCTTGATATCGAATCCCAGTATTTTGGTATGCTGCTGGCCGGCCCCGTGGCACGCAACATGATGCGCTCCCTGTTCATCAACAAGGGCGCCGCCGACAAGCTGGTCCGCCGCCCGGAGGGTATTGAAAAATCAAAAGTCAGCAAGCTGGGTATCCTCGGCGCCGGCATGATGGGCGCGGGAATTGCCTATGTTTCGGCAAAAGCCGGCATGCAAGTGGTATTACTCGATACCAGTTTCGACAACGCAGAGCGTGGCAAAGCCTACTCTGAAGGCCTGCTGAAAAAAGCTATTGCGCGCGGCTATTCCACCGAAGCCAAAGCAGAAGCCCTGCTCAGCCTGATCAAACCCACTACAGATTATGATGACCTGGCGGGCTGCGACCTGATCATCGAGGCGGTGTTCGAGAGCACTGAACTGAAAGCGGATGTGACTGCAAAAACAGAGGCCGTGGTGCCGGAGTCCTGTATTTTCGCCAGCAATACCTCCACGCTGCCGATCACGGGCCTGGCCGAAGCCTCCAGGCGCCCGGAACAGTTCATCGGGCTGCATTTCTTCTCACCCGTCGACAAAATGCCCCTGGTGGAAATTATCCTGGGTGAGAAAACCGGCGACGAGGCCATTGCCCGCAGCCTGGACTACATCCAGCAAATCCGAAAAACACCCATCGTGGTCAATGACAGCCGGGGTTTCTACACCAGCCGCGTGTTCGGCACGGCCACCAACGAGGGCATCATGATGCTGGCCGAAGGTGTCAAGCCGGCGCTGGTGGAAAACATCGCCAAAAAAGCCGGGCTGCCGGTCGGTCCACTGGCCGTGGTCGATGAAGTGACACTGGAACTGGCCTACAAGATCGGCAAGGAAACAGCGGAAGCCATGGGCAAACAATATCCTGCTGACAAGGGGCAGGAAGTCATCTACAGGATGGTCGAAGACCTGGACCGCAAGGGAAAACGCTTTGGCGCCGGCTTCTATGACTACCCCGAGGATGCGAAAAAGCACCTGTGGCCCGGGCTGGCAGAGGAGTTCCCGTGCAGCGATAAACAACCGCCCGTTGACGAGTTGATCAAGCGCCTGCTGTATATCCAGTCCCTTGAAACGGCCCGCTGCTTCGAGGAAGGCGTGATTACACACCCGGAAGACGGTGATATCGGTTCGATTTTTGGTTGGGGTTTCCCGCCCTGGGCCGGCGGCACACTGTCGCTGATCGATACCGTCGGCATCCGGGATTTCGTTGCTGAATGTGACCGCATGGCCGAGGCCTATGGCCCGCGCTTCGCTGTATCGGACTGGCTGCGCGACCGGGCGCAGCAGAACCTGTCATTCTATTAATGCCAGAAAAAACTTTTTGGGAGTATTCATTATGAAACGCCTGATATTCGATGAAGAGCATGAGATGTTCCGTGATTCGGTCCGCCGTTTCATGCAGTCCGAAGTCGAGCCCAGGGTCGAGCAATGGCGGGAGGATGGGATCTGCGATCCGGCCGCTTTTCGAAAAGCCGGTGATCAGGGCCTGCTGTGTATGTGGGCTGATGAGAAGTATGGCGGCCTGGGCATCACAGACTTCCGCTTTGAACAGGTCATCATCGAAGAGACCATGCGGCACGGCGACATAGGCTTGTTCCTGACCCTGCACAGCCGCCTGGTCGGGCCCTATATTGGCGATCTGGGCAGCGAGGAACTCAAAGCTCGTTTGCTGCCGAAATGCATCAGTGGCGAAACCATCCTGGGCATCGCCATGACGGAACCCGCAGCCGGCAGCGACCTCGCCGGGATTAAATCCCGGGCAGTTCTCGATGGTGATCACTGGGTGCTGAACGGCTCCAAGACTTTTATCTCCAACGGCATCAACGGCGGCGCATTTATCGTGGCCGCCCGGACTGTACCGGACAAGCCGCACGGCATTGGCCTGTTCGTAGTCGAACAAGGCATGGAAGGTTTCAACCGCGGACGCAACCTGAAAAAAATGGGCCTCAAGACCCAGGACACTGCCGAACTGTTCTTCGACAATGTCCGGATTCCCGTCGAAAATGTGCTGGGCGACCCGGAGGGGGGGTTCTACAGCCTGATGCACCACCTGGCCGAGGAACGCCTGATCAGCGCTGCCCAGGAAGTCGCCCACGCCCAGGTCGCATTCGACCTGACAATGGACTATATCCTGGAGCGTAAAGCCTTTGGCAGACCAATAGGAGCTTTCCAGAACAGCCGCTTCAAGATGGCCGAAATGCGTACCGCACTGGATGTCACGCAAACCTTCGTTGATCAATGCGTCCTGTTGCACAACCAGGGAAAACTGAGTGCAAACCTGGCCGCCGAGGCCAAGCTTTTCGCCAGCGAGGTGGAATCGGAAGTGATGGACAACTGCGTGCAGCTACACGGCGGTTCTGGCTACATGAGCGAATACCGCATCTCCCACATGTTCACCGATGCCCGGGTGTCCCGCATATACGCCGGCAGCTCCGAGATCATGAAAGAAATCATTGCCCGCAGCATTGGCCTGGACGAACGCAAACTACGCTGAAGATTTACCTATATAATTCCTTTTGTTCCTGGCAAAAAGGGGGTAGTCGCATTTCCCAGGCCGGGTGGACATCACCCGTTCATGATTGGCGGATTCCAGCTCATTTATGATGCAAACTGAAAATTATTGATGGCTAACAGCAAGCCCCCAGAGGCCGATTGGCACCAGGTCAGCGCCACTGACGCCACCCGGCGGCTCGACGTTGACCCCGCGACTGGCCTCAATTCAGAGGAAGCCGCGATCCGGCTGGTGCAATATGGCCCCAACCGCTTAAAGGAAATTCCACCTCGAAGCCGATGGCTACTGCTGCTTGATCAGTTCAAAGGCGTTCTTATCCTGGTACTGATCGGTGCGGCACTACTCGCCGCAGCAATCGGGGACCTGACCGATGCGGCGGTGATTCTGATTGTGGTCATGATTAATGCCGTGCTGGGCTTCTCCCAGGAATACCGCGCAGAACAATCACTCGCCGCACTGAAAAAAATGCTCGCCCCGACCGCCGAAGTGCTCCGCGACGGCCAGACCAGGATCCTGTCCGCCGATAAACTGGTTCCCGGGGATATTGTCTTGCTTGGTCCCGGTGACCGGGTGCCCGCCGATGGCCGCGTGATTGCTGCGCATGATTTCGAAGTAGACGAATCCTCACTGACCGGAGAATCGCGCACAGTTGGTAAAAAGGTAGATTCGCTGGCTGGCCAGGATATTCCGCTGGCCGAACGCGTCAACCTTTTTTTCATGAATACCATCGTGACCCGTGGCCGGGCTGAAATGGTGGTGACTGCCACCGGCATGCACACAGAACTGGGTTTGCTGGCGGACATGTTGGGACAGGCAAAGGAAGCCCCCACTCCACTGCAAATACAATTGGATGGCCTGGGGAGGCGCCTTGCGTTGATTGCCGGCATCGTGGTCGCGTTCATGCTGGTAGCCGGCCTGCTGCGGGGTGAACCCTGGGTGAAGATGGTCATGACGGCTATCGCATTGGCGGTGGCTGCCATTCCCGAAGGTCTGCCCGCAGTGGTAACGGTTACCCTGGCCATTGGTTTGCAACGCATGGCGCGCGACCAGGCCATCGTCAAACGCCTGGCGGCGGTAGAAACCCTGGGCTGCACATCGGTTATCTGCACCGATAAAACCGGCACGCTGACCGTCAACCAGATGACCGTCCGTCAACTTTATGCCAGCGGCCGGTATCTTCAGGTCAGCGGTGAAGGATACGACACCACCGGCGAGATCAGTGGCGGCAAGGCCGGTGTGCCGGATCTGCAACCCCTGCTAATGCCGATCGCACTGTGCAACGATTCCCATCTGCGCTCCGGCCAGGTCATCGGCGACCCGATGGAGGGGGCTTTGCTGGCGGTTGCAGTAAAAGGAGGATTTGATCCGGTAAAATTAAAACAGCACTATCGGCGTATCGCAGAGATCCCATTTGAAACGGAACACAAATACCAGGTGACGTTTCACCTCGATGGCGAGCGGGTGCGGGTCATGGTCAAGGGCGCCCCCGACATACTGCTGGACCACTGCAAAATGGTGTTTGACGAAAACGGTGAACAGCCGCTCGACGCACAACAGCACAAACTAATCGAACAAGCCAACGAACAAATGGCGTCCGCCGGTCTGCGAGTGCTGGCTGCTGCCTGGACGGAATTGCCGGTGCGGGATTTTGAGCCAAACGGCGACCTGTTCATCCATGTAAAGGATCTCGTCTTTACCGGACTGGTGGGTTTGATGGATCCTCCCAGGCCCGAAGCCCGCGATGCCATTGCCTTGTGCCGCAAGGCCGGGATCTCGATCAAAATGATCACCGGGGACCAGAAGATAACGGCCGCGGCCATCGCCCACGAACTGGGCATTGAGGGCGCTGTTGTGACCCACTCCGAGCTTGACGCCCTGAACGACGAGCAACTGGCTGCCGCCATTGACGGCATCGGTGTTTTCACGCGAGCCACACCGGAACAAAAAGTGCGCATTGTGCTCGCACTCCAGGCTAACGGGCACCTGACCGCGATGACCGGAGACGGCGTGAATGATGCACCGGCGCTCAAGACCGCCGATATCGGGGTAGCCATGGGGATTACCGGCACCGATGTGGCCAGGGAGGCGGCAACCATGGTGCTCACAGACGATAACTTCGCCACTATTGTGAAAGCAGTGAAGGAAGGACGCACGATCTACGACAACATCCTCAAATTTGTGCGCTTCCAGCTATCCACGAATATCGGCGCCATTTTAACGGTATTGTTGGCGCCGTTCCTGGGGCTGCCGCTGCCCTTTACGCCCGTGCAGCTTTTGTGGGTTAACATCATCATGGACGGGCCGCCCGCCATGGCGCTGGGTGTGGACCCGCCGCAACCGGACATCATGGACGGCCCACCGCGTAAGACCACCGACCGGATCCTGACTTTACGCCGTTTCGGCAAATTGGCGACCTACGGTACGGTCATGATGCTCGGTACCCTGGGCGTACTGTGGTGGGGACTGCAGACCGGGTCGAAGACGCATGCGCAGACCATGGCCTTCACTACCTTTGTATTATTCCAGGTGTTCAACGCCTTCAACGCCCGGGTGGACAAGAGAAGCACTTTCAACGCCAATTTTTTCCGCAATCGCATCCTGTGGCTGGCCCTGTTTGCGGTGCTTGCATTACAGGTGCTGGCCGTACAATGGACACCCGCCCACGGGATATTCGACGTCGAAAAGCTCAGGCTTGAAGATTGGTTGCTGGCCACGCTGGTCGCCAGTTCTGTGCTGGTTCTGGAAGAATTGCGAAAATTGTTTTTGCGGTTATTCCGGCCATGAGCATGTCTGCCGGGATTAATGACAATGAGGCATTTGTATTTCTCTCTGGGGTGGTTGTTTTTCAGTATGGGTGTACTGGGCGTTTTTCTACCCGTCTTGCCGACCACACCCTTTATGATCACCGGAACTTACAGAGCGTCTGGCCCCCCTCGCTTTTTCCCGGTAGCATCGGAATAATAGTCTTCACGGAAACGGTCAATGACGGCGTCGTTCTCGGCATCGTCTTCCCTGACCTTCACTAACGCTGCATGGGCAAGTGCAATACTTGCTTCCAGGTTCTCGGAAACGGCCAGTGATGCGCCTTGTTCCCGCAGACTCTGGCAGTGATCCATGTCATGCCCACGCGCCAGTATATCCAGCTTTGGAAACGCTCGACGCAGGGAAGCGACCACCTGCTCCGTAGCCTGAAAGTCGTCTACCGTAACAATGATCAGGCCCGCCTCGCCCACGCCCAGGCTTTGCAGGACATCGGGCTGCCGCGCATCCCCGTAGAATACAGCCCGGTCCGCACGACGTTCTCGTTTCACGAGGCTGGCATCGATATCGACAGCAACGTAAGGAACGTCGCGCAGTTCGAATATCTCACCTATACGGCGCCCTACCCGCCCGAAACCGACAATCACTATCGACGTAGACGCCACATCCTCTTCTGCAAACGCCTCTCCCCCAGGGTCTCTCCTGCGTGCAGCGGCCAGCCGGTACGCCAGTCCGGCCAGGGGTGGAGTCGCCAGCATGCTGAGCACCACTACCAACAAAAGTTGTTGAAACAATCCCTCATCCAGCAAAGCGCCCTTGAAGGCCACCGCGAAAATGACCAGCGCGAATTCTCCGCTTTGGGCCAGCAACAGCGCGATCGCCAAGGCTATCCTGCCCTTGTGCCCGAACAGCCTGGCCAAAGGCCACAGCAAAGCGGCCTTGGTCAACAACAGCAGCAGGACCAGACCGATGGAAACCAGCGGGTCTTTAAACAACAACGCCAACTCGATGGACATCCCCATCGACATAAAGAACAATCCCAGCAGCAGGCCACGGAATGGCTGGATCTCGGCCACCACCTGGTGCCGAAATTCCGAATCCGCAATCAACAGTCCCGCCACAAACGCGCCCATGGCCAGAGACAGTCCGATTTGCGCCATCAAAACGGCCGTGCCGAGAACCAGCAACACAGCCGAGGCCGTAAATATCTCCGGCGACCCCAGGCGGGCTACGCGATGGAGTACGGGTTGCAGCAGGTAACGCCCCCCGAGGATGATCAGCGCAAGAATGACCAGCGCTTCGAGCAGCGCAATGCCGATATCCTCTCCGATGGTGAGATCCGCCACCGTCAACAGGGATGCCAGGGCGAGCAGTGGCACCACGGCCAGATCCTGAAACAACAACACGGCGACAGATGTCCGCCCGTAATCGGAGGCCAGCATCTTCTGTTCGCTAAGCAGTTGCAGCACAAAAGCGGTTGATGAGAGCGCCAAAACAGGCCCGATCAATATGGCGGAGTGCAGCTCCACGCCGAACACAAAGTAAGCTGCTGCGGTGATCAATGCTCCCGTAACAACCACCTGGAGTATTCCCAGCCCGAAAACCATGCGCCGCATCAACCACAGGCGTGAGGGTTTGAGCTCGATACCGATAACAAACAGCAGCAGCACCACGCCGAGTTCAGCCAGGTGGCCAATCTCGGCCGCGTTGTCGATCAGGCCCAGTGCCGATGGTCCCACCGCAATCCCGGCGATGAGAAAACCAGGTACCGTACCGAACCCGGCGAAACGGGACAACGGCACCACGATTACGGCTGCCGTCAGGAGAATAATAATGTCCGTGAGGTAGGCCAGATTCATCCGATCACTATCTTAATGAAATACAAGTATCCAGGTCCTTCAGAATTCCATTTTCAATGTTATAGATCCAGCCATGAACGGAGAGCTCCGCCCCATTTCTCCAGGCTTTCTGTACTACGGTTGTGTTGCAAACGTTTATTACCTGCTCTTTGACATTTAACTCACATAGTAAATCGAATTTCTCATCGCGTTTTAATCCGGCTAATATTTCGGCATTTAAACGGCTGACATCCTTGATATGACATAACCAGTTATCGATCAGGCCATGCTCCGCGTTTTCCATTGCCGCTTTAATACCGCCGCAACCGTAGTGGCCGCAGACAATAATGTGCTTTACCTTTAGCACTTCAACAGCATACTGAATGACTGAAAGACAATTCAGGTCCGTGTGAATGACAAGATTTGCAATGTTGCGATGAACAAAGACCTCACCTGGAGGCAAATCCACAATCTGGTTCGCAGGTACACGGCTGTCCGAACAACCAATCCAGAGATATTCAGGGCTCTGCTGCCGGGATAATTGCGAAAAAAAATCGGGATCTTTTTCCTTGATCGCCGTCGCCCAGGCCAAATTTCTGTCAAAAAGAGTTTTTAAAGTTTTCATAATAAAGTGTTCGTCATAAAGGTTTCATTGGGCGAATGCCCCGGCATTCAGCCACATATGAGTCGCGATACTCGCTGCATAACCGATGGCAATGGCCCAGGTCCATTTCAGATGTGCAAAAAACGTATAAATACCACGCGCCTGCCCCATGACGGCGACTCCGGCAGCGGAACCGATGGATAACATTGAGCCCCCGACTCCCGCAGTCAGTGTTACAAGCAACCACTGGCCATGGCTCATATCCGGGTACATTTCCAGCACGGCAAACATGACCGGAATGTTGTCCACAATGGCGGACGCGAATCCGACCAGGATATTGGCCGTGGTGGGACCAAGGCCTCCATAAAGAATTTCGGAACCGATTGCGAGGTATCCGAACGCGCCCAAACCACCGACACACATGATGATACCGTAGAAGAACATCAGGCTGTCCCACTCCGCACGTTGCAAATTACGATAGATGTCGTAAGTGGCCTTCATTGGCTCCTGCGCAACCTTCGGCTTGGAATTTATGGCCAACGCCGTGCTCATAAGCATGGTCTTTGCAAGGTAAGCATGACGCTCATCGCGGCGCTGCAGGTAATAACCAAACAGCTTCAGGAAACCCAGCCCGGTCATCATTCCAGCTACGGGAGGAAGATGCAGAAGATTGTGGCCCGTTACCGCCATGGTGATGGTCAGCACGAAGAGAGCTACTACAACCCATGCGCCATGTCTCAGCTCAGCCCTGCCCTGAAGAGGCTCCGGTTGAACCTTCGGGACCGCAAAGTTCAGGATCAAAGCCACCACCAGCCAGTTAACTACCGCCGGCACAAATAATGCAAAAAAACCAGTAAAATCAATGATATCTTTTTGCCATACCATCAAGGTCGTTATATCACCGAACGGACTGAAGACGCCCCCTGCATTGGCGGCGACAACAATGTTGATGCACGCAACCGCGATAAACCTGCTGTTGCCGCCCCCCACTGAAATCACCACAGTAGCCATCAACAGGGCAGTGGTAAGGTTGTCAGCGACCGGCGACAAACAAAACGCAATCAGGCCCGTGAACCAGAAAATCTTGCGTAATGAAAAGCCTTTGACCACCAGCCAATCGCGCAAAATATCAAATATTCCGCGCTCATCCATCGTGTTGATGTAAGTCATGGCGGCGAGAAGAAAAAGAAACAGCTCCGCGAACTCCAGCAAATCATGCTTGAATGCCGCACCCGCACTATGCGTATCCCCTTGCTGAATAAAGGCGATGGCCACCAACAGCCAGATCAAACCGGCCGCCACCATAATCGGCTTTGACTTACGCAGGTGGATCGCTTCCTCACTGACGATCAGCACATAGGCAGCGAAGAAAATCACCAGGGCAAGCATTCCCATCCAGGTTCCAGTAAGGTCTGTCTCAATGACCGGGGTGGAAATAGCTGCCAAAACAGCCGCAGACGCCATGGCGCCTGCAAGGAGGATCAGGCCTGAAAGCCGCCTAATCGGCATAATGCACCACGTATTGCACCGGAGATTAAAGCTATGCAGCCATCTGCGCGTGCTTTATTCCTGTGGTTTCCACAGGGTGGATAAAGCAGTACCAAACAGTACCCTCACTGCCACAACCAGCAGGGCTCCGCCGACAAAAATCATAACATCAGACATGGCCTCACCAATGAAGGAGAATTGCCTGAAGGCTGAAGCACTCACTTCAAGCGCAATGCCTGTGATTAGAAACTTGCTGGTATCAGCATCTACTACGTTCACCAGTCCGACAAATATGCCAAACAATGCCAAACCGGCCGGCAGCCAGGGGTGTTGGAAGCCTATTCCCGCTCCAAACGCGAAAAGGATCCCCAACAGAAAGAGTATGTGTCCAATTTGTTTCATGAGCGTTTCCTCCGTTTGACACCGGGCTTTTTGTGCGGTTAATATAGCATAACATACGACATTGATGTCGCGTACTTAATGTCGTAATATTGACTTGCATCACGAAGAATATGGAAAGCATCGACATCAACAACTTAAGTTGGACTTTTTTCAGCAACAATGCGCATGTGCTCGTCTGTCTCACCCAAACACCGCAACCAACAACCCGGGAAATCGCCATTCGAGTAGGCATTACCGAGCGTGCGGTGCAGAGAATAGTGAAGAAAATGGTCGAGGCGAGTGTTTTGAAAGTCGAGAAGGAAGGCCGGCGTAACCGCTATGAGTTAGACCTTGATCAGCGGCTGAGACACCCCCTGGAGGCTCACAAAACGATTGGCGAGTTTCTACGGTTGATGAACTCCGCCCCCCGCAAATAGGAGGACCACGATGGACAGATACAAGAAAATCCTGGTTGCCACCGATTTCACTGACATCAACCGGATGGCAGTTGAACGGGCTGCATTTCTCGCAAAGCGAGACAACAGCGAACTCATCTTGCTGCATGTAGTAGAACATTTCCCATATGATGGCCCGCTTTTCTCCGCGTTGCCGCAAAACCTTAAGGCTGATGATGTCATGGCTCAGCAAGTGCGGGGCCGAATGAGTGAACTGCTTGATGCACTCAAGCTCAAGGATGCACGGCCGGAAATTCGAATCACCATGAAATCAGCAAGGCATGAGATTCTTCGCTTCGCGAAGGCGCATGGCGTTGACCTGATCGTTGTAGCCCCCCACGGACGGGGCATCATCGGAGCGCTTGGCTCCACCGCGATCGGAATACTCAATGGCGCCGCGTGTGATGTTCTCTCGGTACGCGAACCCGAAAGCGAGGCGTAGAGATACACCAAAGCCGGGGTCAGGTTCTCAAACCTGACCCCTTTCAAACGGCTCAAGAACCTGACCCCAGTTGTACTTTGCACAGTCAAATACCAGCCCTTGTCAAGCGGCTTGTGGCAGCAAAATACCGGCCAGACAAATTGATGCTGATTCAGGTCAGCAATTCAGCCGATTCTACTAGATTAATAATCTCTGATACGTAGGCTTGTAAAAGTCTTTAAACAGAAATTTTTTATCGTATAGGAGCTGGCAATGAGCCTGGAAAATGTAACATCGGGGCAGCAAACCCGTGCGCTGACAAACAGTACACTGGCGTTTACTGTTTGTTTCGCTGTGTGGACTATTTTTTCCATTATTGGCATCAGGATCAAGCAGGAACTGGGCTTGAGTGATACCCAATTTGGTATCCTGGTGGCAACGCCGATATTGACTGGCTCACTGAGCCGTATTTTCCTGGGTATCTGGTCTGACCAGTATGGCGGGCGCCTCATCTATACCATACAGATGCTGATTACGGCCGTGGCGGCCTATTTGCTGACCATGGTGTCCACCTACGGCATGTTCCTGGTTGCAGCCCTGGGGGTCGGCCTGGCGGGTGGCGGATTCTCCGTAGGCATCACCTATGTGTCCAAATGGTTTCCCAAGGAACGCCAGGGCACGGCGCTGGGAATTTTCGGCATGGGTAACGTGGGTGCGGCGATCACCAACTTCGGCGCTCCCTTCCTGCTGATTGCCATGGGGGGTAAATGGCAGGGTGTGGCGCAGGTTTACGCTGTGATCATGGGTATCACGGCAATCCTGTTCTACGTTTTCTCGCAAGATGACCCCGCCTTGCGGGAGCGCAGGGAAAAAGGAATTAAACATGCGAGTTTCCGGGAGCAACTCGATCCCTTGAAGCATCTCCAGGTTTGGCGCTTCTCACTGTATTACTTCTTCGTATTTGGCGCATTTGTCGCGCTGGCGCTGTGGTTGCCTCGCTACTACGTGGGCGCCTACGGCCTGGAGCTGAAAACGGCCGGCATACTGGCAGCCTGTTACGCCTTGCCGGGCAGTATATTCCGTGCCCTGGGCGGCTGGTTGTCAGATCGCGTTGGTGCACGGCGCGTGATGTACTGGACTTTCTTCGCCAGCATCGTGTGCACTTTCATCCTGTCTTACCCCGCCACGGATTACGTGGTGTCCGGCATCCAGGGGACCGATCGCCTTCAATATCGCTATTCCGTTGTGGTTTTTCGTGATGACCACCATCGTGCTGGGCTTTTTCATGTCACTGGGCAAGGCAGCTGTCTACAAACACATCCCCGTGTATTACCCGGATAACGTCGGTTCGGTAGGTGGAATTGTGGGCTTGATCGGGGGACTGGGCGGATTCGTGCTGCCCATTACCTTCGGCGTTATGAACGATTTAATCGGAGTTTGGACCAGCTGTTTCATGTTGTTGACCGTCATCACGGCGATTGCCTTGATCTGGATGCATGTGTCAATCGGAATCATAGACAGAAGGCAGGTACCAGAACTTCACGGGCCTCGCGATCTTCCGGAACTGGAAGCTCTGCACGGCCTGAAAACATAAACGAGGGCAGGAGAACGTTATGGCTAAAGATATTAAAAGCTGGAATCCGGAAGATGCACAGGAATGGGCCGCGTCGGGTAAATCAATCGCTACACGCAACCTGTGGATTTCCATTCCCAGCCTGTTGTGTGGGTTTGCTGTCTGGTTGTACTGGGGCATTATCACGGTGCAAATGCTCAATTTAGGATTTCCTTATGCGAAATCCGAGCTGTTTTCCCTGATGGCGATTGCCGGCCTGGCCGGAGCGACTCTGCGCATTCCGAGTACTTTCTTTATTCGCATTGCCGGTGGCCGCAATACCATCTTTTTCACCACTGCTTTGCTGATGATTCCCGCAATTGGCGCGGGTATGGCCCTGCAGGACATGAATACGCCTTTGTGGCAATTCCAGCTGTTGGCGTTGCTGTCCGGCATCGGTGGTGGCAATTTCGCCTCGTCCATGTCCAATATCAGCTTTTTCTACCCCAAGAAACAGCAGGGCCTGGCGCTGGGGCTGAATGCCGGCCTGGGTAATTTTGGTGTCACCACGATGCAAATCCTGGTGCCGCTGAGCATGACCTTTGGCTTGTTTGGTGGTACTTCGATGACCTTGCAGACCGCCAGCGGTACCCTGATCGGCAAGATTCCCGCGGGCACTGAAACCTATTTACAAAATGCCGGTTTTGTCTGGCTGCTGTTTTTGATTCCGCTGGCCTTTTTGGGCTGGTTCGGCATGAACAATATTCGCGACGAGCACGTGTCTCCGCATCTCAGTAACCCGATAAGCTCGTTTGGGATCATCATCGGCATGCTGTTGATAGCTTTTTTTACCGCAGCCAGTGGTCTGTGGTTGATGTTGCCGGAAGCAGCCAATGGTTCCGGATTTGGCGTACCCAAAGAAATCGTACTGCTGTTGGTGGTATCTGCAACCGTCCTTCTGCTCTGGTTTATCCCCGGACAGGTTGGTGGAAATCTGAAGCGCCAGTACCAGATTTTTAAGAACAAGCATACCTGGGTAATGACCGTTATCTACACCATGACCTTTGGTTCGTTCATCGGTTATGCCGCCACCTTTGCACTGGCGATCAAGGTGGTATTTGGTTACCAACACGTAGAAGTTGACGGCGTGATGACGCACGACCTGGTCAACCCCAACGGCCCCTCGGCCTTGATGTATGCCTGGATGGGCGCTTTTATCGGTGCGCTGATTCGGCCGCTTGGCGGCATGGTCGCCGACAAAATTGGCGGCGCCAAGGTGACCCAGATCATTTCGGTCGTCATGCTGATCAGCGCACTCGGCGTGGCTTATTTCCTTAAATTGGCTTATTCGTCGGCAACTCCGGAACAGTATTTCGTACCCTTCCTGCTGTTGTTCCTGCTGTTGTTCGCGGCAACCGGTATTGGCAACGGATCCACATTCCGTACGATTTCGCAAGTGTTCGACAAAGAGCAGGCTGGGCCGGTCCTGGGCTGGACGTCAGCCATCGCAGCTTACGGCGCTTTTTATATTCCGAAAGTATTCGGTGAGCAAATCAAGGCGACCACACCGGAAAATGCCCTGTACGGTTTCGCCATCTTTTATGGCGTCTGCATCCTGATCAACTGGTGGTTTTATCTGCGTAAAAACGCGGAGTTCCACAATCCCTGATTTCCGGAGCATGCACGTAGGCCAGCGACGATAGCAACAAGCGGAAGCGGTTGCCCCTGGGGGAATCCCCTGTCAGAAGCGGCCACTACAGACCATCATGAACGGATAGCGAAACCGAATGGCGAAAAAAGGCAGCAAAAAAAATCCCCTGATCTTAAGGCTTGCCGATGAATCCAGGGTTGTGTTAATTACTGAAATTTGTTACTCAAACGGCTGGCAATTTATCTTGGGAATTGAACCCGACCAGGAAGAGGATCTATCGGACCTGGAAAGAAAACTCAATCCTACTGTGCGTCATAAAGTGATAAAATTCGGCAGGAATGAATCCTGTACTTGAAGCAGCGGAAAAAAGCTCAAGAAATGTTGTGGAGCATATGTGTAACCAAAATCTGACAATAGATTAGTTCACCATACGCCCCATGAAGATCCCTTAGAACTCAGTACTCTCAAGAATATAGGACAATTCATTAAAATAATCGCCATCAATTGGGCATAAATCTTAAATGCAGTAAGATCGGAGAGAAAACATGAGTCGATTACTCGACCATTTGAAATTTTTTACGCGTAATGTGGGTACCTTCTCAGGTAAACATGGCGTTGTCACCAATGAAAACAGAACCTGGGAAAAGGGTTATCGTCAACGTTGGCAGCATGACAAAGTCGTACGTTCCACCCACGGGGTAAACTGTACCGGCTCGTGCAGTTGGAAAATTTATGTAAAAAACGGCCTGGTGACCTGGGAAACACAACAGACCGATTACCCACGCACTCGAGCCGATTTGCCCAACCACGAACCCCGCGGTTGTGCACGCGGTGCGAGTTACTCCTGGTATCTGTACAGCGCCAATCGGCTGAAATACCCCAAAGTACGCAAGCGCCTGTTGAAAATGTGGCGTGAGGCCAGGGCCACCATGGAACCCGTGGAAGCCTGGGCGAGCATTGTTGAAAACCCGGCAAAAAGCAAAGAATACAAGCAAATCCGCGGTCATGGCGGGTTTGTTCGCTCGCACTGGGAAGAAGTGAATGAAATCATTGCCGCTGCCAATGTGTATACAGCTAAAACCCATGGTCCCGACCGCATCCTCGGTTTTTCACCGATTCCCGCCATGTCGATGGTGTCCTACGCTGCCGGTTCGCGGTATCTGTCATTGATCGGCGGCGTTTGTTTGAGCTTTTATGACTGGTATTGTGACCTGCCGCCGTCTTCGCCCCAAACCTGGGGTGAACAGACCGATGTACCGGAATCTGCAGACTGGTACCACTCCAACTACATTATTGCCTGGGGCTCCAATGTGCCCCAGACCCGAACCCCCGATGCCCACTTCTTCACCGAAGTCCGTTACAAGGGTGCGAAAACGGTTGCCATCACACCGGATTATTCCGAGGTAGCAAAACTTACCGACTTGTGGCTGAGCCCGAAACAGGGCACCGACGCTGCGCTCGGAATGGCCTTTGGTCACGTAATCCTGAAAGAATTCCACCTTGACAATCCGAGCGAATACTTCAGCTCCTATTGCCGTCAATATACCGATATGCCGTATCTGGTAAAACTTGAAAAACGGGATGACGGCAGTTATAAACCCGGGCGGTTTTTACGTGCTTCGGATCTCGACAATTCTCTGAACGAAGAAAACAATCCCGAATGGAAAACCATTGCCATTGATGAAAATACCGGCAACCTGGTGGCGCCAAAAGGCTCGATCGGCTTCCGCTGGGGCGAGCAGGGCAAGTGGAATATCCAGGAGCAGGATTCTGCCGGTAATGGCATCAAACAGAAGATGACTCTGGTTGAGGATCATGACCAGGTGCTGGATGTTGCGTTCCCCTATTTTGGCGGCATCAAGCACGTTCATTTCCAGCACAATGAACAGCAGGATATTCTGCTGCACAAGCTGGGTGCGAAGCTTGTTACCCAGGCCGATGGTTCTGCCGTCTATGTGGTCACGGTGTTCGACTTACTCTGCGCCAATTACGGTTTGGATCGCGGACTCGGTGGTGATCATGTAGCCAAAAGCTACGACGACAACAAAGCTTACACACCTGCCTGGCAGGAGCGTATTACCGGCGTGTCCAGAGACAACGTAATCCAGGTGGCGCGTGAATTTGCCGACAACGCCAACAAAACCCGGGGTAAATCCATGATCATTGTCGGTGCGGCAATGAACCACTGGTACCACATGGATATGAACTACCGCGCCCTGATCAACATGCTGGTGATGTGTGGTTGTGTCGGACAAAGTGGTGGTGGCTGGGCGCATTACGTGGGGCAGGAAAAGCTGCGCCCGCAGACCGGTTGGACACCGCTGGCCTTTGCCCTTGACTGGAGCCGTCCGCCACGCCATATGAACAGCACTTCTTTCTTTTACAGTCATACCGATCAATGGCGTTATGAAAAAGTAGGTATGGATGAAATCCTTTCACCATTGGAAAACGAGGAAGACTGGCAGGTTTCAACGATCGATTACAATGTGCGCGCTGAGCGCATGGGCTGGTTACCTTCGGCGCCACAGTTCAATACCAACCCACTGCATATTTGCAAACGAGCGCAAGCAGCGGGTAAAGATCCGCTTGAATTTGTTGTTGAACAACTGAAATCCGGTGAGTTGCAGTTTTCCTGTGAAGATCCCGACGACCCGGTAAACTTCCCGCGCAATATGTTTATCTGGCGTTCCAACCTGCTCGGTTCCAGCGGTAAGGGCCATGAATATTTCATGAAACACCTGCTCGGTACCACCAACGGTGTGATGGGCAAGGATCTCGGCGAAGAAGGCGGGCAAAAACCGCAAGAAGTGGTCTGGCATGATGAGGCGCCCGAGGGCAAGCTGGATCTGCTGGTGACGCTGGATTTCAGAATGTCCACTACCTGTCTTTATTCCGATATCGTGCTGCCCACCGCAACCTGGTATGAAAAAAATGATCTGAATACTTCGGATATGCATCCGTTTATTCATCCCCTGTCCGCCGCTGTGGATCCGGCATGGGAATCACGCAGCGACTGGGAAATCTACAAAGGTATTGCCAGGAAATTCTCTGAAATCGCGGTCGGCCATCTGGGTGTGGAAAAAGATCTGCTCACTTTGCCGATGCAACACGACAGCCCCGGGCGAGTTGGCTCAGCCGTTTTGATGTAGTTGACTGGAAACGTGGAGATTGTGAACCGCTGCCGGGTAAAACCCTGCCCAGTTTGATCGTGGTGGAAAGAGATTATCCAGCTACTTACAAAAAGTTCACTTCGGTTGGACCTTTACTGGAAAAACTCGGTAATGGCGGCAAGGGTATAAGTTGGAATACCAATGCCGAAGTTGAGTTGTTAAGAGGTTTGAATCATACGGTACTGGAAGAAGGCATATCCTATGGTCAGCCCCTTATTGAAGAAGACATCGACGCGGCAGAGGTTATCCTGGCCCTGGCTCCGGAAACCAATGGCGCGGTGGCGGTAAAAGCGTGGCGGGCGCTGGGTGAATTTACCGGACTGGACCATACGCATCTCGCTGCGTCCAAGGCGGAAGAAAAAATTCGCTTTCGCGATGTGCAGGCGCAACCGCGAAAAATCATATCTTCGCCGACCTGGAGCGGCCTCGAAGATGAGCATGTCAGCTATACCGCCGGCTACACCAATATCCATGAAACCATCCCCTGGAGAACGCTCACCGGTCGTCAACAGTTTTATCAGGATCACAAGTGGATGCGCGGATTTGGCGAAAGTCTCAATACCTATCGTCCCCCAATCGATATGCGCACCGTTGACAAAATCAAAGGGGTCAAACCAAATGGTAACGAGGAAATTGTTCTGAACTTCATCACGCCTCACCAGAAGTGGGGCATTCACAGCACCTATACGGATAATCTGCTGATGCTGACCCTGTCGCGGGGTGGGCCCTGTGTCTGGATCTCGGAGATTGACGCCCAAAAAGCCGGGATCGTGGATAACGACTGGATTGAAATCTTCAATATCAATGGCGCCATCGCTGCTCGTGCTGTCGTCAGCCAGCGGGTTAACCAAGGCATGGTCATGATGTACCACGCCCAGGAAAAAATCATCAATATGCCCGGCTCGGAAATAACCGGCACACGCGGCGGTATCCATAACTCGGTGACCCGTACCGTCATGAAACCAACCCATATGATCGGTGCTTATGCGCAGTACAGCTATGGTTTCAATTACTACGGCACCGTCGGCTCGAATCGTGATGAATTTGTGGTGTTGAGAAAAATGAAGAATATCGACTGGCTCGAAGAGCCGGACACCTATGCCGACTCGATGGAGGCCTGACCATGAAAATACGCGCCCAAATCGGCATGGTTCTGAATCTGGACAAATGCATCGGTTGTCATACCTGTTCCGTAACCTGCAAGAACGTGTGGACCTCCCGTGAGGGAGTGGAATATGCCTGGTTCAATAATGTTGAAACCAAACCCGGCATCGGTTACCCGAAACAATGGGAAAATCAGGACAAGTGGAACGGCGGCTGGAAGCGTAAGGCCAACGGCAAAATCGAACCAAAAACCGGTGGTAAATTTCGCGTTTTGGCCAACCTATTTGCCAATCCGGATCTGCCCGACATTGATGATTATTATGAACCCTGGGAATACGATTATCAGCACCTGCATACGGCCAGGGAATGTAAACACCAGCCTACGGCCAAACCACGTTCAGCAATCACCGGCCTGCGCATGGAGAAAATCGAATGGGGCCCCAACTGGGAAGAAATTCTCGGTGGTGAATTCTCCAAGCGTAGTGTTGATTCCAACTTCAAAGACATCGAAAAACAGATCTACGGTGAATTTGAAAATACCTTCATGATGTATTTGCCCCGGCTGTGTGAACACTGTCTGAACCCGACCTGTGTTGCCGCCTGTCCATCGGGGGCAATTTACAAACGGGAAGAAGACGGCATTGTCCTGATCGATCAGGACCAATGCCGCGGCTGGAGAATGTGTATCAGCGGCTGTCCGTACAAAAAGATTTACTACAATTGGCAAACGGGCAAGTCGGAAAAGTGCATTTTCTGTTACCCACGGATTGAAGTTGGGCAACCCACCGTGTGTTCCGAAACCTGTGTCGGGCGTATCCGCTACCTGGGTGTCTTGCTCTATGATGCCGATCAAATTGAACAGGCAGCGAGTACCGCAAACGAACAGGATCTGTATCAGGCGCAACTTGATCTTTTCCTCGACCCCAACGATCCGGAAGTTATTAAAGCGGCCCAGGCGGCCAATATTCCCGATTCATGGCTAAAGGCGGCGAAACAATCACCAGTGTACAAATTGGCGGTGGACTGGAAACTGGCCTTGCCGTTGCACCCCGAGTACCGCACCCTGCCGATGGTCTGGTATGTGCCGCCACTGAGCCCAATACAAAATGCGGCGCAGGCGGGTGCGGTCAGCACCAACCACGGCATGCCCGATGTGGAATCGTTGCGGATTCCGGTGAAATATCTGGCCAATCTGTTGACTGCCGGTAATGAGGCGCCGGTGATCAGTGCGCTGAAACGTTTGTTGGCCATGCGTGCTTACAAACGCAGTCAACATGTTGACAATGAAGAAAATCTTGTGGTGCTGGAAGAAGCAGGATTAAGCAAGAGTCAGGTGGAGGAAATGTACCGTTATCTGGCCATCGCCAACTATGAAGATCGCTTTGTGGTGCCTACCAGTCATAAAGAATATGCCGGTGATGCACTTGCAATGCGCGGCGGCTGTGGGTTTACTTTTGGCGGCAGCCTCGATGAAAGTCAATCCGGCATCAATATTTTTGGCAAGAAGAAATTGACCCGGCAGCACGTTGAACGCAAGGGTCAGATACCCTTCAAGCTGGAGGAATAAGATAATGAGATTGCTAAAAGTTATCTCCCTGTTGCTTTCTTATCCTTCACAAGAGTTGATTGATGACCGGGCTGCGCTGGAACGGGTGGTCACTGAAGATCCGGCCTTGAGTGACCCGGTGAAGCAACAATTACTGGGGTTTATCGCCCAACTGTTATCCCGCTATTATCTGGACGCGCAGGAAGACTATATCTTTACCTTTGATAAGGGACGATATACCTCGTTACTTTTGTTCGAACACGTACATGGTGAATCCCGTGATCGTGGTCAGGCAATGGTAGAAATGATCAACGTCTACAAGGAACACGGTTACGAATTATCGGCCAGGGAACTGCCGGATTTCATCCCCTTATTCCTGGAGTTTTTGTCCTGTTGTGAGCCGGCAATGGCGCTGGAGTGGCTCGATGAAATCAATCATATTCTAACCCTGCTCGAAGAACGCCTGCTTCAGCGTGACAGTCCTTATGCGGTGTTGTTCACGGTGTTGCTGAGTCTGGTAACGGCTGTGGATAACCGCAGTGAAATTGTAAAACAGGTTGCCGCTGAAGAGCCTGATGATACGATGGAAGCCATCGATAAGGTCTGGGAAGAAGAGGTGGTACGGTTCGGCGCCGATACGGCAAGTGGCGGTTGCTCTTCATCCTCGACTATTGATTACAGCGATAAAGTGAACATACAGTGGGTAGATGCCTCTACCCGCACGGATCATAAGCAACCGGGAATTGGGGATTAATATGTCAACCTATATTAACGAGCTTTTATTTGGCTTGTATCCATACCTTGCCGGTACCGTATTTATTATTGGCAGCATGGTGCGTTTTGAATTCGCACAATACACCTGGCGTTCGGGCTCCAGCCAAATACTGACCGCTCGATCCCGCCGGTTTAATCTGGGTAATCGTTTGTTCCATGTGGGTATTCTGTTTCTCTTTTTTGGTCATCTGGTTGGATTATTGACGCCACCCGAGGTCTACCATTTGCTGGGGCTGGACGCGGCTACAAAACAGAAGTTGGCGATGACCGCCGGGGGTATATTTGGTAGCATATGTTTGCTTGGCATGGGTTTGTTGATGCATCGCCGCTTGCTCGATAAGCGCATCAGGGCAACCAGCAGCCAGGGTGATATTTTTATCCTCTGGTTGTTAATCGTCCAGGTCGTATTTGGCTTGATGACTATTTTTGTTTCGGCGCAACATCCCGATGGCAGTGTGATGATCGTGTTGAGCGAGTGGGCGCAGCGAATTGTCACTTTCCGTGAAGGCGCAGCGGGGGCAGTGCTCCATGTTCACTGGCTTTACAAAGTTCACTTGTTCCTCGGCATCACCATGTTTCTGGTCTTCCCGTTTACCCGTCTGGTACACGTCTGGAGTGCTCCCTTTACCTATGTCGGGCGGGCCTATCAGATCGTTCGCCAAAAGCGAATGTACTAAGGAAACTCCGGCATAATTATGTACCTCAGTGAAAGTAAGGATATTTCAGTCAATGATTGTGTTATCTCGCAGGATGATATTTCCAGGGAAATGCAGTATCACCAGGCTGATGTAGTGGAAGCGGCACGCTATGCGGCGGCCGAAGCACTGGTGATACGTGAGTTACTGAAGCAACGGGCCGCGTGTGCAGGTATCTGCATGCAGAGTGATGGCAAGTACGATGAGGAAGCAACCTTTTCGGCCTTGATTGAAGCCGAAGTGAAAGTCCCTGCCTGTGCGGAGGAAGAATGCAAACGTTACTTTGACAACAACCCGCGCCGATTTTGTAGTGAAGCAATTATCGAAGCGCGGCATATTCTGCTGGTGGCGCCATTCGACGATGCTGCCGCTCGTATCGCAGTCAAGAAAAAGGCCATTGTACTGATTGAAAAATTGTCGGTAACAGAAGAACTATTTGATGACATGGTGCAAGAGTATTCTGCCTGTCCTTCCAAAAAAACCGGCGGCAGTCTCGGGCAGTTGAGCAAAGGCAGTACGGTCGAGGAATTTGAACGTCAGGTTTTCACCCTGCAACCCGGCCTGTGCCATACACCGATTGAAACCCGTTATGGTTTTCACATCGTAATCGTTGACCGGAAAGTCGAGGGCAAACCACTGCCTTTTGCACTGGTTAAAGAGAAAATCAGCAACTATCTGCAACATAAAGTGAAAAATAGGGCCCTGAGGAATTACCTGCAACGCTTAATGGCCGATGCTTCCATCTCCGGCACTGCACTGGATAATGCCATTTCTGCGCATATTCAATAATTGCGTAAACGCTATTGCTAATAGACACTGGTTTGTCTTTTGGTCAAGATATTTAAACTGAAGTTCCTTATCGAGCGCTTGGTACTGGTCGGCGACCGCGGGATGAGCGCCGAGGAAACGGTTCGCAGCTACAAGCGACTCACCCAGGTGGAGCGCGTATTTCGCTCGTTCAAGACCATGGACCTTAGAGATCCGGCCCATCCACCACCGGCTCAAAAAACGGGGCCGCGCCCACATCTTCTTGAGCCTGCTCTCCTACTACGTCCTGTGGCACATGCTCCAGGAGTATAGGTCGTTTAAACACTATATTGCCAGGAATTCCGCGGTTATGGAACAACCCGTCCCACCAACTTTTGAGATAGAAAATCGTGAATTCTGACCCTTTCTGAGGGGCCAACACGGAATTCCAACCAGCGGCCACTGTGTTTCACGCCAATTCCTGCGCTCGGGGCGAAAAAGGCCCTACCGCTCCCGGGTCGGGAACAGCAAGCAAGGGGTCTGGCTGGGCTCATTCCTTCAATCAAACAATCCCGCCGACAACGGGGTTGTTCGTTTGATGGAGTGAAACCGAAATTTCGCTAAACAGGCTGTTCCCTACAGGAAGCGGCGCGGCTTCTGTCGCCCTGGGGGCAGTAATCGGCTAAATTAACGGTGCTACGGGCTTGAATCCAGCACCAGTAATTCCATTTTTGTGAGATTTCACGGCAATCTAACTGGAAAGCGTGAAAAGTTGACGCAAAAACTGCTTCGGTACTTGTCCGGTACTTGTCAGTTTCATGGAAAAGGGCTTTTATCCTTCCTAACCTCTGTCATATTTAATGCGCTGACGGCCGGCACGAAATTCGCTGCCACCGGCGTGCTTCTAAGCAATAAAGGCCTGGTTCAGGTCAGGACCTGTCGGGTCAGCAACCACGGGGTATTTCCCTTTGTCCGGCGAATTGCCGGCGCCGGCATTGTAGTCGTCCCAAATAACCCTGGCGACATAATCCATTGTACCTGGCCGCACACTGATTCAGGTCAATTAAACGGGCTCCCACATAGGCGACGCGTCCAAATTCAATCCGACTTGACATGTGTCAGCTTAGCCACCGATTTCTGCTGTTAAATTAGATGAACGAAAAATGCATCAATCAGGTGAGAGGTGACTGTTTGTCGAATACACCTGATGGAGGTCAGGTTCCCCACCCATCGGTCTAATTAGAATAATGGTGTCAATTTGCGCGGCTGATACTTGCTGAGTTTGCTCATCAAACTGGAAGGTTAATAAACATGGTTAACGGTTTTCCTGCAGTACAACGTATCTCTGGTCTTTTGCCACTGATAATCATGAGCACGATCGCGTTGTCGCCTACCGTCTGGGCGCAAGAGCCTGGCGAGCAACTCTTTCAAACAAGTTGTAGCGCCTGCCATACGCTCGGTGGCGGCAGACTGGTTGGCCCGGATTTGGCGGGAGTCATGGAACGACAGTCTGATGAATGGCTTGCGCAATTCATTAGCTCATCGCAGACCCTGATAAAAAGTGGGGATGCCGAGGCGAATGCAATTTTTGAAGAATACAGCGGCATCATCATGCCGGATTTCCCCTTATCTGATGTGCAGATCAAGCAGATTCTGGCTTATGTTGAATCGAAAAGTACAAACCAGGCCGCAACTGTAGATGAAAGCGCTATCGAGGAACCTGCTACCGCAGAACCGCTTTCAATGGACCATGTAGTCATCGGACAAGAACTGTTCCAGGGTACGACCCGGTTTCAGAATGGTGGCCCCAGTTGCAATGCCTGCCACGATGTCAAAAATGACGCGGTTATTGGCGGCGGAATTCTCGCGGCGGAATTGACCACGGTATTTTCACGCATGGGTGGCAGCGGTGTGGGGGCTATCCTGGGCCAGGCGCCCTTTCCCGTTATGCAGGCCGCCTACAAGAACAACGCTTTGACGGATGATGAAATCACCTACCTGGTGGCGTTTTTGCAAAATGCGGATGAGGAACATCTGTTTCATCAACCACGGGACTACGGAATTGGCTTGTTTGCCAGCGGAGCGGTGGGTGGAGGCCTGATGTATCTGCTTTTCGCCTTCATCTGGCGCGACCGGAAACGGGGTTCCGTCTACCAGGAAATCTATGACCGGCAAATCAAGTCAGACTGACGCGAGCTGGATCCTCAGACACAAAAAAGGCTATGTAATTCAACGTACAACAACAGGTAGCAAGCATGAGCTGGATAAAAGACATCATTTCACCGGAAACCCGCAATTGGGAAGAGTTTTACCGCAATCGATTTCAGCATGACCGCATCGTCAGAAGCACGCATGGAGTCAATTGCACCGGCGGTTGTTCCTGGCAAATCCACGTTAAAGACGGGATCGTTGTATGGGAAACACAACAATTGGATTACCCGCTGCTGGAAGACACGCTGCCACCCTACGAACCACGTGGATGTCAGCGTGGTATATCCTTTTCATGGTATTTGTACAGCCCCTTGCGCATCAAGTACCCCCTGATCAGAAGCGCCTTGCTGGACGCTTACCTGGAAGAGAAGGAGAAGACCGGCGACCCGATGAAGGCATGGGAATCCTTGCAGGCAAACCCAGAAAAACGCAAAGCCTATCAACAGGCACGCGGCAAAGGAGGATTCCGCCGCACCTCTTGGGATGAAGTGCTGGAAATTATGGCGGTGGCCAATCTGTACACCACCAAAAAATACGGACCTGACCGGATCATCGGTTTTTCCCCCATTCCGGCCATGTCGATGCTCAGCTATGCCTGCGGGGCACGTTTTCTACAACTGCTGGGCGGTGTTTGCCTGAGTTTCTACGACTGGTATTGCGATTTGCCGACTGCATTTCCGGAAATCTGGGGTGAGCAAACCGACGTGTGTGAAAGCGCCGACTGGTTTAACTCAAAAATGATTGCGGATATGGGCGCCTGTCTGAACATGACCCGTACTCCGGATTGTCATTTCTTCGCCGAATCCCGCCACAATGGCACCAAGGCCGTCGTCTTTTCCCCGGATTTTTCCCAGGTATGTAAATATGCAGATCAGTGGGTACCGCTGCACGCAGGTAGCGACGGCGCATTCTGGATGGCCGTTTCACATGTGATATTGAGTGAATACCATCACCAGCAACAAACGCCCTATTTTATTGATTACGTCAAGCAATACACCGACAGCCCATTCCTGGTGAAACTGGAGCAGGTAGATGGCCATTACCGTGCCGGTCGTTTGCTGCGTGCGAATGAGCTTGCAGAACATACCGGGATGGACAACGGCGATTGGAAGTTTGTCAGTGTCGACAGCCACAGCGGGCGCTTCGTGGTGCCCAAGGGCTCGGTCGGACACCGTTGGGATAAGATCCAGGGCAACTGGAACATGAAGTTCGAGGATGCCGTGGATGACAGCTCCTATGACCCCCTGCTCAGCTTCCTCAAAGAACACGACCAGGTCGTGCAGACCCAATTCGATGAATGGGGCATGGACAGCAAAGCCCTGCGGGGGGTGCCGGTCAGGCGCGTTGAAACCACCGACGGATCGACGGAGCTGGTCACCACAGTGTACGACCTGATCATGGCGCAATACGGCGTCGGCCGCGGCCTGGAAGGGGACTATCCCGAAGACTACACCGACAAGGACGCGGCTTATACCCCCGCGTGGCAGGAAATCTTTACCGGGGTTGACGCCAAAACAGTGTTGCAGTTTGCCCGCGAATGGGCCAACACGGCCAATGTGACCGAAGGCAAATGCATGATCATCATTGGCGCCGGAATCAACCACTGGTACCACTCCAACCTGATGTACCGGGCCGGTGCGATGGCCTTGATGCTCAGCGGCTGTGTCGGAAAAAATGGCGGCGGTCTGAATCATTACGTCGGTCAGGAAAAACTCGCGCCGGTGGATTCCTGGGCAGCCATAGCATTTGCCAAGGACTGGCAAAACCCGACCCGGTTGCAGCAAGCTCCGCTGTGGCACTACATCAATACCAGCCAATACCGCTATGACGGCCAGTATTCCAGATATAACACGGTGCCCAGCAACGAAATGACCAGCGAGCACACGGCGGATACGATATTCAAATCCGTCCGAAACGGCTGGATGCCCTACTACCCACAGTTTAAGCAGAATCCGCTTGATCTCTGTGATCAAGCCATTGCAGACGGCGCAACGGATGATGAGGGCATCAAACAAGCCGTTTTGCAAAAACTGAAAGCCAGGGAAATTGAATACTCGGTTGCCGACCCCGAGGCAGAAGAGAACCACCCCAGGGTCTGGTACATATGGCGTGGGAACGCAATCGTCGGCAGTATGAAGGGCCATGAATACGCTCTGAAACATTACCTGGGCACCCATTCCAATGGCATTGCGCAGGATTCAGAAGATCACACCAAAGAAGTCAATTGGCGTGATATTGCACCCGAAGGCAAAATGGATCTGGTCATCGATTTGAACTTCCGCATGGATTCCTCGGCACTTTATTCCGACATCGTTCTGCCGGCGGCTTCGTGGTATGAAAAAGCGGATTTGAACAGCACCGATCTGCATTCATTCATTCATCCGCTGTCGCAGGCAGTGGCCCCGGTCTGGGAGTCAAAAACTGACTGGAATATTTTCCGGGATATTGCAAAAACCACCAGCGAACTCGCACGCAAATATTTGCCTGAGCCGCGTAAAGATATCGTTTGCGCACCGTTGTCCCACGATACAGCCGATGAAATCACCCAGCCCGAAGTCAAGGACTGGTATCGCGGTGAAACCGAAGCAATTCCCGGCAAAACCATGCACAAACTTGCCGTGGTAGAGCGCGATTATACGAAGATCTATGAGAAATTCATCACCCTGGGCGACAATATAAGAACGACCGGACTCGGCGCGCACGGCAACCACTTCATGTGTGACGACGTTTATGACGAGATGATCGACTCCAATCATTTTCCGGTGCGGACACTGGATGGAAAGGTTTATCCCTCAATTGAAGAGGACGTTGACGCCGCCAATGCCGTGCTCCACCTGTCTACCCTGACCAACGGCAAACTGACCGTCAGGGCGTATGAAAACATGGAGAAGAAAACCGGCCTCGACCTAGTACACCTGGGTAAGGGCAGCGAGGACGTCAAACTCACTTATGCTGATCTGCAGGCACAACCACGGCGCTATAACACCTCACCGCTATGGTCCGGTCTGATGCACGACGGCAGAGCTTATGCGGCCTACACCTACAATGTCGACAAACTGGTGCCCTGGAGAACCCTGACCGGCCGCCAGCATTTCTATCTCGATCATGAAATGTACATCGCCCACGGCGAGAACCTCCCAACCTACAAGCCGGCGCCCAAACCGGAGTTGTACGGCGACTTGAAGGAAACCCTCAAAAACGGCGAGGCCCTGGTGCTCAATTACCTGACCCCCCACGGCAAATGGCATATCCATTCAACCTATATGGAAAACCTGCGGATGCTGACCTTGTCCCGCGGTTGTGAGCCCTGCTGGATGAGTGAAACTGACGCCGACAAGCTGGGCATCAAGGACAACGACTGGGTTGAGGTCTACAACGATCACGGCGTGTATTGCACCCGGGCTGTGGTCAGCGCCAGGATTCCACGCGGTGTTTGCATTGTGTATCACGTAGCGGAAAGAACCACCGGCATACCCAAGTCGCAGATCCGTGGTAACAAACGTGCAGGGGGGCATAACAGTGTCACGCGAATTCACCTGAAGCCCAACTTTCTTGCCGGAGGCTACGGCCAATTCAGCTATCACTTCAATTACTGGGGACCGATAGCGCCGAACCGGGACACGCACGTGACGATCAAGAAAATGGACAAGGTCGTTTGGTAATCAATCAACAGCACTTTAGAGGCGAGCAGAAATAAAAATGGATATTCGATCACAAATATCAATGGTGTTTCATTTGGACAAATGTATCGGCTGCCACACTTGTTCGATTGCCTGCAAAAATATCTGGACCGACCGTAAAGGTGCTGAGTACCAGTGGTGGAACAACGTTGAAACCAAACCGGGCACCGGCTATCCGGGTAAATGGGAAGACCAGGATATCTACAAAGGCGGCTGGGAGAAAAAAGCCAATGGGGCCGGTAAACCCGGTACAGACACCATTCCCATCAAGCTTAAGGGCACCGGTAAAAACAAGTTGGGTAATATTTTCCACAATCCCAACCTGCCGGTCATTGACGACTACTACGAACCCTTTACCTACAAGTACCTGGACCTGATTGAGTCCAAAGCCAGTGACGACCAGCCTACTGCACGGCCCGTGTCCTTGATTACCGGCAATCACATTGACATCAAAATGGGACCCAACTGGGACGATGATCTGAGCGGTACACCAGACTACGCTCGCAAGGATCCCAACCTGAAGAACCTGAGCCCGGAAGAACAAGAGGCAATGTTCCAATTGGAGAAGATGGCCTTTTTCTATTTGCCACGCATCTGTAATCATTGTCTTAACCCGGCCTGTGTTGCTTCGTGCCCTTCCGGTGCGCTCTACAAACGGGGTGAAGACGGGATCGTGCTGGTCAACCAGGAAGTTTGCCGCGGCTGGCGGATGTGTGTGACCGCCTGTCCGTACAAAAAGACCTATTACAACTGGCACACCGGAAAATCGGAAAAATGCATTCTGTGTTTTCCACGCATCGAAGCCGGACTGGCTCCCGCTTGCATGCATTCATGCGTGGGTAGAATCCGCTACCTGGGAGTTGTTCTTTATGATGCGGACAAGATTGAGGAGGTGGCCTCCGCCCCGGATGATGAACTGGTGAACCGGCATATGGATATCATGCTGGACCCGTTTGATCCGGAAGTGATTGAGGCCGCCAAGCAGAATGGCGTTGCGGACTCTACCATCCGCTCGGCCCAGGCGTCACCGATTTACAAATTCGTCAAGGAATGGGGCATGGCACTGCCATTGCATTCAGAATTCCGGACTCTGCCGATGCTGTTTTATGTACCGCCTCTGTTACCCGTCATGGCATCGCTGAGTAAGGCTAACAACGCCGAGCAGGCAGAAAAACTGGGTGAAAAAACCAAATTCTGGAGCGATGACTGGCTCTACGATACCAGCACTGAAGAGCTTTTTGGCACCATCGAACAGGCCAGATTTCCCATGCAGTACATGGCGAATCTGTTCAGCGGCGGCGATACCGGAATGATCCGCGAAAGGCTGCTGAAATTGATGGCTATACGAATCCACAGACGCCATGTGACGGTGGGTGACGTGTCGAAAGAAAAGGCTGATCTGGCACTGCAAGAAGCGGGGCTGAGCGCTGAGATGGCTGACGCTATTTATTACCTGACTGCGCTGGCCAAGTTTGATGACCGCTTCGTTATCCCTGCCGCACACCGGGAACAAGCCATCGAAATGATGGAGTTCACCGGCGACAAGAAGGGCAACACCGGCTTTGGATTCAAAGAAGGCACCGCGCAAAGGGGATTGTAATGAAACGTTTTCACTATTCACTGCTGGCAGCACTTTTTGAGTACCCCGATGCCTGCTACCCGCAAAGAGTTCAGGATCTGACAGAATTTCTGCACGGACGTTACTTGAAAGCGGCGGCTGAACTGGACCGGTTTGTGAGCCTCCTGCCAACGCAAAACCTGTTGACCATGCAGGAGTTGTTTACCCGCTCCTTTGATGTGCAGGCTGTCACCACGCTGGACGTGGGTTATGTGCTGTTTGGCGATGACTATAAAAGAGGCGAAATGCTGGCTAACCTGAATCGTGAGCACAACGAGGCGGGTATCGACTGCGGCACTGAACTGGCAGATTACCTGCCCAACCTGTTGCGGCTATTGGCGGTGCTCAAAGATGAGGATCTCGTCAGTGACCTGGTAAATGCAGTTCTCGCGCCGGCTCTGCGTGAAATGGTCAGCGAATTCAATCCCGATCGGGTTGAAAAGAGAAATATTTCATACCAGAAACATTACAAAACCCTGATCGATTCCCCCCCCGTCGCCATAGCGGCAGTTACCCTTTATCAATTTGCCCTCAATACCCTGTACCAGGTACTGAAACAGGACTTCTCGCTGATTGAAACAATTCCACTGAAACTCACCAGTGATTTCCTGACGTCGGTGGGTAGAGAAAACAAAATCGAAGCCCAGTATTGAGGAAGAGGAAACCCAATGACTTCACTAGACTATTTCTTTTTTTCTGCATTCCCCTATGTAGCGATGATTATTTTCCTGGTTGGAACGATCTACCGCTATACACAAAAAGGATTCAAGGTGACCAGCCTGTCCGCGCAGTTCCTTGAAGGCAAACAAGGGTTTTGGGGCACGGTTCCATTCCATTTTGGCATCCTGATGGTGTTTCTCGGACATCTGGTGGTATTCCTTTTTCCACAGAGCGTACTGGCCTGGAATAGCGATCCGGTTCGCTTGATCGCCCACGAAGGCGTGGGCTTTACCTTTGCAGTTGCTCTGTTTATTGGCCTGGTGGTCTTGATTCTCAGGCGCTTGTTCCATCCCAGGTTGAAAGTAGTGACCACTCGCATGGATCTTTTTATCGAATTCGTGCTGCTTGCCCAGGTCATTCTGGGCTGCTGGATTGCATTGGGTTATCGCTGGGGGACATCATGGTTCGCAGCGGATTTGTCACCTTATCTCTGGTCTATACTCAAGCTGAACCCGCAACCCGAAGCAGTTATTGCAATGCCCCTAGTTATCAAAGCACACATCGTCGGCGCATTTTCCATTTTGCTGATCTTTCCGTTCACCCGGCTTATTCATATCCTGGTTGCTCCATTCCATTACATCTGGCGCCCTTATCAGGTGGTAATCTGGAATTGGGACAAGCAGACCATTCGCAAGGCCAGTACGGCATGGTCCAAAGCGCGACCGCGAAATAACTGAAGTATCACCGTAAACTGCTCTCACAGCAGAGATTGTTCTGTCCACAGCCACAATGGCAAATTTAATTATGGAGCGAAGTGATGGCGGTAAATATTGATAGATGGGAAGTAGAAGACAAAACATTCTGGTAAAGTACCGGTAAAGCAATCGCCAAAAAGAATCTTTGGATATCCATTCCAAGCCTGCTGTGCGGCTTCGCAGTCTGGTTGTACTGGGGAATAATTACGGTCCAGATGCTCAATCTCGGCTTCCCTGTTTCAAAGAATCAAAGTTTATCTGCCAACCTGTTTTCCCAGCTTTTCACCCAACTTATCCCAAAATCTTGCCGCTGAAGCCAATTGTGACCAAATTATGCCTCAGCATCCCTTCCATTTCAGTCAAATTCCTGTTCTCAGCATAAACGACGCCTTGCCACCGTGGTTGCCGCTAACATCTGAATCAGAAAGCGGCTATAGCGGCAATGGCCCGCTTGCCACCATGCCGGGTCCCGCCGGCAACAGGATTGTTTGACTGAAGGAATAGCCCCCCACTTACCTGCTGTTCCCGACCTGGGAGCGGTATGGCCTTTTTCGCCCGGAGCGCAGGAATTGACGTGAGTTATTGTAGCTGTGGGCTGAAATTTAGTGTTGGATCTTCAGAAAGGGTCAGTATTGACGGTATCCTACCCCATAAATGGGTGGGATGATCTGTGCCGTATCCGAGGATTTCAGGCAATATAGTGTTTGAATGACCTATACTCCGCCTGTCGCATGCTGCCCTGTTGCAAGAATTACCGGATTAATGGAGGAGTCCAAGTAACAATTGCGGGGTCTATTCCCCCTCGAAACTGTCGCAGAAAATACCGCAGATTGACCAGAATTGACCGTTGATGGTGCTACCCGAGAATTCGGCGTTACTCTGACTGTCCCACCCCACGGCGATGCGGCCATTCTTCCCACCGATGCCTGGATTTTGCTGACTTTTTGGGGTCCACTCGTTCACAAGAAACTGCGGTCCGGCGAACTGATCGCGGCCGGTCACAAACCGGCCTTCGATGCTGTTAGGCTCGTTGTCGTCGCCGACACTGGTTGTACTTTCCCAAACTACGAAGAATCCGCCCTGGCCGTAGGCTGCAACTTTTGGTTCGCTCGAGTCGCCCGCGATAAGCGTATTAATCCGAAAATCCGCGCCCTGGGCAACCAGTTCCGGGCTAAAGAGCCGGCCCCGGATTTCGGTGCCATCTCCTGATCCTTCTACATCTTTCCATATGACAAGGACCCGCCCGTCCTCGTGCAGGACCACTTCGGTTTCTGACTCGGCTCCCTCGATAAAAGTGTTGACCTGGATCGGATCCCCCGGCGCACTGCCGTCGGCAGGGAAGATTCGAAGGAAGACTTCCTTGCGGTTGATTGAGGGGGTGTCATCCCAAACGAAGATAGAACGCCCCGTCATGTCGACAGCTGCATCGGGGTTACCTGGATTTGAACCCGGCTGCACGTCGGCTGGCCCGTCCACCCAGATTTCACATCTTATGTGCAGCTGCACATAAGATGTTTCATGTGAAGTCTTGCGTTATGTGGAGTAAAGCTGGTATGCACTATCTAAGTCTTGTTGATACAAGCACTTATGCAACTGAGACTGCTTTTTACTCAACATAATTTCAGCACACGACTAACCTCCTAGCCTCCTGTTTCGGACTCCAAGGAGGTTGCCATGATCTTAGAGGTTTTTTTTCGTCGCCCCAGTGCGATTGCTCGATATCGCCTGCCACCACTCGGTCCATTGATGGACGGGTTCTGCGGGTGGCTTCACGCGCAGGGTATTTCCCGCGATGTGACGCGCAAACGGATCTGGCAGGCTTCGCATTTTAATCAATGTCTTCGTCGATGGGGCATCCAGGATTGCCAGAACGTCCATGCATCGCATATTGAGCAATTCGTTGATCGGCATCTACCACACTGTCGTTGCCGACACGGTAAGCGCTATGGTCGCAGGGATATTGAAAGTACGATCCGTTCAGTCATCGACTTTTTGTCCCAGCAGGGATTTGTTACATCCGGGTTGCTTAAAACTGATGCCAGGATTCCACTTTTATTGCAGCACTACCTGGAATACTTACGCTGTGGGGACCAAACTGGGAAGAAATCCTGGGTGGTGAATTCAGCAAACGCAGCAAGGACAAGAATTTTGATGACATTGAGAAGGAGATTTACGGCCAGTTCGAAAATACCTTCATGATGTATCTGCCGCGCTTGTGCGAGCATTGCCTGAACCCGACCTGTGTAGCATCCTGCCCCAGCGGTGCGATCTACAAACGTGAAGAAGACGGAATCGTGCTGATCGATCAGGACAAGTGCCGTGGCTGGCGCATGTGCGTCAGCGGATGTCCGTACAAGAAAATCTATTTCAACTGGCAGTCCGGTAAATCGGAGAAATGCACTTTTTGTTATCCGCGCATCGAAGCGGGTGACCCGACCGTTTGTTCGGAGACCTGTGTCGGGCCGGATTCGTTACCTCGGTGTCATGCTCTACGACGCCGACCGTATCGCAGAGGCCGCAAGCGCTACCGACAAGGAAGATTTATACCAGGCGCAACTGGATATCTTTCTTGATCCGCACGACCCGGCTGTTATTGAGCAAGCCGGCAAGGACGGTGTGCCGCACAGTTGGATCGTGGCGGCACAGCAATCGCCCGTCTACAAAATGGCCATGGACTGGAAGGTGGCTTTCCCGCTGCATCCGGAATACCGCACATTACCCATGGTGTGGTACATCCCGCCCTTGTCGCCGGTACAGAATGCGGTCGCGGAAGGCAAGATCGCCAGCAATGGTGTGATTCCTGATGTAAGCAGCCTGCGGATTCCGGTCAAATACCTGGCCAATATGTTAACTGCCGGCAAGGAAGCACCGGTCATTCATGCGCTGGAGCGCATGATTGCCATGCGTGAATACATGCGTGCCCGCACGGTTGACGGGGTGAATGCGACCGAGATTCTGGAAAGTGTGGGGCTTGATGAAGTGACCCTGGACGATATGTACCGGATCATGGCCCTGGCCAATTATGAGGATCGTTATGTCATCCCGACCAATCACCGTGAATATGACGGCGCAACGCCGTTTGATAACGAGTATGCGTTTAATTACCGCTCTTCCTGTGGTTTCAGTTTTGGTAACGAATGTTCTGACGGGATAAGTAAAGTCAGCCTGTTCGGTACCCCAACCCACAAGAACACCATGAGCGGCAAGGTGCGGCGGGTTGAGGTGAAAACCAAATGAAGACCTTCAAGGTTTTAGGCTTGTTGATGTCCTATCCGAAACCGGAGTGGGTGTCACATCTGGAAGAGTGCAAGCAGCTATTGGTGCAGGAAAAAGTCCTGCCGAAGAAGCATCTGCAGGCCGTCGATGCGTTTATCGAGATGTTGAAAACAGCGGATATTTATAGTGTGCAGGAAGAGTATGTTGCAACGTTTGACCGCGGCCGGTCGCATTCGCTTCACCTGTTTGAACACATCTATGGTGAATCACGCGACCGTGGACAGGCGATGGTAAACCTTATCGATGCCTACGAACAAAAAGGCTTATTCATCGACCAGGCGGAATTGCCCGACTACATTCCTCTTTTTCTTGAATTTCTTTCTCTGTGTCCCGTGGATGAAGCACTGGAGTTGTTGGGCGAGCCGATCGATATCATGGCGACGATTGCGGCCAGGCTGCAAAAACGGGGCTCATCCTGGGCCGCGTTATTTGCTGCCCTGGTGGCTTTGTCCAAAGTCAAACCGGACCAGGGACAAGGTTAAAGATGTTCTTGCCCAGGGGGCTGGAAGACACCAGCCTGGAAGCCCTGGACAAGGAATGGGAAGAAGCGGCGGCGTTTGCTGGTCAGCCTGATCAATCCGACTGCAGGGCTTGTGTAGCCCCTGCGGACGGTTTGAACATCACAATTAATGCATCATAATTTTTTGGTAGGAGGCATTCACATGGCAAACTACATCAATCAGTTTTTCTTTGGGATTTATCCCTACATGGCAATCACCGTGTTTTTTCTCGGCAGTTTGCTGCGCTACGATCGTGACCAGTACACCTGGAAGGCCAGTTCCAGCCAACTGTTAAGTAAAAAGGATATGCGGTGGGGCAGCAATTTGTTTCACATCGGGATAATCATGTTGTTCTTTGGTCATTTGATCGGCTTGCTTACACCCCAATGGGCTTATCACTTCATCATGCCGGCAGGCACAAAACAGCTGTTGGCCATGACCGCCGGCGGAATATTCGGGCTCACTTGTTTGATCGGCATGGTTTTACTGATTCGCAGGCGCATGTCTGATCCGCGCATCCGTGCGACCAGTCAATCTACTGATCTTCCGATTTTACTGCTCCTGTTCGTGCAGCTTGTACTGGGTCTGCTAACCATTCCATTCTCTGCCCAGCACATGGACGGAAGCTCAATGATTGCGCTGGCGAACTGGGCGCAGCACATAGTGACGTTCCAGGGTGATGCCGCTTCTTTTATAGCCGGTGAAGCATTTATCTTCAAACTGCACATTGTATTGGGCTTGACGATTTTCCTGGTTTTTCCGTTTACGCGCCTGGTCCATATCTGGAGCGTGCCGGTCCAGTACCTGGGCCGTAGCGGCTATCAAATTGTCAGGAAACGCGGCTAGACATGTCAATCTTCGTCAATCGGGTTGAGATAACGGAAGCGGAAGTGGGGCGGGAAATGCAGTATCACCCTGCCCCAACGCAGGAACGGGCCTGGCGATTAGCGGCTCAGTCGCTGGTGGTACGGCAGTTGTTGTTACAGCAAGCCGCCAATAATGGCTTGTATCATGATGCTGACACGCTCAGCCAGGAGGAGCGTGAAGCGGCAATCATCGACCAACTGTTACAACGCGATGTTGTCGTGCCCGAGGCGGATGAATCAACCTGTCAGCGCTATTACGACAACCACCCTGACAGTTTTTTGGAAAAAGAGTCAGGCCAGCGCCTGGCTTTTGACCAGGCAAAAGCCTATATCCGGGATTACCTGCATACCAAAGCCATGCGGATGGCCGTGGCGGAGTACATCAAGGCCTTGTCCTATGATGCCGAGATTGAGGGAATTGAATTAGTGGGGTCTGAAATTACTCTACCCGAGTGATTCTTGATTTCGTGGCATGATAGAGGCTCGCAAGCAAGAGCCTCGAAATGGCAAAGTCACCCTATAGACCCTTTACACCTAAACCAGAGCAACTGGCGCTGATGCCCGCGACGTCGGGTAATACGATCAATGGCCTGGGCGAAACAGAGTTTCGCCGGGCATCGCGCGTCTACTGGCATGATCCCGATACGATCGAGCATGGCGAATTGCAAAAGTGGTTCTACACACAGGATCCGGACAACCAGGTCATCGTGAAAGCCCGTGAGGCGCGGGCAAAAATCCTGGATATTGAAGTGCCCCCCGTTACTGGCGAACCATTGGAGCAGTCGGCCGAGGACTGGTCACAAGAACTGGCGGCTTATGCCGGGACGAGGGAGTTGGAATTATTTGGCATCACGGCCCTGCAGCCAGAGTGGACCTATGAAGGGGTAACACTGGATTACCAGTGGGCCATCATGATCGGTGTTGCACACGATTACGAGCAAATGAAGACTGCGCCAGAAGCCCCGGCCGGTGCAGAAGTCGTGCGGCAATACGGCAGGGCAACCAAAGCCAGCAAAGACATTGCCGCATGGATAAGACAACGCGGGTGGGATGCGGCCCCGCATGCGGGGCCCCTGGCCGGACCGCTGTTAATGATTCCACCGGCATTAGAGTGTGGTTTTGGCGAACTCGGCAAGCATGGCTCGATTATCAACCAGGACTACGGCTCATCCTTCAGGCTTGCAGCCGTGCTCACGAATGTGCCCCTGCTCCCAACGACTGATAAGGCCAATTACAATGTTGACGACTTTTGCAGCCGTTGCCAGGTCTGTGCGAACGCCTGCCCTCCCGACGCCATCGGGCCGGAGAAAGTAGCGGTTCGCGGTGAAAACAAATGGTATGTAAATTTCGACCAATGTATTCCGTTCTTTAATGAGCACTTCGGTTGCGGTATTTGCATCATAGTGTGCCCATGGAGCAAACCCGGTCGTGGGCCGAGAATCATCGAACAACTCAAGCGGCGCGCACTGAAAGCAAAAAGGGGTCAGAGTAAAGCGCCAGACTAACGACTCTGGCGCTTTACTCTGACCCCAACTCGATTATTGCGTGGCGCCCGCCTGTGGGCCGTTTACCTCTTCGGCCGGAATCCAGCCCTCGCCGGGATCAAAGGCCGTCGTTGCTTCAGCAACGTCGGCGCCATCCGGCCCCAGGTTCTGTTCATAGACAATGCCCGCGTGACTCACCAGAAAACTCATCACGCCACTCTCACCGTATTCTTCCGGCCAGGCAATCAACGCAAACCCGGCCCGCATCTGGTCACCCAGCATGTAACTGTAGGCGCCGCCCCTGGCATTTTCGCCCTGTGCCTTCAGTATCCGGTAGAAATAACCCTGGTAACCACCACCCGGCGTACGGTTTGCCATCAACGGCCCCAGTGGACTGAGTGTATCGCCGTTCTCGACCTCCCAGAACAAGCCATCATTTGTCCCGGGCGTACTGATGAAACGCTGTGCATATTCCAGCAAGCCGTTGCCATTACGGTCCTGCTGCGCATATTCCATCTGTGCGTCATAGTAGGCCAGCACAGCCTGCATGGTGTCGAGTTCATTCCTGCCGATTTGCCCGGATGCGCATGCGGTCAAGACCTTCTTCAACATCAAAGTACCAGCCCGATGCGCCCGCCACGATTGGAATAGGCAGGGTCCATTCGCCTTCACCGATGGCAAGCAGCACTTTATCCTCACCCTGCGGTATCAAGGTATTGTGCTTTTCCCAGGCAGTATTGAAATTATCAACATCTTCAGCATCGACCTCATCCAGTGGCAACACCTCGCGGTAGTCCGCTCCCAGCAAAGTACCGAGCATTTCCATATCATCATTTGCAAGCGCCAGGGCAAACGCATTCGCCGCATCCTCAGGCATGGCAAAAACGGCCTGGCCAAGAACGGGATCAACATTCAGTTCCGCGGCCGCCTGATCGGAATCCGAACACGATGCAGTGCACAGGATCGCGCCTGCGGCCAGTAAGCCAAACAGGTTTTTAGTAATCGGGCGCAAGTGGCTGACAACAGTTTGTTGAGTGTTTTTAAATAGTAAATTCATATCTCTCTCCTGTTATCAGCGACGACGACCACCGCCACGATTGCTCATGGAACGGTTACTGGTATGGCCACGGCTGGCGCTCTGACGGGATCTGTTCGCATTGCCCGAACCTTTGAGAGCATTGTTTCGTGAATGTGATCCACTACTGGAATAATTGCGTGATTTACCTGTATTACGTGACACACCGGCATCGCGTGTCTTGGCTGTATTGCGTGATTTACCCGCGTCGCGTGTTTTACCGGCGTCACGTGTCTTGCCTGCACTCCGGTTGCCCTGTTTGTTTTGAGCAAAAGTCACGGTTGGCTTTACTGACCGAACCCCTCGCCTTGTCGCCACCCGCACCCTTCAGCTCTTTGCGGCCTTCAGCCGGATTGGCCCCATGCCTGTCCAGTGTATTGCGGGCCTGGTCACGCTGGGCATCACGGCCCCGGTAATTCTCGCGATTGTTAGCCCCGCCCCGCTTGTTATCAAACTGCTGGCGGGTTTTTTGACTCCTTGTAAGGCACGCCCCGGCGATTGTTTGAATTGTGATTCCAATTACTATTCCCCCTTGCCGGTATTGATCCTGTTGCGATTGACATTGACATTGTTGTATCTGTTAACGTTGATGTTGACACTGCCGCGGCCACGGCCCCAGTGACAACCACCCCAGAGAGCATTGGTAATACCGATGCCAATTCCAAAACCAATCCCGCGCACCACGGCGGAACCAAATCCGTACCCATAGGGACGGTAATACCACGGTGTGTAATGCGGCCACCACCAGGTACCGTATATGACAGTAGGATTGTAGGATGGCACATAGATGATCTGCGGATCGGCGGGTTCAATAACAATGATGGTCTCGCTGCTTGAAGGCTGCTGCACCGTCACTGTTTGTTGCTCAGTCGTCTCGAGATTGCCCGCATCCTTCGCCTTCAAGCGCAACTTCTGGACGGTGTCCATGACCGCTTCGGAGTCGTCCAGAAAGGCATCACCCACATTTTGCACCCAGTCCGGTTGTTCGCCCATCATGGTCAACACCTGCGGAAAGGCGACCAGCGACATCACGCTGGGATCCCAGGACTTGTCCTGTACGGCGTCTACCGCAGCATCGCCTTCCTGCCCGGCATTGTCTTTTGACCACTTGACAGCCTCGGCCACATCGGCCGGATAGGTAGAAGCCATCAGGATCTGCGCCAGCAATGAATCCGGATAGAGCGCAATCGGCGCCATCATCTGGTCGAGTTCAGCCTCACTGAAGGTGGCATCCTCAGCCTGCGCCGTTCCCAGCAACAGACAAAGCATGGCGGCGAACAACAGGTCGCCAGAAATTGCTAACAGTTTTCTCATGAGTCGTTCCTCTTCTATCTCTACTCTCTGACAATGGTCAGCTCGAGTCCCTGTGCAGCCGAACCACTGAAAACGTGTATACGTGTATAGGAAGGATATAGGCAATATTCCCGGAAATCCACCCAGAGAAAATTAAAAATCAAGCACCCTCCTTGATCCGGAGCCGCCAAATCTCGGGGCCGCTCTGGTGCACCGATTCGCCGTTTACGTCCACCGCTACGGTTACCGGCATATCTTTCACTTCGAACTCGTAGATGGCTTCCATACCCATCTCGGGAAAACCCAGCACTTTGGATGACTTGATCGCCTGGGCCACCAGGTAGGCGGCGCCGCCAACGGCCATCAGGTACACCGCCCGGTTGTCGCGGATGGCCTCAATCGCCGCGGGACCACGCTCGGCTTTGCCGATCATTCCCATCAGCCCGGTCTCCTCCAGCATGGTGCGGGTGAATTTATCCATGCGGGTCGCAGTTGTTGGACCAGCGGGGCCAACTACTTCATCGCGCACCGGGTCAACCGGGCCCACGTAGTAGATGAAGCGTCCGCTCAGGTCTACCGGCAACTCCTCGCCGGCGGCGATCATGTCCACCATCTTTTTGTGTGCCGCATCGCGGCCGGTGAGCATCTTGCCGTTGAGCAGCAGGGAGTCACCAGGCTTCCAGCTTGCGATCTCCTCGCGGGTCACGGTGTCCAGGTTGACCTGTTTGACGTCACCGCCGGCTTCGCGGGTCACTTCGGGCCAGTCTTCCAGGGCTGGCGCCTCGATGCGGGCGGGACCCGTGCCGTCCAGGGTAAAGTGAGTGTGGCGGGTAGCGGCGCAATTGGGAATGATGGCGACGGCCTTGTTGGCGGCGTGGGTGGCGAAGTCCTTCACCTTGACGTCCAGCACCGTGGTCAGGCCACCCAGGCCCTGGGCGCCGATGCCCAGTTTATTTATCTTGTCGAACAATTCCAGCCGCAGCTCTTCAGCGCGGGTCTCAGCCCCCTTCTCCTTCAGTTCATGGATATCAATCGGGTCCAGCAATGATTCCTTGGCCAGAATCATGGCCTTCTCCGCGGTACCGCCGATGCCGATACCCAGCATGCCGGGCGGGCACCAGCCGGCGCCCATGGCAGGCACCATTTTCAATACCCAGTCGACGACCGCGTCGGAGGGGTTAAGCATCGCGAACTTGGTCTTGGCCTCAGAGCCGCCACCCTTGGCCGCAACATGCACTTCCAGCTTATTACCCGGTACGATCTCGTAATGGATCACGCAGGGCGTATTGTCACCGGTGTTCTTGCGCGCACCGTCCGGATCTTCCAGGATCGAAGCGCGCAGCTTGTTGTCCGGATTCATGTAGGCGCGGCGCACACCTTCGTTGACCATCTCTGTCACGCTCATATCGCCTTCCCACGAGATATCCATGCCCACGCGCAGGAATGCGGTGACAATACCGGTGTCCTGGCAAATGGGGCGGTGGCCCTCGGCACACATGCGCGAGTTGATCAGGATCTGGGCTATGGCGTCTTTCGCCGCCGGGTTGATTTCTCTCTCATAGGCCGCGTTCATTGCCTGAATAAAATCGACCGGATGGTAATAAGAGATGTACTGAAGCGCATCGGCTACGCTCTCGATCAAGTCGTCTTGACGGATCACAGTCGTCATGGTGGAAAATCTCCCTGGGTCTGCTTTATCCGAATTTTGGTCCGGATGACTGAATGGTATTTATTTATTACACCATACGTGTATATTCGTATGCTTGATCCAGGTATTAAACCTGCAATTATTTCAATCAATCCCGTGAGCGCAAAACAGTGAAAAAAGTAATCGAATGTGTACCGAATTTTTCTGAAGGCCGTGACCTGGCCGTCATCAAACAAATCACCGATGTGATTGAAAGTGTGCAAGGTATCCGGCTGCTGGATGTGGATCCCGGAGAAAGCACCAACCGCACCGTGGTGACCTTTGTCGGGGAGCCTGAAGCGATTAAAGAAGCCGCTTTCCGCGCGGTGCAAAAAGCGGCTGAACTGATCGACATGTCAAAACACAAAGGCGAGCATGCTCGTTTTGGTGCAACGGATGTGTGTCCCTTTGTCCCGGTTGCCGATGCAACGATGGAAGAATGCGCTGAAATCGCCCGGGAAGTGGGGCAGCGCATCGGTGAAGAGCTTGGAATTCCGGTTTACCTCTACGAACATGCCGCCAGCAAACCCGAAAGGCGGAACCTGGCCGACGTGCGTGCCGGTGAATACGAAGCCTTGCAGGAAAAACTGGCCGAACCGGAATGGAAACCGGATTTTGGACCGGCTGTGTTCAATGTTAAATCCGGGGCAACGGCTGTCGGAGCCCGTGAGTTTCTCATTGCCTACAATATCAACCTCAACAACACCGACCGGCGCTACGCCAATGAAATCGCCTACGAGATTCGTGAACGCGGCCGCTGGAAGCGTGCCGGAAATATCGAACCGTTCTACTACAAGGGCGATGTGGTTTATTTCGAAGAAGGTAAATACGCGGATGGAAATTCCGATTTCGTGGCGGGCTCATTCGAGGAACTGGCTGAGTTTTATAAAGAAACCTACGATGCCGACCTGTACCAACGCTATCAAACCATCGGACTGGATCCCGATCATCTTATCGGCCGCCCGGTGTACAAAGACGGCATGTTCACCCACCTCAAGGGCATCGGCTGGGTGGTGGACGACTACCACTGCGCCCAGATTTCCCTGAATCTGACCGATTACAAAATCACCAGCCCGCAGGATGTTCTGGAGGCGGCCCGCGAATTGGCCGTGAAACGCGGTATCGTCATTACCGGATCGGAAGTCGTCGGTGTCGTGCCCTTCGAAGCCATGCAGCAAGCCGGCCGGTTTTATCTCCGGCGTATGCAGAAATCCACCGGCATCCCCACGCGCGATATAGTCACCACCGCGGTCCAGGCCATGGGGCTCAATGACGTCGCTGAATTTGATATCGATAAAAAAGTCATCGGGCTGCCGGCCCATGACAGCCCGCTGGTCAACATGAAAGTCGCTGATTTTGTCGATGAAGTTTCACGCGATACACCAGCGCCGGGAGGCGGCTCAATTGCAGCGCTGGCAGGCGCTCTGGGCTCGGCCCTGGCCTCGATGGTGGTTAATCTTTCAATCGGAAAAGGCGAGTTCGATCCCCGCTACGATGAATTGTGCCAACTGGCTGAGAATTCACAAAAAGCCAAAGATGAACTCATCCGGGCGGTTGATGCGGACACGGAAGCATTTAATGAGGTCCTCACCGGGATGCGCATGGCCAAAGATACACCCGGGCAACTGGCTCTTCGCGCAAAGGCCATTCAGGCGGGGTTATAAATTGGCATCTGAAGTCCCATTGCGAACAGCGCAATTGTGCAGGGAAGTTTTAGACTTCTGCCAGGCAGCAGCCGATATCGGCAACAAAGCTGTGATGAGCGACGCAGGCGTGGGCGCCTTGATGGCTTACGCCGGTGTTCAGGGCGCTATCCACAATGTGCGCATCAACCTGCCGCATACAAAAGACGAAGCTTTTATCAGCAAAATGAAAGCTGAACTGGGCGAACTTCTTACCGAATCAAAAGGTATTTGTGAGGCAATTCAGCAACAGGTGGAAAGCAACTTTTGATAGGGCCTATACTGTCAGTCACCCAATGAGGGAGAGAGAAGATCATCATGTTCATGAAGAAAAGAATTGTCCTTACATTTTGCCTGGTACTCTTATTCACGGGCCTTGCCGCCACCATCCAGGCTCAGGCTGCTGACGCACCGGTACTGAAGCGCGTACTGGAAACCGGCCAGCTTCGTGTCGGCATGACCGGCAACCAGCCTCCCATGAACGTCAAAAGCCGTACCGGAGCCTTTATCGGCCTGGATGTCGACCTGGCGAACTTGCTGGCGGACACCATGGGCGTAAAACTGACCATGGTCCCCACTCCTTTTCCGCAGCTCCTTGCCGCGTTGAAAGCAGGCGAAGTGGATATGGTGATGTCCAATATGTCGATTACTGCGCAGCGCACGGTCGATGTCACCTTTGTCGGCCCTTACATGGTGTCCGGGAAATCCATTCTCACCAAGTCCACCAACCTGGCGGCTGTTTCTGCCGCCAATGAAATCAACAAAGCGGAATTCAAGATCGCCGTGCTGGAAAATTCAACCAGTCAGCAATTCGTCGAGCTGAACCTCGCCAAGGCCACCCTGATCAAGACCCAGGATTACGACGCAGCGGTTGATATGGTGCTGAACAATGAGGTTGACTTGATGGTCGCTGATTTAAGCACCTGTGTCCTTGCGGTGATGCGTCACCCCGATTCGAACCTGGCGACTCTGAAGGCGCCACTGAATATGGAACCCATAGGCATAGCGATTTCGAGCGAGGATGCCCAATTTGCTAATCTGCTGAGCAATTACCTGGCCACTTATAAAGGGGCCGGTATCCTGGACATGCTGCGCAAGAAGTGGATGGAGAATGACGCCTGGATTTCCTCCCTTCCCTAAGACTTGCTGAACCGCAGAGACATGCAGGACAGGCCACCGTCCAGCAAAGCGGCCTGGTCAGCCCTGACCACTTCCACTGCGTAGCCTGCGCGGGTAATTAACTCAGCGGTGGAGGGATAACCAGCCGGGACGAGCACCTTGCTATTGACGCGGACCGAGTTGGCGGCTGCTTCCTCGCCGGGGGGGACGGTCAACACCCTGAACGGGGCAAAACATTCAGCCCCGGACAACCGGGAGGTAGCGAGGATGGTTTTACTATCCAGCAAACTGCAGTCGGATTTGAAATGAAGAACATTTTCCGGGGTGTGGACAGCCTGCACCGGGATAACCCCAGCCGTCCAGGATATTCTTTAAGGGCAGCAAATCCGGCCTGGTTTGTCCGGACAGACAAACCGACCAGGATCACCGAATCGGTCACCAGGATGTCACCGCCATCGACTGACACCTCCGGATTTAGACGTTGGATTTCGTGCCCGAGGCCGGAGAGTGCCGCAGCAGTAACCTCAGCTTCACCTGCACGCGAGGGTGCACCCGGGCTGAGGATGACGGTTCCACCCGGCAGGCAAAGCGCCGCATCTTCGACAAAGACAGAGTCGGGGAAATGCTTCCAATGGGGGCAGCACTTCGACTTTCAGCCCGGCCCGCTCAAGAACCCCTGACGTATGCATTGTGCTCAGCCATGAACCGCTTGATATCCGGTTGACCCCTGTCAACCGCCCGCAGCCCGTCTGCGACGCTCAAGCCGGGCTTGCGCACGACGGCATCGGTAAACCGGTAGGAAAATCCTTCAGGTAGCGCTGATTGCATCTATAAAACCCCTGTTATCAAAGCCAGGCCGACTCCAAACAGCAGTATACCCACCAGCGTCTGGATGCTGGTCATGCGGACTTTGTGCAGGAATCTTTTGCCCAGCATTACACCACAGAAGGCCGAGATGGAGCCGGTGATCACCAGCGGCCATCCGCTGAAATCACTCAGATGACCGCCAGCGGCTGTAAACAAGGCCATGTAAACGGATATGCGGGTCAGATCCACAAGGAAGCCGATTACGGCATTGCTGCTGACGAAGCGCTCAGTAGTCAGGCCGGCCTTGGCGAGAAACGCCGATCTCAGCGCGCCCTGGTGGCCTGAAAATCCCCCAAAAAAGCCGGACAGTACACCGCCCAACGGCAAATACCGCCGATCGAACTCGAGCGAACGAAAACGCGGCAACAATTCAAACAAAGCAAAACCCACCATAAGGAAGCCAATGATCAACTTGACCGGCGTAATCTCGGAGAAGGTCTCATCGTTTACTTCCACGGTGAAACTGGTACCGGACTGGGCAACCCAGGCCAGCGCCAGGGCGCCAAAAATTGCCGCGGCAATCGCCGGCAGTCCAAACTTCAACACCACTTCCCGGTCGGCGTGACGCCCCAGCAGGGATACTTTGAACACATTATTGGCCCCGTGCACCATTGCTGTTGCGACTACCGCCACTTCAACCGGGAAAAACAAGGCAAAGACAGGCAGCATCAGAGTCCCCAGGCCAAATCCCGAATACATGGGTGAGACCCGCCGCCAGGAAGGCAGTGATGCCGACAATCAGGAACGAATTCATCAGAAAACCGGCAGGTTTTTAACCCGCATTTTGTTCAGCACGGGTTCTCGCATGTTCTTCAACCTCACGCCACACA
>PVMK01168514.1_pt1 | contig 52914 bp, 43 predicted proteins | sample 1853481 | NCBI WGS metagenome assembly PVMK01 (sample SAMN08533507, study PRJNA380276) | Marine sediment metagenome, whole genome shotgun sequencing project.
GTCACCGAGTTCTTTCTGAATGGCCTTCATCTGCTCGTTCAGATAGTACTCGCGCTGACTCTTCTCCATCTGCTTCTTGACGCGACCACGGATGCGTTTTTCCATCTGGAACACGTCGACCTCGGCATCCATGAAGCCGAGCACCTGCTCGAGGCGTGATTCGATATCGACGTGCTCCAGAATCTGTTGGCGCTCTTCGAGGCCGATGCTCATCTGCGCCGCAATCGTATCCAGCAGGCGGCCCGGATCATCGATTCCGGACAACGACGCGACGACTTCCTCAGGAATGTTCTTGTTGACCTGTGCGTATTGCTCGAAGCGGGCCAACACAGAGCGGACGATGGACTCCGGGTTTTCGGTATCGAGGGTTTCCTTGAGTGGCTCGACATCAGCGAACAGGTACTCGCCGCTGTCGTCCAGCTCGAGGACCCGCGCCCGGCTACCACCCTCAACCAGCACTTTGACGGTTCCATCGGGCAGCTTCAGCAATTGCAGAAGCGTGGCAATGGTGCCTATCTCATACAGATCGTCACGATCCGGTGTCTCGGTCTCCGCCTCGCGCTTGGCCACCAGCAGTACCTGCTTGTCGTTCGCCATGGCCGCCTCGAGCGCTCGAATCGAACGCTGCGTGCCCACAAACAGCGGCTGCACGCCATGGGGATACACCACCATGTCGCGCAGCGGCAGGACCGGAATGTCGGTAACGAACTCATCGTGTTGTTCGGTCATCTTCGGTTGGGATATCTCCTAGTGACTCCTAGTGAAAGGGGCCGTGCCGGCCCCTTTTACGAATCACGCTGGCCACGCTCACTTCAGTCTTCAGGCACCGCTTTGGCCTGGTCGATGTTTTCATACATCAGCATCGGCTCACTGTCGCCGTTGATCACGCTGGCATCGATGACCACCTTGCTGACGCCTTCAGAGGACGGTAGATCGTACATGGTGTGAAGCAGGACGGATTCGAGAATCGAGCGCAAACCACGCGCCCCGGTCTTACGCTCCATGGCCTTCTCGGCAACCGCGCGCAGCGCATCGTCACGGAAGTCGACTTCCACGCCTTCCATCTCGAACAGCTTGGTGTACTGCTTGGTCAGTGAATTCTTCGGCTCCGTCAGAATTTGCACGAGCGCGTCGACGTCGAGTTCTTCGAGCGTGGCCACGACCGGCAAGCGGCCGACGAATTCCGGGATGAGACCGTACTTGATCAGGTCCTCGGGTTCCACCTGGCGCAGAGTGTCGCCGATGCTGCTACGTTCGTCTTCGCCCTTCACCTGGGCGCTGAAGCCGATACCGCTCTTGTCCGAGCGATCGACAATCACTTTTTCGAGCCCAGCGAACGCGCCACCGCAGATGAACAGCATACTGCTGGTATCAACCTGCAGGAATTCCTGTTGCGGGTGTTTCCTGCCGCCCTGGGGCGGCACCGATGCAACCGTGCCCTCGATGAGCTTCAACAGCGCCTGCTGCACGCCCTCCCCGGATACGTCCCGGGTAATCGACGGGTTGTCCGACTTTCGGGAGATCTTGTCGATCTCGTCGATGTAGACGATCCCAACCTGCGCGCGGTCGACGTCGTAGTCACACTTCTGCAGCAGTTTCTGGATGATGTTTTCGACATCTTCGCCCACGTAGCCCGCTTCGGTGAGCGTAGTCGCGTCAGCGATGGTAAATGGCACATCGAGCAGACGCGCCAATGTCTCCGCGAGTAACGTCTTGCCGCTACCGGTCGGACCGATCAACAGAATGTTCGATTTGGAGAGCTCGACTTCGTCCTTTTTGCCACTGTAATTGAGCCGCTTGTAGTGGTTGTAGACCGCGACCGACAGCACTTTCTTGGCGTGTTCCTGGCCAATGACATACTCGTCGAGGATGGCATTGATTTCCTGAGGAACGGGCAGTTTGTCCCCGTCGGCGGACTCAGCCGACTCCTGGACTTCCTCCCGGATGATGTCGTTGCACAGCTCAACGCATTCATCACAGATGAATACGGAGGGGCCGGCGATCAGCTTGCGTACTTCATGCTGACTCTTTCCGCAGAAGGAGCAGTACAGCAATTTGCTGGATTCGTCGCCCTTGCCGTCCTTGTCATCCGCCATTCATTTACCTCGCACCCATCAGGGTTGGCCTACCTTGCTAGGAATCTGCAACATTTTCAAGCCTTACGGCCTGCCTCGAAGGGACCCTCATCGCAACATCACAACACTCAGACAATCACGTGCCTATGGGCGTAACGACCCCCTTACGCGGATCCTGAACCACATCCACCAGCCCGTACTCGACCGCTTCTTCCGGGCTCATCCAGAAATCGCGATCCGTGTCTTGCGCCACCCGCTCGACCGTCTGGCCCGTGTGCCGGGCAAGGACCTCATTGAGACGCTGGCGCATCAACAGAATCTCGCGCGCCTGGATTTCAATGTCGGCCGCGACCCCGCGCGACCCGCCCGACGGCTGATGCAACATCATCCGTGAGTTGGGCAGCGAATAGCGCTTGCCCGGCGCGCCTGCGGAAAGCAGAAAGGCACCCATGCTGGCCGCCTGGCCGATACACATAGTGCTTACATCGCAGCGCACGAACTGCATCGTGTCGTAGATCGACATGCCGGCAGTCACCGACCCGCCTGGCGAATTGATGTACAGATGCACGTCCTTGTCCGGATTCTCCGACTCGAGGTACAGCAACTGCGCGACCACCAGATTGGCCACGTGGTCTTCGACCGGGCCCACCATGAACACGATGCGTTCCTTGAGCAGCCGCGAGTAGATGTCGAACGCACGCTCACCGCGCGCAGTCTGTTCGACCACCATGGGCACGAGGCCCAGATTGTTGATCGGGTTCAAATTCGGATCCTGGATGTGAGACATGATTAGTCCTCGCTTGGGTCGTCGGGCGCCTGCGGTTGCGTGCGGCCGGCAACGATGTCTTCGTAGTTGCTGTCGAGCTCTTCGACCTGGGCATGCTCGAGCACATGGTCCACCACCTGATCTTCCAGCACGGCCATCTGCACCTGGTTCAACTGTTGCTCGTTGCTATAGTACCAACTGATTACCTGTTCAGGCTGACCGTATGGCTTGGCCAGTTCCTCGATGCGCTCACGGACAAGATCGGCGTCCGCCTCCAGCCCCGCGGACCTGATAATCTCGTTGACGATCAGCCCGACTTTGACGCGCCGTTGCGCTTCCTCCGTGAACATGTCATCGGGGAACGGCGGAATGTCGCCGCCCTGTGCGTACTGCGCCATCTGCTGCATCATCTGCTCGCGCAAGCCGCCAACCTCCCGCGCCACCATCGCGGCGGGCAGTTGCACCTCGTGGGACTGTTCCAGGCCGTCGAGCACCTGGCGCTTGATCTGGCCGCGCACGGCCGCGGTCAGCTCGCGCGTCATGTTGTCCTCGATCTCGCTCCGGAATGCTTCCAGCCCACCTTCGGAAACACCAAAGGCTGCAAAAAATTCTTCGTCCAGTTCGGGGACGCGCGGCTCGCCCACTTGGTTCACGGTCACCTCGAAGTGCACCGTTTTTCCCTGAAGATTCTCGGCCTGATAGTCTTCTGGAAAGGTCGCGTCAAAGCCGGCGGTTTCCCCGGGGGCCACGCCGAGCACTCCGTGATCGAAGTCCTCGATCATCTGTCCCTGACCCACCACGAAGGTCACGTCCTCGCCGCTGCCACCCTCGAAGGTTTCGCCCTCGAGAGTGCCGACAAAATCGACTTTGACCTGATCGCCGTCCTGCGCGCCGCGTTCGATTGATTCCCAGGACTTCCGCTGCTCGCAGAGCTTCTCCACCATGGCGTCAACATCGGTCGCGGTGATTTTCGCGGCCGGGCGCGATACTTCTATGGTGGCAAAGTCGGCCAGGCTGATGTGCGGGTAAACCTCGAATGTCGCAGTGAACTCGAAATCGTCGCCAGGGCTCATGTTCAGAACTTCGAGGCTCGGCGATGCCGCCGGCGCGACCTCTTCCTGTTGTACGGCTTCGAAGAAGGAATGCTGCATCAGTTCGCCGGCGACTTCCTGACGAACGGAGCGTCCGAAACGACGGCGTATCTCCTTGATCGGTACTTTTCCCGCACGAAAACCGTCCAGGCGGGCACGCCCTGCAGCGTCCTTCAGGCGTTGCGTGATCTGTTCTTCGAACGAATCGGACGGGACTACAATGGTCATCCGTCGTTCCAGAGCGCCGGTGGTTTCTATGGAGACCTGCATTCATTTCACTCTGTTTATGGTCTCAAAAATGCCGTCCTGGTATCCGGCGAGGCATATGGGGTGGACGATGGGGCTCGAACCCACGACCGCCGGGATCACAACCCGGAGCTCTACCAACTGAGCTACGCCCACCATCGAACTGGTACGCCCGGAAGGACTCGAACCTTCAACCCTCGGCTTAGAAGGCCGATGCTCTATCCAGTTGAGCTACGGGCGCTCAACTCGTGCCCACCCGGACCACCACTCCACCCGACGGCGAGTATGATCTGGTCGGGGTAGAGAGATTCGAACTCCCGACATCCTGCTCCCAAAGCAGGCGCGCTACCAGACTGCGCTATACCCCGAACAACCTGTCGCAGCCGATGACTCTTGTCGTTGAAGAGCCACGAGACCGACCGGCCGCCCTTCGTGGCGGATCGCATCATACGCACGGGGTTTCAGACCGTCAAACCAGCTTCCCAACCCCCTGGTAGCCTGTTAAAGGCCCGCTACGCGTGTAGAATCGCGACCCGTCGCAACAATTCAATCCAACCGGCACTTAAGCCCGATGCCCGCCCAGATCCTCGACGGCAACGCGATCGCCGCTGCGCTGCGGCACGAGATCGCAGCCACCGTTCAAGCCCGAACCGAGGCTGGCTTGCGCGCACCCGGGCTGGCGGTCCTGCTGGTCGGCGACGATCCCGCTTCTCACATCTATGTGCGTCACAAGCGCCGGGACTGTCACCAGGTCCAATTCAAGTCAGACGTACGCGAGCTGCCCACCGACACCAGCCAGCAACAACTCTTCGTCCTGATTGACGAACTCAACGAAGATCCGAGCATCGACGGCATCCTCGTGCAACTGCCGTTGCCGGAGCATATCGACCCCTCTGCCGTTCTCGAGCGCATCGACCCGCACAAGGACGTGGACGGCTACCACCCGTACAACATCGGTCGGCTGGCATTGCGCCAACCGGTACTTCGATCCTGCACGCCGAAGGGCATCATGCAGTTACTGGAGCATACCGGCACCCCCATCCGCGGTCTCGACGCAACCATCGTCGGCGCATCAAACCACGTTGGACGACCGATGGGCCTGGAACTGCTGCTCGCCGGGTGCACAGTCACCACCGCACACAAGTTCAGTAAGGACACCCGTTCGCACGTCGCGCGTGCCGATATTCTGGTGTCTGCCACCGGCAAGCCCGGCTTGATTCAAGGCGACTGGATCAAGCCCGGGGCAATCGTCATCGACGTGGGCATCACCCGTGAAGCCTCGGGCCAGCTGGTCGGCGACGTGGAGTTCGAGGCCGCGGTAGAACGAGCCGCATGGATCACCCCGGTACCGGGCGGCGTTGGACCAATGACCCGGCTCGCTTTGCTGCAGAATGCCCTGCAATCCGCCGAATCACGGGACCCGTGACAAGCTCAGCGAGGCGCCCGGCGGCGGCGGTCCGCTATGGAACCTGAACTCGGGATCCGGTGATTCGATCAATTCACGTTCGGCGTCCAGCAGATGCGACAGGCGATCCGTGATGGACCCAGCGGCATAGCGCTCCGCCAGCGCCAGGTAGTCGGCAAAGTGTCGGGCTTCGGACTCAAGCAGGCGTCCGTAAAAACGCGCCAACGGGTCATCGAAGCGGCCGGCAAGTCCGGCAAAGCGCTCGCAGGAGCGCGCCTCAACGATCGCGCCGATCAGTAACGTGTCGACCAGCCGGCCCGGCTCGGAGCGTCGCAGCCCCTGCCGCAGCACGCCCGCGTACCGGCTGGCCGAGACATGCACGTAGTCGACGTCGAGGGTACGCATCAGTTCGACCACCTGCTCGAAGTGGCGTAGCTCTTCCCGCGCCAGGCGCGACAATCGATCGAGCAGCTCTGGATGATCCACGTATCGGAACAGCAGGCTGAGCGCGGCGCCCGCCGCCTTCTTCTCGCAGTTGGCGTGATCGATCAGCAGCACCTCGGGTTGCATCAGCGCCGCGTCGAACCACGCGTCGGGGGTTGCGCAGCGAAGAAACGAGCGCACCTCCCCCAGGGCATCGTCCAGATCAGCCATCAGCCCTGCTGGTGTAGTGAGGTCTTGAAGCTGCGTTCGTAGTGCGCAACGGAGCGACGATAGAACTCCTGATCGATCGCCTCCCGCAAGCTGGACCGCGCGGCCCGTGTCGGGTCGACGGCGCGAATGCCGAGCATCTCGAGGGAGACATCCGCCGGTGCATGACGCAAGCTCTCATAGGCCACACTAAGCAAGCTGCCACGTCCTGGGAGCGTCTGGCTGCCCTCGGGCAGCAGGTTGCCGTCCGGCGGAACCGCAGGCCCTGCACCGTAGTCGCGCAGCCGGGATTCATCGAAGATCGTCAGATTCGCCTCGACACAGCCGTCGCGCAGTTGCTCCAGCCGCTGCCAGATGCGTCCCTGCTGCTGCACGGTGTAACCGTTCCAGGAAACGATTTCATGCGCGAACCGTTTGCAGCCTCGGCAGATCAGATCGCCATAGGTGGTCGAGCAGATGCCCACACATGGCGTTCGCCGATGCTCCAGTGTCGCGCGCTGCATGTAGTGTCCTGTCCGGACTATCCGGTCGCATTCAGTGCAAGTTGCAGGCGCACCCTCCGCAGACCACGCCGCAATCGACGCAGCTCGGACGAATCCGCCTGTCGCTCCGGATTGTATAGCAGCGAGTCAAGCTGATCGATCAACGTCGCAACCTGTCCCTCGGGAAAACCACGCTCCTGGGCGAGCCGGTTGAGAAACGCCGCCGGGGTTTCGTCAGGGTTACGGGTGAGGCCATAGCGCCGCAATGCTTCACAGAACCGCCGAAACGCACGCACGCCCGGATGGCTCGGCGCCGCGCGCCGCCGCCAGAACAACGCCAGCACCACCAGCGACAGACTGGCGCTACCTCCGACCAGCATTGCAAGTCCGATGCGTAAGGGGCTGAGTTCTCCAATCAGATTTTTCAGGTAGTTCGCCTGCAACGCGCCATCGTAGCCCACGACCCAGATGTTCCAGCGGTGTTCCATCGACTCGACGAGATACATCAGATCGGCAAGCCCGGGAAAGTCACCCATTCGCAAGTTCGTCAATGCCGACAACGTTGCCCGGTCCTCACTCGACAGCGCTGCCTCGAGACCCTGTTCGATACGTTCGGGAGCGACCGCGCCTGTGGGGTCGACATGAATCCAGCCGTACTCGGGATCCCACACCTCGGCCCAGGCATGGGCATCGTACTGTCTGACCACGAGGTGTCCGGTGACCGGGTTCACCTCGCCGCCCTGATAGCCGCCGACCATGCGCGCCGGCAACCCGGCGGCCCGCATGAGGTAAACGAACGCGCCGGCATAGTGCACGCAGAAGCCACTCTTGGTGTCGAACCAGAACGCATCGACACTGTCGCGCTTCGGCAACATCGGCGGTTCGAGGGTGTACCCGTAGGGCCGCGCGCGGATGTGATTCAACACCCTGGTCATGAAATCAAGCGTTCCCGACGACGCCGAGTACAGATCCCGCGCAAATGCCGCGATCCGCGGATTGTCATCCGCCGGCAGGTAGGTCTCGCGAACCCGCAGCCAGTCCGGCAGATCCTCGTCCACACGAACGCCCGGGTACGAACGGACCTCATAGCGAAACAGGGAATGCACCGGTTCGTTCGTCATCAAGCGAAAATCCCGGGTCAGCGCCGTGCCACTGGTCAATGGCCAGGGAATGTCGAGTGAGAACAGCCAGTTCGAGCGCGTCGGTTCCAGCAACACCTGGTAGTCGATCGCCTCGACCCCAGCATGCTCGGGAAAGAACGCCGGGTCGCGATTCCAGCCAGCCCAGTGAATCAGGTCCTCGGGACGCTGCAATCGAGGCACCGGGCCCACGCTCCAGGTCCCGTTGTCGAACCAGGAGTAAACGATTCCGCGCCAGTAGAGTTTCGATTGGCGTGGAATTTCGGCATCGAACACGACCCTGAAGGCGATTTCATCCGAACGCGTCATCCGCGCGATGTCCCCCGGGGTCACCTTGTCACTCATGCCGCTACGGGCGCCTCCGGGCAACGGCACGGACCACAACGGCGCGACCCGCGGAAAAAACAGAAACAGGATCAACATCAGCGGCAGCGCCTGTGCGACCAGCACACCCGCCAGCTTCACCGACGCAACGGGGCGCACCACCGTGTGCATCTGGTTCAAACCGATCATCCCGGCAGTGACCACCACCATCGCAAACAAGCCATACCCGGCAACCGGGATGGACTGATCGAACAGGAACTCGGTGGAAATCACGAAGTAGCTGAGAAAGATCACCAGGTAGGCATCCCGCCGGGTTTTCATCTCCAGCAGCTTCAGCGCAAAGGCCACGATCAGCAGTCCCACCGCGGTCTCGAGACTGAACGCACCGGCCTCACCGATCGCCACTCCAAGTCCCGAGGCCAGCACCAGCAACAGCTTGACCCAGGCTCGCGGATACCCGAACCGGCCCTGGTAAACCATCGCGCGCCACCAACCGCAGAACAGCCCCACGGCGACGATCCACAACGACAGGTGGGCGGCATGCGGCAGCACCACCACCACCTGCGCAAACATCAGCAACACCAGGCTGTTGCGCGGAATCTGTTGCGCTACACCCCCGGCGCTGGCTTCACGCGAGGTTGTTTCAGGATTTTCGTGCAGGGAGTCCATACAACGCCAGGCTCTTCAAAACGGTTTCCAGGTGTGCTTCACCGACCCCCGGTGGTATCTCAGTCCCCGGAATCCGGAGACCAAATTCGCGATCCCGGCGGGCCGCGGTCAACGCCATTCCGGTCAGCTTGCTCAGGCGTATCTCGACGTCGCCTGCCACGCTGTCCCAGTCGAGGATGAAGCGCGGATCGAGGAAGCTCGCATATTCTTTGACCACGAGATCGTCCGAGCGCGCATAAGAGCGCCAGACGATATGCCGCACCGGGTCACCCGGCCGGTAGGCACGCATATCATTGAAATCATCACTGCCACGCGGGTCGATCAGTGCGCCCTCGTCGCGCTGGCTGGTACTCGGTTCGGGGGGTTCGTCGAACAACGGCCGAGGATAGACCAGTCCGTTCGCGGCGAGATCTACCCAGGTCCAGGCACGAAGCAATCCCAGGGGAAAGAAAGTTTCTATCAACAGCCTGCCGGGGTTCAGCCAGCCGCGGGTCCTGGCCGGCACGAACAACTTGACGGTCGATGCCTCGGCGTCGAACACCTCGACCCACTGCATGATGGACACTGGCCAGCCGAGTTGAATCCCTTCGCGTCCGGCCCCCGCGGGACGTGACACCCGGACCGAGAACCCCACGTCCTCGCCAACGAACCCGGTACCCGCGCCCGCCAGTTCTATAGTCAGGCCAGACAGGTTGCGGAACGTGTACAGGATCGTTACCAGAAACAGGCTTCCCAGTAGGAAGGCCACGCCGTAAATCAGACTGTTCTGGTAGTTGATGGCGCCCACAATCAGCAACACGACGAGACCACCGAATACGAATCCGGTCAGCGTCGGAAAGATGAATACGGTCTGCTGGCTGAGCGTGATCCGGTGGGTCGGCGGAATTCGCCGCTCGATCCAGCGTTTGAAGCGACCGCCGGGCGCGCCGACGCCGACGCTAGCCGACGACATCGACGTTGGATAGCAGCTTCTGCGCCAGCGCCCCGCCACCATGCCCCGAGAAATCGGCGGACGAACGCAGTCGGTGCTCAACGACCGCAGGCAGCACCGCTTGCACGTCTTCGGGCACGACGTGGCTGCGCCGGTGCAGCAACGCCCAGGCGCGCGCGCCTTTCAGCAGTGCGAGACCCCCTCGCGGCGACAATCCGTAGGCAAAGTCGGGTTCGTGACGGGAGAAATGCAACAGCCGTTGCAGGTAGTCGATCAGTGGATCGGAAACCTTGATCGCATCGACCGCGCTCTGAATCTCTATGAGGCGTTCCGCGCTGATCGTCGGCTCGAGGGCATCGAGCGCCGCGCGCCGGTCGCCCCGTCTCAGCAGTTCCCGCTCGACGTCCGGATCCGGATAGCCCAGCTCGATGCGCATGAGAAAACGATCGAGTTGCGATTCGGGAAGCGCAAACGTGCCGGTCTGCGTGGAGGGGTTCTGGGTGGCGATGACGAAGAACGGATCCGGCAGCGGCCGGGTTTCGCCTTCGACCGTCACCTGCCCCTCTTCCATGGCCTCGAGCAACGCGCTCTGGGATTTCGGCGTTGCGCGATTGACCTCATCCGCCAGGACGACCTGGGCGAACACGGGTCCCGCGACGAAGCGAAAGGAACTGCTGTCCCGATCGAACACCGACACCCCGACGATATCGCCCGGCAGAATGTCACTGGTGAACTGAATCCGGTTGAAGCTCAATCCGAGCACCCGGGCGAGCGCGTGCGACAGCAACGTTTTGCCCATGCCGGGCAGATCTTCGATCAACAGGTGTCCGCGGGCGAACAGACAGGCAAGAGCCTGCTTGATCTGCGGCTCCTTGCCCAGGAGAACGCCGGACAGGCGCTCCACGACCCCATCGATGGAATCGTGCAGGGAGCCGTCAAGCGTGGTTATGGAGCTCGATGACCGATTGGTCACCACTGAGTTCGGCTTCACGGCGCTGCTTCATGTCGTCACTGCGATGCAACGATAACCGCTCCAAATACTGAGCGTCTATGTCGCCTGTCACGTAATCACCGTCGAACACCGAACACTCGTACCGTGAGATGCGGGGGTTGCCTTCCACCGCACAGGACACCAGATCTTCGATGCTCTGATAAACGAGCCAATCCGCGCCCACCACGCGCGCGATCTCTTCCTCGGTCCGATTGTTGGCCACGAATTCGTGCGCGGTCGGCATATCGATGCCGTACACGTTGGGAAACCTCACCGGTGGAGCGGCTGAGGCGACGTAAACCTTGTTCGCGCCCGCGTCCCGACTCATCTGGATGATCTGTGTGATGGTGGTGCCACGAACGATGGAATCGTCCACCAGCAGCACGTTTTTTCCTTTGAACTCCAGCTCGATCGCGTTCAGCTTCTGCCGCACCGAACGGCGCCGTTCCGTCTGGCCCGGCATGATGAAGGTCCGCCCGATGTAACGATTCTTCATGAAGCCCTCGCGGTACTTCACGTCGAGACGATAGGCCAGCGGCAGCGCCGAGGTCCGGCCCGTATCCGGAATCGGAATGACCACGTCGATATCGTGATCGTGCTGGGAGTAGCGGCTGAGGATCCGGTCGGCGAGTTTTTCGCCCATACGCAATCGGGCCTTGTAGACCGACACCTCGTCGATGATGGAATCCGGTCGTGCAAGGTACACCTGCTCGAAGATACAGGGCGCGTGGACCGGACTGTCCGCGCAGACCCGGGTCGTCAGTACTCCATCCTCAGAGATGAACACGGCCTCGCCGGGCGCAACATCGCGGATCCGCTGATAGCCAAGAATATCGAGCGCGGCGCTTTCCGAGGCGATCATGTAGTCCGTGCCCGATTCACTGTCGCGCTTGCCGAACACCAGCGGGCGAATGCCGAAGCGATCCCTGAAGCCGACGATTCCGACGCCCAGGATCATTGCGACCGCAGCATAAGCTCCCTGGCAGCGTTCATGCATGGCGCTGATAGCCGAAAAGACATGCTCCGGCTCCGGGTGATGGGCTCCCAGGCGCTGCAACTCATGAGCAAATACATTGAGCAGAACTTCCGAGTCCGACTCGGTATTGAGATGCCGCAGGTCTTCGCGAAACAGGTCGGCCTTGAGTTCTTCGACGTTGGTCAGGTTGCCGTTGTGGGCCAGGGTAACGCCATAGGGCGAGTTGACATACATGGGTTGAGCTTCGGCAGAACTGGCCGTTCCGGCGGTCGGATAGCGAACGTGGCCGATACCCATGTCGCCGGCAAGGCGGCGCATGTGCTGCTCCTGGAAGACATCGCGAACCAGACCGAGCGCTTTGCGCAGGTGCACGCGGTCGCCGTCGCAGGTCACCATGCCCGCGGCGTCCTGGCCACGATGCTGCAACACCGTCAATCCGTCGTACAATTGTTGAACGACCCCGGAATTGGCAACTATGCCCAGTACGCCACACATCAGGTAGTGTCCTGTCCCCTAAATAACTTTACGTTCTGCTCACCAGATCACCCGCAAGACCAGCGGCCGCGTCGAGAAAGGCCAGAATTTCCCCCTCGAACGCCATCAGTTTGGGCACCATCAGCGAATTCGCCCACCAGGATTCATATTCACCGAACGGGCGCAATGCGATCAGCGCAACGATACAGACCAGCACGCCCCGCGCGCCGCCGAACACGAACCCCAGGACCCGGTCGGTCCCGGTCATACCGGTTCCGTCGACTAACCGTGACATCAGCGACCCCACGATGCCGCCGACGATCAATGTACCTATGAACACGCAGGCAAATCCTGCCACGTAGCGCAGCGACGCTGTCGAGATCAGCGGCACGAGCAGTTCGGCGACCTGCGGCGAGAACATCAGCGACAACAGCAACGCAGCCGCCCATACCACCAACGACAACACCTCCCGGACCAATCCCCGCACCAGCCCTATGACCGCGGACAACAGTATCAGGATGACGATCGCGACGTCGATTCCGGTCATGTTCAGGTCCATCGGTTTACGTCCCCAACCGGACCACGATTGCATCGAGGTCGTAGCGCCGAGCCAACTCCTGGCGGAGATCATCGGCCTCCGAGCGTGACAGGATCGGGCCGATGGCAACCCGTGTTCTAGCCCCCGTGAGCCGTTTGACGCGGGACAGCAGCGCCGGGTACCCGTCATCACGAACGCGATTACGCAACGCAGTGGCATTGTCGCGATCGGAGAAACTTGCCAGTTGCACTCCCCAGACCGCCTGCAGCCCGTCGACATCCGCGTCGCTCGCCGGGTGGATCACCACATCGCCGAGCCGGGTGTTCGTGTCCTGGTGGAACCCGTCGTCGTCAACGGACTCACGCAACTCGTCGGCGCGCGCCAGCGCGACTTCATCCAGCTCCAGGGCAGGCAGGTTCGCAAGCTCCATCGAGACCGAATCGATTGGCGGTAGTGGATCTGGCTCTATTCCCTTCGCATCGAACAGCATGGGCAGCACGATGACCGCGACTGCGATCAGAAAGACGCCGCCGGTGACGCGGTAACGCTGAAATTCGCTCACGCTATGCGAGCCAGCAGGTGAGCACGGGCCTGATACACAACATCAAACGATCCCAATACGACGATCCGCTCCGTTGCCGGCTCCGCGAGGATCGCCTCAATTACCTCGGCGGGCGGGCATCTGGTCGCACGGCGATGTGGACCTGATCCAGACATTTTCAGGGAGTCTGCCCCGCTCTGACCACGCTCGGTTGCCGTGCCAACGAAGGTCCAGTCCTGAATGCGATGCTCAAGTGTGCCTACGATGCCCGCTACGTCCTTGTCTTTCAAGAACCCCGCGATCCCGCGTATCGGACCCGGATGCGGAGCGGCGGCAAGTTGACCCGCTAGAAACTCGGCGCCATGGGGATTATGGGCGACGTCCAGCACGACTTCCCGCGCATCGATCTTGAAACGTTCGAAGCGTCCGGCCAGCCAGGCGCTGCTCGCGGCCTGGTCGATCACCGCAGCGCTCGGCGTCTGACCGGTCAGCAGCGCCACCGCCTGGATCGCCACTGCCACATTCACCGGCGCCACGGCCGGTTGCCGGAATGGGCCTGTCCGGGTGTCGGCATTGCGGAACCACCAGCCGTCGGCACGTTGCTCCAGATTGAAATCCCGATCGATGCGATGCACCGGCACATTCAGCGCCGCCGCACACCGAGCGATGGATTCGGGCGGCCGCGCATCGCCACACACCAACGGTACACCGCGTCGCAGTATCCCGGCTTTTTCGGCCCCGATGGCCTCGCGATCGTGGCCGAGGTAGTCCATGTGGTCCAAGCCGATGCTGGTTATCACGGCAACGCTCGCGTCCACGATGTTCACCGCGTCGAGGCGCCCGCCCAGCCCCACTTCGAGAATCGCGACGTCCACGCGCGCGGCTTGGAACGCCACCAACGCCGCCAGGATGGCATATTCGAAGTACGTCAGCGCTACCTCGCCACGCACACGCTCGACCGCGCGCATCGCGGCGCAGATGGCGGCGTCGTCCAAGGCTTCGGCCGCGATGCGAAACCGTTCGTTGAACTGCGCCAGGTGCGGTGACAGGGTCGCCGCCGTGTGCAGTCCGGCCGCTTCGAGAAGGGCCTCGGCAAATACACACGTGGACCCTTTGCCATTGGTCCCGGCGATCACCAGATTGCGCGGCGCGGGCGGCAGGACATCGAGGCGTTCGGCGACCGTTCGCACCCGTTCAAGACCCAGCGCCACACTGCTGAGATGGGTGCGCTCGATGAAGCTCAGCCATTCGGGAAGGCTGCTCGGTAACCCATTCATGAGCATTCGGTTCAGTCCGAATCGAGTGCCGCCCGAAACTCGGCGACCTGGTGTTGCAACGCCACCGGGATCGCCGTCGGGTCGTCGGCCAGGTCGGCCATCGTGTCAACCAGCACGCTGCCGACCACCACGCCATCCGCGTAGCGCGACACCGACCGCGCCGCGGCTGCGTCTTTGATGCCAAAGCCAATCATGATGGGATGATCTGTGTGCCGTCTGAGCGCGGCGACCTGGTCCGGAATCGAGTCCGGCCGCAGGTGGTTGGCGCCCGTCACTCCTTTCAGTGAAACGTAGTACACGAAGCCGCCGGCCTGTTCGACGATCAGCTGCATTCGCTCCTCGGTGGTGGTCGGTGCGACCAGAAAAATCAACTTCATGTCGCGCCGGTCCATGAGTTGTTTCAATGGTTGCGCTTCTTCGGGCGGGAGATTGACGATGATCAACCCGTCCACGCCAGCGCTGTGGGCCTGCTCGACGAACTCGGCATAGCCGATCCGTTCAATGGGGTTCAGGTAGCCCATCAACAACACCGGCGTTGCCGTGTCTTCGGTTCGGAACGCGCTCACCATGTCAAAGATCTGGTGCAGCGTAACGCCACCCGCCAGAGCCCGCTCCGAGGACCGTTGAATCGACGGACCCTCAGCTTCCGGATCGGAAAACGGCATGCCCAATTCGAGAATATCCGCGCCCCCGCGTACCAATGCATGCAGCGCGGGAACGCTTGCCTTGGCGTCTGGGTCGCCGGCGGTAATGAATGTCACCAGGGCTTTTCGGCCAGCGCCGCGCAACTCGCTCAGCCGGCCTTCAATGCGACTCACAACTCGATCCCGTCAAGCTCGGCCACCGTGAGAATGTCCTTGTCGCCCCGCCCCGAAAGATTGATGACCACGCAATCATCGCGGTCCATCGCACCTCCTTCGCGCTGCACCCAGGCCAGGGCGTGGCTCGATTCCAGCGCAGGCATGATGCCTTCGATCCGGGTCAACAGGCGAAAGGCGGCCAGCGCCTCTTCATCGGTGACGCTCACGTACTCTGCGCGACCGAGATCCTTCAGGTAGGCGTGCTCGGGCCCCACACCCGGATAGTCGAGCCCGGCCGAGATGGAATGAGTCTCGCTGATCTGGCCATCGTCATCCTCCATCAGATAGGTTCGGTTGCCGTGCAGGACCCCCGGGACGCCCGCGGCCAGGGGCGCGGCATGGCGACCCGTTTCAATCCCCAGCCCGCCGGCCTCAACGCCTACCAGCCGCACCTGTTGATCGGCAATGAACGGGTGAAACAGACCGATCGCGTTCGATCCGCCCCCCACACAGGCCACCAGCATGTCGGGCAGCCGACCCAGATCCTGCAGACACTGGGCCCGCGTCTCGGTCCCGATGATCGATTGAAAGTCACGCACCATCGTTGGATACGGATGAGGCCCCGCCACCGTCCCGATAATGTAGTGGGTATCGTCTACGTTGGTGACCCAGTCACGCATCGCTTCGTTCATGGCGTCTTTCAGCGTCCGCGAACCGGACGTGACCGGTATGACGTTCGCGCCCAGCAGCTTCATGCGATACACATTCAGGCTCTGCCGCTTGATGTCCTCGGAGCCCATGTAGACATCACACTTCAAGCCCAGCCGCGCGGCCACGGTTGCGGTCGCCACACCGTGCTGCCCGGCACCGGTCTCCGCAATGAGCCTGGGTTTGCCCATGCGCTTGGCAAGCAACGCCTGGCCCACCGTGTTGTTCACCTTGTGCGCGCCGGTGTGATTGAGGTCCTCCCGCTTGAGGTAGATCCGCGGTCCGCCGACGGCGTCGGTAAATCGTTCAGCAAAATACAGCGGCGTCGGCCGACCCACGTAGCGTTTGAGGTCGTCTGCGAGTTCGTCTCGAAACTCTGGATCGTCCTTCAGCTTCGTATACAGGCTGTCCAGTTCCTCGAGTGCATGAACCAGTGTTTCCGCAACGAACCGGCCGCCGTACGGACCAAAGTGACCGGTTGCGTCGGGCGCGGCGTAACTGCTGTTGCTGCCCTGCTCAGACGACTCGTTCGACACGTCTTACCTCGCTTATGAAGCCGCGGACCCGCGCCGCATTTTTGCGCCCGGGCTGGCTGCCTTCGACACCACCACTGACATCCACCGCGTGTGGCCGCGTCGCGCGGATCGCCTCGCCCACATTCTCCGGGGTTAGCCCCCCGGCCAGCACCAGGGGCATCGTCGCGGCCCTGGGCCACAGCGACCAGTCGAACGCAACACCGGTCCCTCCGGATTGACCATGCGCCCAGGCATCAAGCAGCAGTGCCTGCGCATCCGCGTACCGGGACTGCAATTCGTCGAGGTCGAGCGGTCCCCTGACGGGAACGGCTTTCAGATAGGGGCGACCGAACGATGCGCACAATGCCGCGTCTTCATTGCCGTGGAACTGCAGCACGTCCAGCGCCGCAATCTCCAGGACACCACGGACCGCCTCTGGAGCCGGATCGACGAACAGGCCTACGGTGGTCACGAACGGGGGCAGAGTCTGGATGATCCGGGCGGCCTGCTCCGCGCTGATGGCCCGCGGGCTACTCGCTACGAACACGAAACCAAGCGCATCCGCACCGGCGAGCGCCGCTACCTGCGCATCTTCTGTGCAGGTAATTCCGCAGATTTTGACTCGCACCGATATCACCATCGGAAAAAGCGCGACATTCTACCAGAGAACTACCAGAGATCCCGGACCCCGCTGAGCGGCAGCGGCGCCATGGGAGGTGGCGGCTGAAAGCGCTCCCCGTAGTGCACGTCGACCAGATACAGACCACCCGCTGGCGCCGTCTTCGACGCGGCTTTGCGATCCCGACGAGCCACCACCTCACCGACCCACTCGGCAGGTCGCCTGGCACCGCCTACGTCCAGCAGCACACCCGCGATGTTACGCACCATGTGCAGCAGAAACGCATTGGCCGTTACATCGATGACCACCAGAGACTCGAACCGCCGTACCAGGATGCGGTGAATACATCGAACCGGCGTGCGCGCCTGACACCCGGCGCCACGAAACGAGCTGAAGTCCCGCTCACCCACCAGGCCCTGGGCGGCCCGGTGCATGGCGTCGTCATCGAGGCGCTGGCGCGACCAGGTTACATAGTTGCCCGCAAGCGCCGGCCGTTGGGGTTGTTCCTGGATCACGTACAGATAGCGCCGGGCCGTAGCCGAGAATCGCGCGTGAAAGGATTCGTCGACACGCATTACCCAACGCACCGAAACACCGGCCGGCAAAAGACTGTTGCCGCCCCTCAACCAGGCATCGTCAGGCCGCTCGACGGCACTGGTGAAACTAACCACCTGGCCGGTCGCGTGCACGCCCGCATCCGTACGACCGGACGCCGCCACTCTGACCGGCGCGGCCGCAACACGGCTGAGCGCATTTTCCAGGGTCTGTTGAACGCTCGCGTGGTCGGGTTGCCACTGCCAGCCATGAAAGCAGCTGCCGTCGTACTCGACGCCTAACGCCAGATGGGTGGGCACGTCAGCGGACACAGGACACTAGCTGATTTTTTCTAACAGCTCGCCCGCTTGTTGCTGCTGATCGTCGCTGCCTTCGCCGAGTACTTCGGTGAGAATTTCCCGGGCTCCATCTTCGTCGCCCATGTCGATGTACGCGCGCGCAAGATCGAGTTTGGTCGTTGCGGCATCTTCGTCGTCGAGAAAATCGAAGGCGTCTTCGGACTCGTCTGCTGCCGTGTCCACCTTGGTCTCGACGGCGACATCGGTAGCCAATCCAGCCGAGGACTCGTCCAGTTCCAGATCGTCCAGTTCCAGATTGTCGAGGTCAAAACCCGAGTCCAGGCCATCGTCGGCCAATGAGAGATCGCTCGCCCCAGCCCCGCCTGCATCAGCGGCGACTGCCTCGCGAACCTCGGTTTCCTGAGCCCCCTGCGCTTCCTTTGCGTCCGGGTCAAAATCCATGCCCAGATCACCGCCGAGTTCGTCACCATGACCTTGCTCAGAGTCGGCCTGCAGATCGCTGAGCGACAGCGCCTCAGTTACGTCCTCGAACCCATCGTCATGCAGCGCTTCAGTGTCTCCTTCGGGCTCCGCATCCAGCGACAGGCTGAACTCGTCATCGGCAACGCTACTCGGAGCTTCTTCGCGCGGCGCAAGGATCGTTTCGTCGCCATCATCCTCACCCGAAACACCCTCGTCGGTTGTACCAGTGCTCGCGATCTCTTCGTCGCTGTCCTCGTCGCGCAGCCTTGCTTCCAGTTCGCGTGCTTCCAGCAGCACGTCATTGTCGTCACAGCGCTCGATGAGCTGAGCAATATGCTCGTCGAAACCTGCTTGATCTTTTGTTTCGGTATGCACCTCGAGAAGTTTCAAACGGACTTCGGAGCGATCCGGGTCGTCATCCAACGCCGCCAGCAGGAGGCTGACGGCTTGCGGGTACCGACCGTAGGCGATGTAGATGTCGGCCTCGCCGATGACATCGCCGGTTTGCGCGCCGGCCGGTTGTTCGTCGCCCGCGACGCTCGCCACCACTGTTTCTTCCGGCTCCGGCTCCGGTTCGAACTCCTCGGCAACCTCGTGCGCTTCCAGCGAATCCTCCTGATCCTCATCCTGGAAGTCGTCATCGACACTCACGTCACCGACCACGGGCTCTGCCACCTCGTCCAGCGGTTCGGTTTCAAACAGTCCGGCGCCATCCTCCACGCCCCGACGCCGACGCGCCATAATCAGGCCGACGACGATCAGTGAGATCAGAGTCACCGCGCCGCCGATAACCACGTACGGTGACTGCCAGAACGCAGGTTGCGACGCCGCAGCGCCTTCTGGGGCGGCTGCGAGCGGGGCGGCCGCCGACGGCGCCACCGCGGCTGCGGCCTGCAGTTGTGCTTGAATTTCAGCCAACTGTGCCTGAAGTTGCGCAATCTGCTGGTCGCGGACTTCCAGCTGGCGTTGGGTCTGTTGCATCTGGCTCGACATCAGATCGAGCCGGTAGCCCAACTCTTCATTTTCCAGAGAGACCCGGTCGCGCTCTTCTTCACTGGCCGCCAGCTGATTTTCGAGTTCAGGCGCCTGCTCATCGCCACCGGCGCCACTGCCAGCAGTGCCGGTTGCACCGGCAACGATCCGAAGCTCGCCGTCCTGGGTGGCGGTTGCACCAGCCGTAGCGGGCGCACTTGCGGTCGCGTCGACTTGAGCCGCGAGCTGCGACGAACGACCCGCATCGGAAGCCGTCGCCGTGTCCGCTACACGCAGGCCTTCGCCGCGTCGGTAGGATTGCCAGGACGCATTGTGCTCCGCTACCTGGGAAACCGCCTGATTCTGGCTGAGCGAACTGATCTCGGACTCGTCCGGCAAGCGCAGTCGGTACCCGGCTTTGAGCAGATTGATGTTGCCGCCGATGAACGCGTCAGGATTGAGTCGTTGAATGGCGAGCATGGTCTGCTGCACGCTGAGGTCGCGCGACGGGCGCACCCGCAATGCGATCGACCAGAGCGTGTCATCCCGGTCGGTCATTTGGGAGCTGTCGGCGGAAGTTCGGTCTTGCGGGGCGGGAGATTGAGGCGGACGGGGCGATTCACGGAACGAAACCTGGGAGTCTGGTCGCGTCGGCTGCCGCTGTACACGCCCTGCGGGGCTGCCACCGGGATCGCCCCGCGCCGGTGCCGCGACAATGGGCGCCGATTGTTCAGTGAAAGTCGGGGGATCGAGCAGCAGGGTGTATTCCTTGAGCAATCTGCCGTTCGGCCACAGCACCTGCACGACGAAGTTCAGAAACGGTTCGGTTACCGGTTGGGTGCTCGAAATGCGCAGGGCCGGGACTCCGTTGCGACCCGTAACGACCTCGAAACGCAAGTCGGTAAGGAAGAAAAACCGTTCTACGCCAATCCGCTGGAAATCTTCCCGGCTGCCCAGGGAAACGATGATTTCGCTTGCATCCAGGCCGCGCGTTTCAAGTAATGTGATTTCCGCCGTGAGGCGTTCGTTGAGTGCCGATTCAAGCGTGATCTCGCCCAGCCCCAGCGCCGCGCTGCGGGCACTGAACAGCATCATCGCCAACGCCAACAAGAAACCCAGGTTGCGAGCCATAAATCCGTCCCTTCGATTCATTGGACTGTTCGTTGGACCGGTAGCGCTCGAGCGCCGGGTCCGATTGGTCGGGAAAGCAATATTTGCGCCGTATGCCATCTGGCACTGCCCACTTTCGATGTCGTAATCAACATTCGCAACAGCTCACGATCGGTCCAGATCGCGCTCCCTGGCGCCTGGTACGATCATCACAACTGCAAGTCGTCCGAGAGCACACGCTAACCTAGAAGCAGTCTGCAAAGAGTGCAGTAAGTAACAAATATTACAGTTCTTTTAGCAAAAGTTCCGCGATTTGTATACTGTTCAGCGCGGCCCCCTTACGAACATTGTCGGATACCACCCAGAGATTCAGTCCGCGCGGATGCGAGATGTCTTCTCGTATCCGGCCGACGTAGACCGCATCTTCTCCGGCCGCCTCTCCAACAGCCGTGGGATAGCCTCCGGGGACGCGCTCATCTGCGACCGTTACGCCCGGTGCATCATCGAGCAGGCTTCGCGCGGTGGCCGCCGTGATGGGTTCGCGGGTTTCGATGTGAACGGCTTCCGAATGACCGAAGAAAACCGGTACTCGGACACACGTCGGATTCACCTGAATGCGGTCGTCGGCGAGGATCTTGCGGGTTTCCCAGACCATCTTCATCTCTTCGGTGGTGTACCCGTTGTCTTCGAAGTCGCCGATCTGCGGAATCGCGTTGAACGCGATCTGCGCAGCCATGACCCGCGGTTCGATCGGCCTGCCGTTGAGCAGCTCCGCGGTCTGGCCGGCCAGTTCACGAATCCCACCCGCCCCGGCTCCGGACACCGCCTGATAGGTTGCGACGTTGATGCGTTCAATACCCACGGCATCGTGAATGGGTTTCAACGCCACGAGCATCTGTATAGTCGAACAATTCGGATTGGCAATGATACGTCGTTCACGAAAACCGCCGAGGGCATCGGCATTGACCTCGGGAACGATCAGCGGGATATCATCGTCGCGCCGAAACTGCGAGGTATTGTCGATGACCACGCAGCCGGCTGCGGCCGCTTTGGGTGCAAATTCCGCCGAAATCTTGCCGCCCGCCGAAAACAGCCCGATCTGGGTGTCGTGGAAATCGAACTGATCGAGCCGCTGCACCCGCAGATTGCGACCCAGGGCCCGCACCGTCTTGCCCTCAGAGCGTTCGCTGGCCAGCAGGTACAGCTCCCCCACCGGAAAATTGCGCTGCTCGAGGATTTCGATCAGCGCCTCACCCACCGCACCGGTCGCGCCCGCAATGGCCACATTGACACTCATCTGTCTTGCTCCTGGGCGTGCTGCGTAAAAGCGCTGAGCACCGCATCCGCCATGGCATCGGTACCCACCAGCGTCTGACCAGCCGCGTCGTCTGACCCGCTTTCAGAAATAATGTCAGCGGTGCGCAATCCGGACTCGAGCACCGCCAACACGGCGGCATCGATGCGATCAGCAATCCCGCGTTCGGCAAAGCTGTAGCGGAACATCATCCCCACGGACAGCATCGTAGCCAGTGGATTGGCCACGTTCTGACCTGCAATGTCAGGCGCCGAGCCGTGCACGGGCTCATACAGACCACACCCGTCGGCGGCCAGCGACGCCGATGGCAGCATACCCAGCGAGCCGGTGAGCATGGCGGCGACATCGGACAGGATGTCGCCAAACATGTTGCCCGTGACGATCACATCGAACTGCTTGGGGGCCCGCACCAGCTGCATGCCCGCGTTGTCGACATACATGTGCGACAACTCGACGTCCGCGTAGTCGGCCGCCACCTCCGTGACCACATCGCGCCACAGTTGCGTGACCTCCAGCACATTGGATTTGTCGACCGAACACAAGCGAGCGCTTCTTTTTCGCGCCATATCGAAGCCGATGCGCGCGATCCGTTCGATCTCGTGCTCGGTATACACGTAGGAGTTCACGCCCCGACGCCCGGACGCCGTGTGCTCGACGCCGCGCGGCTCGCCGAAGTAAATCCCCCCGGTCAGCTCCCGCACGATCAGAATGTCGAGATCGGCCACCAGTTCCGCCTTCAGGGACGAAGCGTCGGCCAGGGGCCCGAACAGAATGGCTGGGCGCAGGTTGGCAAACAGTTCCAGACCCGAGCGCAAGCCCAGCAGGCCGCGTTCGGGCCGCAGATTCATCGGCAGCCCTTCCCAGCGCGGTCCACCTACGGCGCCCAGCAATACCGCATCGGCGCGTTGCGCCGCCTTCAGCGTCTCTTCGGGCAGCGGCTGCCCTTCAGCATCGATGGCCGCACCGCCCACCACGCCCTCGCGAATATCCACCTCCATGGCGCAGGCTTGCGCGGCCTGGCGCAGCAACTGAACCCCGTGGGGCACGATCTCCGGGCCAATCCCATCTCCGGGCAGGATCAAAACTTCACGGCGGCTGGTCATGGAGAGAAATACCACGGTTGGTTGGCACGATGGGTGGCCTCGAATCTCCGAATCAAATCGGCGTCCGCGAGCGTCATGGAGATATCGTCCAAGCCTTGGATCAGCATGTGCTTCTGATGGGCGTCGATCTCGAATGCAAGGGTCGCCCCGTCCGGTTTGCGAACCTGTTGGGCCGGCAGGTCGACGCTCAACTCATAGCCCTCGCGCGACTCGACTTCTTCAAATAGTCCTCTAATAGAAAGTTTATCTAAAACAATGGGTAATACACCATTCTTAAAGCAATTATTGAAGAATATGTCGGCGAAGCTGGGCGCGATCACGCAGCGAATCCCATACTCCTCCAGCGCCCATACCGCGTGCTCGCGGCTGGATCCGCAACCGAAGTTCTCGCCCGCGAGAAGTATCGTTGCGCCGTGGTAACGCGCGTGATTTAAAACGAATTCGTGATTGAGTTCACGTTCATTGGGCGTCTTGTGGAACTCACCCTCGTCGAGAAAGCGCCAGGCATCGAACAGATTGTCCCCGAAGCCGGTGCGTCGGATCGATTTGAGGAACTGCTTGGGAATAATCTGATCGGTGTCCACGTTCGCGATATTGAGCGGGACGACCGTTCCAATCAGGGTTGTGAAGGGCTTCATCGGGTAGTCCTCAAAGCAGCTCGCGAACATCGACAAAGTGGCCGGCAATGGCCGCCGCCGCCGCCATCGCCGGGCTCACCAGATGGGTCCGGCCGCCATGGCCCTGGCGACCTTCGAAATTGCGATTCGACGTCGACGCGCAACGTTCGCCGGCCTCCAGCCGATCGGCATTCATCGCCAGACACATCGAGCAGCCGGGCGCACGCCATTCGAACCCCGCAGCCACGAATATCTGCGCGAGACCTTCCGCCTCCGCCTGAGCCTTGACCAGACCGGAACCCGGCACTACGAGGGCCTGGGTAACGCTGCCCGCCACTTGCCGGCCGCGAACCACCTCCGCGGCCACCCGCAGATCCTCGATGCGCGCGTTGGTGCACGAGCCGATGAACGCCCGGTCGATGGTCACGTCCACGAGCGGCGTGCCCGGCTCCAAACCCATATAAGCAAGGGCCCGCTGTGCTGTTTCGCGAGTCGCTTCATCAGTGAAACTGTCGGGGTCCGGGATTTCGCCACCGATCCCGACCACCAATCCGGGCGTGGTGCCCCAGGTGACCTGCGGTTCGACTGCCGCTGCGTCCAGCAGCAATTGCGCATCAAATGTGGCGCTCGGATCGGACACCAGCCCCCGCCAGGCCTCCACAGCGGCCTCCCAGTCATCCCCACGAGGAGAAAAAGGTAAATCTTTCAAATAGTTGAGCGTGGTGTCGTCCACCGCGACGAGCCCGGCCCGGGCACCGGCTTCGATCGACATATTGCACAGCGTCATGCGCCCTTCCATGGACAACGCGCGCACCGCTTCGCCGACGTATTCGAACGTGAAGCCTGTCCCACCGGCGGTGCCCATACGACCGATGATGGCCAGCACCAGATCCTTCGCGGAGACCCCTTTACCGAGTGCCCCGTCCGCGACGATGCGCATGTTCGCCGCCTTGCGCTGCACCAGGCACTGGGTGGCCAGCACATGTTCGACCTCGGAGGTGCCAATGCCCTGGGCCAGCGCCGCAAAGGCGCCGTGGGTAGAGGTATGTGAATCGCCGCACACAATGGTCATGCCGGGCAGGGTTGCGCCCTGTTCCGGTCCGACTACGTGCACGATCCCCTGGCGCTCATCGAGTATGTCGAACTGCTGAATGCCGAATTCCGCGCAATTCTCATCCAGCGTCTGGACCTGAATCCGCGCCACTTCATCCGCGATGCCGGCGATGCCCAGGGCGCGCTCTTCGGGCACCGTCGAGACGTTGTGATCCGGGGTGGCGAGATTCGCATCGATGCGCCAGGGCGCCCGTCCTGCCAGCTTCAAGCCTTCGAATGCCTGGGGCGAGGTGACCTCGTGCAACAGGTGGCGATCGATGTAGAGGAGCCCCGTACCATCGGCCCGTTCGGTCACCAGATGCATGTTCCAGATCTTGTCGTACAGGGTCTGCGCCACGGGCCGTATCCGGGAAGTGCTCGGAGCGCAATGGTATGCTCCGGATTTAGATAAAACAAATTCATAATATTCATCCATTCGATAACATTCGAGAATGCATTGCCTAAAGATGCATCGACTGGAGATGTAGCGACTGGAGAATGTACTGCCTGGAGATGAAGCGACTGGAGACGTAGCGAAATGGAATGGCACGAATTGAAGGCTTTTCTGACGGTTGCCGACCTCGGCTCATTTTCTCGTGCCGCCGAACAGCTGCACCTCACCCAACCCGCGGTGAGCAAGCGAATTCAACGATTGGAAAGTTCGCTGTCCACCCGCTTGTTCGATCGCGTGGGACGCCGCATATTCCTTACCGACGCGGGCAAGACGCTCGAGCCCCGGGCCCGCGAATTGCTCGCCCAACTCAACGACACCGAAAGACTGCTGAAGAATCTCGACCGCCGGGTGGATGGCCGGCTGTGCCTGGCAACCAGCCATCATATCGGGTTGCATCGTCTGGCCCCGGTACTGCAGCGTTTCTCGAGAGCACACCCCGGCGTTCAGCTGGACATCGAATTCGTGGATTCCGAAGCAGGGCACACGCTGCTGCGCAATGCCGAGACCGAACTCGCCGTGGTGACGCTCGATCCCGAGGGACCGGCCGGGCTCGCCTACCGGCCCCTCTGGACGGACGTGCTGGTGTTCATCGCCAGCGCAGACCATCCGCTCGCCCAGCACCGGCACGCTCAACTCACGCTGACGGAACTCGCCGGGGCGCCGGTGATACTGCCGGGCATGGGAACCTACACGGGACGCATCGTCGCCCAGCGATTTGCGAGCGCCGGGGTGCCTCTGCGTTCATCCATGTCCACCAACTACCTCGAAACCATTGGCATGCTGGTGGGCATCGGTCTCGGCTGGAGCGTGCTGCCGCGGACCATGGTGACACCGCCGCTCGCGGAACTGCAGGTCGCAACAGGGCCTATCGAGCGATTGCTCGGCGCTGTCATCAACCCGGAACGGACGCTCTCCAATGCGGCGGTTGCTTTTCTCGAGGTGCTCGACGAATTCGCCGATCAGGAATTGCTAACCCAGTCCGGGTTCTGAGCGCGTTGCCGCAACAGGTGGTCCATCAGCACCAGCGCGACCATCGCTTCGGCGATGGGCGTGGCCCGGATGCCCACGCAAGGGTCATGACGACCCGTGGTAACGACTTCGACCTCTTCGCCCGCCTCGTTCACGCTGCGGCCCGGCGTGGTGAGACTGGAGGTTGGCTTCAGCGCAATGCTGACCACGATGTCCTGGCCCGAGGAAATGCCACCCAACACGCCACCGGCATCGTTGCTGAGAAAACCTTCGCTGCTCTGTTCGTCGCGATGCTCGGTGCCGCGCTGCGTGATGACGTCGAAGCCCGCACCAATCTCGACGCCCTTGACCGCATTGATGCTCATCAGCGCACCGGCCAGCTCCGCATCCAGCTTGTCGAACACCGGCTCGCCGAGACCCGCCGGCACACCTTCGGCAACCACGGTGATGCGCGCACCGATGGAATCACCGTCCCGGCGCAGCCCGTCGATCAGTGCCGCGATCGCCTCTACCTTGCCCGGGTCCGGACAGAAAAAGGGATTGTTTTCAACCTCTGACCAGTCGTGAGCTGCCGGTCTGATGTCACCGATCTGCGAAAGAAAACCTCGAATCCGCACGCCACAGCGCTCGGCGAGGTACTTCTTCGCGATTCCCGCCGCCGCGACCCGCATGGCGGTCTCGCGCGCCGAGGCCCGACCTCCACCACGATAATCCCGGATGCCGTACTTCTGCTGGTAGCTGTAATCTGCGTGGGCCGGACGGTAGACATCCTTGATCTTCGAATAGTCACGGCTTCGCTGATCGGTGTTCTCAATGAGCAGGCCGATGGGCGTGCCGGTGGTGCGTCCTTCGAACACACCGGAGAGAATTTTGACCCGGTCGGCTTCTTTGCGCTGCGTGGTGTACTTCGATTGCCCGGGGCGGCGCCGATCCAGATCGCGCTGCAGATCTTCCGCTGACAGTTCGAGCCCCGGTGGGCAGCCGTCCACCGTCGCACCCAGCGCCGGCCCATGGCTCTCGCCAAAGGTTGTGACGCTGAACGCTCTGCCGAAGGTGTTGCCGCTCATACCCGTGCCCGGGAGGGGGGATGCCGAAGACGCCGCGCAGTATACCTTAGCCCACCAGAGCGGAGCGCCCACCAGAGCCCATGGGTTACAAGCCGGCCTCGAGACCTCGGAAGGCTGAGGCTATCGCCTCAAGCCCTGGAAGATCGAGGCTATCGCCTCAATCCTTGGCGATCGACGACAAACACGCCGTGACCCCCGTGTTCGAAGTCGGGCCAGGCGAAGGGCAGGTTCGGAAACGACCGTAACAAGGCCGCGCTGGAATTCCCAACCTCCACCACCAGCAAACCATCCGGCGTGAGCCGCGCGGCGGCCTCGGCCAGAATCCTGCGCACCAGATCCAGCCCATCGGGACCTCCGGACAGTGCGGCCTCAGGTTCGTGATGGTACTCGGGCGGCATGGACGCGAGATCTTCGGCGTCGACGTAAGGCGGGTTGGCCACAATGAGATCAAAACGACTATCGTCGAGCGCCGCGAACAGATCGGATTCGACCACGCGGACCCGATCGGCCAACCCGTGCAACCGAACGTTCTCCCTGGCCAGCGCCAGCGCCGCTGGCTCCAACTCGGCGAGCGTCACCAGGGCATCGCCAAACTGGTGGGCACAGGCGATGCCAATGCAGCCGTTGCCCGAACACAGATCGAGAATTCGCCCGGGCGGCAGCGCCAACCAGGGCAGGAACCCATCGCGAATGAGTTCTGCAATCGGCGAGCGGGGAATCAATACCCCCGGCGCGATGCTGAACCGATAACCGGCGAACCAGGCTTCACCGACCAGATAGGGCACGGGCACGCGCTGCTCGATGCGTTGCTCGGCGAGCCGACACAGGGTGTCACGTTCCGCTTCCAGCAGCCGACTGCCGAGCACGTACTCGAGCTTGTCCCAGGGCAGCCCCAGATACCCGCAAACCAGCGCCAACGACTCGTCCCAGGCGTTCTCGGTGCCGTGTCCATAGCAAAGATCTTCCGCAGCAAAGCGCGTCGCGATCCAACGCAGATGATCGGCAACGGTCACCAGACTCCCAGTGTCGGTCACGGCGCGACCAATTCTACTCGCGCGCTCCGCTCAGCAGTCCGCCGGCCACTCCCGGGCGCACTCCGGGGTGCGCTCCGGGGTGCGTAAGCCCCCGCGCCGAAGACTTTCAGTCCCAACGTGCCGTCCGGATCGAGGGCCGCGCGGGCTCGTTCGGCGCAACGCTCGCTGGAAGCCAATGCCGATTCGAGAGTGCCGGAGCCATACAGATGACACACGACGACATAGGGATCGTCTGGAGGGTAGGCCGCAAGCTGTTCACCGATGGTGCGCAGCGCTTCACTCGCGGCAGCACTGAACTGACCCCTCACATCGGGGCGCACGCCATCGAGCACGACAAAACCGTCGCGCTCGAGCACGGCAATAATGTCCGAAGGCCCCTCGAGCCCGGAGGATCCGCTCGGAGAGACGATCTCGAGGTGCGCATAGACCTTGCGGTTCCCGCGCTGGATCACGTAGATCGCCACCAGGCGTTCGCGGTCCGCGTCGAGTTGGCGTCGCGCAGCCAGATAACGCTGATTGCGATCGGGTCCGTACAATGTAGCCCGGCCGAACACGCTGTTCGCCCAGACGGTACTCTTTCCGCAATCGCGGGCGCGACATTCGAACAGTACCCGATAATCCTGTCCGGCAAGCTGCGCGCGGTAGTGCTCCACGACCTCATCCGGGCTGATTCCATCCGGAATCTCGAAGGTCAGCCGATCGACCTGGCCCGCCAGACGGACCGAGCGTTTCGCGCGCATCGCTCCGCCGCTCCGCTCTACGGCACCGAGCACGAAATCGTAGCGGGTGACTTCCTCAGCAAGGCTGAAGACCAGGCGCGCGCCCGCATAGGGCGCAAGCCCGTTGTCGTCGACTGCCGCGGATTCCGGGCTGCCGGTAAGCAGCACGAACCCAGCCACGCTTGCAGCGATCAGATGTGTAATGGCGTTGGGGTGCATCTAGTGCGTATGTTAGCGCACTAGTCTCAATCCGTTTTGCCGAGCAGCTCGGCCAGCAACGCGTTGACGCGCGTCACGTACGCGGCCGGGTCCTGCAACTGCCCGCCATCGGCGAGCTGCGCCTGATCGAACAGCAGTCGGGCAATTTCAGCGAAGCGTTGCTCGTCCGCCTCATCATCCAAGCGCTGCAAGAGGGGGTGATCCAGGTTGATTTCCAGCGTCGCCTTGCTGTCTGGCAGCGCTTGTCCCGCCGCCTCCATGAGGCGACGCATCTGCGCACCCATGTCGTGTTCGCCCAGCACCAGGCACGCGGCCGAGTCGGTCAACCGGCTGGAATTGCGCACGCCCTCGACCTGATCACCGAGAACCTCCTTGATGCGCCCCGCCAGAGCATCGTCTTCGGACGCTTGCTCGGCAGCGTCCGGCGCTTCGCCCGGGAGGCTCAACTCGCCTCGCGCAACATCCTGGAGCGACTTACCATCGAACTCGTTCAATCCGGAAAACAACCAGTCGTCGATCCGGTCGTAGGCCAGCAGCACTTCGATGCCGCGCTTACGGAAGGCTTCCAGCTGGGGGGAGTTTTTCGCGGTCGCGAAGTTATCGGCGCAGACGTAGTAGATCTTGTCCTGACCCTCGACCATGCGCGAAACGTAATCCTCCAGGGACACGTTCTGCAGCTCCTCGTCGGTGTGGCTGGATGCAAAGCGCAACAACTTCGCCACCCGTTCCCGATTGCTGAAGTCCTCCGCGGGACCTTCTTTCAGGACTTCGCCGAAGTTTTCCCAGAACGTCTGATAGTCCTCCGGTTCGGACTTGGCCATCTTGGCCAGCAGATCGAGTACCCGTTTGGTCAGGGCGCTGCGAATGGAAGTGACGCGTTCGTCCTGTTGCAGGAGTTCGCGCGACACGTTCAGCGGCAGGTCGTTCGAATCGACCACGCCTTTCACGAAGCGCAGATACATCGGCAGAAACTGCTCTGCGTCGTCCAGGATGAACACCCGCTGCACGTAGAGCTTCAGCCCGCGCGGCGCATCCCGGTTCCACAGATCAAAGGGAGCATGCTTGGGCAGATACACCAGGCTCGTGTACTCGAGCTTGCCCTCGACCCGGTTGTGACTCCAGGTCAGGGGGTCCTCAAAGTCGTGTGACACATGCTTGTAGAACGTAGTGTATTCGTCATCGCTGATGTCGCTGCGCGAGCGCGTCCACAACGCTTTCGCCGCATTGACACTCTGCCACTCGGGCTGGGCGTCGTCTTGCCCTTCATCGCCTTCATCGCCTTTGTCGCCTTTATCCAGAAGGCCCTCGCCAGGCGACGACTCCAGCATCTGCACCGGCACGCCGATATGATCCGAGTACTTCCGAACGATGCTGCGCAGCCGGAAGTCGTCCGCGAATTCCTTGGCATCCTTGCGCAGATGCAGTACGACCTCGGTGCCACGTTCCGAGCGGGTTGCGGGTTCGATGCTGAAGTCCGACTCGCCGGCGGAGCGCCAGCAGACGGCTTCGTCCTCACTTAGATCTGCGCGCCGCGTGATTACCGTAACGGTATCGGCCACGATGAACGAGCTGTAGAAGCCAACACCGAACTGGCCAATCAGCACCGCGTCCTTCTGCTGGTCACCGGACAGGCTGGCCAGGAACTCGGCCGTTCCGGACCGGGCGATCGTGCCCAGGTGATCGATGACCTCGTCACGACTCATGCCAATGCCGTTGTCCGACACCGTCAAGGTTCCCGCCTCGGCATCGAAGCTGATGCGCACGCGAAAATCCGGATCGTCAGCCAGCAACTCAGGTTTGTCGAGTGCTTCGAATCGGAGCTTATCCACTGCATCGGAGGCGTTGGAAATCAGCTCTCGAAGAAATATCTCACGATTCGAATACAGCGAGTGAATCATCAGCTGAAGCAGCTGACGCGCTTCTGTCTGGAAACCGAAGGTCTCCGCCTGCATCTCGGGTTCGGCCATGTGCGGTCCTACTTACAATCCGATCGGGTCAATCACTAGAGGGCGAGCCATCCTTGGCTCGCCCTGGCAGCGTGCTTTTCAACTCGCGTTTTTCAACACGCGCCTGGGTTGTATGGGGGCAACCGCGCCTTTTTTCAAGCCAGGGGCCCGCGCCGAGGAGCGCCTAATCCCAGCCCGTCACTTCGGCGAGCCCTGACCCGATATCGGCAAGGCTGCGCACCGTTTTTACCCCGGCAGCCTCCAACGCGGCGAACTTGTCCGCGGCCGTGCCCTTGCCACCCGCGATGATGGCGCCGGCATGGCCCATGCGCTTGCCCGGCGGCGCGGTCACGCCCGCGATGTAGGCGACCACCGGTTTCGATACGTCGCTGGCGATGTACTCCGCGGCTTCCTCTTCGGCGGTGCCCCCGATCTCACCCACCATGACGATGGCCTCGGTTGCGGGATCCGCTTCGAACAACGCGAGGACGTCGATGAAGTTGCTCCCGGGGATCGGGTCGCCTCCGATCCCGACACAGGTGCTCTGTCCGTAGCCCCGATCGGTGGTCTGTTTCACCGCTTCATAGGTCAGCGTGCCTGAGCGGGATACCACGCCCACTTTGCCAGGCAGGTGGATGTCACCCGGCATGATGCCCATTTTGCATTCCCCGGGGGTGATCACGCCGGGACAATTCGGTCCGACCAGCCGCGTTCCCGTGGTATCGAGCAACGCCTTCACGGTCAGCATGTCCAGGGTAGGAACGCCCTCCGTAATGCAAACGATGAGTTCTATGCCCGCATCGGCCGCTTCGAGAATCGAGTCCATGCCAAACGCTGCCGGTACGTAAATCACGCTCGCCGTCGCGCCCGCGTCCACCGCATCGCGAACCGTGTTGAATACCGGCAGTCCGAGGTGTTCCTGGCCACCCTTGCCGGGCGTGACGCCACCCACCAGCCGAGTGCCATAGGCCAGGGCCTGTTCGCTATGCAGAGTACCCTGCGAACCGGTGAACCCCTGCACCACGACGTTAGTGTCCTTGTCGATGAGGATGCTCATGCGGCTACCCCCGCCGCCGCAACCACTTTCTCGGCGGCGTCCACCAAGCCCTGGGCCGTCAGGATGTTCACATCGCTGGCGGCAAGAATTTCGCTGCCCCGAGCCGCATTGTTGCCTTCGAAGCGCACCACCACCGGGACTTCCACCCCGACATCCTTGACCGCACCGATGATCCCTTCGGCAATCGTTGCGCAACTGACGATCCCCCCGAAAATGTTGATCAGCACCGCGCGCACATTCTTATCCGACAGGATTATCTTGAAGGCTTCCGCAACGCCTTCCTTGGTAGCGCCGCCACCGACGTCCAGAAAATTGGCCGGCTCGCCGCCGTGCAGCTTGACCAGGTCCATGGTGCCCATGGCCAATCCGGCGCCATTGACCATGCAACCGATGTTGCCATCGAGCGCCACGTAATTGAGGTTGAAGTCCGCCGCCTCGGCCTCGCGCTCGTCCTCCTGGGACGGATCGTGCATCTGGGCAAGTCGTCGCTGTCGGAACATCGCGTTGCCGTCGATCGTGATTTTCGCGTCGAGACAGTGAACGTCGCCGGCTGCCGTCACCACCAGGGGATTCACCTCCACCAGGGAACAATCGAGTTCCCGAAACAGGCGCGCGAGATTGACGAACAGATCCGTGAACTGACGAACCTGTGGCCCCTCCAGGCCGAGCGCGAAGGCGATCTGCCTGCCCTGATACGGCTGCGCCCCGACATATGGATCAATGATCGTGCGAATGATCTTCTCAGGTGTCTCCTGCGCGACCGTCTCGATCTCCACCCCGCCCTCGGTGGATGCCATGAACACGACGCGCCGTGAAGACCGGTCGATGACCGCGCCCAGGTACAGTTCCCGATCGATGTCGGCGCAACTTTCAACGTAGATTTTGCTGACCGGCTGCCCCTTCGCGTCGGTTTGAATCGTTACCAGATTCTTGCGCAGCCACTTGGCAGCGAACGCCCGAGCCGCCTCGGGATCGTCCACCAGCTCAACGCCGCCTGCCTTACCCCGGCCGCCGGCGTGAACCTGAACCTTGACTACCCAGCGGTCGCCGCCAAGTTCGGCGGTCGCCGCCACCGCCGCATCGGCCGTGTCCACGGCAATCCCCTTCGAAACGGGCAGTCCATATTCGGCGAACAGCTGCTTCGCCTGATACTCGTGTAAGTTCATTGATTGTTGCTCGTCAGTTGCGTTTTTTTCGATTGATCATGTGCACGGCATGGCCCCCAACGCCCAGCGCCGCTTCATGCACCGCTTCGGAAAGCGACGGATGGGCGAACATGATCATCCCCAGGTCTTCCGCACTGGCGTTGAACTCCATCGCAATTACGGCCTGGGCGATCAGCTCCGACGCCTGCGGGCCGAGGATGTGCACGCCAAGAATGCGGTCGGTTTCGGCGTCGGCGATGACCTTGACCATGCCATCGCTGTCATGGGCTGCCAGCGCCCGTCCGCTGGCAGCAAACGGAAACGTACCGACGTTGAACTTCTCACCGTCGCTCTTCAGCTCCGCTTCGGTCCTGCCCACCCAGGCGACCTCGGGATGCGTGTAGATGACCGACGGCACACAGTCGTAGTTGACCATGGTCTTCTGACCCGCGAGGCGCTCGGCAACCATCACTCCTTCTTCCATGCCCTTGTGGGCGAGCATTGGACCGCGCACCGCATCGCCAACCGCATACACATTCGGCGCATCGGTCGCGCACAGATCGTTGACGTACAGGAAACCACGCTCATCGAGGTTCACGCCACAATCCGGCGCCAGCAGCTCGTCGGTGTAGGGTTTTCGCCCCACCGCCACAATCAGCTTATCGACCTGGACGCTGTGCTCCCCTTCGTCGTCCTGGTAACGCACCTCGACTGATCCGTTGTCAACCTGCGACCCGACCACCCGGGTACCAAGACGGATATCCAGGCCCTGGGCCTCGAGTAGCTTCTTCGTATCACGCGCAATGCGCCGGTCGCACATGGGTAGAAAATCATCCAGCGCCTCCAGCACGACTACCTCGCTGCCGAACCTGCCCCAGACGCTGCCCAGTTCGAGCCCGATCACCCCGGCGCCGATCACGCCCAGCGTAGCTGGCACCGAATCGAATTCCAGCGCGCCCGTGGAATCGACAATCAACTCGCCATCCAGGGGGGTCGGTTCGATCTCGATGGAAACAGAGCCAGGCGCAAGGATCACGTGAGTGGTTTCGAGAACCTGTGCAGCGCCGTCGTGGGGAACATACTCTACCCTGGGACCGGTCAGCAGGCGGCCTGTACCTGCGAGCCCGATGACCCCGTTGCCTTGAAACAGCGCCCGGACGCCGCCGGTGAGTTTGCTCACGACTTCGGCTTTGCGCTGCATCACCGTCTTGATGTCCACGCTGACTTTGCCGGTCTTGATGCCGAGCCCCTTGAATGAGTCCCGCGCCTCTACGAATTTGTGGGACGCATCGAGCAAGGCCTTGGACGGAATGCATCCCCAGTTCAGGCAGGTACCGCCAAGTACCGGATCGCCCGAATCATCCAGGCTCTTGTCGATGCAGGCCGTGTTCAGACCGAGCTGGGCGCACCGGATCGCCGCCGTGTATCCGGCCGGGCCCGCGCCAATCACAACCACATCATACTTGTCCGTCATGTCGATAACGCTCCGTCGGGCTCCGGTGAATCAGATGTCGAGCAGAATGCGCGCGGGATCTTCCAGCAGCGCTTTGATGTCCACCAGGAAGCGTACCGCCTCCTGCCCGTCAATCAGACGATGGTCATAGGAAAGGGCCAGATACATCATCGGTCGGACTACGATCTCACCCGCTTCGACCACGGGCCGTTCCTCGATCTTGTGCATCCCGAGAATGCCGGTCTGGGGCGGGTTCAGGATTGGGGTCGAAAGCAACGAGCCGAACACACCGCCATTGGAGATGGTGAAGGTGCCGCCCGAGATCTCCTCAATCGACAACTTCCCGTCCCGTGCCTTGCTGCCGTAGTCACGAATGGCGTCTTCGATCTGGGCGAGGCTCAGCCCGTCTGCGTCACGCACCACCGGCACCACCAGGCCTCGTTCGGTGGTTACGGCCACGCCGATGTCATAGAACCCATGGTAGACGATATCGTTGCCATCGATCGACGCGTTCACCGACGGAAAACGCTTCAGCGCCTCGACGCAGGCGCGCACGAAGAAGGACATATATCCGAGCCGGGTACCGTGATGGCGGCGTTCGAATTCATCGCGGTACTTGCTGCGGAGATCCATCACCGGTCGCATGTTGACTTCGTTGAAAGTGGTCAGCATCGCCGCATTGTGTTGCGCCTCGACCAACCGACGCGCGATGCTGGCCCGCAGGCGCGTCATGGGCACCCGGCGCTCGACACGTTCTTCGGCACCGATCGCTGGAACGGGCGTAGTAGGACTGGCAACCAACGCGACTGCTTCCGCGTCTTGTGCGGGTTTCGGGACTTCGGCGGCTTGCGCAGACGCACCTGCAACCGCCCGCGCAACGTCTTCTTTGGTGATTCGTCCGCCTTTTCCGGAACCGTCCAGGCTCGCCAGATCCAGACTGCTTTCATCCGCCAGCTTGCGTGCCGCGGGGCTGGCAACCGGATCTGGGCTCGCTTGCGGTCGTGTCTCTTGCGCTGGCGCCGGGGCGGCTACGCTACCTGCCTCGAACAGCGCGATGAGCTCGTCGCTGAGTACGATTTCGCCTTCGCCCTTGAGTATCTCGCCGAGCGTGCCGTCGACCGGAGCAACGATCTCCAGCACAACTTTGTCAGTCTCGATGTCCACCAGCAGATCATCCCGCTGAACCGTATCGCCGGATTTTCGATGCCAGGCGGCGATCGTGCCATCGGCGATGGATTCCGGAAACGTCGGCACTTTTATCTCAATGGCCACAACTCACTCCCTAGGCTGCTATGGCAGCTTTGCTGCCGTAGCAGCCGATCGCGGCAAGGCTGCGCGGCTAACCCGGCTGCAAGGCTCTGCCTTGCAGCTAGCCATACAACGCATCCTCAACCAATCGATTCTGCTCTTCTAGGTGCCGGTGCATGTAACCCGCCGCCGGCGCGGCCGATCCTTCGCGCCCCGCATACGTGAGATACAACGACTCGTCGTGACGCAGAACGACCCGACGCATGTGATGCTGTTGCGCGTACCAGGCACCCTGGTTCATCGGTTCTTCCTGGCACCAGATCACGTCATTGAGGTTTGCGTAATCCGCAATCGCCGCCGCGAGCTCGGCTTCAGGAAACGGGTACAGCTGCTCCATGCGAATGATGGCGACGTTCTCGACCTCGTCCTGCCGGCGCCGTTCCAGAAGATCGTAGAACACCTTGCCGCTGCACAGAATGACCCTTTCCACGGCTTGCGGATCCAGGTCGTCCAACTCGCCGAGCACCGCGTGAAAGCTTCCATCGGCCAACTCCTCGAGGGTCGACACGGCCAGGCGATGGCGTAGCAGACTCTTCGGGGTCAATGCGACCAACGGCTTGCGCAGCGGCCGGCGGACCTGACGGCGCAACATATGAAAAACCTGGGCCGGCGTAGTGGGCACGCATACCTGGATATTGTGTTCCGCGGCCAGCTGCAGATAGCGCTCCACGCGCGCTGACGAGTGTTCGGGCCCGGCACCCTCATACCCGTGCGGCAGTAGAAGCACCAATCCACACAGCCGTTCCCACTTGTGTTCGCCGCTGGTGATGAACTGATCGATCACCACCTGTGCGCCGTTGGCGAAGTCGCCGAACTGCGCCTCCCACACCACCAGCGTGGTCGGATTGGTCGTCGCGTACCCGTATTCAAAGGCGAGCACCGCCTCTTCGGACAGCAGCGTGTCGTACAGATCGAAGGTTGGTTGGGCCGCCAGGTGGTTGAGCGGAATGTGGCGCCGCCCCGTGCGCTGATTGTGGAACGCGGCATGGCGGTGCGAGAAGGTTCCCACGCCCACGTCCTGGCCAGTCAAGCGGATCGGATTGCCTTCGTCCAGCAAGGTGGCATACGCCATGACCTCGGCAAAACCCCAGTTGATGGGCATCGCCCCGGCGGACATCTTGTGCCGATCCTCGATGATGCGGATGACCTGCCGATGCAGCACGAAACCGTCGGGAAACTGTTCCAGCTTGGCCGCCAGTTCTTTGAGCTTCAGGCGATCGACCCGGGTGTCCGCCGGGGTCGTCCACTCGTGCCCGATGTAGGGCGCCCAGTCGACGAACAACGCAGTATTGGGTTTCTCCACCAGGCTCAGGGCGACGTGCTCGCCCGCATCCAGCGCATCGCGATACTGTTCCGCACTGGCGGCCACCTCTTCGGCTGAAACCACCCCGGCTTCGATCAACCGCTCTGCGTACACCGTGCGTGTCGTCGGGTGCTGGCGAATGGCCTTGTACATCAGCGGCTGTGTCTTCATGGGCTCTTCGGCTTCGTTGTGACCGCGCCGCCGATAGCAGACCAGATCGATGACCACATCCTTGCGGAACTGCATGCGGTAGTCGATGGCGACCTGGGTGACGAACAGCACCGCCTCGGGATCGTCGCCGTTGACGTGAAAGATCGGCGCCTGAACCATCCTCGCGACCTCGGTGCAGTACTCGGTCGACCGGGCATCGTCCTGACGGTGGGTGGTAAAGCCGATCTGGTTGTTGATGATGATGTGAATAGTGCCGCCAATCTTGAAGCCCCGCGTCTGGGACATCTGAAACGTCTCCATGACCACACCCTGGCCGGCGAACGCCGCATCCCCATGAATCAGGATCGGAACCACCAGATCGCCTTGGTAATCTTCACGGCGATCCTGGCGTGCCCGAACCGATCCTTCCACGACGGGTCCGGCAATTTCCAGGTGCGACGGATTGAACGCCAGGGCCAGGTGCATCTCTCCGCCCGGCGTGGTGACGTTGGAGGAGAACCCCTGATGATACTTGACGTCACCGGAGCCGACCGTCTCCGGCAGCCGGCCTTCGAACTCGTCGAACAACTCGCCCGGGTGCTTGCCCAGGATGTTGACGAGCACGTTCAGACGACCCCGGTGAGCCATCCCGATCACGGCTTCCACCACGCCGTGGCTACCCAGCCGCTGCAACCCTTCATGTAACATCGGGATCAGACTCTCGGCGCCTTCCAGGCCGAAGCGCTTGGTTCCCGGATAACGACCGTGGAGGTACTTCTCGAGCCCTTCGGCGGCAGTCAGACGTTCGAGAATCATGCGTTGGACGTCGGGCCCGTAGGTCGGATGTGAGCGCACGCTCTCGAGGCGTTGTTGCACCCAGATCTGCTCCGCCACGTCGACGATGTGCATGTACTCCGAGCCGACAGTGCCGCAATAGGTACGGTCCAGCGCGTCCAGGATGTCCCGAAGCTTGACCTTCGCTTCGCCGTAATAGAACGCACCGGTCTGGAACACCGTCTCGAGATCCGCCGCCGACAGGTGGTGGTATGCCAGGTCGAGAACTGGAGTTGGCGGGCGCTGCATCATGCCGAGGGGATCGATGACGGCCCGTTTGTGGCCGCGATGGCGGAACGCGCTGATCAGCTCCGTGACCCGCATCTGTTTACGCTCATGCGCCGAGGAAATATCCGTGCTGACGGTTTCCGGACGCGCCCGCAATCGGTTCCGGCCGAGGATCTCGAAGTGCTTGATGACCGTGCTGTGTGGGACATCGGCATCAATCGCGCCCGCTACCGTCGGCAGCTTGTCGAAGTACTCGCGCCATTCCTCGGGCACGGCGTTCGGATCTTCGAGAAACGACTCGAACAACGCTTCCACGTAACCCACGTTGCCGCCGGCCAGATGCGAGCTGTTGCGCATGCGTTCGAGGAAAGACTCAGCCATCGGTTGTCCGTCGAATGCGATCAATAAGGGCAGATTGTAGCAGCGGTCAAAGCAAATCAGGTGTGCTATCAGGTCTCTGCGTGAGCAGAGCAGTCAGGTCTCTGCTCGTAGAGCAGTCAGGTGCCTTGCTGGAGCAACATCGTACGAATTTTCCCGATGGCGCGCGTCGGGTTCAGACCCTTGGGACAGGCGCTGACGCAGTTCATGATCCCGCGGCAGCGGAACACACTGAACGGATCGTCAAGCGCCGCCAGGCGTTCGTCGGTGGCCGTGTCCCGACTGTCCGCCAGAAATCGGTAGGCCTGCAGCAGCCCGGCCGGGCCGATGAACTTGTCCGGATTCCACCAGAACGACGGACACGAGGTTGAGCAACACGCGCACAGAATGCACTCGTACAAACCGTCCAGCTTGGCGCGATCTTCGGGCGTCTGCAGGCGCTCCTGGGCCGGCGGCGGCGTGTCGTTGATGAGATAGGGCTGGACCTTCTCGTACTGCTTGTAGAACTGGCTCAGGTCGATCACCAGATCGCGGATCACCGGCAATCCGGGGAGCGGCCGCAGCACCAGCTTGCCGCGCTTGGCGACTTCCGAGACCGGGGTGATGCACGCCAGACCGTTGCGACCGTTCATGTTGATACCGTCTGAGCCACACACGCCTTCCCGGCAGGACCGGCGGAAGGTCAGCGACGGGTCCGCTGCCTTCATGTCTTCGAGCACATGCAGCACCATCGGATCCCGCCCCTCGGGCAGCTCGATCGTGGTGTCCTGCATGTAGGGTGCTTCGTCCTGGTCCGGATCGTATCGGTAGATGCTGATGCTGAGCGATGCCATGAGTCCCTCGAATCAGTATTGACGTATGGTCGGTTGGAAGGTGTCGACCATCTTTGGCGCGAAGTTCACGGCACGCTTGCCCACCCGTTTTTCCGCCGGGAAGTAGAGCGAGTGACACAGCCAATTCTCGTCGTCGCGTTCCTGGAAGTCGTCGCGCGCGTGGGCGCCCCGGCTTTCGTTGCGCTGCTCGGCGGCGATCGCCGTCGCTTCAGCCACTTCGAGCAGGTTGTCGAGCTCAAGCGCTTCCATTCGCGCAGTATTGAAGGCCGCACTTTTGTCCGCCAGATGCGCATTGGCGATCCGCTCGCGCAGTTCGGCAATTTCCTGTTTCCCGGCCTGCATCGCTTCGCCGGTGCGGAACACTCCAAATCGGCTCTGCATGACCTGCTGCAGCGCGCGGCGCAGTTCCGCGACGGATTCACCACCCGTCGAGCCGTTCCAGCGCTCGAGCCGCGCCATGGCGGCATCGATGTCCGATTCGCTGGCGTTGCGATGATTGATGCCACCGGCGCGCAGCACTTCTTCGATGTGTTTGCCCGCGGCCCGGCCGAACACGATCAGGTCGAGCAGCGAATTGCCGCCCAGACGGTTGGCGCCGTGCACGGAAACGCAGGCGGCTTCTCCCGCGGAGTAGAGCCCTTCGATGGGTTGATCGTTGCCCGCGGCGTCAATTGTCAGCACCTGGCCGCTGACCGCAGTCGGCAGCCCACCCATCATGTAATGACAGGTAGGCACCACGGGAATCGGCTCCTTAATCGGATCCACCCGGGCAAAGGTTCGAGACAACTCCAGGATGCCCGGCAATCGGCTGTTCAGCACGTCTTCACCGAGATGATCGAGCTTCAACAACAGGTAATCGGCATTGGGCCCGCAGCCGCGCCCCTCCATCATCTCGATAACCATCGAGCGCGCGACCACGTCGCGGCCGGCGAGGTCCTTCGCTGTCGGGGCGTAGCGCTCCATGAAGCGCTCGCCGTCGGAGTTGATCAGGTATCCCCCCTCCCCGCGGCAACCTTCCGTGACCAGCACGCTGGCCCCGGCGATGCCGGTCGGGTGGAACTGCCACATTTCGATGTCCTGGACGGGGAAACCGGCCCGCAACGCCATGCCCAGGCCATCGCCAGTGTTCATCAATGCATTGGTGGTTTCCGCATAGATCTGACCTGCACCACCCGTGGCGAGCACCGTCGCCTTGGACTCGACGAATACCGTCTCGCCGGTTTCTATCTCGATGGCGATTACCCCGACCACGACCCCATCCTGATTCCTGACCAGATCGACCGCGAACCATTCCGACAGGAACGTGGCGTTGGCTTTCAGGTTGGCCTGATAGAGCGTATGCAGCAGCGCATGTCCTGTGCGATCGGCTGCCGCGCAGGTGCGCGCCGCCTGGCCGCCCTTGCCGTAATCCTTCGACTGGCCACCAAACGGACGCTGGTATATCCGGCCGGACTCGGTGCGCGAGAACGGCAGGCCCATGTGCTCGAGTTCGAACACCGCCTGGGGGCCCTCACTGCACATGTACTCAATGGCTTCCTGATCGCCAATGTAATCCGAGCCCTTGACGGTGTCGTACATGTGCCAGCGCCAATCGTCGTTCGGGTCATCACTGGCAATGGCGCAGGTGATGCCGCCTTGAGCCGACACCGTATGCGAGCGGGTCGGAAAGACCTTTGAGATCACGGCGGTATTGAGACCCGACTGAGCGAGTTGCAGCGCCGCGCGCAGGCCCGCGCCACCGCCACCCACGATCACGCCGTCGAACTCCATTTTGCGAATGCTGGCCATGAACCTCAGACGCTCCAGAAAATCAGCAGGCCCCACAACACATAGACGAACAGGACCAACATGCAGCCAAACTGATAGAAAATCCGGTAGACCGTGGCATGCGCGCCGAAATAGTGTCCGCGTATGTAGTCGGTACCTACCGTCCACATGCCAATCCAGGCGTGTGCGACAGTGGACAACAAGGCGAGCGTCGCGAACATTTTCATCGGCAGGCTGGAGAAGTAACCCAGCAGCGCTTCGTGGGTCATGCCTGGATTCACCAGGAAGAAGCCAGCCACGCAAAGTGTGTAGGCGGCGATCACCACCGCCGACACCCGCTGGACGATGAAATCCGACAGCCCGCTGCGACTGAAACTGGTGATGTTCGTTACCACAACCAGGCTCCGGTCATTCCGATCAGCACCACCGAGATCGCGACGCTGAGCCCGGCCGCGACCCGCGAGCCTTCCAGCGTGTCACCCACATGGAAGTCCAGCAACAGGTGCTTTACGCCGGCAACGAAGTGGTAGATCAGTGCTCCCAGAACGCCCCAGATGATCAGCTTCGGCAACGGTTCCTCGAGCAGCGCAACGGCTTCGGCGAAGGACTCCTCGGACCCCAACCCCAGATCCAATAGGTAAAGCATCAACGCGATTCCGACAAACAGCATCACGCCGGTCATGCGGTGTGCGATCGACGCCAGCGCCGCCATCGGAAACTTGAATTCGGTCAGCGACAGGTAGACCGGTCGATCTGTTTTCATCTCTCGAACCGTTGCAGGGAATAGCGTGCCCCGGCACACGTGGTCTCCGGGGAAAATGCGGAGCGAATGATAGTCGAACGCCAGGCGCCGTGCCAACGCAAGCCACACTCGACTCGCCGCGGAACGCCCGGTCGGCCGGCGAGTATCGGTCGATTGACAACACTCGGCTGCTGTCGATACGCTCCCTGGCCTGCTCAATTCTGGGGACAAGGAGCTTGTATGGCGAATCCTATTGCGGATCGAATGGCCAAGCTGACCATCGAGGGTGGCCCCGGTGGTGAAACGGAGACCGTCGAGCTTCCGCTCTATGCCGGAACGGAGGGGCCCGACGTCATCGATGTCGGCCAGCTCACCGGTCAGGGATTCTTTACCTACGACCCGGGCTTCGTGTCGACCGCAGCCTGCGAATCCTCCATCACTTACATCGATGGCGATGCGGGCATCCTGCTGCACCGCGGTTATCCCATCGAGCAACTCGCCGAGCAATCCAGCTACCTGGAATTGTGTTACCTGCTGCTCAACGGCGAACTGCCCGACGCGCACAGCCTGGATGACTTCGTGCAGACCATCACCCACCACACGATGGTGCACGACCGGCTGCGCAACTTTTTCAACGGCTTCCGCGCCGATGCGCATCCCATGGCGATCATGTGCGGCGTGGTGGGCGCTCTGTCAGCCTTCTACCACGACTCGTTGGACATCGACGATCAGAACCACCGGCTGATTACCGCCCATCGACTGATCGCGAAAATGCCGACCCTGGCCGCCATGAGCCACAAGTTCGCGCAGGGTCAACCATTCATGTACCCGCGCAACGATCTGGACTATGCGGCCAATTTTCTCTACATGATGTTCGGCAGTCCCTGTGAGGACTTCGAGGTCAATCCGGTACTGGCGAAGGCCATGGATCGGATCTTTCTGCTGCACGCCGATCATGAGCAGAACGCATCCACCTCGACGGTACGACTGGCCGGTTCCACGGGCGCCAACCCGTTCGCCTGCATCGCCGCGGGTATCGCCGCCCTGTGGGGTCCCGCTCATGGAGGCGCCAACGAGGCAGTGCTGAATATGCTGTCCGAGATCGGCAGCTTCGAGAACATCGATAAGTACATCGCGAAAGCCAAGGACAAAGACGACCCATTCCGGTTGATGGGCTTCGGGCATCGGGTCTACAAGAACTACGACCCCCGCGCCAAAGTCATGCAGCAGACCTGCAAGGAAGTGCTGGACGAGCTGGGCGTCGAGGACGATCCGATGCTCAAGATGGCCCAGCGGCTGGAGAAAATAGCCCTCGAGGACGAGTATTTCGTCGAAAAGAAGCTCTACCCCAACGTCGACTTCTATTCAGGCATCATCCTCAAAGCCATGGGCATTCCCGTGGACATGTTCACGGTCATTTTCGCCACGGGACGTACTCCGGGCTGGATCGCTCACTGGAACGAGATGGTCAGCAACCCCTACAAGATCGGCCGACCGCGACAGCTCTACAGCGGCCCATCCGCTCGAGACTACGTAGCCATCGACAAGCGTTAGGATCACCGCAGGCGCTCTATCAGCTTCGCCGCAGGCGCTCAGCTTCGCCGCAGGCGCTCGATCAGGCTGGACGTATCCCAGCGCGCACCGCCGTATGCCTGCACGTCCGCGTAGAACTGGTCGACCAGCGCCGCCAGCGGCAACCGGGCATTGATGCTACGGGCGGTGCGCAACGTGATATCCAGGTCCTTGCGCATCCAGTCGACGGCAAAGCCGAATTCGAACTCGCCCGCGGCCATCGTCTCTGACCGGTTCTCCATCTGCCAGGACTGCGCGGCCCCTTTCGAGATGACTTCTACTACGTCGGCCACGTCGAGCCCTGCCTGCTCAGCAAAATGCAGCCCTTCGGCCAGACCCTGTAGCACGCCGGCAATGCACAGTTGATTGACCATCTTGGTGAGTTGGCCCGAGCCCGCCGGCCCCAGTCGTTTGACGGATTTGGCATAGCAGTCGAGGACTGAAACGGCGCGTTGGTAAACGTCCTGCTCACCGCCGACCATGATCGTCAGCTGACCGTTCTGCGCACCCGCCTGGCCTCCCGAGACGGGTGCATCGAGAAAGCCGGCGCCCTGCGACCCGCACGCCGCTTCCAGTTCCCGTGCCAGTTCCGCCGAGGCGGTGGTGTGATCCACCAGAATCGCCGTCTCGCCGAGCGCGCCGACAATGCCGTCCTCGGCCAAGGTCACGGCGCGCACATCCTCATCGTTGCCCACACAACAGCAGACGATCTCGCTGTCACGGGCTGCATCGCCCGGCGATGCGCACGCCGTGCCCGGGTACTCCTCGAGCCAACGCTGCGCCACGCTCGCCGTGCGGTTGTAGATCTTCACCGAATGACCCGCGCGTGCCAGATGACCCGCCATGGGATAGCCCATCACGCCGAGGCCAACGAACGCGACCGATTTGCTATCCACCATGTGCTAGTCCGTTGCCTGGAGCCCGAGTTCCGCGATGCTCTGCTCGCGCATCTTGTACTTCTGGATCTTGCCGGTAACGGTCATCGGAAAGGCATCGACGATCCGCACGTAACGCGGCACTTTGAATCGCGCGATCTGCCCGCGGCAATACTCACGCACCGCTTCCGCGTCGATGCTGGCGCCGGGGTTCGGTTGCACCCACACCATCAGTTCCTCACCGAATTTTTCGTCCGGAATGCCGATCACCTGGACCTCGCTGATGTCGGGGTGGGTGTAAAGGAACTCTTCGATCTCCCGCGGATAGATGTTCTCACCGCCTCGGATGATCATGTCCTTGATGCGCCCGACGATATTCACGTAACCCTCGTCGTCCATGACAGCCAGGTCGCCGGTGTGGATCCAGCGCGCAGCATCGATCGCACCCGCGGTAGCCTCGGCATCGTTCCAGTAACCAAGCATCACGCAGTAGCCTCGCGTGCAGAATTCACCCGTCTCGCCGCGGGGCAGCACCTGGCCCGACTCCGGGTCGATGATTTTGATCTCCACGTGCGGATGGACCTGACCCACAGTACTGACCTGTTTCTCGATCGGGGTCCCGATGCGGGTCTGCATGCTGACCGGGCTCGTTTCCGTCATGCCGTAGGCGATCTCCATTTCGTCGAGGTGCATGTCCGTTCGTACCCGATGCATCACCTCGATCGGACAGGGAGCCCCGGCCATGATTCCCGTGCGCAGGCTGCTCATGTCGAAATCGTCGAACCGCGGTGAGGCCAGCTCGGCAATGAACATCGTCGGTACACCGTACAATGCAGTCGCGCGTTCTTCGGAAATCGCCTCGAGGACCGAATCGGGCTCGAAGACCTCGCCCGGATAGATCATCGTGGCGCCCACACTCACGCACCCCAGATTGCCCATCACCATGCCAAAACAGTGGTAGAGGGGCACCGGGATAACGAGCCGGTCCTGGTCGGTGAAATTCATCAGCCGAGCCACGAACAAACCGTTGTTCGCAATGTTGTGATGCGACAGCGTAGCGCCCTTGGGAAAGCCCGTTGTGCCGCTGGTGTACTGAATGTTGATCGGCTCATCGAAGGCGAGGCTTGCCTGACTTTCAGCGAGAGCTTCAGGTGTGATGCCCTGCGCGTAGTCGAGCAGCGCCGACCAATCGAGCATCCCGGGGTGTGCGTCGCCCAGGGTGATTGCCCAATCGAGCTCCGGCAACCGCTTCGACTTCAGGGCTCCCGGGTCGCAGCTCAAGAGTTCCGGCGCCACTTCCGCAAGAATCGCCTGGTAATCGGTGGTCTTGAACCGATCCGTCAGAATCAGGTATCGGCAACCTGAATGATTCAACGCGTAGTCGAGCTCCGCGGCGCCGTAACTGGGGTTCACATTGACGAGAATGGCGCCGATCTTGCCGGTCGCAAACTGGACCAGCGCCCACTCGGCCCGGTTGGTCGACCAGATGCCAACCCGCTCTCCCTTGTGAACCCCCAGTCCCAGCAGCGCGCGGGCGAGTTCATCCACGCGCCGACCCAACTCCCGGTAGTTCCAACGAATATCCTGATGCCGCGACACCAGGGCATCGTTGTCGGGATACGCGGCCACCGTCTCATCGAGCAGATCACCGATGGTGATCCCCCGCAACGGCTCCGCACTAACGCCGCAGGTGTAGCTGAGTTCAGGCATAGCTGATGTCCTCGGAACCCGCACCCAGCTTGCCTTCTCTGGCCAATCCGACCAGCCGTGCAAGCACCTCGAGATACGCATCGATCGTGTCGGCATGCGCCGGTGAGATCATCAGCTGAATTCCAGGCGGATCATTGGTACGGCTGGACATCCAGCCTTCCGCATAGAGCCGTTCACCCACCGCAAGGATGTCGAGCGAGCTCGACCCGAAGCAGATCAGCGACAGACGGGGCGTGCCGAACACCTCCAGGCCCATGTCGACAACCGCCGCTTCGACCCGTTTGCGCGTATCGACAATCTGGCGTGCGCGCACCTCGTACCCTTCCCGCCCAAGGTAGTTCATGACGGCCCAGGCCGCAGCGATTGCGCCGCCCGGGCGTGTTCCAGCCAGGGTCGGGGTGACCATGCGCCCGCTCGGCCAGTCGTCGAACCGAAACACCTGATAATCCCGCAACGCCTTGTCACGGTAGAACACCGTGGATGCGCCTTTCGCGGCATAGCCATATTTGTGCAGATCCGCCGACATCGACCAGACACCCGGGATCGAAAAATCGTAGTCGGGCACCGGCTCGCCAATGCCGCGGATGAAGGGCGCGATGTAGCCCCCGACACAGGCGTCGACGTGCAGCCACAGGTCGTTGGTCTGGGCCACCTCGGCAAGCTGCGGGATAGGATCGGTCACCCCGAAGGGAAAACACGGCGCGGAACCGACCATCATCACCGTGTTTTCATCGATGGCTGCAGCCATCGCATCGACGTCGGCACAGAAGTCTGCGCCGGTCGCCACCCGCTGCACGCGCATGCCGAGCAGTTGGGCGCCCTTATCGAATGCTGGGTGCGCAGTCTGCGGGGCCACTATCGTCGGAACACCGGCGATCGGCCGCTCGGCACGGCGCCAGTCGCGGCAAGCCTTTAGCGCCATGATGATGCTTTCGGTGCCACCCGAGGTCATGCTCCCGGCCGCATCACCAGGCGCGTTCTGCAGCGACAGCCCCATGTCGATGACTTCGGCTTCCATGCGTTTCAGGCTGGGAAACGCGGCAGGGCCCAGACCATTTTCCGAAATGTAGGCGCCGTAGGCGTCGTGAGCGACCTGCAGCACGTCGTCGCCGGAATGGAACACATAGACCGAGGCTTTGCCCGAGCGCCAATCGACGTCGTTCTGGCGGCGCTCCTCCAACTCGACCTTCAGGCTTTCCCAGTCTCTGCCCAAGCCTGGCAGCGTTGTTCTCACGCGCACGTCCCTCATACCCATCGGTCAGTCAGAATACGCCCGAGCGCCAGGCGTTGCGAGTACACTAACGATCCGGGAAGACTTCAGCGCCACCCATCGTCATGAGTACCTTCAACGGCCTCGGCACGCACCTTGGCAATCTTGCCCGGCTGGCCGAGGCCGACTCGCGCAGCATCAGTCCCGAGAACCTCGACGGCGCTCGCGGCGGTGGCGCGCGCGCCAGCGACGGTACCGGCGCCGAGGCCGCGCGCGACCTTGGCGTCGGTTGGAAGATCTCGCCTTCGGTGCGCATCGAACCCGGACAGACCCTCAGCCTGGCCGACATTGCCGGCAGTGGGGCCATTCAACAGATCTGGTTGACGCCCACCGGACATTGGCGGCACCTGGTGCTGCGTTGCTACTGGGACGACCAGGACATTCCTTCCGTGGAGACCCCGCTGGCCGATTTTTTCGGCATGGGCTGGTGTGAGTATGCGCACCTCAACTCGCTCGCGGTGTGCGTCAATCCCGGCAGCGGTTTCAATAGCTACTGGGAGATGCCGTTCCGGACGCGGGCGCGCATCACGGTCGAAAACATCAGCACCGAAACCATCACGCTTTACTACCAGATCAACTACGCCCTGGCCGAAATCGCCGATGACGTGGCCTATTTCCACGCTCAGTTCCGCCGCTCCAACCCACTGGCCTATGGGCAAGACCACACGTTGCTGGACGGCGTGGAAGGGCGCGGTCACTACGTTGGCACCTACCTCGCCTGGGGCAGCAACAACCGTGGCTGGTGGGGCGAAGGCGAAGTGAAAATGTATCTGGACGAAGACAGCGAGTTCCCAACCATCTGTGGAACCGGGACCGAGGATTACATTGGCGGGTCGTACTGCTTCCTCGTGAAAAACGACGACTCGGGGTACCACACGTTCTCGACGCCCTACTCCGGCATGCATCAGCTGATTACGCCCAGCGGTCGCTTCGGCAGTCAGCAACGCTTCGGCATGTATCGCTGGCACATTCCCGACCCGGTGCGGTTCAAGCAACGGATCCGTGTAACCGTTCAGGCCCTGGGTTGGCGTACGGGTCGTCGTTACCTGCCGCTGCAGGACGACATCGCCTCGGTCGCGTTCTGGTACCAGACGCTGCCGTCGCCCGTGCTCCCTGAACTGCCGGATGCCGATGCGCTGGAGGTGATCTGAGTGTCACAACGCGCCCGTCTGCCCAGCGTCGACAAGGTGTTGAATGCCGCATCGGTGAAGGTGGTTGCACGAGACCGTGGGCTGGCGTTGGTGAAGCGCGCGGTGCGCGAATTGCAGCACGAACTGCGCGCCGAGGCAGAGTTGCCCGACTGGGCGACGGATCCCAACGGTTACGCAGCGCCGCTGGAAGCGCGCCTGGCAATCGCCTTGGGTCGTGGACTGGTGCGGGTGTTCAACCTCACCGGCACCATCATTCATACCAACCTCGGCCGCGCCGCTATCAGCCAGGCGATGGCTCAAGCGGGGCTCGAGGCCGCCCTGCATCCTACCAATCTGGAATTCGATCTGGGGGTGGGTCAGCGTGGCGATCGCGACGATCTGATCGAACCGCTGCTGTGCGAACTCACCGGCGCCGAGGCCGCGACGGTGGTGAACAACAACGCCGCGGCGGTGCTGCTGGCGCTGAACACGTTCGGCTTCGACCGCAACGTCCCCGTGTCGCGCGGCGAATTGATCGAGATCGGCGGCAGCTTCCGCATGCCGGACATCATGGAACGTGCCGGGTGCCGGATCCGCGAGGTCGGGACGACCAATCGCACGCACCCAAAAGATTTCGAGGCGGCGATCGACGACGACACCGGGCTGCTGATCAAAGTGCATCCGAGCAATTACCACATCGAGGGTTTCACCTGCGAGGTTGGAACGCGCGATCTCGCGACACTCGCCAAGCGCCACGGCTTGCCCCTGGTAGTCGACCTCGGCAGCGGCGCGCTCGTCGATCTGGAGCGCTTTGGACTGCCCCATGAACCCACCGCCGCGGAAACCATCGCAGAAGGAGCCGATCTGGTCACGTTCAGCGGCGACAAACTGCTGGGCGCGGTGCAAGCAGGCATCATCGTCGGCAAGGCCCAACTGATCAGGCAAATCAAAGCAAACCCGCTGAAGCGGGCGCTGCGGGTCGACAAGATCACGCTTGGGATTCTCCGTTACACGCTGACCCTCTATCAGGAGCCGGAGCGGCTCGCCGAAGAGTTGCCACTGATTCGCACGCTGACCCGCAAGCCGCACGAGCTTGAAGCGGTGGCGCAGCGCCTGGCCGAGGCATTCAGCGAACGCCTGCCGACGGAATTCAGCATCGACACCGTCGCCAGCGAATGCCAGATCGGCAGCGGCGCCCTTCCCGATCGGCGCTTGCCGAGCTTCGCGGTACGGCTGCGTCATGCAAAGGACAGCGCGCTGACCCACCTGCAACGGCAACTTCGCGACCTGCCCGCGCCCGTGATCGGTCGTCTGCAGGACGGTGCCCTGCTGTTCGACATGCGCACGCTGGACGATGAGACCGCCCTGGTGACGAACCTGGCCCAGCTCGCGCCGTGATCGTCACGCTCGCGGGCCATGTCGATCATGGCAAGACCAGCCTGGTGAAAGCCCTGACCGGGGTCGACACCGATCGGCTGGAGGAAGAGAAGCGCCGCGGCCTGACCATCGATCTGGGCTTCGCGTACACCGACCTGGACAATCAGCGAATCGGGTTCGTTGACGTTCCCGGACATCACCGCTTCGTGCACAACATGGTTGCCGGCGTGGCCGCGCACCAGCTCGGCCTGATCGTGGTTGCGGCTGACGACGGCGTCATGCCGCAGACCCTGGAACACGTGCAGATACTCAAACTGATCGGAGTAGAACGCGCACTGTTCGCATTGACCAAGATCGACCGATGCGCAGCGGAGCGCATTGACACGGTGCGCAAAGATCTTACCGAACTCGCGCGAGCACACGGCCTTAACAACGCGCAAATCATCGAAACCTCCGTTGTGTCGGGTGCCGGAATCGATGCGTTGCGTGAGGCGCTTGGCAAAGCAGCGCGCGATCAGCCCAACATCCACACTGAGGGGGCGTTCAGACTGGCGATTGACCGTGCCTTCCTGATCCGCGGCAGCGGTCTGGTGGTGACCGGTACCGTACATTCAGGCACGGTGCGCCTGGGTGACGAGCTACGGGTCGCGCCGGCCGGCCACCATGTCAGGGTACGCAGTCTGCACGTTCAGGACGCCGAGACCGATGTGGCACAACCCGGCGATCGCTGCGCGGTCAACATCACCGGCATCGAGCGCACGGACGTCGAACGTGGACACTGGCTGGTGGCGGACGAGGCCTTCGCGCCCGCCCACAGCGCGGTGATCCAGCTATCCATTCTCGATGACTTCCCCCGGGCAGTGAAGCACTGGTTGCCGGTGCATGCCTATCTTGCGACCGGGCATACGGCCGGGCATGTCGCGTTGTTGGAATCGCCACCGCTGCGCGCCAACGATATCGCACTGGTGGAGATCGAGTTCGAAAACGCGTTGCATCCGAAGTATGGCGATCGAATCGTGCTGCGCGATCACGCCCGCGAACGGACCATCGGCGGCGGCCCGGTGGTCGATATCGCCCCCGCGCGAGCAGGTCGCCGCAAACCGGCACGGCTTCGACAGCTTCACGATCAGCTCGACAACAGTCCACGCGACGCCCTGACGGCGCTGTTGAGCAGCACGGATCAAGGGATGGATCTCGAAGGGTTCCGGTTGCTGCGCAATCTTTCCCGATCCTCCATGGCCGACCTGGTGGCGGACCAGGACATTGCCCACATCGACCGAGCGGGGCGTATACACGCATACGCGGGCCAGGACTGGCGCGGCTGGCAGGATCACGTGACCGAACGCATCGAGGCGTACCACAAGACGGCGCCACACAGCCCTGGGCTCACGACCGAACAGTTGCATAAGGTTACGAGCGTCCCAGGGACGATCCTCTCGGATCTGCTCGAAGGACTACAGGCGGAAGGTCGGGTTCGGCAAAGCGGTGGCTATTATCAGGCCGCGAGTTTCCAGGCGCGCCTCCCCGAAGCCGAAGAGCGGCAGCTACGCCAGTTCGAGCAGTTACTCGCGGAAGGCGAACAGCCACCCAGCCTTGGCGACATGGCGAAACGTATCGGTGGCAGCCTGAGATCGCTGCAAAGCGCCGCGAGAGAATTCGCCAAGTCAGGGCGCATCGTGGTCGTCAGCGACACCCGGATATTCCTGCCGCAACAGATCCGTGGGTACGCCACGACCGCCGAGCAACTGCAGTCGGACAACCCCGAAGGCTTCAGCGTCCGGCAATTCCGCGATGCAACTGGCATTGGCCGCAACCTTGCAATCGAGGTCCTGGAGTACTTCGATGCCCGCGGCTACACGCGACGTTACGACGACAAACGACGCATCGTGGGCGCTCAATCGAGTCTTAAAATCGCGTAAACTGGCCGCGGAAGAGCATCGTCTCCGGTGGGGCGCGCGGCCTTCAAAGCCGTTGAGGCGCGTAATCGTGTCTGGTGGGTTCGACTCCTGCCTCTTCCGCCATTTTCACACTTAACTAACTGTTTTATAAGACTTTTCTAACCCATACCTCAACCCAATCTGAGCCGAAGACGGACAACCGAAAGGGCTTGAAAAGCTCTGCGACCCCACGGTCCAGATCGCTGAGTGCCTGGATCACGTCATAGACACGTTGTACGGAGTGACCACGACGCTAGGCGAAGCCTGTGCAGATGGTCGCTGTGACGACCCAACCAAATCATCCGTGACCGAGACGCTGCTGGGCCTGGTGGATGCGATCGAGAAAACCCGGAAGAACCTGGGGCGTGACTGAACCCATCATCCCCGGACGTCGCCGTGGTAGTCGCCGCCACAAACGGGTGCGTATCTACGACACCCAAGCACTGATGGAGCTGTTCGAGACTGACGATGAAGAAGAAGTCAGACGGGAACTAGCACGGCGTGGTGTGACGCCGCATGAATCTGCTGGGCGGATGTTCGTTTCGGAGTACGAGCTATCGGGTAGGAGGCGGGGTTACCCCCGCCGTCCTCCCACACCACCGTACGTACGGATCCGTATACGGCGGTTCATGTGACACGCTGGAGTCTACGCACTGTATCCAGTACCGACACCAGCCCCCTCCGATCAAAGAAC
>PVMK01117847.1_pt1 | contig 52852 bp, 48 predicted proteins | sample 1853481 | NCBI WGS metagenome assembly PVMK01 (sample SAMN08533507, study PRJNA380276) | Marine sediment metagenome, whole genome shotgun sequencing project.
CCGCGCCGTAGTTCGCCTGCCCGTAGTTGCCGAAGATCCCCGACGAGGAACTGGTAAACACGATGCGACCGTAGTTCTTCTCATACATGATCGGCCAGGCGGCGTGTGTGACGTAGGCCGAGCCGTTCAGGTGCACGTCCATGACGATGTCCCAGTCATCCAGGGGCATCTTCTTGAACGTCTTATCGCGCAGTATCCCTGCGTTGTTGACCAGGATGTCCACGGTGCCAAAGGCCGCCACCGCGTCGTCGATGATCGATTGCGCGCCTTCCCGGCTGGAAACGGATGCTTTGTTGGCGATGGCCGTGCCACCCGCCGCCTTGATCTCCTCGACCACGACATCCGCCATGTCGCCGGAACCGGTGCCATCACCCTTGCCCCCGAGGTCATTGACCACCACCTTGGCGCCGCGGCTTGCAAATTCGAGGGCATGGGCCTTTCCGAGGCCCCCACCGGCGCCGGTAATGATCACCACGCGGTCTTCGAAATCACTCATGTCTTGTCCCCTCTTGTCGCAAACAGTTGGAAAATTCAAACGCTGTCGAACGCTCTACGATAACCCAGCCGCACACTTTCACCACCCGGGGTTTCCGAGGGTCAGGCCTGACGCCATTCCACCCGTTACGCCTGACGCCACCAGGCGACCCCGTCCTCGTCCTCGTCGACTGTCAGCCAGCGCCGCTCCAGCGCACAATGCAGGTGCGCCAGCGACTCACCCGTTGCCGGGAAAAAGCTGCCCTCGTTGATCTCGCTTTTGAACAGGGCGGGGAACACGTCCACCGCGCGCTGCGGGGTCTCACACAGATCGTAGAGTTTCTCCAACGCAACTTCGTGCCAATCGATCAATGCCGTGAGGCGCTCGTGCACGCCCTCGTACAGGCTTTCATGCGCCGGCAGAACCAGCAGGTTGGGCGGCAGCAGTTCACGGAAGCGGCCACACGAGGTTATCCAGTCTTTCAGCGGATTGGCGTGCGGTTCCGACGGCTGCACGCTCACATTGGGCGTGATTTTCGGCAGCAGTTGATCGCCGCCGATGATCAGTTTCAAGGCCGGGCAGTAAAGACACACGTGTTCCGGCGCGTGGCCATGGCCGATCAGTACCCGCCACTCCCGATCACCGATTTCCAGGTACTGGCCATCGCTTATCCGCCGATAGCCCGCCGGTAGCGGCGCGATGTTGGCGCCAAAATTGCCGAAGCGCTGGCGATAACGATCGAGCCGCTCTTCCGTGAACCCCGCTCGGCGGTAGAAACGGATGGCGTCTTCGGGCACGTCGGACGGTCCATCCGCCGCCATCACCTTGCACATGTAGAAATCGGCACGGCTCATCCACAGCTCACAGTCCCACTCCTTGGTAATCCAGCCGGCGAGCCCGGTATGGTCCGTGTGCAGGTGAGTTGCAATCACCCGTGTGACGGGAAGACCATCGAGATGGTTCTCAAAGATAGCCCGCCAGTGTTGTTTCACCGTGTCGGTCGGGATGCCCGTGTCGACCACCGTCCAGCCACCGCCGTCGCGCAGGATCCACACGTTGATGTGGTCGAGCCGCCCGCCCATCGGCATCCGAATCCAGAAGACGCCGTCCGCGAGTTCCGTAACCTGACCCGGCCGCGGAACTCGATCCTCGAATCGATACGTAAGCGGGTCGAAACCGCGCTTTGACATGTTGTCTACCACTTGCCTACCCTGCGTGTTTCCGGAGTCAGCTATCTAGTGTAGTGCGAATAAGGGGTAACATCCGCGGGATCACAGGAGACCGACATGAGCGAATCGACCACAGACCCTCTATCCATTCCCCTCGCGGAAATCGACGTGAGCGATCCCACGCTGTTCGAGAACGACACCTGGGGGCCCCTGTTTGAACGTCTTCGGCGCGAGGATCCGGTGCACTATCAGGCCAACAGCCCGTTCGGGCCGTTCTGGTCGATCACCAAGTTCAACGACATCATGGAGATCGAACGCAACTACGAGGTGTTTTCGTCCCATGGGAGCATCGTCATCGGTGACGTTGCCGAAGACGAACTGGACATATCACCCGGCTTCATCGCCATGGACCCGCCGCAACACGATCAGCAACGCAAGGTCGCCCAGGGCGTGGTTGCGCCCCGCAATCTCATGGCCATGGAGCCGCTGATACGCCAGCGCGTTCAGTCGATTCTCGATGGCCTGCCGACCGAAGAGACGTTCAACTGGGTCGATCGAGTCTCCATCGAACTGACCACCCAGATGCTCGCGACCCTGTTCGACTTCCCGTTCGAGGACCGCTACAAGCTCACATTCTGGTCCGACATGGCGACCGCCAGCGCATCTCAGGTAGGCAGTGCCGGGGTCACGGAGGAGGAGCGCAACACCGCGCTACTGGAGTGCCTGGAATATTTCACGCGGCTATGGAACGAGCGCGTGAATCGCGAGCCAGGGGAGCGACTGGACCTCGTGACCATGCTCGCCCACGGTGAAGCGACCAAACATATGGCGCCCATGGAGTATCTCGGCAACCTGATCCTGCTGATCGTCGGCGGTAACGACACCACCCGCAACTCCATTTCCGGCGGCGTCGTCGCACTCAATGAAAACCCAAGCGAGTACCAGAAGCTGCGCGACAACCCCAGCCTCATACCCAGCATGGTTTCCGAGATCATCCGCTGGCAGACCCCCCTGGCGCACATGCGCAGAACCGCACTCGAAGACATCGAGTTCAGAGGCAAGCAGATCGCCGCAGGCGACAAAGTGGTCATGTGGTACGTATCCGCCAATCGGGACGAAGAGCAGATCGAGCGGGCCAATGAGTTTCTCATCGATCGCGACCACGCACGGCATCACATGTCGTTCGGGTTCGGTGTTCACCGATGCATGGGGAATCGATTGGCCGAAATGCAGTTGCGGATCGTCTGGGAAGAGATTCTGGAACGTTTCGAAACTGTTGAACTGGTCGGCACACCGGTGCGGGCGCGTTCGAACTTCGTCAAAGGCTTCATCGACGTGCCGGTACGCCTGCACGCCAAGTAGCGAGGCAGTATGGCCAGCACCCTGATCCTGGAGCAGAAGCGCGCTTGAGCCTCGGCGCGCGCGCCTGGTGGTGACAAGACTGAAGCGTTACTGTTTTTTCGCTCGCTTCTGCGCCCGCTTTTCCTTGAGCGTTCGCTGAGCTTTGGTCTTGTCGTGCTGTTTCTTCTTGTCTCGGCCCTTGGTCACGAGGACTCTCCGAACAATCAGCAAGCCGCCATTGTACGCGAGTGTCCTGTCCGATGAATAACCTACATTTCAGCACATGAACAACGCGCAGAAGCTAACGGAACAATTCCGGCACACCGTCGAAGGGCTGCCGCTCCACGTGTTCGCAGAAATGCCTGTCAACCTGCTCGGCGGCAACGAAACCACGATCTATTCGTTCCGCTTCGACGTGCCTGACGATCATCCGTTTTCCGGTCCGCTGATCGTGCGTATCTTCAATAAGGTAGCCACCGACCCTCAGCAATACCTGTGGGAGGCGACAGTTCACAAGGTACTCGCCAACCAGGGATACCCCGTTCCCCGTATCCTCAAAGCATCGGCCGAAGGCGATCTGGGTGGCCCCTGGCTCATTATGGATCGCGTGCCGGGAACGATGCTCGGCGCTGACGCCTTGGAAATGCCATGGGGTATCGTCAGATTCCCTTTCGTGTTGAAGGCGTTGCCACGTCAGCTCGCAGACCTGCAGACCAGACTGCACGCCCTTGAGCCCGACTTAATGCATGAGGAGTTGTCAGCCCTCCCCGTCGATCCTGAATTCTTTACCCCGGCCGGTCGGCTGCAGCGAGCTTGCGCCCTCATTCCCGAGCGCTGGAGCAGCGCCCGACGCGCCGGTGAGTATCTGCAGGCACGGCTGCCGGAAACCACCCACGAAGTGATTTGTCACGGCGACTTTCACCCGCTCAACGTCATGGTCGAAGACGGCGAAGTGGCGGGTGTGCTGGACTGGGGCCGAATCTGTCTGGCGGACCCGGTGTACGATCTAGCCGCCGCTTTCCTGTTGTTGCGTGCCAGCGTCTTGAAGCTACCGAAGTGGATCACACCTGCCGTAACCGCCATGACACACAGAATGGCGAGTAGTTTTCTGGAGCATGCAGCCAGGCACGTCAGCATCGATCAGGAGAAGCTGACCTTCTTCGTCGCCGAACGCGCCTTCGAGGAGTTGGTGCTGCGCGGGGAAGGCTTCACGCCTGAAATGGGTCAGGTGGGCGGCTGGAACTTCGACATGTTGAATGCCATCGTACGCGAGCATACTGATTGCGTCCTTTAGGGAAGTAGAGGAGCACTGGAACGCATGACCGCGATATCTCCAACCAATGGTCCAATCGCCGTCACAGGTGCAAGTGGATACATTGGCTCCTGGATCGTTCAGGACCTCATGGAACAAGGCTATGCGGTACGGGCATGCGTCCGCGACGCCGGACGACCAGACAAGGTCGATCACCTGCTGGCAATGAACGACGCCGGTCTCACGGGGCAGTTGGAACTGTTCACCGCGGACCTGCAGAAACCCGGCAGCTACGATGAGGCATTCAGCGGGTGCAGCGCCGTCATTCACGCAGGCGCGGCCGTCGGATACAATGAGGAAACGCCTCAGCAGGTGTACGACGGATGCTTCACCGAGGTACGCCACGTCGTCGAATCCGTCCAGAAAGCCGGCACGGTGCGACGTTTTGTGTTCACCAGTTCGTTCGCCGCGGTGGGCCACCCACGCCCGCCGGGCTACGTGTTCACGGAGAAAGACTGGTGCGGTGACAATGTCGAAGGCTATCGGGGGGCCTGGACCGAAGACAACATTCCCAAGGACCGGGACATCGCCTACGCCATGGCCAAGGCGCGCGCCGAACGGATGATCTATCAGATGGCGGAAACCGACGGCGGCTTCGAGGCGATGGCCGCACTGCCGCTACACGTGATCGGTCCGTTGATGTGCGCCAACCACGATCAAGCGTGGAGCTGGCAAAACTGCATCAAGCAGATGCTCGAGGGAAAGCCATACCGGAACGGCAAGGGCGGCCGGATGCTGTGGAACATCGCGGATGTGCGGGACGTGGCCCGGGCGCATCGACTGTGCGCAGAAAGCGCCGCCGCGCACAACGGTTCTCGCTACATCCTTTCCGCCAGCGACCGCTCGGGTGAACTGTTCACCTGGGAGCTGCAAGCCCGGTTGAAGGAGCTGTTCCCGGCCATCCCCGACATCGGTGGGGAACACATGCAGGATGGACAACCCAAGGAGAAAACCTACGACTCTCCGCGTTCCTACTGCACGCTGGCCCAACAGGAACTCGGGCTTTCGACCTACCCGATTGACGAAACCATCAAGGCGACGGTCGACTCATTGATTGAACTGGGATTGCTACCCCATGCTACTGGATGATGGTGACCGTACCGATGTCACCGTCGACCGTTATTCGCTGACCGCTGACAATCCGCTTGGTCACGTTACCCGTACCCATCACGGCGGGAATACCGTATTCCCGAGCGACGATCGAGCCATGCGCCAGAATCCCGCCGATGTCCGTAACCAGTCCCAGCGCCTGCGTGAACAAAGGGCGTCCAGGCCGGCGTGGTGGTTGGACAGACGAGTATCGTACCCGGCTGCATCTCGGCGAAGTCAGACGGGGAAAGGATCACGCTGGCGACGCCCGTGACCTGGCCGGGGCTGACGGCAATCCCTCCAGCCTGTTGGAATCGTGCGCGTTGCGTTTCTGCGTTTCCCAGGCCGACATGTTAATGAAGCCGATTTTCCAGCGATCTCTCTCGGGCACCATCCCCGGCGGATGCAGCCGCATGCGCGCGTCGCGCAGCGCACGCCTTTCCTCGGCCTGCTGCGCTAACTCTGGCGTCGCCCGTCCGGTCCCGGTGCAGAGCGCTTCCAGCTCCGCGCCCTGGAGGTAGAAGATATCCTCGGGGATGGCGAGCGTTCCGGCTTCGACCAGACGCCGTCCAAGTTCGAGTGCCAGGCGCCGCAGCGTGGGCCAGGCGGCGCCGATATAAAACAGCGCCTCTTCGCGATGCGGGCCATAGTTCTGCGCCCAGCTCAGGAACTTCCTGAACAGCCAGCGTCTCAGCCGGCCAACTGATTCCGAGATTGCGTGCACCTGAAAATCCCGGTCTCTCACCATCGCGTCCTGGCGCGCGGACATGTCATAGCTGCCGTCCCGGACCAGGGCCTTCAGACTCAACAGCACGGGCAGCGGGTCCTCGCCCTGGGTCGGTTGCACAAAGTCGAGCGTGTAGATCTGGTGCCCGTACGTGTCGAGATACCGGTGGAGGTCACGCAGCAGCGCATCGCCATCGGGATGGTGCGGCAGTTTCTCCAACAGCTCACCGGCGGGTGTCGCGGCAACGAGCGCGAGTAGCGACTCAGCCGAGTCACTCGTGCAAATGTTCCGCGCAACGGCCTCGAGATCTCGCTGAGCCTCCAGGGTTTTTGACGGAAAGCCTCGCAGGAACACCCCACTGGTCAGGTTTCCGGGGACGAACCGGGAGGTAAGAAAGCGGTTCAGCAAGCCATCCGTGACTTTCGCCGCGCCCATGACCATCGCTACAGAGAACCAGTAGCTCGCATCGGCGACAGCCAGCGCGCGCACGCCCACCAGCAACTCCTCATCGCTTGCCGCGTTTTCATCCACCGCCTTCCAATCGTCGACCGTCGCCAGGTATCGAGGCAACGCCTCATCGCGCCATATGGGGACCATGTTCTTCAGCAGCCCCGGCAACGCCCTGACGTACCAGACCAGAATTTTCGGGATCTGCCTCAACAGTCGCCAGGACACACGATAGCTGGCAAGACAGTAGGCGAATCCGTTAACAGTGTGGAAGAACGGCCGCTCGATGAAATCGTCAACGTCGAACGGCACGCCCATCTCAGCCATCATCTCGTCGATGCCCTTATCCAGGCCTTCGGTAAGGTAAAGATCAGCGAACAGCGGTGAGAGCGGGTCGGGCATGTTTTCGACCACTTGCCGCCGAATCAGTTTTACGCCCTTGGCAGGCGGATCCCAGGTGACCCGCAACGGCGGCGTGGGCAGATTGGTAATCGGCCGGGATTGCAGCAACCAGCAGACCCCCCCCCCGCAACCGCCCACTCGAGGTCCTGCGGTACACCGTCAAACAATCGCTCGGCGCGCAAGCTCAAGGACGCGAGTTCCCGCAGACTTTCCGCGGAAAGCGACGACTCGTCGCGTCTGGCTTCAGCTATGGGTTGAGTGATGGTTCCCTGCTCACCGGCGGAGACGATCATCTGAGTCTTGGTGCCGATGAGCGTCTCTTTGGGTCCGGAATCCGCATCGTCAAGTGCGGTCCGGTCCAGGAGGTAGGTGTCTGGAGTCACCAGGCCAGCGACCACCGCCTCCCCCAGCCCGAAGCTTGCGTTGATCAGCAGTTCCGTGCGGTCGCCGGTTGTGGGATTGGCGGTGAACAGTATGCCGGCGACTTCTGCGTCGACCATGCATTGCACCACGACCCCCATGGCCACCGCGTGCCCATCGATGTCCATTCGCTTCCGGTAGTCGATCGCCCGAGCCGTCCACAGCGATGCCCAACAACGCCGCACGGCATCCAACAAGGCCGCTTCGCCGCGGACGTTCAGATAGGTGTCCTGTTGGCCCGCGAACGACAGATCCGGCAGATCCTCGGCGGTGGCCGACGAACGCACGGCGACAGCCGGACTGCCGTCACCGAGCGCCGCATAGGCGCGCCGGATGGCCGCGGCTGTATCGCTGGACAGCGAAGCGCCTTCGAACAATCGCTGGATTTCGGTCGAAGCGGCGTCGATGGAATCGGCTCCGTCTGGAGCCGCGTCTGAAGTTGAGTGGGTCGCGATCTTCAGAATCGAGCCCTGCAGCCCGTTGGCTTCGACAAATCCCCTGTAGGCATCGGTGGACACCAGAAACCCCGCAGGTACGGGTAGTTCCGCAAGGGCGAGTGCCGCCAGCGATCGTCCCTTACCGCCCACCCGTTCCAAGGTCGCCTCCGCAGAAGCCAACGGCAAGACAATCGGCGCTGCTGCAGTCATCTCCGGCCTGACATAAGCCTATCGAAGCGGGTAGCTTATAGTAGCGGATAAGAACGCACGGTGGATGCATGCTGGAAACGAGTCGAGACAGCGCACATGCGCTCGACGGCCTCAAAGTACTCGACATCGGTGGCAGCGTGGCAACAGGTTATTGCGGCAAGCTGTTCGCCGACCATGGTGCGCAAGTCATCGACATCGAGCCACCAGCCGGGGCGGCCACTCGATCGCTGCCACCCTATAGCGATCGCGCCGAGCCGCCGGAGAACAGCGCGCTGCATACCTATCTCAGCGCCAACAAGCACAGCATCGCGCTCGACATCAGCCGCCCAAAGGGGAAACAGATTTTCCTGACCCTGGCGCGCGAGGCCGATGTCATTCTGGACAGCGCGGCCCCCGATGAAAGAATCGTGAATCCGGAAGAACTCGCCGCCAGCTCGCCCAACCTCGTGCTGTCCGCGGTGTCCTGGTTCGGCCAGACCGGTCCCTATGCGAATTTCGCCGGCGGCGATGGAGTCTGTCATGCGCTCATCGGCATGCTCAGGGGCATCGGCCCCGCCAGTGGCCCACCGGTCATGCCAACGGGCTATCACGCCCAGATCGTCGGCGGACTCACCGCCTACATCGGCACCCTGGGGCAGGTACTGGCGCGGGAAATGGGTAATGCCACCGGTCCGTGTGTGCTCGATACCAGCATCTTCGAGGCAAATCTCTGCTTCACGGACGTCGGCGGGGTGGCAGCATTCAACACGGGCATGGTGGCACCGCGGATGGGCGTCAATCGCTACCCGCCGACCTATCCACTGGGAATCTATCCCTGCAAGGACGGCTGGATTGGAGTGACCGCCCTGACGCCGAGCCAATGGAAGGCTTTCTGCACCCTGCTCGACATGGAGGAATTCGCAGAGATCGCCGAATACCAGACCGCACTCGGCCGGCTCGCGGATGCGGCCCGTCTGGAACCCATCATCGAGCAACGCGTGGCGACGCGCTCGGCGGAAGATTTGTTTCATCGCGGTCAGTCGGCGCGAATTCCGCTGGCGCTCGTACCCACCATGGAGCAACTGGTCACCGTGGACCAATATGTCGAGCGCGGCGCGTTCGCCGAGGTCTCACACCCCGATCAAGGGTCGATGACGGCACCGGTGACGCCATTCCGACTGTACCGCACGCCCGCCAAGGCCGGCGGCTCCGCGCCGTGCCTGGGTGCGCATTCACGCGAACACCTGCTCGGAATGGGCCCGGATTCCCGGGCATTCGACAACCTGGTGAGCAGTGGCATCGTCGTAGCAACATCAGCGGTGCCGGCATGACCCGTCGACCCGCCTTGCTCGACGGGATTCGCGTGGTGGACCTGTCCATGGGTTGGGCCGGCCCACTGGCCGCCCGGCATCTCGCCGACATGGGCGCAGAAGTCATCAAGGTGGAGTCCTGCGCACGATTCGACTGGTGGCGCGGTTGGGAGGCAACCCCCGAATGGATCGCCGACAACAACGCCGAAAAGTCGCCTGCGTTCAACATGGTCAACCGAAACAAACTGGATGTAACGCTGGATCTCACGTCGGCGGAAGGCAGCGATCTGCTGAAGCAACTGGTCGCCATCTCCGACGTGGTCGTCGAGAACTACTCGGGTGACGTGTTACCCAAGCTCGGCCTCGACTACGCCGCGCTGGCCGCCGTGAATCCCGAGATCGTCATGATCTCGATGCCCGCCTTCGGCACCACCGGACCGTGGCAAGGTTATCGGGCCTATGGTTCCACGGTGGAGCAAGCTTCAGGGTTGCCCCATCTGAGCGGCGAACCCGACTGGCAGCCGACCATGGTGCACGTCGCCTATGGCGACGCCGTCGGCGGGCTGAACGGCGCGGCGGCATTGTTGACGGCACTGCGGCACCGCCACCGTACGGGCGAAGGACAACACCTGGACCTATCCCAGTCCGAATGCCTGTTTCCGTTAGGCGTACACGGCATCCTCGAGCAATCGATGTCGGGCGATGCACCGGTCCGGCGCGGCAACCGGTCCGTTCACTACGCACCGCACGGCGTGTATCCCGCGTCGGGCGACGACCGGTGGGTCGCTATTCAGGTATTCGATGACACTCAGTGGCGTGGTCTGAAGACCGTGATCGACGCGCTCGCCGAATTTGGAGACCTCGAGGATCGCCTTGCGCGGGTCGAGGAACTTGACGCCGTTTTGGCCACCTGGACCCGATCACGCCCGGCACCGTTGATCATGCAAACGCTCCAGGCTGCGGATGTACCCGCCGGTGCGACCCACACCGCCCTCGACCTCGTCGATGATCCGCAGCTCCAAGCGCGCGACTACTGGCAAATGATCGAACGGAAATACGTCGGTCTGCAGCCGAATCCCGTCGCACCCTACCGTGATGGGACCGCGCCGTATGGGATCGACTCCCCCGCACCCACGCTCGGCCAGCATAATCGGCAAGTCCTTGGCGAGCTGTTGGGATTGAGCGATGAAGCACTCACGGAACTGGAAGACACCGGGATCATCGGCAGTCGTCCAGTGATGCCGGGCAATGGTGGTTAGACCAGCGACCTAAGCGAGTTTACCTTCGATCACGTAGTTCAGAATCCGCACCACCTGATCAGGTGTTTCCGCTACCGCGAGCGCAGCAGCATCCACCTCCTTCATCGGATGAGTCAGCTCTGAATCGCGCAACGTGATGATGGGCTTTCCCATTGCGGCTGCGAATCCAGCGTCAAAGGCTGCGTTCCATTGGCGATACTTGTCGCCGAACCTCACCACCACGATGTCGGCCTGCTCGAGCAGCGTGCGAGTACGAATGGCGTTGAGCTTCGCGCCTTTGTGGTCCTTCCAGAAACCACTCGATTCCGCGCCGAGTATTTCAACGCCACAGTTGTCACTGTCGTCGTGGACGGTCACCGCGCTGCTGAAGACCACGGGCAGCTGCATTGATTCGGCGCCCTGAGCGATCTGCTCACGCCAATCGGTATGAATCTCGCCGGAGAGATATACGTTCCAGTTACGCTCTTGAATCGGCCTGTCCCTGAGGTAAACGAAGGCATTGATGATACCAGGTAGCGCGCAGGTCCTGGCTGGCGCGCCGCGTCAGCCCCGGTGAACGACCACGCTTTCGTTGTCAGCCACCAGTTCCACCACCACGTGATCGCCCTCCGCCGACAGCACGACGGTCTCGCCGCCGGATCGGGTCATGACCCATCCATCCGTTGAGGCAAGGTTGGTGACCCGAAGTTTCGTGCTGATACCTTTGCTTGCCGCGTTCTGTGGGTGGGCCGCGAGATGAAGTGCCGTTCCGTCCCAGCGCGCTTCGCTGAGCGCGACCCGGGGGAAATCGACGCCCTCCACTGTCGGTTCATCGAACTTGGCGAGGTTCGGCGCGTTGAAGATCCGTGACCAGGCACCCTCGGTGCACACCCAGCCTGCCATCGCGCGCGCGTTCCACTGACCCCGAGGGTGCAACTCGCCCCGCCCGAAGCCGAGCGTGAACTCCCCGGCCTCCCGGTCCCAGGTCGGTTCGATGTGATCTTCGGCCGCTTCCCAGATGCGCTGCTTCGTCGCTGGGTCTGCGAACTCGCCTGCAAACTGCAACAACATCGTCGCCCGGTCCGGGTCATCCAGACCTGTGATGGGTCCATCGCTAAGCACGCCGTTGAGCATCGCGACGGTGTTCCATCCCGCCTGCGCGATCTCCGGTCGCTGTGGGGCAAAGTACCACGTCGGCGCGATGATCCCGATCGGGCCCCGGCCGACGTGTTCGTCCACGACCGGGTCGTAGTAGAGGTCGAGCGCAACCGGGCTGCCCTCGTCCCAGGCCACGTAGTTGTCCGCCGCATACTCCCACCATCTGTCGAACGCACGGTGGTGGTCAGTATCGAACATCTGATCGTAGAGCCTCAGACCGAGGCCCGCGCCGCTCAGTCAGTAGGGCCAGATCTTGGTGTTCTCACAATGGCAGCCAACCTGACTGTTGTGCCACTGCTTCGCCAGATGGGCCGCCACGCCCGAATGGCTCCAGGTGAAAGTGTTGGCGCCATCACGGATCATCTCGAAGGGCGTATCCCACTTGGCTTCGCCGGAGACGTACCGGTGCAGACTCATCAGCAACGTGAAAAAGCCCTTGTAGAACAGCATCCCGTCGGCCGCGATCGGGTCCGCTTGAATCCCGTACGGATCGATGCCGTTGGCCGTCCAGCCAGGTACGTCGTAGCTGCCCCACAGTGACGGTGGAATGATGGGCCGATAGTGATCCGGATAGTCGGCCCGGTCCGGATCGTGACCGAACTGGGTCATCCAGTCCGAGGCCGACCACCAGCTGGTATGCCGCGACACGAGCTCATCGAGGATGGTCGCGTAGACCTCTCTCCATGCCGGGGTGCGGTCGCTCATCAGCGCCACCGCATAGCTCGAGTCGATGAGATCGAACCGGTGCCAGGAGGTCATCGGCTCGCCGGTGGTATCGTCCCAGTGCGGATGGGGCTGACCATCCCGGTCCCAGTTATCGGGGGTCGTCGCCTTGCGGTGCAGGTAGCGAAGCCAGCCCAGCGAGCGATCATCCAGCGCAACCAATCGATCTGCCCCTCATTAGACGACGGCACAGATGATAGCAGGTGGCCAGTTGGTCCTGGCTTGAACAGTGAAGGTCAGGAAGCGCAGGAAACGCCCGGCAGTCCCGTTCGGGCTGCGGGGGCATACGTCTTAGGTACATTCGCGTACGGGCACAGCTACAGGATGACATTAAGCTAGCCCGCCATCTCATGGATCGAGAACTTCAATGACTGTATTCACAGCAACCCGATTGGCGGCCCTGGTCGCCGTTACTTTCGCTCTGACCGGTGTCGAGGCTTTCGCGCAGGATCCCGACCCGGCTCGTGTGCAGACGCAAGAGCGCACGCGAACGCAGACCCAGGACCCGCAAGGCGCGACTGAGCGTGAACGAGCCGAGAAACAGGAGACCGTTCGGGCACAGGATGGGGAACAAGGCCAGGGTCAAATGCAAGGTCAAGGAAAAGGGCAAGGCAATGGGCAGGGACAAGGGCAAGGCCAACGCCAAGGGCAAGGCCAACGCCAAGGGCAAGGTCGGGGCCAAGGCGGTCGAGGACGCTAGGCTACCGTCGGCCTACCCAACCACCCTGAAACGCGGCGACATTTCGAAGAGGCTAGCCCGCCTCGACGGTAATCGCCGCCGACGGGCACATCATTTCCGCGGATCCGGCCTGGACGCACCGTTCCGAGTCGTCGGCGTCGATTTCCGCGACCAACACAACCGACTTCCCATCGGGTCCGCGCTCGAAAACGTCTATGGCGATTTCGTAGCAACGACCCTCCCCTTTGCACTTGTTCAGATCAACGGTCACCTTCATACCGCATCCTCCACGATCCGGATTGGAACTCATTAGGTCCTTTCACAAGCAAGAACTGCAAGTCGTGATAACCGCGTAGTCTCTATCAGCCGGCCCCACTCGGAATGGGCTCACCCAGCGCCTTGGCCCGCTCCAGCCTGGTCGCTTCATCCTTCGGCAAGTGACGTGTCGCCATCATCAGGAAAAACAGCGTCAATACGAAGATGAGCAACGAACTGGCGATTGCCGCGCGCAACGCATCCGCTTCGTTCATGCCGGATGCCGCGTAGACGTCGCTGAGTTGCCCCATGACATAGGGGCCCAGCGCCAGTCCAATGAAGGTGTTGACCAGAATGTAGTAGGCTCCCGCGACCGCCCGCATGCGCGGCATCACCAAGTCGTTGGCGGTGCTTGGCGGGACGCCGGCCCAGCACGCGCTGGGTAGGTGATAGAAGAAGTTCAGCCAGAATGCAACGGCCAGACTCGGAGCGTAGATCAGCCACAGCACCAGCGGTGCCGTGCCGATTACCGCGATGTAGCCAATGAGGATCCGCCCGTGCGCCACCCTCATCTTCAGACGGTCGGCCAGCACACCACCGCAGGTCACGCCGAGCAGGCCGCCGCACGCGCTACCCAGCCCAATGTACAAGCCGACTTCCGTAGCGCTCGCGCCATGCAAACGCATCAACAGGGGCGCGGTCCAGAATCCGACACCGTAAGCGACGAAGCTGATGGTCGGGAAAGCCAGCATCGTGTAGACGAAGGCTTTCGAGTGGAACATCATGCCAAACGTGGCCGGATCACGAACCTTGAGCGACTGGCCCCACGAGAACGTCACGTAGGCGCCCAGGCCCAAGGCAATCCATTGGGCCACGCTCCCGGTCAGAAGGATGAGCCCCCAACAGACCAGCGCGATTGCGACAGCGGCGGTGGCATTCACCGACAACGACGCCTTGTAGCGCACAAGGCCGACGAGGTTGAGAAGCGGCAGCATCGCGGCCAACTCGGTGCCGAGTACTTTGAACGGCGCGGGGTGATCCTCAGCCACCAGTCCTTCGGTTATGCCACGCACCGGCTCGCGCAGGGAGCGCACCCATGCGGCCATCAGGACCCCGGGAAAACCCACCACCATGAACGCGACGTGCCAACCCTTCAAACCAAACGGCGCATCCACCGGATAGGCAGTACTCCAGGCATCCAGGATGAACCCGCCGAGAAAGAGTCCAATGCCGCCGCCGATGTAGACACCTGAGGAATAGAGCGCAAGGACGGTGGCGCGCACCCGCGGCGGGTAGTAATCGGACAACATGGAATACGCGGCGGGCGAGGCGCTGGCTTCACCGATACCGACGCCGACACGACATGCCGCGAGCACAGGAAACGATCGCGCCATTCCCGACAACGCGGTCATGAGGCTCCAGAACAACAGCCCACCGGAAATTACGCTGCGCCGCACCCAGACATCCGCAAAACGCGCGAGCGGAATACCAAATACCGCATAGAACACGGCGAATACGGTGCCGTACAGAAATCCCATCTGGGCATCGGTGACACCGAGGTCGGCCTTAATGTCCTCGGCCAGTATCGAAAGGATGTTTCGATCGATGAAATTGAACATGTAGACGATGACCAGAACGCCCAACACGTAGTGTCGGTACGCGCCGTCGGCGCGGTCCTCGGGGGCATCGGGGGTTTCAGCGGACTCAGTGGTGGCTTCGTCACTCACGAGAATGCGAAGTGCTCCGCCATCTGCTCCCGGACGTTGTGCATGTGGCCGAGGTAGCGGGTCACGCCGCCATTGTAGTTGCCGTCCTGGCGACGTTGGTGCTCGCCCTCGAAGTTGTAGTAGCCCGGCGTGCATTCTTCATTGCGCGTGGTCTTGCCGCGATTGGCGATGACCTCCTGCACCCACCACTCTTCGGCCTCCGGCGTGGCGTCCATCGTCTCGTGACCATGCGCCCGGGCGTACGCAATGCACTGAGCGATGTGATCGCCTTGCATCTGCAGGATATAGGTCAGGTTGAACTGAAAAGAGGCCTGATAGCCACCCATGATGAACAAGTTCGGATAGCCCACCGAATGCACGCCGAGCAACGTGCGCACGCCGGTGTCATATTTTTCGCTGAGATCGAGCCCGTCCACGCCCACTATCCGGTTGTAGATACCGGTCTTCTGCACCTCGAAGCCCGTCGCGTAAATCAACAGATCGAGTTCGTATTGCGTGCCTTCGAACAGCGGCCCGCGTTTCGTAATCTCGGTAATTCCCTTGCCGCGGGTATCCACCAGGTGCACGTTGGGGCGATTGAAGGCTGGCAGGTAATCGTTGTGGAAGCATGGACGCTTGCACATGAACATATACCAGGGTTTCAACGCCTCGGCGGTGGCCTCATCCTTCACCACTGCCTCGATGCGTCTGTGGATGCGCATCATGTAGTCGATGTTGGCGTTTTCCTGGCGACGGATCTTCTCCTCGCGCGACTCGCTGCGCGGCGTTGTCCTCGACGGCGGGTTCAGCGCCCGCTCCCGTCGTTCAGCCTGCCAACCGGGCTTCAAGCGCCTGGCCCAGTTCGGATCGGTCGGCCAGTCCTCCCGAATATCAATGGAAGATGGCGTGCGCTGGAACACATACAACTCTCTGGACGACTCGCTCAGGCCTGGAATGGCCTGCACGGCCGTCGCGCCCGTGCCGATGATCCCCACCACCTTGTCGTCCAGATTCTCGAGCGCCTGCCCTGTGTAGTGGTAATCCCAACGGGAAGTGTGAAACGAGTGTCCCGCGAAGCTCTCCAGACCGTCGATGCGGGCAAGTTTAGGTTTGGAGAGCGTACCGTTCGCGCAGATCACGAACCGGGCTTTCATCAGATCGCCGCGATCCGTTTCCAGGTGCCACAGCTTCTCGTCTTCATTCCACAGCGTGGATGTCACGGTCGTCTGGAACACCGCAAGGTCGTACAGATCGTACTTCTTCGCGATTGCCTGGCAGTGCGCCAGAATTTCAGGCCCCTTGGCATAGTGGTCCTTGGGCACGTAATCCAGTTCGTCCAGCAATGGCAGGTAGTCGTACGACACGACGTCACAGGCCACGCCGGGGTAACGGTTCCAATACCAGGTGCCACCCACATCCGCGCCACGTTCCACGATTCGGATGCTTTGAACACCACGCTCCCGTAAGCGTGCTGAGGTCAGCAGCGCCGAAAAGCCACCGCCGATGAACAGCACCTCGACGAAATCGTTGATGGGTTCACGGGGTTCGAACTCGCCGCCGTACGGGTCGACGGCATATTTAGACAGCCGGCCCGCGAAGTCCGAGGTGAACTGCGCGGTGCCTTCCGGGCGATATTTGAGCCTGAGGTCGCGTTGCTCGGCGAACTTCTGTTTGATGGCGTCGTAGTACGCCTGGTCGTTGCTCATTGCGCGGTTGGGCTCCACGCCACCGGAAGTGCGGATTGCATCTGATCGGCGGACATCAGTTGAGCAAGGCCTGCAAAACGTGCGGTTTCACCAGGCACTATACAATGTTTGCGCTCGTCTAGACTTTCTGGCGGCGCCGGTACTCCGATCTTGGCACTCCGGTCGCCGCAGCTTGTTGGACCGCCAGCATCGTCTGATCGACGTTGTCTACATCGGTGATCAGGGCGCCAAAACGAACGACCTTCGTGCGGTAGTTGATGATCGCCGGCAGTACCGGCACATCACATCCCTGGGCGATCAACGCGAATCCCCGTTTCCACGAAGTGACGTTTTTCCGGGTTCCCTCCGGGGTGATGCCAAGCACCAGACTCGAACGTTCATTGAACTGTTCGACCATCTGGCCCACCAGGCCCTGGGGCGAATCTCGCTCGACCGGAATTCCGCCGAAGGCCCGCATCAGCATACCCAGGGGAAACCGGAACAGCGACTCCTTCGCCAGATACGAGGCTTGCAGGCCGAGCGCCCAGATCACGGCAATCGTCAGCACGAAATCGAGGTTGGACGAGTGTGGCGCCACCGCGATGATGAGTTTGGAGCGATCCGGAAACTCACCTTCGATACGCCAACCGGAAACGCGCAGCATCGAGCGGCCCAACCAGCCGGTCAGACGGTTGCCGCCAGCAGGCACATTCTTCGGACCCAGCGATGGCATTAGCGCGCTAGCAGCACAAACGCATCGATCTCCGCCAGCGCGCCGAAGGTATTTTCGACGATGGTCCGGCCCAGCGCCTGGCCTCGCGAGTTGCCGAGGTCCAACGTACCAGCAATGACCACGGCGTAACACGCCAGGTACAACGCGCTGATTGCAAAGCGTTCGCGACAGCGATCCAGACGGTAGTCGATACCGGCCCCGACGAGTTCGCTGTGGTAATAGGCCACGAGATCTTCCTGCGCACGCACCGCCGCGGGCACGCTCTGGGTGACGAAATACGCCAGATCCTGTTCCGGTGCCGAGGTACAAATCGACTGCCAGTCCACCAACGCAATTTCACCATCGCCAAAAAAGACGTTGTCCAGGCGCACGTCGGCGTGCGTGAGACACACCGGGTCCTGACACATCTCATCCAGCAGACGGCCAACAGCTTCGGGGACCCGTGCTCCGGCCGCGCGCGCGTCTTCAGGGATCAGATCACCAAACTGCTCCAGTACCACCGGCCAGCCCACCCGAAAGCCCGCCACCATTCCGTCACGCTGCACCGGATTGTTGTGGGAAATGAGATCCGGGAACTGATCCGGCCGCCAGCCGCTGGCATGGAAACCGGCAATCGCCGAGATAACCGCTTTCGCGCCCGCGAGTGAGCAGCCTTCCACCTGATCACCAATGCGCATATCGCCCAGATCTTCCATCAGCAGCACGAAGTCGTGGGTATCCGGCTCGAACGCCGCGTAGTAACAGGCCGGGGTACGCAGCGCGATGTGCGGGGCGATTTCCCGATAGAACGTCACCTCGCGGCCATACATATCGTAAAGCTGTGCGACCTCGCGGTTGGTCTGTGTGGGCGACGGGAATTTGGCGATGATCGAATCAGGATGTCCCTCTGGCGTCTGCAGCAACACCCGCATGACCCAGGCCATCACGCCGGTGCCCTCGCCGAAGAAAACCACCTCGAACTGCCCCACCGGGTAGCCGAGCGCGCGGCTCAACCAATCGCTCGTCAACTGGTCCGGAGACGTCGGAAAATCGCTCATCTGGATCGAGATCCCCGCAATGATGTATCCGGTCACGTCGAGGTTAACCGCTACGGAACTTGCGGGCCAACCGACCGCTAACGGTTGGCCGTCACCAGCTCCGGCACGAACGTGGACGCCCGGCACGAATGTTGACGCCCGGCACCGGGTTGCGCACGAATGTTGACGCCCGGCACCTAATGTTGACGCCCGGCACCGGGTCGGTCGCTGTCCGGGTTGGTGTAGAAGGGTTGCGGATCGGCGGCCAGGCGTTGCCCGCGGATCGCGTCCGCGACCTTCTCTGCCAGCATGATCGTCGGCGCGTTCAGATTGCCGTTGGTGATGTGTGGAAACACCGAGGCATCGACGACGCGCAGGCCTGTTACGCCGTACACGCGGCAATCCTGATCGACTACCGCTTCGTCACGCCGACCCATGCGACAGGTGCCGCATGGGTGGTAGGCACTCTGCGCGTGCTCGCGGACGAATGCGTCGATCTCGGCATCGCTTTCGACCGCAGCACCGGGATGCAACTCCTCGCCCCGATACGGATCGAACGCCGGCTGAGCGAATATCTCCCGCGCCAGACGCACCGCCGTTCGAAACACGTCCCAGTCCTCATCGCGCGACATATAGTTGAAACGGATGATCGGTTGATCGGACGGATCTGCCGAGCGCAGGCGAACCTCGCCCCGGCTTGGACTCAGCATCGGTCCGACATGCACCTGGAAGCCGTCACCACGCGCGCGCCGGGTGCCATCGTAGGACACCGCTGCGGGTAGGAAATGAAACTGGATGTCGGGCCAGTCGACGCCTGCGCTGCTGCGTACGAAGCCTCCCACCTCGAAATGGTTCGTGCATCCAAGCCCCGAGTGCAGCAACAGCCAACGGGCGCCGATGATGCCTTTGCCGAGCGGGCTCAACCATCGGTTGAGCGACACCCGCTGGGTGCAGGCTTGCTGAAAATACACCTCCAGATGGTCCATCAGATTACCGCCCACCCCGGGCAGCACCTGAACCGCCTCGATGCCGTGGGCGTCGAGTTGATCCGCCGGACCGATACCCGACAGCATGAGCAGATGGGGCGAACCGATCGCACCGGCGGCGAGCAGCACCTCACGTCGCGCCGCGACGTGCCGCTGCACGCCGTTGCGTCGATAGTGAACGCCGGTTGCCCGGGCGCCCTCGTGCAAAATTCGTTGCACAGCGGCGTGGGTCACGACGTGAAGATTCCGTCGGCGCGCAGCCGGCGCGAGGTAGGCGCGTGCGGCACTGCAGCGCACCCCGGATTCAACCGTCATCTCGAGATCGCCAAAACCTTCCTGCTGATAACCGTTGAGATCATGACTCAACACGTAACCCGCTTGCGCGCACGCCTCGAGGAACACCTGGTACAGCGGGTTGGATTTGCGCCCGCGTGCAACGGTCAGCGGGCCCTCGCGACCTCGGTAGTCGTCGGTTCGATCAACGCATAGCGCCCGTTCCGCTTTTCTGAAGTACGGCAACACATCCGCGTAGCCCCAGCCCTGCGCGCCCAGGTCCTGCCATCGCTCGAAATCGCGTGGGTGGCCACGCACGTGAACCATGCCGTTGATGGACGACGAACCGCCCAACAGCTTGCCGCGCGGACAGTTCAAGCGGCGACCACCGAGCCCGGGTTCCGGCTCGCTGGTAAAACGCCAGTCGAATCGCGGCCGGTTCATAGGCAACGAGAATGCTGCGGGCATGCGGATGAACGGATGGCGATCGTTGCCGCCGGCTTCGAGCAGCAACACGTTGTGCCGACCCTCTTCGCTCAGACGGTTGGCGAGCACGCAGCCCGCGGACCCAGCGCCGACGATGATGTAATCGTAGGTCTTCACCGGGCCCAGCCTATCGGTCTCATGTTTCGCTGTCAGGAGGCATCATGCAGAATGCATGAGACGACTCCAGGAGACGTGGAAATGACAGCAACGGGACATTGTCTTTGCGGCGCGGTCGGCTTTAGGGCCGAGGAGGTGGAAACCGACATCCACGGGTGCCACTGTTCCATGTGCCGCCGGTGGGCGGGTGGTCCGGGGTTCGCTGCGAGCGTGGGCAGCGTGGAGTTCACGGGAGAAGAGCACATCACGCGATACGACTCATCGGCCTGGGCGGAACGCGGCTTCTGCAGCCGCTGCGGCAGCAACCTCTTCTACCATCTGAAGGAAGCGGACCACTACATCCTGCAGATGGGCACCTTCGATGACCAGGCCGCCTTCAAGATCGCCGCTGAGATCTATATCGACGAGAAACCCGCGGGCTACGACCTGGCCGGCGATCATCCGCGTCTGACCGGCGAGGAGTTCATGGCGTCAATGCAAGAGAACGACAGCTAGCGTTGGTGACCCACGCGACATAGGGTGATACTCAGAACGCGTACTGGTCGACGCGGCCCTGCGCCTGTGTGACGCCTTTGCCCCGAATGGGCGAGGGGTCCAGCCAAGTCTTCACAGCGTCCGCTTCATAGCCGAATGCGCACTGCACGCTGTCGAGCGCATCGAGTGAGAACCAACGGCCCTCGTACGCCACCGGGAATCCCTGACCGTTCAACGTGTAACCGTAGACCCGGCACAGGTGATCTCCCTCATCGAAGTCACCCACATAGGACACCCATGGCATCTCTATGCGGACCTGTTCGCGCACATGGCTCTGCAGCGAGGCGATCACATTGCCCTCGTCCCAGTCGGGTATGGCTTGCTCGACGTAGGTCGCGCCTCCAGGTAGCGACCAACCCTGATCGTCATCGGACACCAGAAGAACCTCGGGCTGAGTCGCGCTACCGCGGGTGAGGACGAGACGTGTGGTGTCGATGCTGCGGTTGCTGTGCACGGCGATGAGTTCCCGGCCCGCCGGTGACAGCGCGTCATACACATCGTCGTCGTACAGGAAATATCCCGTCGCCGGGGGTGCGTTGGCCGCCGCGTACTTGTTGAAGATCCCTACGCGATGTCGATCCGAGTGGTTGCCATCCGCCCGATGCCAAAGGTGCATGTTCATGAACAGCAGGTCGCCGCGTTCGAGCCCCGGGTCGATGAAGTCACTCTCGTCCGGCTTGACCGGTGGCTCCACGTGCAGGGCGCTCTCGAAGCCCGGCCGGACGCGCTCCAGGTGATGCGAACCTGGGGCCACCCAGAGTCTCCCGGCGGCTGCGTCGTAGTCGCAGAACGGAATGATGCTGAACAACCAGTTCATGGACGAGCCCACGGGCCGCCAACGTTTGTAGTCGTTGTGTCCGCCCAGGCCATCGCCACCCGGCGTGCGATCGTAGATGACATAGGCGGTCAGCTTCGGCTCGTCACCCAGCAGTAGCCGCACGGGCGGGATGATCGCCTCGTGCTCTACGATGAACGCCAGATCCGGGTCTTTGAGCGCGTTGTTGGCCAGGGTGTAGCGACCCGGCTCCGGGTAGTTGAGCTTCTGGAGCGTACCGTCCAGCGGCGGGTTGCGCGCCAGACCGCGCTCCAGGCGCTGGATGTCCTGCTCGGGTATCGCGCCTTTCAGCAGCAGATACCCGTCGCGTCGATAGTCCTCCACTTGCTTGGCGTCGAGCACGCTTGCATTCCCCCCGTTGCACCGCAGGTATCTTACCTGCATGCGATACGTAGTTTAGTATCTCGACAGAAGACGGAGAACGCGAATGAGTGAGGAAACGGCAGCGGCAGCCAAGCCGGCGATCTACTTCGACACGTTGCCGCCGGACGCGATATCCGACGAACTGGCGCCGGCGATCGAAGAATTCGGGCTGTTGGAAAACTGCCGGCAGCTTGCAATGGAAGGCTGGACCGTCATCGAGGACATCGCAACGCCCGACTTCAACGCCCGTTTCCGCGAGAAGATCAAAGAACTCTGTCCCGGAGGCGGCGGCAACATGCTGCTCGCGAAGGATCCGATCTTTGCCGACGCCATTCTCGATCCCAAGCTGCTCGCCATGGCCGAGTTTTCAGTCGGACGGGGATTCCTGATCAGTCAGGTCGCCGCCAGTATCCGCCCGAAAGGCGCTGGGAGCATTGGCCTGCACGCCGATCACAACTGGCTGCCGGCCCCGTTCCCCGCCCACAACATGCTCCTCACCGGGTGCTGGGCGTGTGACGAGTACTCCAGAGCGGGCGGCTCGACCCTGATTATTCCCGGCAGCAACAACCTGCGTCGGCATCCCACTCCACAGGAAACCAAGGCCAACGCCGGGGCGATCGCGATCGAGTGTCCGGCCGGGTCCGTGGCCATGTGGGACGGAAACATCTGGCACTCAAACTACCCGAGGACGCTCGAAGGTGAGCGGGTGGTTTGCCATATCACCTACACGCGGCTGATGATGCGTCCTGTGGAAGACTACGCGGCGGATGCCGATGATCTGATCGCCGCTCACGGAGAACGCATGGCCCAGTTGATGGGCCGCGATGATATGCTCAACTCGCCCACCGGCGCCGACTACGCGAAGCTGGTCGCGACCTTCAACAACGCAAAGCGCTAGCGCCGATGCATACCTACACCATCGAAGTCTCAAACGGCTACACGGAAACCTACACCGACCGTAAACGTTGGTGGTGGTGCCTTTCGCTGATGAATCCCCTTATTCCGTTGATCGGCGTGGGTGGGTATCTGGCGACGAACGACGAGATCTGGCTGCTTGTACCCCTGACGCTCATGTTCGTCCTCGGGCCGTTGCTGGACTGGCTGTTCGGAGAAGACGAAAACAACCCGCCAGAAGTCCTCGTCCCACAGCTCGCAGGAGACACCTACTACAGGATACTGACCTATCTCACCGTGCCCCTGCATTACGGGGCCTTCTTTGCCGTCGCGATATTCGTCGGAACTCACGTGCTTTCATGGTGGGCGTTTCTCGCGATTACCATCGCCATCGGATTCGCGGATGGTTTTGCGATTAATACCGGTCACGAGCTTGGCCACAAGCGCACCCAACTCGAAACCTGGCTCGCTAAGATTGTGCTTGCTGTGCCTGCCTACGGGCATTTCTGGATAGAGCACAATCGGGGCCACCACCGTGACGTAGCGACACCGGACGACCCCGCGAGTGCGCGCATGGGTGAATCCATTTACAAGTTCGCGCTACGGGAGATTCCCGGAGCCTGCAGGCGAGCCTGGTTGATCGAGCGTGAACGCCTTGCTCGGAAAGACGTATCCATTCTGAGTCTCCAAAATGAAGTTCTGCAGAGCTACCTGATTACCGCGGTGATGCAGGTGGGCCTGATCGTGGCCTTTGGCTGGGTGATGCTGCCATTTCTTCTGATACACAATTTCTTTTCCTGGTGGGTGCTCACCAGCGCCAACTACATAGAGCACTATGGGTTGCTGCGAGCCACGCAAGCAGACGGCAAGTATGAGCGCTGTCAGCCACATCACAGCTGGAACGCCAATCATAAATACTCGAACCTCCTGTTGTTTCACCTGCAACGCCATTCCGACCATCACGCAAATCCAACCAGGCGCTATCAGAGCTTGCGACACTTTGAAAACCTGCCGAGCCTGCCCAGCGGGTACTACGGCATGTACCTCATTGCCTACTTCCCATACCTCTGGTTCAAAATGCTGGACGCGAGGTTGCTGGCATTGCCTCACATCGACGGTGATCTGAGTAAGGTCAACGTGGACCCTGATGCAAAGCAACGCATCTACGCAAAGTACGGCCAAGTCGTTGCCTGAGTTCACTTGCCCCGGTTGCGGGTACACATACGATGAAGCCCTGGGTGATAATCACGAGGGCTATCCGCCGGGTTTCAAATTCGAGGAATTGCCGCAAGATTTTGTCTGCCCTGATTGCTCCGTGCGCTACAAAGAAGACTTCGTTCAGAACGACGTATCGCCCGAGCGCTAGCTGCGTACCCGCATGAACCGATCTCCAATCGATGTCCTGCAGGAAGTGTATGGGTACGCAGAATTCCGCGGCAATCAAGCAGACATAATCGATCACATCTGCGCAGGCAACGACGCGCTGGTACTGATGCCGACCGGCGGTGGCAAATCCTTGTGCTACCAGATTCCGGCCATCCTGATGCCTGGTCTGGGCATCGTCATATCACCGTTGATCGCGCTGATGCGCGATCAGGTGCGCGCCCTGGACCAGTTCGGTGTTCGCGCCGCCTTCCTGAACTCTTCACTGTCCCGGTCAGATCAGTATGAGGTGATTGCGGATGCGCAACGCGGCGATCTCGATCTGCTGTACATCGCGCCCGAACGGGTCTTGCAGGACGACACGCTGGCAGCGCTCGAATGCTGTAATCCGTGCCTGATTGCAATTGACGAAGCCCATTGCGTGTCGTCCTGGGGCCACGATTTCCGCAAGGATTATCTGCAGCTCAACCGGCTGAAAGCGGCATTTCCAGGTGTCCCGCGCATTGCCCTCACGGCCACGGCCAATGCCCGCACGCGGGCCGACATCGTTGCACGCCTGGAACTGTCCGACCCCACTGAGTTCGTCGACGGTTTCGATCGCCCGAACATCTGCTACGCGGTTCAACCCAAGACCGATGCGCGCGGCCAGCTGTTGAAATTTCTGGAAGACCACCGGCAGGAGTCCGGCATCGTTTACTGTCTGTCCCGCAAAAGCGTGGAGGCCACCGCCGAGTGGCTCGAAATTCGTGGCTTTGACGCCCTGCCCTACCACGCGGGGCTCGACGCCCGAACCCGCACCGAACACCAGGAACGTTTTCTGCGCGACGACGCCGTGGTCATGGTCGCAACCATCGCGTTCGGCATGGGCATCGACAAACCGGACGTACGGTTCGTCGCGCACCTGGATCTGCCGAAGAGCGTGGAGGCTTACTATCAGGAAACGGGCCGAGCCGGCCGCGACGGTCAGCCCGCGGATGCCTGGATGGTGTACGGCCTGCAGGATGTGGTGCGTTTGTCACGCATGGTCGCGGAGTCCCCGGCCGACGACGCCCACAAGCGGGTCGAGCGGAGCAAGCTCGACGCGCTGCTCGGCTGGTGTGAGGTCACGACCTGTCGACGCAAACCCCTGCTTGCGTACTTCGGTGAAACGCATGACCAGGACTGCGGGAACTGCGACAACTGCCTGCGGCCGCCGGTTACCCGGGACGGTACGGAAGCGGCGCAGAAGGCGCTGTGATGCGTCTACCGGACGGGCCAGCGATTCGGCGCCGGCCACGTGATCGACGTCCTGCGCGGCCAGAGGCGCGCGAAGGTGCTCGAGTTCGGTCACGACCAGCTGAGCACCTTTGGCATCGGTGCGGGTTTTTCGGATGTACGGTGGCGATCGATCTTCCGGCAACTGGTGGTGCACGGCTACCTGAACGTCGACCACAACCGCTACGGCGCGCTGCGCCTGACCGGATCGAGCCGCGCGCTGCTGCGCGGCGAAACGACCCTGGCGCTGCGTGAGGACGCCGAAAAGCCCAAGGTGAGTCGCGGCCGGATTCGCGTGACCCTGAACGCGACGGACGAACCGCTGATGGAGGCGTTGCGTGACGAGCGCCGCGAGATCGCCGAGGAACACGGGGTACCTCCCTACGTGGTGTTTCATGACGCAGCGCTCCTGGACATGATCCGACTGCGCCCCGCCGCGCTCCAAGACATGCTGGAGGTTTCCGGCGTTGGGCAGTCGAAGCTGGAGAAATACGGCCAGGCTTTTCTGGACGTACTTAACCGCTTCGAGCGCGCCGAGCCCGAGGAATCTACGGGGTGAACATACTCACGTTGAGCGACGCCGAAATCGCCTATGGCGGACGCAAACTGCTCGACCAGGCATCGCTGACGCTGCAGAAGGGCGAGAAGATCGCGCTCATCGGCCGCAACGGGGCGGGGAAATCCACGCTGCTGAGGATCCTCGCCGGCGCAACCCAACTCGACGATGGCACGCGCTGGACCGCTGACAATCTGACGATCGCCACCTTGATTCAGACAGTGCCTGAAGCGGGAGACCAAACGATCTATCACTGCGTGGTCGAGGGACTGGGTGAACTTGGCGAGCTTCTGGATCGTTACCACGCAATCGCCCAGCAGAGTTCGATGCAGCACCTGGATGAGCTGGCAGACGTCGAAGCGGGCATCGAAGCGCTAGGTGGCTGGAACATCGAGCAACGCGTGAACCGGGTGCTCGAACGCATGGCGTTGCCCGCTGACGCATTGTTGAAGGAGTGTTCAGGCGGATTGCGCCGACGTGCCATGCTGGCCCGCGCGCTGGTCGCGGAACCCGATCTCTTGCTGCTGGATGAACCCACCAACCATCTGGACATCCCGACCATCGACGCGCTGCAGAGTCTGCTCATCGCGACCCCGGCGACGGTGGTGGTCGTCACGCACGATCGCGCCCTGATCGATGAAGTGGCGACCCGCATCGTGGAGGTGGATCGTGGCGCGCTGGTGAGCTATCCCGGCCGCTACGCCAGCTACCTTGATCGCAAAGCGAAAGCCGCCGATGCAGAAGCAACGGCCGATCGGAAATTCGATCAGGAACTGGCCCGCGAGGAGACCTGGATTCGCCAAGGCATCAAGGCGCGCCGGACCCGCAACGAAGGCCGAGTACGGCGGCTTGGCGAGTTGCGTAACAAACGCGCCGAGCGTCTGGCGCAACAAGGCAACGTACGGCTCGCTATCGACCAGTCCCAACAGTCGGGTGATCAGGTGGCCGTGCTGGATGAGGTGTCGTTCGGTTACGATTCCAATCCCGGGTCGATGCTGATTCAGGACTTCTCAACGCGAATCATGCGCGGCGATCGGGTGGGCATCATCGGCGCCAACGGCTCTGGGAAGAGCACCTTGTTGCGCCTGATATTGGGTGAGTTGAAGCCGACCCACGGCACCGTGACGCTGGGAACCCGGCTGAAGATCGCCTACTTCGACCAGCAACGATCACGCCTGGATGAACGCCTCACCGTTCGGGAAAGCGTCGTTGAGGGATCCGACACCATTGTCGTAAACGGTCGCAGCAGGCACGTGGCGGGCTACCTGCGTGACTTCCTGTTTCCGCCGGACCAGCTCAACATGCCGGTGGCGAGCCTGTCCGGCGGCGAAAAGAACCGTCTGCTGATGGCCAAGATGTTTGCCCAGCCGGCCAACCTGCTGGTGCTGGACGAACCGACCAACGACCTCGATGTGGAAACCCTGGAACTGCTCGAAGAACTGCTGGGCGAGTTCGCCGGCACCTTGCTGTTGGTCAGCCATGACCGCGCATTTCTGGATGCCATCGTGACCAGCACCATCGTCTTCGAGCCGGATGGCGAGGTTCGGGAGTACGTGGGCGGCTACAGCGATTGGCAGCGGCAGACCCGCATCGCAGACGTAGCAGATCAGACCTCCGGCGCCCCTTCGACGCCAAAGGTGCGTGAGCGTCGCGACAGAAGCACCCGGCTTGGCTTCAAGGACAAACGGGAGCTCGAGGGGCTGCCTGAGCAGATCGAATCACTGGAAGCAGCGCAGGAAGCACTGCAGGTTAGAATCGGCGAATCGGAATTCTACCAGCAGGAACAAGCGGAGATTCAAGCCGTGCTCAAGGAGTTGAACGAACTGACGCAGACCATCGAAAGCGCGTATCAGCGCTGGGAAACGCTGAGCGAGCGCGCCTCGACAGTCAGGTGAGCTGCAGTCATCCGATGCGGTTCACCGCCTGTTCCGACAAGGTCAGCGAACGGTCGATGCGGCTACGCATCTCCTCCAGATCGACGCCCTCCGTGCTCTTCTTTCCCTCGCAGTATCGCGCGTAGACACCGTGCACGATGGCAGCACTCTTCCAGCGGTTGAAGCCAACGTAGTAGTCGAGCTGCGATAAATCTCTTTGAGTACGCTCGGCGTAACGCTCCGCGAGTTCAGTGCGCGTCGGAAACCCTTCGGGGGCCGTCGCCGCTTCCGGTGCGACGGGTTCCTCGTCGGTCGGATCCGGCCATTGGTTCAAGGCATAGGCCAGGTCCGCGAGCGGGTCACCCAGCGTGGAAATCTCCCATTCCACCACCGCGGCGATGCTGCAATCCGGACCCACCAGGCAGTTGTGCATGCCGTAGTCGCCGTGCACAACGCGTGCCGGTCCCTGCTCGGGAATGTTCTCCAGCAGGAACTCCTGAAGCTGGTGCGCGCGCGGGTCGTCGTACTGGGCCGGTTCCACCGACGACGTCCAGGACCGGTACCAGGTCTTCAACTGCCGGCCAACATAGTTTTCCTTTTTGCCGAGTTCCCCTAAGCCCACTTCGTCCGGGTCGACCGCATGCAGTGCAGCCAGCACATCGATGAACGACAGCGCCATCTTGCGCCGCTGGTCCTCGGGCACATAGAGGCGCGTGTCATCCGAGTTGTACAGCGGATGGCCGTCGATCAGACCCATCACATAGAACCAGGCCCCGGTAACGTCCGGACTTTCGCAGAACCCGAGCGCCTCGGGCACCGGTACGGGCGTCGGCCCCAACGCGGAAATCAACGCCCACTCCCTGCTCATGTCGTGGGCCTTGGGCAGCAGTTCACCCTGGGGCGGACGTCGGATCACCGCCCGCCCACCAGCCGCGTCATCGATCCGATAGGTCAGGTTCGAGTGGCCGCCTTCCAGCCGGGTCCACTTGAACGGCGGATTCAGACCCTCAATGTGAGTCCCCACCCAGGCTTCTACCGCATCCACTTGGTATCCCTCGGGACCCGTGCTTTCATCATGTTCGGTCATGGTGCTCCTCGGGCGGCGGCGTTTGACTGCATTGGTTAGTATATGCGGTCGATCATCGCGTAGGGCGATGAGCGGCACTGATCAATCTGACACGGGGGATCGAATGAAATCAAAGATCTGCGACATGGTGGGCTGCGAGTTCCCATTGTTTGCCTTCAGCCATTGCCGCGACGTGGTCGCCGAGGTCAGTAAGGCCGGAGGCTTCGGGGTACTCGGCGGGGTCGGCCACACGCCGGAATCCCTCGAAATCGAACTGAACTGGATCGATGAGCAGGTCGGCGGCAGACCTTACGGGGTCGATCTGATCGTGCCCACCAGCCTGGCGGATCGCGAGGGTTCGCTGACCCCGGAAGAACTCGAGGCGCGCGTCCCCGCCGAGCATCGAGCGCACGTGGAACGCATTCTTGCCGAGAATGGAATCGACACGAAGGGGCTATGGGACCACAAGATCAGCGAGGGCTACGGCGACAACATGCGCGAGAAGGGTGCCGCGGCGCAGTTGGATGTGGCAATGCAGCACCCGATCAGGATGATCGTGAACGCGCTGGGCGTGCCGCCACCCTTCATGATGGAGCAGGCTCGGGAAAAAGGCGTGGTGGTCGGCGCGCTGACCGGTTCCCGGGAGCACGCCATCAAACATGCCGAGGCCGGCGTCGACGTGTTGATCGTTTCCGGCACGGAGGCGGGTGGCCACTGCGGCGAGATCTCCACGCTGGTCGTGGTGCCGGAGGTGATCGCGACCTTGAGAGAGATGGGCGCCGACATTCCCGTTCTCGCGGCGGGCGGGATTGTCACCGGCCGGCAGATGTTCGCCTGTATGTCGATGGGCGCCGCCGGCGCGTGGACGGGTTCGGTGTGGCTCACGACTATAGAGGCGGAAACGGCGCCAGCCGTCAAAGAAAAGATGCTCACCGCAAGCTCGCGTCAGACCGTACGGTCGCGCAGTCGCACCGGCAAGTACACCCGGCAGTTGCGCTCGCCGTGGACGGATGCCTGGCAGGGTCCCGATGCGCCGGAACCATTGCCCATGCCATTGCAGGGCCTGGTGAGTGGGCCGGCGCTGGCACGCATCGACAAACTTGCCGAAGCCGGCGATCCGAACGCCAAACGCCTCGCCACCTATTGGGTCGGCCAGGGTGTCGGCCTGATGAATGACACCACCAGCACCCGCACCGTGGTTCTCGACTTCATGGAAGACTTTGCCAACGCCTACGGGCAGGTTTCGACCTTCATGGAATCAGCCTGATGTCAGCGGTGCCACGATCTAGTGAGTGGCCCCGCTCGACGGTTCGCTTGTGCTCTGGGCCGGTGAACGATACGCCCAGACGGGCGTCGCGGCGATTCCAACCACACAGATTCCCGCTGAGATCAGCATTCCGGGCAGCATGGCGTCGAGCGGACCGACGGCACTGATCACCCAACCAAGCAGTAGCGCACCGAACGGCTGAACGCCGAAGGAACAGGCATTGAATACCGCGAGCGTGCGCGCCCGGAAAGCGGCCTGGGAGCTTTCCTGAACGATGGCTCGGGAGGTGGTCGTGGTGACACCCATGTTCAGCCCCCAGAGAAATGTGGCCAGCACCAGCGCCCACAAAGGTGGCTGGATCCAGAACAGCACGAAGATCAATGCTCGGGTCAGTTGCATGCCCAGAAACAGACGACCGGGCTGCGCCAGCGGCATGAACGGCAGCATGATGAAGTTCGACACCGCACCGCCGAAGAAGAACAGCACCAGCATCCAGCCCAGAAATGCTGCGTCACCGCCGTACGTCTGGGTCATGATGAACGGGAAGACGATCGAAAACGTCCCGAAGTTGAACAGCATGGAAGTGATATTCAGCGACATCAGCGAAACCAGCAGCCGGTCGCTCCTCACGACCTGAAATCCCTCCAGCAGGCTCGACATAACAGATTCGTGGTGGCTGGGGCGAGGTGCGAAGCGCCGGAGGCGGCGGATCATCAGACACCCGAACAGGAGCGCGATGCACTGGGCGAACAGCACGGTTTCGATACCTATGCGATCCAGTTGTCCGGCGAGCCCCAACCCCAGCAATTGCACCAGAAAGCCAAGCGCCGTCGTGGCGGTCACCCCCTCCTGGACCCGCGATCCGCTCACGCGGTTCAGCACTGCCGCGTGCGCCGGACCGGCGTATGCAATAGCAGTGCTCATCGCAAGCGCCGTCAGCGTCACCGCCCAATAGCTCAAGGCGCCACCGGAATGAATCGCCGCCAGAACCAGCGGAGGGAGAGCGGCAACCGCATAGGTTCGAACCATGAGTCCCCGCGGATCGACGCGATCCGCGCTCGCGCCGCCCCACAGCATGATGAAGAAGCCGGGCACGCCGATGATGGCGTGGGCCATGCCCACCTGATCCGCAGAGGTGTGCAACACGCCGATCAACAGCCAGTTGATCAGCAACATCTGCATGGAGAACGAGAAGCCGGTAAACGACGTGGAGGCAACGTACGCTCGGAACTGTTCGTTGCGCCAGATGCTGAGGGGGGAATCCGTCACTCGAGGATCATGGATTCTTCGACCCGCGTTCCATTACCCGTAGATACCCGTACACCGGTTCTACGGCCGTTGAATCTACGCAGCTTCCACCGTGGGCCGGTTGGCACCAGACGCCGCATCGGCGTCCGCCGAAGCATTCACCGGATTCGAGAACAGAAGCGCGCCATCTTCCAGCGCTGCATGACGGATTATCTTCTTATCCAGTTTGTAGTCCTGCGTGTTACGCCAGGGGTCATGGTCGCCCTGCCTCGGGAACAGATGCATCACCCGTTTCATGTAGCCCGCCGAAAAGTCGTCGATCCACGGCCGAGGCGCCATGCTCTCATCCTGTTCACCCAGGCGCGGCGTGCATTGACGCATTCCCCGCTCATCCATGTGGTTGAGCAGGCGGCACACGTATTCGGCGTTCAGGTCTGCACGCAGCGTCCACGATGCATTGACGTAACCAAAGGTCTGCACGAGGTTGGGCACCCCGGAGCACATCATGCCTTTGTACGTCCAGGTGTCGGCAAAATCGACCGGCTCACCATCAACGCTGAACTCGATTCCGCCCAGGACCACGAGATTCAGACCGGTTGCGGTGACGATGATATCGGCGTCCAGCGTCTTGCCGGACTCGAGCGCAAGCCCGGTCTCGGTGAAATGCTCGATGTGGTCCGTAACTACCGAAACCCGACCCGACTTGATCTCCTTGAACAGATCCGCGTTCGTCACCAGGCACAGACGCTGATCCCAGGGGTTGTAGCGGGGCGTGAAATGCGTCTCCACATCGTAGTCGGGGCCCAGCTGCTTGCGCACCATTTTCAGCAACCATCGCTTCACCTTCTCCGGCGCAACCCGCGTCCGACGGTAGAAGAGACCCTGCAACCCGACATTCTTCCAGCGGGTAATGGCATAGGCGAGTTTGTCCGGCAGGAGCTTCCGTAGCGTGTTGGCGATGACGTCCTCATCCGACCGCGAAACCACGTAGGTCGGCGAACGCTGCAGCATGGTCACCTGCGCACCGTTCTCGGCCATCGCCGGCACCAGGGTGATGGCCGTGGCACCACTGCCGATGACCACGACACGCTTACCCGAATAATCGAGATCTTCAGGCCATTCCTGGGGATGCACGACGGTGCCTTCGAACCGCTCGATCCCTTCAAAGTCCGGGGTATAGCCCTTCTCGTAGCTGTAGTAGCCGCCGCACATCGACAAAAAGTTACAGGTCAACTGAATCCGATCGCATTCATCGACACCATCTGCAGCTATGAGACTCACATCCAGGGTCCAACGGGCATCGTCGCTGGACCATGACGCGGCCTTCACCAGGTGCTTGAATCGTATGTGCTCGGTGATGCCATTCTCGGCCGCGGTTTCCCGTACGTAGCGTCGAATGGAAGGTCCGTCGGCAATCGCTTTCGCCTCGACCCACGGCTTGAAGTTGTATCCGAGGGTGTGCATGTCGCTATCGGAGCGGATCCCCGGATAGCGGAACAGATCCCAGGTTCCACCCATCGCTTCGCGTCCCTCGAGGATGGCGAAGCTCTTACCTGGGCATTTGTTCTTCAGGTGGTACGCCGCGCCAATGCCCGACAGGCCGGCGCCGACGATGATGACATCGAAGTGATTCTCGAGTTCGCTCATGTGGGTTCGTGGTCTCACCCGCAGATCGCTGCAAACGTGCAAATGGTCTCACGGATAGCGCAAACGCTTCACAATTTCTTTCACGCGGGGATCGTCCATGACTCCCGACGGAAAGCGACGCAGATTCTTCAGATAGGGGAGCTCCGGATCGCCCACTTCGTAGGCTTCCTGGAGCCAGGTCACCGTGCGGTCGACCTTATCGGCCATGCCAAACAGAATTGCGATCTGAGTTGGCAAGATGAATGACGTTTCTGCCTGTTGTGCGAGTGCCTCTGCCGCCCGTGCCATCGCGACCCGATAACCGCCTTCCGCAAAGCCACGGTCCAATGCCTCGACCACGATCGGGTTGCCCAGCGTGGCATAGAGCAACCTCGTCGTGCGGAGCGCGTCGTCAAACATGCCCGTGTTGTGATAGATGAAGCGCTGAATCTGCAACGCCAGCCAATGATCTGGCGCGGAGTTCAGAATCGACTGGAACAACTCGATTGCGTCGTCGTAGCGCTCCCAGAAGAACAAATCGCCGCCATAGAGTCCTCGCACGAGGGGGTTGAAAGGATCCAGATCCAGGGCACGTCGAATCTGCGTCTCAGCTTCGTCGAAGCGCCCAACGATGTTCAGATAGTGGGAGTAGTAGGCGTAGGCATCGGGGAAGTTCGGATTGAGGTCAATCGCGCGCCGAAACGACGTGTCCGCCTTGTCCCAATCCCAGGCGCTCCAGCTGTAGTACACGGCTGCGGTAAAGTGCGCCTGCGACAAGTGTGGGTCCAAGTCGAGCGCCTTATCGACGGCGGATTTCATCTTCGGACCCGCGATCGCAGGTCGCTCGGCGCCCATCTGCTGAATACCTGCCCAGACGGCGGCGATACCGGAATGCGCCGGCGCATAGTCCGGATCGGTCGCCAACGCAGCATCGAACCATTGCAGCGCGGCTTGAAGATCCTGGGGTGTCAGCTTGTACCAATGGAACATGCCTTTCAGATAGGCGTCATAAGCCGCGGGACGCACGCGCGGAGCTCCGGCAAGGCGTGACTCTTCCAGGGGCGTCAAAACGACGTTGATCTTCTCCGCGATGGCGCGCGCGGCTTCCTGCTGCAGGCCGAGAATATCCGTCAATTCCCGGTCGAAGCTTTCGGCCCAAAGATTCGTATCCGTCCGCGCGTCGATGAGCTGGATGGTGATGCGAACTTCGTCTCCGACGCGGTTGACAGATCCCTCGACGATCTTCGTGACCCCAAGCTCCGCGGCGATTTCACGAAGTGATTTGGTCGAGCCCGAATACACCCTGGTCGAGGTTCTGGAAATGACTTTCAGGGCACCGATTTTCGATAGCTCGGCAATCAGCGCTTCATGCATGCCGTCGACGAAAAATTGCTGGCCAGAGTCGCCCGAGAAATTCTCGAGAGGCAGAACGGCGATTTCGTTGGCAGGCGAAGTCAGGACTTCCTGGGGTAAATCGAAGGCAGCGGTGGACACCTCGCGATGCAGGAACCGGTCGACGCTTTGCGTCAACACCGCCACGACGTCTGCGTCTCGCTCGCCGCTCCAGGCGGAGAAGTCGACGACTTGATATTGACGGAACCCTATCGGCGGCAGCGTCGCATCAAGCGCGATCGGGACGAGCTTGCCGGCCTGTTTCGCAACGCCTGCTTCATCCAGGACCCAGTCGGATTGAACCCCGCTTACCGACCACGCCACGATCACTGCTCTGGCATCGTTCAGCGCACGCTCGATTTCTGCTGCGAATGCCGCGCCGCCAGCGATGTTGTGGTCCCACCACACCGTATAACTGTTGTCCTCGAGCACGTTCGCAATGGACTCGATCCGCGCTCGATCAGCTCTGGCGTAACTGATGAAAACGTCGACCATGGGACACTGGACCCTCGACGAGGGAAGCAATTATAGGCCGTCTGGTGCGGTCGCGGCTCAGGAATCGAAGACCCGCGCGACCGCTTCTTCAACGGCTTGATGCGCCCCGGTTCGAAGAAAGCTGCCATGTGCACTCAACAAGCCATCGAACTCGAGCGTAAGCAGCCGTTCGAACTCTGGGCGCAATGACGCTCCGTCCGGCGTCATGAGCTTCAGCCAGATCGGCCCGACCAACATGGTCTTAGGAAAACCGATGAATGGCATCAGCAGGCGCGGAATCAGACTGGTGCGCCCGTAGTCACCGTAGTGCTGTATCGCGTCGCAGGTCAGCAGGATGCCTCCGGCGCGTTGGATCAGCAGCGCCGACTCCGGCTGCTTCGTCGAATCAAAGCAGAACAGTCGGGCGTCCGGGAACGGCAGCGCCGAGCCAGCCGACATTTCCTGATCAATCTCCGGAACCGTGTACATGGTGCCGCCCGCCTGACACCAGAACTCGGCACCTTTGTCGACGTAGTACGGGTCGTCCAGGCCGTGCATGGGCCCGAGGCGCATGATTCGCTTCACGTCACCCAACGCTTTCAGCTGCTCTTCTCCGGCCGCGCTCAAGCGGATCGGGTTGATCAGGGTCAGCTCCCCCGCGTGACGAACGATGGCCATATTGCGAGTGATACGGCCCAGCGCATTGATGCGAATGCTGCCGCGAGCCATGAATAGATCCTCCCCAATCTCTTCGATCGGGTCGTGGGGGTACGCCGGTGGGTAGTTCATTGATGTCTCCAGTTGTCCGGGTCCGCGGTATCGCCAGGCGACAGGCCGAGGACATCGCCCTGCACATCGACACCCAGACCCAGGACGGTTCGATTTGCGTATGCGAAGTATGCCGTGACCTGATTGATCTCGAGAATTTCACCATCGTCCCAACCGGCGTCGCGCAGTGCCTGTATCTCTGCTTCGCTCACATCCGCCGGGTGCTGGGTAAGCAGCGTCACATAGTCCAACGCTGCGCATTGCCGCGGATCGAACTGCGGCTCCCACCTGCTCCGGGCCAGGGCATCGCGAATCTGCTGCGACCGGGTCGCGTCCTCCAACAGCCGGGCCATGCCGGTGAAGTGGTGCTCGACACAGTATTCGCAACAGTTGAGCATGCTGGTCAGAACGCCGATGGCCTCCAGAAACCAGCTCGGCACGCCGTTGCCCGAGTGGTGCAGGACATTCTTGTACAACTGCAAGTGCCCTTCCATGGAATGGGGCCGCAGACTGTGCGCGAGCATGATGTTGTCGACATTGTCGTCGGGGCCCTTGACGCGCTCGTAGAGCCGTTTGAGCTTGCCTTCCGCCTGCTCGTAGGCAACGGTTTCAATCCAGGTCATGGCCCGACCCCGTCGCCAGTCCCGCCAACACGAGACTTGCGTCGTCCGCAAGCCGGCGCGTCAGCTCTGCGGAGCTCAACCCGTCGCGACCGAGGTTTGCCGTAAGGTTCGCTGTAAGGTTTGCCGCAAGGTTCGCCGACTGCCCCGACCACAGAGCCGAAAAATCCGTATCACCGGTCGCTTCCGCAGCCGTCTTCAATGGTGCAAGCGCGCCGCCCGCCATCGGGAACGCCGGCGCTTCGGCCGCCATCGGGCCCACTTCTCGCACTACTCGATTCGCAATTCCCCGCGCCGGCCGCCCTGAGAACACGTTGGTCAACACCGTATGATCAGCCTGTGCCGAGCCCAACGCTACGCGGTGCAATTCCGAGATCAGTGCTTCAATGGTGAACAGATACGCGGTTCCGATCTGTACGCCCGACGCGCCGAGCGCAAACGCCGCGGCAATTCCCCGCCCGTCGGCTATTCCACCGGCGGCGATGACGGGAACCGTCACCGCATCGACCACCTGGGGTAGCAGCGCGAACGTCCCCGGCTGCATCGCGACTTGTTCGCTGGGGAGTTCGCTCAGGAACATGCCCCGATGGCCGCCCGCTTCATAGCCCTGCGCGATGACCGCATCGCAGCCGTGCTCCTCGAGCCAGCGGGCCTCAGCCACGGTGGTCGCCGAACTGAGCACTACGCAACCGGCCGCCTTCACCCGGTCGACCAATTCGGATGCAGGCAATCCGAAGTGAAAACTCACCACCTTCGGAACCACCTCCTCCACGAACTCGCACATCTGGGCGTCAAAAGGCGCGCGGCCCGCGCGCGACGCGACCGCCGGCGGCTCAACACCCAGGTTCGCGTAATAGCCGGCCAGCCGGCGCCGCCAGTCCGCTTCACGTTCAGCATCGACTTGCGGCGGCGCGTGACAGAAAAAGTTGAGGTTGAGCGGCCGTGCAGTCTGTCGCCGAACCGCATCGACCTCGGTACGCGCACCTTGCGCATCTAGCATGGCGCACGGGAGAGATCCCAAGGCACCCGCCGCACTGGTCGCAGCCGCCATGGCGGATCCGGACGCTCCGGCCATCGGCGCCTGCACAATCGGTAGGTCCACGCCGAGCAGCTCGAGCAATCTCTGATCAGGCCACCTGTTCATTCAGCATCCCCATGACCTGCTCCTCTGACATAATCGGCCCATGATCACCACAATCTTAAACGGTACGCTGCTGGACACCCAGCGGATGGAACTGGTGGGCGAACGCCACATCACCATCGAAAACGATCGGATTGTCGAGGTCGATACCGCGCTCCCCACCACCGAAGCAGACCGGACTATAGACGCCCGCGGTCGATTCGTGCTGCCAGGGTTCATCGACGGCCACGTGCATCACGTGATCACGACCATGAACTTTCCGCGCCTGTTCCGACAGTCCTCGGTCGAGCTCGCGCTGGCCATGAGCCGGTTGGCCGAGGCCACCGTGCGCCGCGGGTTCACCACCGTGCGCGACACCGGAGGTGAAATCACGGGGCTGGTGCGCGCGATCGAAAATGGCCTGTGCGATGGTCCGCGCATCGTACGGGCCGGCCGAGCGCTTTCGCAGACCGGCGGTCACGGCGACACCAATCCGGCGCTGCTGGAGACATCCGGCCCATTGTGTGCCTGTCAGATCACCTCGAACACCTTCAGTCACGTGGCCGACGGACCAGACGCCGTCAGGCTCGCGGCCCGCAACGAGCTCCGCGCCGGCAGCGCCTTCATCAAGATCATGACCTCGGGCGGCGTGGCCTCGCCCACCGATCCCTTCGACAGCATCCAGTACACCGCCGAAGAGGTCCGCGCGGCCACCCTCGAGACCGATCACCGGCAGACCTACACGACCTCCCACGCCTATCAGCCCGAAGCGATCAGTCTCGCCATCGAGAACGGGGTCCGCTGCATCGAGCACGGCAACCTGATCGACGAGACGATCGCAGCGCGAATGGCTGAGCTGGACGTGACCATGGTGCCGACCCTGGTCACCTACAAAGCGATGGCAGAGATCGGTCCCGAATTCGGGTTGCCGGAACGAAACGTCGACAAGAACCACGGCGTGCTCGAGGCCGGTCGCGCCTCGATAGAGATCGCCCGTCGAGCCGGCATCGAGCTGGGCTTCGGTACCGATCTGCTGGGTGAAGCACAGCCGTGGCAGAACCAGGAGTTCGCCATCCGCGCCGAGCTGGAACCCGCCGCCGACGTGCTGCGTTCGATGTATCAGGTCAACGCCCGGCTATGCCGGCTCGAAGGTCAGATCGGCGTGCTTGCGCCTGGCGCCGCGGCGGACATCGTCATCTCGAGAATCGATCCACTGGCGCACCTTGCGGCCCTGGCCGAGCCGGAAACGGCACTCGACGCCGTGATCTGCGGCGGGAAGTTGGTCGTCGATCGACTCGAATGACGCTCCCGTAATGGAATACGACTACCTGATCATCGGCGCCGGTTCCGCCGGCGCAACGCTGGCGGCGCGCCTCTCGGAAGACCCCAACACCCAGGTTGCGCTGCTGGAGGCAGGGCCCGACTACCGCAGCGCCGACACCCCCGAACCGATGCGCAGCCCCAATCCGAGCGCGATCATCAACGCGCCTGAACACGCCCAGTTCCGTTGGGACGATGTGGTGTCGCGCCGCACGAAGGCGCAAAAACCACGCCTGTACTGGCGCGGCCGCGGCCTCGGCGGCAGCTCCGCAATCAACGGTCAGATCGCGATCCGAGGCGTGGTTCAGGACTACGACGGCTGGGCCGAAGCGGGTTGCGACGGCTGGAGCTATGCCGATGTCCTCGAGTACTTCAACCGTTCGGAAATCGACCTCCGCTACGGCGATGCGCCCTATCACGGCGACGCAGGGCCCATTCCGATTTACCGGGCGCCGTTTTCCAGTTGGGGGCCGGTGGATCTCGCGCTCGGTGAAGCCGCCCTGGACGCCGGTTACCCCTGGGCACCCGATCACAACGCGCCCGACGCGCTTGGGGTTTCACCTTACGCGATCAACAGCCTGGAGCAACGCCGGGTAAGCACCAACGATGCCTACCTCGAACCGAACCGTGGCCGTAACAATCTGACCATCATGGGCGGGACGCATGTAGACCGTGTGCTGTTCGACCAGCAACGCGCCGTTGGCGTGCGCTTGCGCCGCGGCGATGACTGGCTGGAGATGCACGCAGGCACCGTGATCCTCTGCGCCGGGGCCGTTCACTCCCCGACCATCCTCATGCGTTCAGGAATCGGCCCGGCTGACCATCTATCAGATTTCGAGATCGGGGTGCGCGCAGATCTGCTGGTGGGCGAATCGTTTCAGGACCATCCAATCGCCGCGTTACCCATCGTCCTCAAGGAGGACCGCATCCCAGCACCCGATTTCCGACACACCAACTGTTGTGTTCGCTACAGCTCGGGGATGGACGGCGCGGGCGAAGGAGACATGCTGATGGTGGCCATGAACCGGCTGGGCGACGGGCTTGCGCGCCACACCCGGGCACCCACCGCCCAGTTCGGTCTGGCGGGCGTGTGGGTCAACGAATGCTACTCCCGTGGAACGCTGCGGCTGACCTCCCCGGACCCCTTCGCACAACCGGCGATCGAGGAGAACATGCTCGATGACCCACGTGATCTGCGACGTCTGCGCGACGGTGTCAGGCGGCTGATCGAGATCGTCCGGCATGACGCGTTCAGTGACATCGCAACCCTCGTAACTACCGGAGAGAAGGGCGATGCGCTCGACGTGTTGGACGACGACGATGCGCTCGACGATTGGATGCTCGACAACGCAGGCGATACCCAACACGCCACCTCGACCTGCCGCATGGGCGCCGCGACCGATCCCCAAGCCGTCGTGGATCCTGCCTGCAAGGTCCTGGGCACCGAATCCCTGTACGTGGTGGATGCATCGGTCATGCCGAGCGTACCGCGCGCGAACACGCACCTCACGACGGTGATGATCGCCGAGAAAATCGCGGACGTGTTGCGCTCGACCTAATCGACGGCTTCGATGCGCGCCGGGACAGACTTGTGCCAGGGCGTCCCCGCATACTCATCGCGCAGGTCCGAGGACGTCAGTTCGTTGGGCGAAACTCCCGTCTGCTGCAACGCGCCCTCCTCATCCGGATAGTCCAGGCCCATGCCATTGGGTAGCGACACATGACCCTTGCGCATACGGTCGTTCAACCCGACGAGCACATCCAGGGCACCCGTCTGGGTCGAGACCCGCGCGGTGGAGCCTTCGCCGAGGTTCAGCCGCGCGGCATCGTCGGGGTTGATGTACAACGCGCCCTCGACGTCTTTCCTGCGCCATTCGGGATTGCGAATGATGGTGTTGGCGGTAAAGCTGCGTCGCTCGCCCGCCGACAGCAGGAACGGAAATTCGGCGCTGGCCTCCTGCGGGGATTCGTTGTTGAGTTGCGCTGCATCGGCAAGCAGATCCGGCAAGCCGAGCTGCACCGTGCCGTCGGGTACGCGAGCCCAGACATCCGCCCATTCTTCGTGACTGAAGATCACCCCGCTGGGCTGCGTCACCAGCGCATCGAACAAGGCTTCGCCAAGCTCCATCCCTTCGCCCTCGAGCCCGGTCGCCAGCAACGCCTCGCGACTGGACATCGCATACTCGTGACACACCGCCCACAGGGTGGCCGCGTTGCGCATTCCCTCAGGCAACGCGGTGCCGAGCGTTCGATACAGCAGACCAGGTGCGATCCCCAGCAACGCCGGATCTTCGGCGAGCCTGGCAAACACCGCCTCGCGAAAGCCTTCACGGCCACTCGTCGCAAGGACATCCCGTAACTCCTGCTCCAGCCCTTCGGGCACCGCGCCGAGCGCTTCGGCGAGGCGCATGTGAATCTCGGCCTCGTCGAGCGGGCCCTCCTGCGCGTTGGGCGGCTCGAACAAGGGTTGCCGTACATGGAAATAGTTGTCGGGGAATTCGAAGTTGAAGAACGTGGCTTCCGCCTTTTCGTATTGCGTCGTCGCAGGCAGCACGTAGTCGGCTTCGCGGGCCGTTTCTGTCATCGCCACGTCGATCACCACACTCACGTCCAGCGCGCGCAGCGCCTTGCGCCAGCTCCCACTGTCGGCCAGCGAATGCACGGGATTACCCGATTCGATGAACATCGCCCGATAGCGATTCGGATGATCAGTGAGCACCTCGCTGGTGATCACGTTGCAGGGCACGAGGCCGCCGATGATGCGCGCCCCCGCCACCGGACTCACGCCGCCTTCGTCACCCGATGCGAGATTGCCGAGCCCATTTGCTGTGTAGTGGGTCCCCGACCGAGCGAAGTTCCCAGTGAGCAACCACAACAAGCGCTGCAGATAGCTCACCAAGGTGGAATGACGGTTCATCTGCACGCCCAGGTCCTCGAGCACCGCAACGCTGTCCGCACGGGCGATCAGCCTCGCCGTGGACCGCAAGACAGATTCGTCCAGGCCTGACTTGTCGGCGCAGTCGGCAACGTCTACGTCCTGAAACACCTCGACGACCGCATCCAAGCCGTTCGCGTGCTTCGCCAGCCATGCGTTGGCCAGAAGATCCTCCTGGACCAGGGTCGCGACCATTCCGGCCAGCAACCACGCGTCACGCGCGGGTGCCACGGCCAGGTGGATGTCGGCCAGGTCCGCGGTTTCGGTACGTTTCGGGTCGATGACGATCAGCGTGCGATCCGGATCCTTCGCGATTTCGCGGATCACCGCACGGGCGCGATTCAAGCCGTGGGAGTGCCAGGGGTTCTTGCCCAGGAAAATCACTACCTGGGCGTGTTCGAAATCGCCATGGGCCCAACCGCCCATCAGGCGCTGGGCCACCCAGAACTCGCCGGTCTTCTCCTGCGCCAGCGCATTGGACCTGTAGCGCATGCCCAGCGGCTGCATCGAGGTGCGCGAATACGCACCCGGCAAATGATTTCCCTGACCGCCACCGCCGTAATAGAAGATTTTATCGCCGCCGTGGGTGTCGCGTACCGCGGCCAGCTTCGCAGCGATCTCGCCGATCGCGGTATCCCAGTCAATGGCCTCGTAGCTGCCATCGGAACATCGACGCATCGGGCTCAACAGCCGGTCGGCACGATTCTGGTAGTAGTTCAGCCGGGAAGCTTTGTTGCAGAGGTAGCCTCGCGAGCCGGGGTGCGCCTCGTCACCCCTGGTCCGTGCAATCGACCGACCATCCTCGGTGAGCTGCACCTTGACGCCGCAGTTCAGCGAGCACAGCACGCAGGCGGTCGATTTCCATTCGGCATTGTCGGCAGTCATCGGGTTCGCTCCTTCAATCAGTCGGCGAGCAATCAGTCGGCAAGGTTCTGGCCGCCATCGTCCATTTGCTTCGGGCGCTTCCAGTAACCGTATTGCGGGGTCCAATCGTCCGGTTCCACCCCAGCAACGCTCAACAGGTGCCATAGGGAGCAATACAGGTCGCCCGGCCCGAAAGCGCTGGCACTGCGCCGGTAGATCTTGCCCTCTTGCAGGCCGTAGGACACGACGCCCGGCATGTTGCTCTCCCCTTCGACCACCGATTGTTCCTTGATGTAATCGCCGCCCCCGTGGGACGCCATGCGAAAGCGCCAGTTCCGGGAATTCGCAAATCGCCGCTGGGTTTCCGGATCATCTTTGGACAACAACGCCACTGAAAGCGTCGATTCGAGGTGCGGCAAGAACGGATTGATACCGTCACCCCACAACGTGCAGTAGCGACAGCCCTGCCCCATGTTGTGGATGGCCAGCAACTGGTCTTTACCGGCGAACAAATCCAGCAATGTCACCTCTCCCTCCAGAGTGGCAAACCTGTAGTTGCGGACCTCCTCGTCGGGCGCTTCCCTGCGCAATGCCCGTAGCCGGGTCGTCAGTTCAAATATCTCCTGCTCCAGCTCCCTGACCGCTTCAATCGTCATGCGAAGTCTCCCTGATTCTCGACGCGAGTCTAGCGCTGGTGCGGAGAGCCGTCACCCACCTCAATCCACGTCAACCTGCGTTGCGCGTCACACCGGACTTCAACATGGGAAAGCCCGCCGGTTGGTACGTCATCACCAGCGCACGGCGCGGCTGATCGGACCGATTGGGAAATGACCCATGGACCGAATGAGGACTGAAGAACACGAGCGATCCGGCAGGCACGACCATGGGCACCTGCTGCGCCTCATCGAAGGACTCCGGGCTGGTAAAGAACCCTTCCAACTGGGATCCGTCCGCGAGTCCGGGCAAGCAGCCCCGGGCATGGCTGCCTCGCACCACCCGGAAACACCCGTTGGCCTCGGTTGCGTCGTCCAGCGCGACCAACACGTTGGGGAGCTGGTCCACGTGGTCACTGTCGTGAATCCAATAAGGCGAATCCTGGTGCCAGCGAAAGCCCGAACCTTCGCGAGAGCGCTTCAGGTTCAGTTTGTCCGTCCAGAGCGCAACGTCATCGCAACCTACCAGGCCGCGCATCGGCTGAACGATCCGCGGGTCGTCGACCAGTGCATCAAGCCGCGCATCGAGCTGGTGGACAGGCTCGATGACCCGGATCGATTCACTTCCCGGCGTATGCTCGAACTGAATCGTCACCTCGTCGACGTCAACGAATCGATTGCCATCCAACAGGTACGTGCGACCCGACTCGCTCAATTGCCCCGCAAGTACGGCGACCCGCTCAACCGCGTCGCGCAACTGCGCCACCTCGTCAGGCCGAAACACCGACCGTCTGATCAGGAACCCATCCGATTCATACCCGGCCACCTCGTCGGGAGTGAGATCGAACGACATGGCGGGCACCGGCGTTACGACAACCCCTCCCGATAGGGCGTCAGGTCCCAACCCGGGTAACGCGTCTGCGCGCGTGCGAGGGTGGTCTGGGTCCAGAACGGATGTCCCGGTGGACGCACGCCAAAACAGGTCAGTTGATCTGGCGTCGCATGCTCGAAAATCCGATGCCAGGGTTTCAGGTGATGATACGGCCAGGCGTGATAGCCGATCGTCGGATCCTGTGCATCCTTGTAGCAGGCGGTGACCGCATACCGGTGTCCCCCGGGCGCGGTGAGGTTGGTTCCGCGATGGTAGACGTCGATACCGTAGGCGAAGATGCTGCCGGCGGATGCTGCGCTGGATCGCTCGTGGCGTTGCAGCGGCGCCTGCAGGTCCGCCGCGCCACCCGGTGACGACTCGGGGCCCGCGATATTCGCACTATCGGTGCGTGTGACGTAGTGCATCGGGCCATGTGCCTCGCTCACGTCACTGAAATAGCCCAGCACGGTGACCGAATTCCGCAGGGTATCCTCCGACGGCACCGTTAAGGTGTGGTTGACGAAATCGCAATGAAACGGCTGGTCGTAATCGGCATCTCCAGTGTACTTGGCCCAGAGCTGGCACTGGTAGAGCTGCACGTCGTCGGTACCCAGCGCCGCCCTGGCAAAAGCGATCAGCGCCGGATGGACACCGATCAGATTCAGCGCGGGCGAGCAGTCGAACGGAACGGCGTCGAACGTTGCAAACTGCGCATCATTGAACCGACCGATTTCGCCCGCCTTCTTTTTGTCCATCGGTTGCTCGCCGCCCTCCAACCGGCCAGTGACCGTCTCGAAGTCTTTCGCCACCGCGAGCACTTCGTCGGCAGTAAAAAAATCAGGGATCAAGACACAGCCGTCATGCCGCCAGGCGTCCACATGCTCGCTCGAGAACCGCTCGGTCATAGCATCCATCACGCGCTGACTCAGGCGCTGGCGCTGGGCCGGGCAGAAACTTCCTCGTGCCAGCGCCACAAATGGCTGAGTTCGGCGTCCGGTTTCAGCTCGACCATGTGGGTCGCAAAATCGATGGTGCACAGCGCGGTGATGTCGGCGACGCTGAACCCATCGCCCCCCATGAACCGTCGGCCCGCAAGCTCGCCATCGAGCCGCCGGTAGAATGCGCGCGCGCCTTCCTCGCCCTGTACCTTGGCCGCAGGAATCTGTTCGAGATTTCCCGGCGCCATCTTGGCCACGATCGGTCCGTTCACCCAGGCGCGGCCGACCGACTGCAGCAGCTCCAGCTCGAGTTGACGGTTGACCATGTCGATGCGGCCAATTTCGGCGGGCGTGGTGCCAAACAACCGGGGCTCGGGATGCAGCGCTTCGAAGTACCGGCAGATCGCCACGGACTCCGCGATACAGGTGCCGTCGTCCAGCTCCAGCACCGGAACTTTACCGCTGGGGTTCTTCTCCAGAAATTCGGCCCGCTTGTGCTCTCCCTCGGCCAGGTTCACCTGAACCAGCGGCACATCGATGCCTTTCTCTGCGAGGAAGACCCTCACACGGCGCGGATTGGGTGCAAGGGTCATATCGTACAATTTCATTGGACACTCCCGAATCCGAGCACCCGTTCCTGCCACTCGATCGTTTCCATCCCCATGCGCGCCACCTTGCAGTCAACCCGGATCCATCGGATTCTACACGCCAACGATATTTCTACGAACCCGATAACCTGCACACGAATTGGAGATCATATGAACCGCTTTCTGTTAGTCGTTGTGGCGTGGCTAAGCGCGGTTACGGCACATGCCCAGGAACCTGCGCCCGATCCCCGCGCCGGAGTCTTCTCGGCCGATTTTCCCTATGAAAGCAAATACGTCGAAGTTGAAGGTGAAAAGCTTCACTACATCGATCAGGGCGAAGGCCAGATTTTTTTGTTCCTGCACGGTAATCCCACATCCAGCTATCTATGGCGCAACGTCATGCGCTATGTGGAATCGAGCGGCCGGATCATCGCGGTGGACAACATCGGCTTCGGGAAATCCGCCCAACCCGAACTCGACTACACCTACCAGACTCATTACCGGTTCATCGAAGCCTTCATCCGAAAGCTCGAACTCAGCGACCTCATTCTGGTGGTCCACGACTGGGGTTCGGTCATCGGCCTCGACTACGCGCGTCAGCACGAAGCGAACGTCCGCGGCGTGGTGTTCATGGAAGCGATCATTCCGCCCGGTTTTCCGATGGCGGACCTGACGCCGCTGGGTGGACCCGACGGATTGTTTGCCAAATTCCGCACGCCCGACGCCGGCAAGGAACTGCTGATCGATCAGAACGTATTCGTCGAGCAACTGCTGGTGCACGGCGCGCTGACCCGGGAACTCAGCGATGCCGAGGCGGATGCCTACCGGGAACCGTTCCTGGATCCAGCCAGTCGATTTCCGATCTACGTCTGGCCCAACGAGCTTCCGATCGCCGCCGAACCGCGCGCAACGTCATCGCGCAAACGCAGTCGGCGATTGGCTGAAGACCTCGAAAATCCCAAAACTGCTCCAATATGCCTCGCCGGGGGCGATCATTTCGCCCGCCGCCGCACAGTGGATGGTGGCGAACTACCCGAACATCGAAGCGCAATTCGTGGGTTACGGCGCGCACTACATCCAGGAGGATAATCCGGAGGCCATCGGGCGCGGGATTGTCGACTGGTACCGTCGATCGATACTGCGCTAGGGACGTCATGAAACCACACGTACAGGACCACGTTCAGGAACACTGGCAGCTTCGCAAAGCGGCGGTCACCGGCAACGCCGGGTTGGTGGCCAGCCAGCATCATCTGGCCTCGGACATCGGCGCCGAGGTGCTGCGCAGCGGCGGCAATGCGGTAGATGCCGCCGTCGCCACGGGGCTCGCCATAGGCACCATCGAACCCTGGATGAGCGGCATCGGCGGCGGCGGATACATGACGGTGTACATCGCTGCCGAGGAGCGCGTGCGCGTGGTCGAGTTCGGGATGCGTGCGCCCTTCGCCGCGGTCCCCGAAGATTACCCGCTCACGGGCGGCGAATCCGGTGCCGATACGTTCAACTGGCCCGCGGTCGCGGGTGACGCAAACGTCGAAGGCCCTTTGTCCATCGCGGTACCCGGGTACATCAAAGGAATCTCCCTGGCGCTGGACTCGTTTGGCAGCATGGCTTGGGCCGACGTCATCGAACCCGCCTGCCGGCTCGCCGAGTGGGGCCTGCCCATCGACTGGTACACCACCCAGAAGATCACGGGCTTGGCCCGCGCGCTCAACAAGTTCGACGAGACGCGCCGAATTTATCTGTCCGACGGTTTTCCGCCCGTGGCCAACATCGACGGCGTCATCAGAACGCTCGAGCTCGGACGGCTTGCGCAGACGTTCCGCGGGCTGCAGAACGAAGGTCCGGAGAGCTACTACGCCGGCTCGCTGGCCGACTCAATCGCCGCCGACCTGCAAGCCGCGGGATCCAGGATCACGACCGCCGACCTGGCGGATTATTCGGCATCGGTCGCCGAACCCCTGTCCTTCGGCTACCGGGCATCGACGGTGCACGTCCCGGGTAACCTCACCGCCGGACCGAGCTTCGAGTTGGCATTAAATGCCCTCGGCAGCGCCTGGAGCCCGAAGGCGGCGAACCGGCGGCCAACCAAACGCTTCGGCGTACGCCGCCTATGCCGAAGCGCTACTCGGGTCATACGCCCATCGCCTGGAACATCTCGGCGCGGGTCCCGACGTTGCGACGCCCACGAACACCACCCACATCTGCGTGGCCGACGCCGCCGGCAACGTCGTTTCGTTGACCCAGACCATCATGTCCGGGTTCGGCTCCCGAATCATGTTGCCCGGCAGCGGCATTCTCATGAACAACGGCATGATGTGGTTCGATCCCCGGCCCGGCGGACCCAATTCCGTCGCTCCAGGCCGGCGGCCCTTGTCGAACATGTGTCCGGTGATCGTCCAGACCGACGGCAACACGGCCGCGCTGGGCGCCTGTGGCGGGCGACACATATTTCCGGCCGTGTTCCAGTTGCTGTCGTTTCTGGTCGACTACCGGATGGGTGTCGATGCAATGGTTCACCAGCCCCGGCTGGACGTCTCGGGAACCGATCAGGTGACGCTGATGGAGCAGCTCGAGCCGGACGCGCTCGCGCTGCTGGAATCGATCCACGCGAACACCCGACGCCGCCCGAACGGCGTAGCGCCGAACTTCTTCGCGCTGCCCCAGGTGGTGCAACGGCACGCCGACGGTTCCGCCGCGGGCGGTGCATTCATCCCCTCGCCGCACGCGAAAGTGGCCGCGGCCTGATCACTTGCCAGGCGTGGACTCGAACCGCGCTAATCCTGCATCAGCGCCCGTATTTGCCGATGCAAGTGCTGATTCGCCGGTTCGTTGCGCCCGAACAGAATGTCCTGATCGGCCATCGCCGCCAGGCTGTCACCGATCCCGAACACCGTGGCGCAGTCCTCGTCACGCACCACCTGCTCGTAGACCAGACGCTTCTGCTCAGCACGCGCGATCAGCTCGCCCTCAACCGGCTGCCTGAAGTATTGATGCTGAACGGTCGTGGAGCGATCCACTGTCGGCCCCGGGAACAGGCGGCTCAGCATCAGCGAATCGCCAAGACCGCCGGACATGGAGACGTTGGGGAACACGTAGTGGACCAGACTCATGTGGTCCTCCAGGGCCAGCTCGTCGGGCGGGATCGCGTCGATCTCGCCGATGCGTTTGTGAGCGAATCCCACGCGCACGTGATTTCCCAACAGGTCGTACGTGTTGCGGTTGGTAATGGCGCGGGTACCGATCGATTCGCGGTGCAGGTAACCGATGTGGTAGCCGTCCAGGTACCCGTCGGCGGCGAGCTTCCAGTTCGGACTCGCCAGCGTGGTCGTCTTGCGGTACGGGTACATGTCCGCAAGTCGCAGTGCCGCAAGCGATTCGCCCATCTCGCCCAACCAGCCGTCGAGGTCGAGGTCGGCTCCGGGCTCCAGCATCGCAAAGATCGCCCCTGCCCGCTCTTCGCACGACAGCGCGACCAGGCCGTCCACCCCCGGCTCGCCGAACGATTCGCGTTCCGGCAGGCCCACCAGGACGCCGCGCGATCGTACGCCACGAGTGGTAGGGACAGATGAAGCTGCGTGCGTTGCCCCAGGGCTCGCTGGCAAGGCGGGCGCCGCGATGTCGGCAGATGTTGAGGAATGTCCGGGCGCGGCCATCGTCGCCTCGAACGATCAGCAACGGCCGTCCCACCAGATCGAAGCTGAAATAGTCACCCGGCTCCGGGAGATCGCAACTCAGTGCCACCAACAGCGGAACCCGCAGGAAAACCTCCTGCATCTCGCGCTCCCACAACGCCGCGTCCCGGTAGTCCCGCGCAGGCACGCGGAACACCGCATCCGACTGATCGGGCAAGCCCCGGTCCACGTTGTCACGCAGGCGGCGGGCGATATCCAGAAACAACGGTGAGGTCATTCACTCTTCCCAGGTTAGAGCCGTGTCAGAATTCTGTCACTATCAGCGTATTGAAAAATCCCATCCTTGGACTTTTTCAACACGCTAAGGTGTCGGGATGAAGAATATCCCGACACCCGAAACCATGACAGCAGAATGGTTGACCGAGCGGTTGCGCGAAGCCGGACATGTGGACGCTCAGGTACGGGGATTTACCCAGCAGCGTTTCGGCACGGGCCAGGTGGGCAAGTGCATCCGTTTCGAGCTGGACCTCGCTGCTGGCGGGGCCGAGGTTCCTCGCTCCTTGGTGGGCAAATTCCCGTCCGACAACGAGGTGAGCCGCGAGGGAGCGATTGCACTGCGGATCTACTCCCGCGAGGTGATGTTTTACCGCGACCTCGCGCAACGAGTATCCATCGCCATTCCCAAGTGTTACTACGCCGACATCATCGGCGAGGGTCCCGAATTCCTGATCCTGATGGAAGACATGCGCCCCGCCGAGCAGGGCGATCAACTGCTGGGTTGCACCCCCGACGTGGTGCGCGTCGCGGTCAACGAACTGGTGGGCTTGCAGGCGCCCACCTGGTGCGAAGCCGACCTCGAAGCCCGCCTCGCCGAGCCCCCGGGCGGCTTCTTTGCCGACATGCGCGCCCGTTACAACGAGATGCTGCCCGGGTTCCTGGAACGGTACCAGTCGCGACTGGCTGCAGACGAGCTGAACATCATCGCCCGGATGGGTGAGTCCAGGTCCTGTCCGGTGTATCAGCCGACGGGGACCCCGTTCTGCCTCGAACACCGGGACTACCGGCCGGACAATTTGCTGATCGATGAACGCACGACCCCACCCAAGGTGACCGTCGTCGACTGGCAAGGGCTGAAGGTTGGACGCCCGTTGAACGACGTCGCGCTGTGCATCGCCGGCAGCATGGACCCCGAGGAGCGCGCGAGCGTCGAGCAGGGCATCGTTGGCGACTACCACGCCGCCCTGGTTCAGGCTGGCGTCGAGGAATTCGATTGGACCCGATGCTGGCACGAGTACCGGCGCGCGGCATTTGCAGGGTTCGGCCTGACCATCATTTCGGCGATGGTGGTCGAGCAAACCCCTCGCGGAGACGACATGTTCGTCGCCATGGCGCATCGGTATGCACGGCACGCGTTGGATCTGGGCGCGGACGAGTTTCTAAGCGCCTGACCTCGGCGCTTCCCCAGGGCAGCACGCCAAGACACCCACGCGAATTACGCAGAACTCCCTAGGGACATACCTGCCGCGAAATCCTAGTCTCCGTTGTGATGGGCGAGGTGCGCAAGCAGCGCACACCCTGACCAAAAGGAGCATCAGGTGAAATATTCACAGACCGTGGAACAGGGGCTCGATGGCATGCGCGAAATGGCCAGGGGCAATTTCAATCTCTCGTGGATGGACTCGAACCCCGACGGCTGGGGACAGGAGGTGACGCCCAGCGCCGATGGCTTGCGCCTCACCGACATCGAAAAAGGTCACTACGCGAAGGTACCGGAGCACGGGTCGGAACTCGGCAGCATGGCTCCGCGTGGTTGCTTCGTTCCGGAAGGTACGCCAGGCCTGGACATGTACACCTTGAACGAGATGTCCGAAGTGTGGTCCGAGAACGCGGGCGCCCTTTACGACGAAGCAGTGATGCGTCAATGGAACTCCGTCACCGACATTCCCTGGGAGAAGCTCGAAAAGCTTCCGGACGACATCGAGAAGTCGGTCTGCCAGATGTGCACGGGGCTCACCGAGGTCGAGTTCGTGGCGGGCGACATGCCGGCCAAATGGATGTGTCACATCAATCACGATTTCCACGAGGTGAAGCTGTTCCTGGCGACGCAGATCATGGATGAAGCCCGGCACCTGGATGTGTTCCGCAAGCGTGCCCTGGCGAACGGCGGCGGGCTGCTTTCCGCATCCCCGGCCAACCAGGAACTGCTGGGCGCAATCCTGCACGCCAGCGATTACACGACCGCCAGCGCGCTGATGCACATATTCGGCGAGGGCTTCGTGCTGACCCTGTTCAGACAGGGCGAGTTTCTTGCACCGACCGAGGTCGAGAAGAAGATCTTTCGCATGTGCATGCAGGACGAGGCGCGCCACGTCGGCTACGGCGTCAAGCATCTTCAGTTCCTGCTCGAACGGCACCCGGAACGCGAAGCGGAAATCCACAAGATACTCGACGTGGGTGAGCAAGCGATCTTCGCACTCACGCTGGAACCGCAGACCTCGGAACCGCGCGCCATCCTGGCCGGCGGCGGCCTGGAAAACATTGAGCTCGGCATGGCGCGCATGGCGTTCATCTACGCCAAGCAGGTCAAGGAGTACATGAGTCGGTTGAGGGTTGCCGGTCTAGACCGGACCTCGCGCATCACGATCCCGCTGGAAATCCCTGATCTCGGCCTCGCCGCCTGACTAGGAGAACCCCATGAGCGATTCCGTCTATTTTCCGTCCGAAGCATGGTTCGAAGCCCTGGCCGCACAGATGCGGGACGACCCCGTTCCATTCAAAGAACTGGGCGCCATGGACTGCACCATGGTCGTCCAGGTCGACAATGCGGGCCAGAGCGAGTTCTTCGAGGTGAGTTTCAAGTCCTACGCGGTCGACTCGATCCGTCGCCTCGACAATATCGATGATGCCGATCCCGCGCACTTCAGGATTACCGCGCCGCTGGACGTCTGGCGCGAGATGATCGGTAACATCGAACACAATGGCGAGCCGGACCTGAAGCACACGCTGAATTTTCTGACGTTTCCGGACGACCCGATGGTGGTCGACGGGCCCGATCAGCTACAGACCGATGCGTTCTACCGCTACAACCAGAGTCTTCAGCAGTTTTTCAACGGCGCCGCCGGCCTGGCGACCCAGTATCGATAGACGCCGTACCGATAGACGCTACTTCGCCTTGTAGGAGAACTTCTGCCCGCCGATGCTCGCTTCGTACATCAGGCCGCCCTTGGCGACCGTGAATACGGCCATGCCTTTGTTGTAACCGCCCACCGTCGTCGCATCGTGCTTGCCGCCACTGGCCCCTGCCGACGAACCACCCGCCGTAGAGCTCCCTGCGGAGGCGCCCGCGGTTATCGCAACCGCGCTCGCGTTGGCACTGAATTCAAAATTCCCGGAGGTGAAATCCTC
>PVMK01122363.1_pt1 | contig 52850 bp, 56 predicted proteins | sample 1853481 | NCBI WGS metagenome assembly PVMK01 (sample SAMN08533507, study PRJNA380276) | Marine sediment metagenome, whole genome shotgun sequencing project.
TCCCTAAAACGGTCTTAATCGACCGGTTTGCCCCCAAAAACTGCCCTGTTAAGAGAAACAATGAAAAATGGCTCGTGCAAAAAGACATTATATACCCGGCCATGTCTGGCATATAACCCACCGGTGCCATAAGAGAGAATTTCTTTTAAAATTCCCAAGAGATCGGCGCAGATGGATTGAGTGGCTATACCAGGCAAAGAAAAGATACAGCTGGACACAAAGCATTGCAGTTGGGAGTAAAACGTTTGTAGAGAAGATGAAGGAAGCCCTCGGGTTTAGAGCAACAGGTAGGAAGATAATTTACGCTGATGATACCTTTGAACTTCGGGAAGGGCAGATGCCATATGGCAAAGCTAATAATCTGGATTCCGGAAACACATTTTTATGGGATCAACCACCACCATCCTTAATCGGCCAGTTTTAGGGGGAAAACCGGTCGATTAAGACCGAAATACTGGTGTTTTTAGGTGTCTTTTCTCGATTTTTCAATATGTTACTGTGGCCCGACCCCCAGGACCTAGATAAAAAGTACAAGGAAAAGGTAAAAGCTAGAACTAAGGCAGCGGCCAAAAAGCTTGATTCCGCTGTTTATAAAGATGCCGCAGATTTAGCACTTTTCGGTCGTATGGTTGCCAGTGATCATTCCTTGACTATTGAAGGCGCAGCCATGTTCAACCATCCTGTTTCGACCCATAAAGTTGATAATGAATTGGACTTTTTTGCCGCAGTGGATGATTGGCAAAAAGAGGGGGACTCTGGTGCAGGTATGACAGGTACTTTGGAGTTTAATTCATCCGTCTATTACCGCTTTGCCGCACTGAATCTAGATATGCTGGCAGACAAAGAACACCTTGCTTGCATGACAACCGAAGAACGCAAAGAAGTTGTATCTGCCTTTATACAAGCAACACTAGAAGCCGTACCTGGAATGACGGCATCAAATTCGGGCCGCAAAAACTCTATGAACGGCTATACCCGGCCATCCTATGTGTTGGGTATCGTTCGTAAAAAAGGCCACCCCGTTCAATTCGTCAATGCTTTTGAAGAGCCGGTCTGGGCAGGTGCTGGAAGGGGCATTATGAAAGCATCCATTGAAAAACTCAAGAGAGAAGAAGAACAACAGAATACAACATGGAAGCTGAACAGGCATGAATTGGTTAGAGCCGATATTCCTGATAATAATGTAGATGAATTTATAAAGGAGATGGTGAACCATGTTGAATAAACTGCTGGCATTGCGCCTCAGCGGTGTGATGCAGTCCTGGGGCTATAACAGTGAATATACCTACCGAAACTCAGGCCTGTTTCCTACAAAAAGTGCTGTTCTTGGCCTGTGTTGTGCCGCAAAAGGCTTAAGTCGCGGCTCCGATGAAGAGCGAGAATTCTTGGAATCAGTTGCCGATTGCTCCATGACGGCAATTGCTTTACCTCACACAAGAACGGCAGGCGAAAAAACATGGTCAATTAATGTAAGGCGAATAGAAGATTTTCATACAGTTGAGAAAACAAAAACAGCAGCGGGAAAATCAAACCCCAACGCTGTGATAACTTATCGCCAATATCTCTGTGATGCAGATTTTATTGTCTTGCTTGAAGTGGATGCAGCCGTTGCCAATGATCTGAGAAATAAATTATCAGATCCGGATTGGGGTGTATGGCTGGGCCGAAAAGCCTGTATTCCCAGCGCGCCTGTTTTTGCGGGTGTTTTTTCAAGTATGGATGAGGTATGCAGCGATTTGCTCGAAGGCAAAGCGTTAAAGTGTTTTACACACCAAAAAGAGGTTACGTCTTTTGAACTGGGGTCGGACACCTTAATGGACAAACCCATTGACTATGCAATAGACAGACGAGAACGGAGTCAAAGACGGGTTAAAATATATGAAGCGGAAAAATGGTGATAGATTTTTACCACTCGAAATAAAATTTGCGGTAAAGCCTATTGGACACTCCTTCCAATAAATAGATACTAATTGGACACCATATGTGTTAACTTGTTGTTATGAAAAAATTAACTGTCGATAGAATTGAAACGTTTGATTTGCCGGTGGCCGCGGCATGGTTGCTGGGCGAATGCATGCAAGCACGTGGAAAACAAGAATTGTGGATGCAGCAGCGCCCCGAGGTCTTGCAGGCATTGCGAGAACAGGCCGTAATACAAAGCGTAGAATCTTCCAATCGGATTGAGGGGGTATCTATTGCAGCCGACCGCTTGCGGCCTGTGGTCCTGGGCAAGGTGCGACCAAGAGATCGCTCCGAAGAAGAACTGGCCGGCTATCGCAAGGCATTGGATTGGATCTTTTCCCGAAAACGGCGAGTGGAATTCAGCCCGGAAGTTGTTCTGAAACTTCATGCTCTGGCCCAAGGCGGCATGACCGGCGATGCTGGTCGCTGGAAATCCAAAAACAATGAAATCATAGAGATTTTGCCCAACAATGAACGCCGGGTACGTTTTGTGCCGACATCGGCCGCGGAAACACCGGATGCCATGAAGTCGTTGTGCACCGCATACCAGTATGTCCGTGAGAATGAACAGATTCCCGTTCTGCTGACCATTGCAACTTGTATCTTCGATCTGCTTTGTATCCACCCCTTTCGAGATGGTAATGGCAGAATTTCTCGCCTGGCGACTACATTTTTGCTGATTCAGGAGGGTTTTTCCGTCTGTCGCTTCATCAGCCTGGAAAGGATTGTTGAAGAGCGCAAGGAGGAATATTACAAAGTACTGGAACAGTGTTCCAAGGGGTGGCATACCGGGAAAAACGATATAACGGTCTGGTGGAACTTCTTTCTATCCGTCCTGAAAAACGCGTACGGAGTGCTTGCCCAAAAGGTTGAAGGCCAAACCTCATCGGCTCCCAAGGGTGATATGGTGCGTCGAGCTATCAATGATCAGGTCGGATCTTTTTCGCTTTCGGAAATTGCTGCACAAATCCCGGAAGTGAGCCTGTCGATGATCAAAAAGACGCTTATGGCCATGAAAAAGGAAGGCGCTGTAAAAAGTACCGGCCGAGGCCGCGGTGCGTTATGGGAGGTCGTTCCGAAACCATGAGCCAATCTCCCTTTATTCCCCTGAAACCAATTCCCATCAAGGACCGGGTCTCCATGATCTTCGTTTACTACGGCCGAATCGATGTGAAGGACGGCGCTTTTGTTGTAATAAATGAAGTGGATGGGGAAGACCGGGAGCGCAAGCACATACCAGTGGGATCGGTGGCTTGCATCATGCTGGAACCGGGTACGCGCATCAGCCATGCGGCGGTTAAACTGGCTGCGGTTACCGGGACTTTGCTGATCTGAAAAACAACGGGGTCGCGTCTTCATTCTTGACAGTTTTCGGCACAATGTGAAGAATGAAGATCTTGGCTGTCCCAAAATGTATCTTTGTCAGAGATATACGGGTAAAAAATTAAGAGATATTGGTTTCCATTTCGGTATCGAGGCATCCGGTGTATTTTAGGCGCGCCAATCTATAGCACAAAAAATGGAGATAAATAAGAAGCTGAAAAGAAAGATCAATAAAATAGAAAAGATAATTAATCTGTCAAGAATGAAGACCCCATTGCTGGAAGGGTTATAGGAAAAAAGGAAATTATGAAATGATAAACGTAATTGCATCAATACACATTAAAGAAGGTCGATTATCAAAATTTGTTGAGATTTTTAAATCCAATATTCCAAATGTTCTTGAAGAGAAGGGATGTATAGAGTATGTGCCAACCATTGACGTCCCTACAGGTTTACCCCCTCAGGAGCTGAATAAAAATGTTGTCACAATAATCGAAAAATGGGGTAGCTTAGAGGATTTACAGGCACATCTATCAGCACCGCATATGCTTACATATAAAGAAGAAGTTAAGGATCTTGTTGATAAAGTGTCACTTAAAGTATTGAGAGAAGCATAACCTATAAGGATTGACACGACCTGAACTTTTGAGTTTACAAAAATAATTGGTGAACTGATAACATAGGATGTAAATTCATGATAAATGATCTGAAACATAAATTGTACATGGGGTTTTGCGGTTTTATGATTCGAATGCCGCTGCTGCTTTCAAGTAAGGGGGCAAAGAAAGGCGAAAAGGGAGCCAGGGCAAATGCAGATTCTTTATCGAAAGAAGAGCGTAAAGTCCATCATTTCATCGTTATGAAAATGGCGGTTGTCAAAAGAATGCAGACATCAATTTTTGGTTTTGGTACACTTTGAAGTTGAATTCACCAATGACGTGAAGAAGATTGTTGTCTTTTCCCCCAAGTCGTGGGGACAATTTATCTTGCGTCTTTTATGCTGAAGGAGGAAATTATGCAAATAGATGGACATCATACGCTAACTTATATTGCTGCGCGATTTGCAGAATTCAATCACAAGGATGCATCAATTATCGCATATAGCGCCCAATATGTTGATGATGCAACGAATTCTGGCACGATTCACTTTAAAAACGGAGCAATGTACAAGAGAATATCATCGGCTCATAAAATGCTCGACTATCGAAATGCGGATGAGTTAGCTAATCATCAAGTATGGATTCCTTTTCACTTTCTTCCTGGTAACGGTGGAAAACCAGCTAACGAAAACCCAACTGGAACGTTTATCAATAAAATAGTATGTCTTTCTGATAGTTATGTCGCAAGAGACATGCTCAAGGCATGTGTTGCTGACTGGGAAAAACCATATGCTTTACACAGGCTTGGCATTACGATGCATGTCTATGCAGATACATGGGCACATCAGGGTTTTGCTGGTGTTAATCATAAGATCAATGAAGTTAAGAATCTTAAAAGCAACAACAAGACAATTGATAGGAGTTTTTGGAATAAAATAGCTAGTTTCTTTTTGAGTGAATCATTCCCTTTGGGCCATGGTGCAGCATTGAGTTATCCGGATCGTCCGTCTCTAATCTGGAAATATGAAAACGGCTTCGATGGATTAATCGAAAGAAATAATCCTGATATGTTTATAGACGCCGTAGATAAGATGTGCCGAGCTATGAAATGTTATCGAAAAAAAGATTTGAGCATGAACCTGGACTCTGTAACGGGATTACCCAATAAAGACGAAAATAAAATTTTTTCCCGTCTGAAATCAATCAAGGGCAATAATGGAGAGATTCGGCACGCGAAATGGATGGCAGAGATTGAAAAGGGTACTTTCTCATTTGGGCCAGCGAGTCCCGTTTATATAGCGAAAGGAAAAGGATCATGGAAATATAAATCCATTGGACAAATGGCATCAGCTGATACCGGTCGAGAGATATTTCCATATCGGAAAACCTTCCTGAAATCTAATTGGAAACAATTCCATGATGCCTTACAAGCACACCGCTTTGATGTTGTACATGACGTGCTTCCAAAATACGGTATTTGTGCTGCATAACTATAAGTTTAACACCGTTAAGGGCTCGCGCAAAAATGTGAAGTTATTTTTGCGTGAGCCCTAAGTCGGTGCCAATTAATTCGGTGTTATGGGTTAAAAAAAATGACAAAAGTGATGGATAAATTGAAAGGCGGAGATCTACGGTCCATCGGAAGAGCAGATGAAGTTGTATCCGATATTCAAAAAAATCGATCCCTTTTTAAGGATGTATTTAAAGGATTATATAGTGATGACCCTGTGGTAAGAATGCGGTCGGCTGATGTAGTCGAAAAAATAAAAAATGGTTTTAAAGAAATCTCGAAAAGGGACTTACCCGAAACTTTCCCCATAATGAAGGTAGATACCCGGTTTTATCAATACGAGGTTTAAACAGCTTCCAATATAACATCGGCATTAAGAACGGACATGGAAATCCAGCGCGCTTTAGACGATTGTCTTTGAGAGCCGCTTATCCCGGTTCTGCGATTTTTCTATTGCTCACTCCGGTGTTGCATTAAGTTTGATCATTGCATCGAATATGGGGAGCCTTTGTCGGGTAAACTTGCCAATCCATCTGTCGTATATTTCAAATATCTTTTCTGATCGGTAAAGATCAGATATCACGCGATCTGCAACAAGACGAAAGTCTGCATCATTACGCCTAACGGCAAGTGCAAAAGGCTCAAAGGAGAACACGTGGGGTTTAATCACAAAGTCCATTGGGTCATGGGCTTTTAAAGCTATGCCAATAAGTACGACCTGGTCGGAAGAAAAGGCATCGATTTTCTTTTTCCGTAACGCATCGATGCTTTCTTCTGCTGAATTGAATAAGACAACTTCCGCATCTGTTGATGTTTCTCGAATTAGTTTTTTCAACTCGACGGCGGTCGTTGTGCCTTTCACAACGCCAATTTTCTTTCCGTCAAGACCGCCGGCATTATGCTCCTTATTGTCTTTTAAGGTCATTAGTGACGCGCCGGTGACAAATGTCAGTTGCGTAAAGTCAACAAGTTCACATCGGGAAAGGGTTTTAGTAGTTGAGCCGCATAATATGTCAATTTTGTTGTCGCCCAGAGCTTTAAATCGCTCTTTAGCTGTTACGGGAACATATTCAACCTTTACGTCCCCACCGATTTTGTTTTCAACTTCAGTTACAATAGCGTTGCAGATATCAATAGAATAACCAGTCGGGTTGCCGTCTTTGTCCAAAAATGACATGGGTGGTGCGGACGCACGATAGCCGATTCTGATTTGACCGGATTTTTTAATCTGTTGAAGGGTTCCTGTGAATTCTTGAGCTGCTGTGGGGCTTGCGAAAAAAATGATCAATAAAATGATTGCCAATTTACTTCTCATAATGGTTGTCTCCTTATTGATAGTGAGTAAAGTGAAAAGAGTTTGCTTTGCCGGGGAAAAACCATAGAGGAATTTCCCTTGAGAGTCAATGAAAGACCTAAATTGATGTTTGGTATAGTTGGTTATTAAAAAAAGGAAGATAATTAACTTTCATTAGGAGTATGTTGGAATCATATTAGTTTTTTGTGAAAATCAATGGTCAAAATGATGTTGTCCCATAACAAGCTCCATGCACGCCTATTCTAGGGAATCGAGGCTTTCGACATTATCAAGAACAATAATGGGGGCATCCTATGCTCAAAACCGGGTTTGCCCGCATTTTGCCATGGGGGACAATGGATAAAACTCTATACGTTCGAAACCATATACTTATTTGGTTGATAATTGGTATAATATTGGTATATTAAATATGTTATTATGGAATTTGAATTTGATATGGTTATTTTTTTGCACCCAAAATGCACGTTTAAGAAAGAAGCAAGGAAAGATGGCTGGAACCTCGGTTTTTTTGCGCTATGGACTATAGGACCTCTATGTCCACTATGTCCATAATTTATCTTTTCATTATCTTCGCGGTTGGATTCGCCGCTGGGGGAATCAATACATTGGCTTCCGGTGGTACCGCCCTGACGCTACCCATTTTAATGGCCCTCGGAATTCCGGGGCATAACGCCAACGCCAGCAATCGGATAGGACTCCTGGTGTCCGGAATCACCAGGGTCACCGTTTTCCACCGTGCCGGTAAGATTGACTGGGAGGATACATGGAAATTGACGGCACCCATGGCCCTCGGGGCTCTCGCCGGCGCCCTGATCGAGCATCGAATCCCAGAAAGTTCAATGGGCTGGGTGATCCTGGCTGCAGTGCTCCTGGTCCTGGGTCTGGTTGGACTTGGACGGAAACGATTTCTAGAGGTAAAAAAACGGTCGCACCCTGACTTAAGAATCAGAAAGCTAAGTATTTTCTTTCTCATCGGAATCTGGGCCGGATTCCTTGCAGTCGATTCCGGGGGAATGGCCCTTTGGGCGCTTGTGGTCCTGATCGGCATTGAAACCGTGAAAGCAAATGCGCTGAAGGCGGTTCTCACCCTGGTCACCAGTTTGGTGTCCGTCATTACCATGGGGTTTGAACACCAGATACAATGGGAGCTTGGAATTACCCTTGCAGGGGGCAATATGGCCGGTTCGTGGCTCGCAGCACGATTCGCCGTTACCGAAGGGGCTCGGGTATGGATATTCCGGCTCTTGATGATCATGCTGGTTAGCGAAGTCTTGTGGATTATGCTGTCCCTTTCGTTGCATAAATAACATGGCAAAATGAGTTTGATGACTGTAATGATCGGCATGTCCAGACTTTTTATCGATGATTTTGGGCCTGGGGTGAGGGCCTTTGTTTTTCCAATTACATCAACCTGATATACTCAATGCATATGTTGAAAATATCGAATCAAATCACTATCCCTGCCGGTGATATCAAGATTAGCCCGATTCGGGCTCAGGGGGCGGGGGGCCAGAATGTAAATAAGGTTTCCACGGCCGTACACTTGCGTTTTGACATTAAAGCTTCATCGATACCTGATTATTATAAAAAACGACTTTTGAGATTGTCCGACCAGCGTATTACCAAGGAAGGTGTAATCGTTATCAAGGCCCAGAAGCATCGAAGCCAGGAAAAGAACAGAGAGGATGCCTTAAAACGGCTCCAAGAATTCATTAAAAGCGTGGCGGTGTCTCCTAAAAAACGCCGGCCGACCCAGCCGACCCGCAGCGCTCGAAAAAAACGCCTTGACCGCAAAAGCAAAAGAGGGCAGCTTAAAGTTTTGAGAGGAAAGATTGCTGATTGAAGATCAATTGCACCCATGCCTCTATATTCAGATCCGCCCTTCTGCATAAAGTCAATTCATCTTCACTCGTCAGGAAACGAATCGTTGGACTACTGGCCAATACGGCGGCCCTTGACCCAGAAGAATTGGACAACAGCGCAGATCTGGTGCAGGAAGAGCCTGAAACTTTCGGCAAATCCGTGGCCGGCCTCCACGGGGAACTCGGCATGAAAATTCTGGGGGGCTGTTGCGGAACCGACCAGCGGCATATCCGTTATCTCGCAACGGAGCTTGCCTCGGGCTGAACGGACGAAATAAAACCAAGTTTTTGGGTGAAATCACTCAGTCGCTTTTATTATAGAGGAGCCAAGTAATGCAAAAGGATGTTGTTATAGTAGGAGGAGGTCTTGCAGGGATCATGGCAGCAATTTCTGCCCAGGCAGAAGGTGCCGAAGTATTATTGATTGACAGGGGATTCATTGGAGCCGGAAACAATTCAATCCTGGCCGGAGGAGGTTTTGCCGGTCCCAGCTCTTCCTATAGCTCCGACGCGTATATCAAGGATACCATACAGATCGGTAAAATGATCAATGATGAACTTCGTGTAAAACTCATGGCTCAAGAAGCGCCGGGTGCTATCAACTTTCTCCGTTCTTTAGGGCTCAACCTGAATGAATCTTCCGATCATTATTCTTTGGAGTCTTCACGTGCCGATGTCATACCCGGTGTCACTTTAATGAAAAAAATGGCGGAACAGATAAAAAAATTGGACAGGGTTAATGTCTTGAATCGTTTCTATGTGACAGAGATCTTAAGGCAAGATAATCAGTCGTTTGGTGTAAGCGGCCTCGATAAATCAGGAAGAAAAATGTCAATTTATGCTCCATCGGTTGTCATGGCCACCGGCGGGGGCGGCGGGATTTATCTCAGAAATGACAATCAAAAACGAATGATGGGGCAAGGATATTACCTGGCGGCAAAAGCAGGGCTTGAACTGTGGGACATGGAATTTATTCAATTTTACCCCTTCATAATTGCCGAACCGCGTTTACCCTCGATGCTGCTGTATCCGCCTTACCCGAAAGAAGCAAAAATAATCAACGCCTCGGGGGAGGATATTGGCAGAAAATACGGTATGAGTGATGTTAATGAAGCGATCATGAAAAAAAGGGATGCTTTATCAGCCGTACTCTTTGAGGAAGGCTCTTCAGGACCAATCTACATGGACTACCGCAAAGTTCCCTCACCCTCGTGGGAAGCATATCCTTTAAGCCTTTTGGCAAAGATAAAATTCGATTTTCGAACCAAGCCCGTGGCCATTTCACCCGGCGCCCATTTCTTTATGGGAGGGATACGCACAGATGAATCCGGACAAACCTCGCTGCCGGGCCTTTTCGGTTGTGGAGAAGTGGTTTGGGGGCTTCACGGTGCGAACAGAAGGGGTGGAAATGCTTTGACCGAGTGCTTGGTGATGGGCACGATTGCTGGAAAAAACGCTGCTGTTAATTCGCTCTCTCAACACCAAACGCCATTCAAACCAAAGGAACCGGAGGATTTGGCCTTCGATATATCACCGGCAGATAAACAGCTGAAAGATTTTAGTCGCCGGTTAAAAGAAATGGCGTGGAATTATGCGGGAGTCGTCAGGTCTGAAGAAGGAATAAAGATAGGAATGAAGGAGGTCGAGGAGTTAGACATGCAATTGGGAACAAAAGTTCCCCACTCGATTTCGGAGAGAAAACTAAAAGAGGATTTAATGAGCGCTTCTTTCATACTAAAGGCGATACTAACGGCCAGTCTTGCCAGAGAGGAAAGCCGCGGGAGCTTTAATCGGAAAGATTTTCCCAAAGAAGACAACGTCAACTGGCAAAAAAATTCGTGTCTGGCCTATGATCAAAAAGAAGGTCGCTTTTCCTTAAGTTAATAACCCCGTTAGTATGCTCAAATCATTCATCCGGAGGTGAAAAAATGTTAGAAATGATGGATATTGGAATTGAGAAGGCCGTTGCCTATCGTTTGGGAGGAAAGATCACAGAGGCGGAAATGACGTTGGTTCTTTCCGCCCTTAAGGAGAAAATCGAGACTTTCGGAGAGGTATTTATATATCAGGAAATCGAGAGCTTTGGCGGTGTTGAGTTTGATGCTGTCATCGAGAAAATCAAGTTCTTTTTCGATGTCGGCATATCGAATATCAGAAGGATGGCAGTGGTAACGCAAAAAAAATGGATGCACAAAATTATCGATCTTGAAGGAAAATTATTTAAAAAGATTGATATGAAAGGCTTTTCCATCGATGATAAAAATAAAGCAATCGAATTTCTGAAAAATGCATGACAAGTTGTTTCACTGAACGTCTGTCACGGCCCGCAACTCCAATCTACTTTGTCCTTGATTAAATTTTTCAACCAGGGCATCCGCCCCGGATGCATCAAAGAACACTGCATGCTAAAGGAAAATTGGAGAATAGGGGTTGTCAGTGCAGGAGTTGCTTACATCCTCTTTATTTTTGTACCCAGTCTGTGGTTGGCTTTCTCCTCGTCCTGAGTACAATGATCATCATACCGGAGAATCTCCCGATCCTATTGAAAGACCCTGTACCCGGTGCAGTTGCCGCAGGAGTTACAGCCGCTACGATAGATCCGTTTCTGGGGATGGTTGTTGCGATCCTTGTACGATTCTTTATTGGGATGGCCGGTTAAATAGCTGCCGGAAAGTTAAGGATGTAAATATATTATCTTCAAAATGGATCCAGAGTAAAGTTAGAGGATATTCTTAAGGATATAGACTCATACCGTAAATAGTGGTTCCATATTATAACCAAACAAAAAGAAAAAGCACGTTATTGCTCCGGTGAAACGCGCTTTTTCTTTTTGACCGGATGCCGGTATGTACCAATGCAGTGGGGGTAGGGCTACAGGAGTATTTTGATATAAAAGATAAAAAGTTATAAATCCAATATGGCCGGGGATAAAAAAGAACGGTTCAAGGCGATTTTAAGATCTCCTCGGGCCCTTTTTTGCTTTTATTTTAAAGAAGATTTTGCGAAGGTACGTTTTTCGTCTCACCGGTGATGTTGGCGGTTTCCTGGCTTTAATAATAAGATAGAGAGCCTTGCTTTATGAAAAAGGCTTTCCTCCTAACGGAAATATAGTATAATGCATCCCGTGAATCCTGAGGGGATCGAACTGTACTGAACCGACCACATAAAAAAAGGAGGTAAAGAATGGAACTATCCGGAATTACCGAAAAACTTTTGGCTGCCAAAAAAGAGAAAACATTAAGTTTTGCTGATTTGGAAAAGGTTGTGGGACGTGACGAAGTCTGGATTGCGGCTGTTTTTTATCGGCAGGCCAGCGCCTCTCAGGAAGAAGCGGATAAAATTGTATCTGCACTGGGGCTCGGCCCAGATGTCGCCCGGTCGCTGACCGAATGCCCCGTTAAGGGGTTGGGCCCTGTGGTTCCTACGGATCCCCTGATCTACCGCTTTTACGAGATTATGCAGATTTACGGTATGCCTTTGAAGACGGTCATTCACGAGAAATTTGGTGACGGAATCATGAGTGCCATCGATTTTACTCTAGATGTTGAAAAAGAGAAAAATCCCAAAGGAGATCGTGTGGTAATTACCATGAACGGAAAATTTTTGCCCTACAATAAGTGGTAAATCGTTCCATGCCGAACTAGTGGAACAAAATCGAACAACCGATGCGAAAATGCCGCAACAGGCTCCGATGGTCATATAGATTGTATCGGAGGGAGCCCAAGTCATCGCCGGGCAGGCGTCACGTCCGTTTTTTTTATCAGGAGATTTTTTGACAAACAAACCCAATCTTTTATTTATGAAAACGCTGATGTTCACCGGGTTTGCGCTTATTGCGTTTGCGGCGAATTCAGTACTGTGCCGACTGGCATTGGGCGAAAAAACCATCGATGCATCCAGTTTTACCGTGATACGTTTGCTGTCCGGCGCCGTGGTTCTTTGGGTAATCTTAATGATCACCCCCAATAAAAACAGCCCACCCGCTAAAGGCAGCTGGCTGGCCAGTTTAATGTTATTTCTTTATGGGGTTACATTTTCATTTGCCTATATTACATTGGACACCGGAACAGGTGCGCTCATTTTGTTTGCTTCGGTACAGATTACGATGATATCGTTGTATATTATTGCGGGGAATCGATTGCATATAACCGAACGGATCGGTATATTCATTGCATTCCTTGGATTTGTATATCTGATTTTACCAGGGGTAAGCACGCCGTCGGTCACCGGTTTTTCTCTGATGACCATCGCCGGTATTGCATGGGGTGTTTATACCCTTAAAGGGCGAGATTCTGTGAATCCGCTGATGGATACTGCGTACAATTTTTTTCGTACCATTCCACTGGTTATCGTTTTGGCCGTCGTTGCCATTGGAAATGGTCAGTATTCCACCCAGGGGATAATATTGGCGGCACTGTCAGGCGGCATTGCATCCGGGATCGGTTACACCCTATGGTATGTGGCACTGGGTGGACTTTCAGCCGTCCAGGCGGCTGTGGTTCAACTGTTGGTTCCCGCAATTGCCGCTTTGGGAGGTGTGATTTTCGTTTCCGAAGCCATTACGCTCCGGCTGGCACTTTCAGGAATAATGATACTCGGCGGCATTCTAATGACCGTCTGGGGGCGATATTATCTGGTACGGGTGAAGTTAAACAAAAAAGAATAACAGGCAAGTGTCTTCCCATGGGAATCGTTCCGACCATGTGCAGTGGAATATCCATTGCACCAAATCCAAATTAATTCAACACAAGGACGTGAACAGACGTCCGAACTATGGATGAAAAATGACTGAAGATATCTATACATATGAGGTTAAATGCAATACATGCCGCACCAAGTTCAAGGTGCAGCTTTTCGAGAGCCACGATAAAAACCTGTTTTTGGTGGATAAAAAGGATTGGTATTGTGAAAAATGCAAAGAGGATTATTTCGCCGATCAGACGGCAAAACTTGTCAAGGCACATCAGGCCATCGGATTTTCTGAACTTAAGGGCACCCGGAAGATGGTTTCATGGGCGGAGAAGATCCGGAAAGAGCTGAACAACAAGGTCGATTATCTGAGAAAAAGCCTCAAGTTTGAAAATGATGATCAACGGGAACTGTCAGATAAAGCTTTTGACATGTTTTTCAAGGAATGGCAGGAAAAAACAGAGGCCAAATGGTGGATAGACCACCGGAGAATGACGGTCCGGGATATCTCAAAAAGGGTAGGGGAGATATCTGAATCGATGAAGGAAAAATAGCGTTAAAGTTTGGTTTGGATGAAAACTACCCAAAAATATCATAAGCGCCGATGGCGCTATACCATGGGAATATACGTCTTACGGGGCGCCCTCTACCTTCCTTCGATCAGGGGTAGGCCGTCTAACAAAAAGGAGATTATTATGAACATAAATTCCATGAACCGTTCAAAGGGTCGGCTCATAATTATCATCGCTATGTTCTTTATCGTAATGTCTTCAATATCCGCCTCAACGGAAGCTGGAGAAAATTGGTGGGACAAGGGCACAGATCTCCTCAAGACTTACGGGGAGAGCAGCCCGTCGGCGGATATTACCCTTGAAGAAATCGGCTCCGGACTTAAAGAGGCGCTTCGGGTCGGGTCGGAAGATGTGGTTGCGCGGTTGGGCCGTTTGGACGGTTTCAACACCGATTCAGCCGTTCACATACCTTTGCCGAAACAATTGGACAGCGTTAAGTCTGTGCTGGACAAAGTCGGCATGTCCGGTCTGCTCGAAGACCTTGAGCTGAAACTCAACCGGGCTGCGGAGACGGCCACCCCGAAGGCAAAGAATATTTTCTTCCAGGCCATCAGCGAAATGACTTTCGATGATGTAAAAAAGATATATGAAGGCCCGGAAGACGCTGCTACCCAATATTTTCAAAGGAAAATGACGCCGTCTCTGGCAAAAGAGATGCAACCCGTTATTGACAAAAGCCTTGCAGAAGTGGGCGCTGTCCAGGCGTATGACAAAGTGATGAAAGAATACAAATCCTTTCCTTTTGTTCCGGACGTGAAAGCTGATTTGACAGATTATGTGGTTGATAAAGGGATGGATGGAATCTTCTATTATATGGCCAAGGAAGAAGCTTTGATCCGTCAGAATCCGGCCAAGCAAACCACTGATTTACTCAAGCGTGTATTTGGCGGAAAATAAAAATAACATGGAAAAAAACAAAAGAGAAAAACTCGAAAATCATATCCGGGAGAAGATCGAGATCTTAAAAAAAGATATTATTTCTTTTAAAGAGCTGACCGTGCCGATTCCACCGGACAATTCCATAGGCAGACTGACCCGCATGGAAGCAATAAGCAGCAAGAGCATCAATGAAGCGGCATTGCGCAGAACCCAATATACTTTATCAAAACTGGAACGTACTTTGAGAATGATCGATGCTCCGGATCTTGGATTATGCAGACAGTGTGAAGAACCCATTCTATTTGCACGATTGATGATTCTGCCTGAAACGGATCTGTGCATTGAATGTGCGGAGAAAATGGGTTGAACTCACGCTGTCAAACATCGAGAAGATGTTATGGAAAAACGAAAAACAGATTTAAAATTGTTGGAAAAAATACAGGTTAATGCGCCATTTTTGGATCTTAAAAATAGATATCTTCCCTTGTTTTTAGAGTACGGAATGAATCCTGAAATTGGAATAGATGCCAAGGCTCTGGACACGACATCTGCCAAGGAGTTTAAGGGAGTGGCTGAAATTTTCAAAGCAAATAACCGTAAAATAACCTTGCACGGCCCTTTTATGGATCTGGTCCCCGGCGGGATCGACCCGATGCTGCTGGCGGCAACACGGAAAAGATTGGCCCGGTTTTTTGAGATAATTCCTATTTTTGAACCGGAGAATGTTGTTTGCCATACCGGTTATGATCCGTGTTATTATCGAAAGCTTTGGACAGAATGGCTGTCATTCAGTGTCGCCACATGGAAACCCTATGTGGCGTATGCAGAACGTTTTGGATTTAAACTGTTGCTGGAAAATGTTTACGAGAAAAATCCCCAGGTGCATTCCGCCCTTTTTGAGGCGATCCCATCCGATTTTTTCGGGTTTTGTTTGGATGTGGGGCACCATAATGTTTTCGCCAATGGGTCCCTTGAAAAATGGATAGACACTTTCAATGAGAAAATAATGGAAGTTCACTTTCACGATAATGACGGAGAAGAAGACACCCATTGGGCAATCGGGGCGGGGAATGTGGATTTTGAGGGTCTTTTTCAGATGATGCGTAAAAAAGGGTTGAAGCCCACCATCACATTGGAGCCCCATGAGGAAGAAACATTATGGAAAAGCCTGTCGTCTGCGGACTTTAGAAACCATCTCAACACCGCCCATTGACAGGGTTGAACCTTCATGGACGAAGCCACTCCGCCAACCCGCCTGCCATGTAAGGCATGAGCGGGCAGGTATCGTTACGCGAGAAAGCCCCCCCGCGACACGTACGATTAGGACATTAAGCCTGGAATTGCCGATGGGGTCGCATCAGCCTGTTTTCAGCTTAAATCCGCAATTCTTGGTGTTGCAGGCCAGAAAGTTCCCCTGTTTTTTTGTCGATTTTTCCACCAGGAACCGGGCGCCGCACTCAGGGCACTGTTTATCTGCAGGTTTGTCCCAGATGGCAAAGGTGCAATCCGGAAAGCGGTCGCAACCATAAAAGATTTTACCCCGCCTGGATGTTCGTTGAACAAGATTTCCGCTGCAATCCGTTTCCGGGCAGTCGACCCCGATTTTTTCTCCGCCGTTGTTTGAATTTGCGGATAGGGTGTTTTTGCACGCCGGATACCCGCTGCAAGCATAGAACGTGCCGTATTTCCCATGTTTTATAAGCATCGGCTTTCCGCATTTTTCACAAACCTTGTCCGAAGGTTCATCCGGAGGCAGTTCAATGGGATGAACAACCCCTTTTTCGTCCCGGGTGTAGTTGCTGGAATGGGTACATTCCGGGTAAGTGGAGCAGCTCAGGAAATGTCCGGATTTGCCGACCCGGATATGAAGCCGGGCGTTACATTTTGGGCAGGTGAGGTCCGTGGGGAAGCCCACGCCTTTTATACTGAGCATACCGGTTGAAGCTGCATCGAGGTCCTTTTTAAACGCGTCGTAGAAGCGGGTTAAGATCTCTAGGGCGTTCGCATCCGTGAGTTCTATGCGGTCAAGGTCGTCTTCCATTTTGGCGGTGAACTCCACATCGAGCACATCGGGAAAGCTCTCAACCAGCAGATCGTTGACGATAAAACCCAGTTCATTGGGTCTGAAATATCTTTTGATCAGATCCACATAACCTTTTTCCCGGATTGTGGACAGAATGGCGGCATAAGTGCTGGGGCGTCCGATGCCGTTTTCTTCAAGTTCCTTGACCAAAGACGCCTCTGAAAATCTCGACGGAGGCACGGTAAAATGTTGTTTGGGTTCCAATCGATTGAGTTTCAAAATCATTCCTTCACTCAGTTCGGGAAGATCGTCTTTTTTCTTTTGGCTTTCACTTTCGATCTGCTCGTCCACGGACATATAGAGCGCCATAAAGCCGGGAAACGCAACCGATGAGCCGCTTGCGGTAAAAAGATATGAACCGGCACTGATCGATATGGAATTCTGATTGATGAGGGCCTGTTTCATTTGAGATGAAACAAAGCGCTTCCAGATAAGCTCATATAACGCCAGCTGATCTTGGGATAGGAAAGGTTTTATTTTCTCAGGGGTATTAAAGACTGATGTGGGCCGTATGGCTTCATGGGCATCTTGAGTCTTTTTACGATTTTTGAAAAACCTCGGTTTCGGATTGGCATATTCTTGGCCGAAATTTTTCCGTACAAATTGAAGGGCTTCTGTTGCAGCTTCTTTTGAAATGCGCAAGGAATCTGTGCGCATGTAAGTAATAAGCCCTTCGGGTTCACCGGGGCCAAGATCGATACCTTCATAGAGCTGCTGTGCCACGATCATTGTTTTTTTTGCGGAAAATCTAAGCTTTCGGATGGCTTCCTGCTGGAGCTTACTGGTGATAAACGGAGGCGAGGGGTTTCTTTTCGTAATTTTTTTCTGAATTTTTTCAACACGGAATTTTTCCTCGGACAATTCCTCTATAATACTGTCGGATGTTTTTTCATCGGGGATTTTAATTTTCCCCCCCTTCTTTTTTACCAGCTTTGCTTTGAACGGCGGCGGATCGTTGTTCTCAAGATGCGCGGTTATCGACCAGTATTCTTCCGCCTCAAAGGCCTGGATAGCCCGCTCTCTTTCACAAATTATTCTCACGGTAACCGACTGTACGCGTCCTGCGCTGAGCCCGCCTTTTACCTTGCGCCATAACAAGGGAGATATCTGGTATCCCACGAGTCTGTCGAGCATTCTGCGTGCCTGCTGTGCTTCATACTTGTTTGGGTTGAGATCTTCAGGCGATGCCAGGGCTTCGTTGACGGCCTTTTTTGTAAGTTCATGAAACAGTACTCTGTGAAATTTTCTGTCCTTTTTTTTCAGAATTTCCGCAGTGTGCCATGCAATGGCTTCGCCCTCTCTGTCCGGGTCGGGTGCCAGGTAAATATCTTTTGAATCCCCTGCAGCCTGTCTTAACGATTTGATAACTTTCTGCTTCCCGGGGATGTTCGTGTATTTGGGTTTGAAGCCTTTTTCGATATCGATACCCATCTCTTTTGCCGGAAGGTCCTTTATATGGCCAACGGTGGCAGCGACATTGTACCGGCCGCCGAGATATTTTTTAATGGTTCTTACTTTTGTCGGTGATTCCACGACAACAAGGGGTTTTGTCACAGTATTTCCTCGTTTCAAATATTAAGCCGTCTCAAAATGCTCACATACTCCAGGTATCCTGGGTCTTGACCCTTCCAATCTACTATTCTTGAGTCAGCTTGATGTTAAATTTTGTTGGTCGGCGGGTAATTATCGTTTAATATCCCGGTGCTTATCGGGATGCTAAACGGTGATAACACAGTTGTTCTGTTTATCTTCTTTCCTCAATGGAAAAGAATTTTCCTGGAGATTGCTTTACAATATTCTTGAGCTCCAGTTGGAGCAGAACACTCGAAAGTCTGCCGGATTCCATGGACAGCTTCCGTGCCAGATCGTCGATGTGAACCAGATACGGACCCAGCGCTTCAAACACCTTGGATTCCTCCAGGGACAACTGCGGTATTTTTGCCGGCGTTTCATCCGCGGTGTTTTCTGCTTCAGCAGGAGCTTCGATAATAAATGAAAACTCTTCCATGATGTCTTGGGCATGTTCAACCAGTTTGGCGCCCTGTTTTATGAGTGTGTGCGTCCCGGTGCTTTTAAATGACTGAATGCTGCCTGGAACTGCAAATACCTCCCTGTTCTGTTCTGCTGCAAGACGTGCCGTGATCAGAGACCCGCTCCGTCGCGTTGCTTCCACGACAACGGTTCCAAGGGACATCCCACTGATTATTCTGTTTCGTCTCGGGAAATTGTGGGCATCGGGCTCGGTGGTCAGAGAAAATTCTGAAACAACGGCACCGGTTTCGGCAATTTGATAAAAAAGCTTACGGTTTTCCGCCGGGTAAATGTTCTCAAGACCGCTGCCAAGCACTGCGATGGTAGCACCTTTGCCCATGAGTGCGCCTTTGTGGGCTGCCGAATCAATACCCAGTGCCATTCCGCTGACAATGGTTATCTTGAGCTGGGCCAAATCTCTGCAAAGTCGCCGGGTCGTGGAGCGTCCATAACTCGTGGCGTTTCTGGAGCCGACAACAGCGACATTTTTTATGGAACCGTCAAGACGGCCGAAAACGTATAAAAATGGCGGCGGATCCGGTATCTGAAACAAAAGGGGCGGATAATCGGAATCTGCCATGGTGACAATTTTATAACCCTTTTGCAGGACAAGATCGAAATCTTTTTTGACCGAATCGGGAATTTTGCGCTGCTTTATAGCGGCAACGAGGCGAGGGGTTATGCCTTCAACCTCAAGAAGTTCGTCTCGGGTGGCTCCAAAAATAAACTCCGGGGAATTGAAACGATCTATCAGCCGTTTAAAAAGGAGGTTTCCTATTCCGGGAACACTTTTCAGCAGAAACCATGGCAGAATATGATCCACGTGTTATTTTTTCCCACGAATATTCCATGCCAGGAGTATGGGGCTTGCCACGTAAATGGAAGAGTAGGTCCCGATAATGACACCGATCATCATTGCAAATGCGAAATCATGGATAATCCCACCCCCCATGACAAACAGGGTAATAACCACAGCAAGGGTTGTCATAGACGTCAGTATGGTTCGGCTAAGGGTTTCATTTACGCTTTTGTTAATGATGATTTCCAGAGGATCTTTGTGATGTTTTCTCAAATTTTCCCGAATTCTGTCGAACACAATGATGGTATCATTGAGTGAATATCCGATGATTGTGAGAAGCGCCGCAATGATCGGAAGTGTAAACTCCTTACCGAACAGAGAGAATATGCCCACCGTAATGGTAACATCGTGGATAAGTGCCACTATGGCCCCCATGGCATATTTCAATTCAAGAAACCAGAAAAGCAAAAGGGTTACAATTAATGCCGCTGTAATCAGAAAAGGAACGCTGACATTGAAAATAGAAAGCAGATAAACAGCACCCATCAGCGCTCCGGCCATAACGCCGCTCAAGATCCACTTGAGTTCAAAACGACCGGATATATATATGGCAATAAAAAGCAGGGCGTAAAACATAGCGAACAGGGCTTTTTCCCGCAAATCGCTGCCCACCTGGGGCCCAACCATCTCAACCCGTCGGATGGTCACCCCCTGCCCGGTTGACGACGCCAAAGCCTTTTGTACTTCAAGAGAAAATCCCTGATCGGTCAGGACAGACCCGCCGGTCCGGATAAGATACTCATTTTCGCTGTGTTCGCCGAACCCTTGAACCGATGATTTGTCAAGGTTTACGGTGGCAAGTCCTGATTTGATATCCGCCAGTTTTACGGGGGCATCGAATTTGACCTGTACCAAGGTGCCGCCGGCAAAATCGATACCGTATTTGGGTCCTTTGTGGACGACTAGAGAAGCGATGCTGATAAAGATCATCGCCAAGGATAGCATGAAAGCGATCTTTCTTTTACCGACAAAATTGATGTTGATATCAGGCTTTATAAATTGCATCAATAAAATCCTCTAACTAAATACTTAGAGTTTTAACCTTTCGTTTTATTAAATAGTAATCGAATATCATACGGGTGAGGATAAGGGCTGTAAAGAGACTGGCGATAACTCCCAGACTGAGGGTTACGGCAAATCCTTTTACCGGACCGGTACCGAACTGGAAGAGGACAAGTGCGGCAATAAGCGTGGTAACATTGGCATCGAGAATCGTAAGGGTCGCCCTGTCATAGCCTGCATCCACGGCCGCACGGGGCGTTTTGCCGATTCTTATCTCCTCTCTGATACGTTCGAATATGAGAACATTGGCATCTACCGCCATTCCGATGGTAAGAATGATGCCTGCGATACCGGGGAGGGTCAACGTTGCCTGAAAACCGGCCAGTCCTCCGGCAATCAGGATAACGTTAAGAATCAGTGCAAAGTCTGCAATAAGTCCCGAACCCCGGTAATAGACGATCATGAACAGGATGACAAGGATGCCGCCGACACACATGGATATGAGCCCTTTTCTGATGGAATCTGATCCCAGAGAGGGGCCTACGGTTCTTTCCTCGAGAATCAGTACCGGTGCCGGGAGGGCGCCTGCACGCAGGGCAATGGCGAGATCCCGTGCTTCTTCCGTGGTAAAATTTCCGGTGATGCGGGCCTTGCCGCCGGAGATTTTTTCCTGGATAACCGGTGCTGAATAGACCTTGTCGTCCAGTACGATTGCGAGACGTTTTTTAACATTTGCTTCGGTTATTCGTGCAAAATCCCTGCCCCCTTTCTTATCAAAATCGATGGAGACATAGGGTTCGTTGTATTGGGAATCTATCTGAACCTTTGCATCTGTAAGATGGGCTCCCGTCAACAGGGTTCTTTTTTTTATCAGATAAGGGGTTTTTATAATGCGCTGTGTTGCGGGATCTTCTTTAACTCCGTAAAGAACTTCGCTTCCGGGAGGAATATTTCCTTTCAGGGCGGCATTTAGATCATGGATTTCATCCAGCAGTTTGAATTCCAAAAGTGCAGTCCTGCCGATGAGGTCCTTGGCTCTTTTTGTATCCTTTATCCCCGGAAGCTGGACAAGTATCCGTTTTTCACCCTGGCGGCGAATATCGGGCTCGCTGACCCCGAACTGGTCGATCCGGTTTCGAATGGTTTCAAGGGCCTGATCGGTGGCCATTTTTTTGATTTGATCGGCTTCCCTGTCCGGAAGATTCATGATTAGAGTAAGGATATCGTCGTCGGTTGATCTCGAAAGTATACGCAGGCCCTGGAAATCCTTGTCGAGAAGTTTATCAAATCCGTCGATGTTGCTTTGTCCTTGCAGTTTGATGGAGATACGGTTCCCCTCCACACGATTTAAGGCAATATATCGAACATGCTCTTTTCTGCAAAAATCTCGGATTTCCTGGCTTATACGTTCTATGGTGCCTTCCAGAGCTTTATCCGTGTCGACTTCCAAAACCAGATGCATGCCGCCTTGAAGATCGAGGCCCAGGTTGATCTTTTTATGCGGCCACCAGGTTGGTTTTATGGTCGGAAGAACGTATATAATGGCAATAATAATGACCGAAAAAACTGCCAGAGCCCGCCATGAGAGATTGTTCAATGATCCTGTCCTTTCAATAAATCAAAAATGGTATTACCAAAATGAGGTTAATACTCCGCAGCAGTGGTTTAGAAGATCCGTTTTTGAAACGCTTCCCTGTTTGCCATAGATGCCAAAACGTTCGTTGTGACTTCGCCGGGATGATTTTAATCCGCTACAGAGTAAAAGGTTAAGGTAGAGCATTCATTTTTTATTGTGAATCAGCCTCACTTTTTCTTTTTTGCTTGAGGCTGTGATGAAGACTGGATCACCTGCGCCACACTTCCTCGAGTAATCTTTACACGTACTTTGTCGGCGATTTCCACCGTCATTGTTTGTTCACCGGTTGCGGTAATTCGACCATGCAGACCGCCACTGGTTACGATGCGGTCGCCCTTTTTAAGTTGGTTGATCATTTCACGCTGTTCTTTAGATTTTTTTTGCTGGGGCCGGATGAGCAGAAAATAGAATATTACAAACATCAGGATAATGGGAATAAGTGATGTAAATCCACCGACTCCCTGTCCTGTCGCTCCTCCGCCCTGGCCCATTGCATAGGCAGTACTTATCAAGATATAACCCCCTTTATTAAATGATTCGTCAATATTTTACGATTTTTTTCTCCCGCCAGAGGCGGATTCGATATTTCGAGTAAAAGATCTCTTGCACGTTTATCACAATCGGCATGATACTTTTTATCCGTCAACACCATCAAAAATGGCGCAGATATACAGCATATTATATTTTAGGTCAAACATTTCTTTAATTTGCAGATACCCAGAGTGTTTCGCCGTCGAACTGAATGTTGTTTACATGTTCGTATTCGATGAGATCCAGAAGTGCAAAGATCTGATCCATATTATAAACAACCAGTTTGGTCAAGGGAAAGATCAGGTTGAGGTCGGTATCCAGTTTGTGTTCTTTTAAATTGTAAATATTAACCGTGTTCTCAGAAAACTTAAGAAGCTTGGCGACACCGGAACTGCGTCTACCGTCAACCGGTTCATCGGCAAAGGGAGAAAGGGTTGCGCCTTTATGGGCAAAATAATCTTTCATGAAATTAAAATGTATATTCCAGATATTGTCCCCGGGCTGAACAATGTATATTCCAAAGGTTCCCGGTTTATTCTTTTCGTCAGCACCTTTTGACTTGAGGTCTTTTTCAATAATCTCGCCACTTTTAAGCCGAATTTTGTCTAAGATTTCCTTCATGGAAACCGTTATGTCGCCGATTTTAAATGATTCATTGGATTTCGCAATGATATCGACCCCTTTTTCAACGCCATATCGAGCCTTGCGCTGTTGCATCAGCGCCTTGAGTTCCTGATTTTCTTGGATGGTGTTGAAGTCGATAACCGTCTCCGCTTTGGTTTGGATTTGAACGCTTTCAGGAGCGGTTTTTTTGCCCGGTTCAGGTTCTTGTTTCAGCAATACCATCAGACCTGCGGCAGTGATAATAATCACGACACACAGGACGATAATCCCTCCAAGGCTATCGGGGCGTTTGTGAGATTTTTTCGGCATAGTTTTTTTCCGGAAGATCCTGTATGCGGGACGGCGGGGCGCTTCATTTTTCGCGAACGACCTTGCTCATGCCCGGGATAATCGTGTCATCCCCTTCAATGGTAATGGAAAGGCCGCGCCGTTCTTCCAGGTCCAGAATCTCTTTTCGTTTTTTATTCAAAAGATAGTCTGCGACGCCTGAGGGGACGATACCTTTGACGCTGGAAATTTTATTTTTTAGCGTTTCGAGACGAAGTTGGCGGAGAAAGTCGAGGGCCAGCATTTCAATCGACGGAATCATCCCTTTCCCCTTGCAATGACTGCAGGGTTGAAAACTGCTGGATTCAATGGAAGGTCTGAGCCGCTGTCTCGACATTTCCATAAGGCCGAACTGTGAAATTTTGCTGATTTTTGTTTTGGCCTTGTCGGATTTCAAATTGCGTTTTGCAGCCCTTTCAACTTCAGTTTTGTGCTTGGAATCTCTCATGTCGATGAAATCGATTACCACAAGACCGCCCAAGTCTCTCAGTCGCAATTGGCGGGCAATTTCTTCGGCGGCTTCAATGTTGGTCTGGAGGGCTGTCTGTTCAATGGATTTTTTTTGGGTCGCCTTTCCGGAATTTACATCGATAGAGACAAGTGCTTCGGTTTGCGCGATGACAATAGAGCCGCCGGATTTAAGTTTGACACGGCTTCTATAAATCGATGAAATCTGGTCTTCGAGCTGATATTTGGTAAATATGGGCCGGTCTTCTTTATAGTGTTTGACGATTTTGGTGTGTTTGGGTGATATGATTTTAACAAAATCTTTAACTTCACGGTGTACCGCAACATCGTTGATAAGGACTTCTGTGACATCGAGTGTGAAATAGTCACGTATGGACCTTAAAACAAGATTCTGCTCTTTGTACAGGATTGCAGGGGGCCTGTACTTTCATTATATTTTTTTTGATGTTTTTCCATAACCGGAGAAGATAGCGTAAATCTTTGGACAGGTGTGTTTTTTTACTGTGTATCCCCGCAGTGCGGACAATGAGGCCGAAACCTTCCGGAATCTTAAGTTTGCCGACAATACTTTTGAGACGGTTGCGTTCGTCTTCATCTTCTATTTTGCGCGAGATCCCACGCTTATCGATGCCGGGCATCAGCACAAGATGCCGGCCCGGAAGCGATATATATGTTGTGAGCATGGCGCCTTTTTTCATGTGAGGGGTCTTTGGTAACCTGTACCAGAAGTTCTTGACCCCGCTTGATCATTTTTAGTATGGATCGACCCTTTGAAAGATTATCCTGGAAATAATCGCTGTGGATTTCATGCTTCTGCAAAAAACCGTGTCGTTCCGATCCATAGTCCACAAATGCGGCCTGGAGGCTGGGTTCGATATGGGCGATGACAGCTTTATAAATATTGCCATGGATACTTTCTCTCCCCGAGCTTTCGATATGAAATTCTTCAAGCTTGGTGTCGATTACTTTTGCAATCCTGCAATCCTCGGTATCTATGGCATCGATAAGGATTTTACTGCTCATAAACTATTTACTTTCATTGTGTTTGTGCCGAATTGGAGTTGAATTTTATGGTTTGAAATTAAAGGATCGCTTCTGAAGGGAAACAAGTTTTAATCTCAGACGCTTACTTCCTAAAATGAATATGAAATTGTGATATACAAGTCAAATGATTTCTTATCTGAATCGTGCCTGGAAGATTCAGGCAGGGTTAACGCATTTGGATCCCTATAGAGAGAGAACACGGCGTCGCTTCGCTGTACCGAAATCAAATGCGTTCACCCTGAAGATTCAGGTCTTATCACTTGCTATTTGCCCAATGTTGTGGCATGAGAAGTTATTGTTTGATCCGGCGATAATGACATGTGAAATTAGCGTGTTGCATGGATGTAAGTTTATAGATACAACATATTCTGTCATTGTGAATGATATGAAACAAGTTATTGAATTGAGGCAACCTATTTAAAATGGATGAAAGATACGAACCAAGGGCATTGGAATCCAGATGGCAAAAATTCTGGGAAGAGACAAAACTTTTCAAGGTGGAAGAAAACCCTGACAAAGAAAAATATTATCTTCTCGAGATGTTCCCCTATCCGTCCGGCAACATCCACATGGGACATGTGAGAAACTATACCATCGGAGATGTTGTCGCAAGGTATAAACGAATGCAGGGATTTAACGTCCTTCATCCCATGGGATGGGATGCATTTGGCATGCCGGCGGAAAACGCTGCCATTGCCAATAACAGTCACCCGGCCAAGTGGACATATGAAAATATCGATGCCATGCGATCCCAGTTGCAATCTCTCGGTTTTTCCTACGACTGGGACAGGGAAATCGCAACGTGCCGTTCCGAATACTATCACTGGGAACAGTGGCTTTTTTTAAAAATGTATGAAAAAGGGATGGCCTATCGCAAGGAGTCTTTTGTAAACTGGTGTGAACACTGTCAGACCGTCCTGGCCAACGAACAGGTTGAAGCCGGCATGTGCTGGAGATGCGGCAAGCAGGTCCGTCAGAAGAAGCTTTGGCAATGGTTTTTCCGTATTACCGATTATGCTGAGGATCTTTTGTCATACTGTGAAAAACTGCCCGGCTGGCCGGATAAGGTTATCACCATGCAGAAAAACTGGATCGGGAAGAGCGTCGGCGCGGAAATACGGTTTCCCATAGAAAATACCGATGAACAAATACCCGTCTTTACCACCAGGCAGGATACGGTTTGCGGAGCGACGTTCATGTGTCTTGCGCCGGAGCATCCGATGGTGATCAAATTATCCAAAGGGACCCAACAGGAAAAAGAAGTCTCCGGGTTCATCGACCGCATATCCATCCAGGACCGTTCACCCAGGGCGGTGGACAGCTATGAAAAAGAGGGGGTTTTTACCGGTGCATATTGTATCAATCCCTTAAGCGGTATTCGCATGCCGATCTATACGGCTAATTTCGCCCTCATGGAATATGGTACCGGTGCCGTCATGTCCGTTCCGGCGCATGATCAGCGGGATTTTGAATTTGCCCGTAAATACGACCTTGATATCGTCGTGGTCGTAAAGCCCCATGATGACGATCTCGATCCCGTCGCCATGACCGAGGCATATGCCGGAGAAGGTACTATGGTTAATTCCGGCCGGTTCAACGGTATGGATAATATCAAGGCCCTTGATGAGATCGCTTCTTATCTTGAGGAAAAAGGTTTCGGAAAGAAAACGGTGAGTTTCAGGTTGAGGGATTGGGGGATATCGAGACAGCGGTACTGGGGGGCGCCCATCCCGATAATTCATTGCAAAACATGTGACATTGTCCCTGTTCTCGAAGAAGATCTTCCCATTTTGCTTCCGGAGGATGTCGGTCTTTTGGAAGGGGGGAAGTCGCCCCTTTCGACCCTTGAATCTTTTGTAAACACCACCTGTCCGATTTGTGGCAGCCGTGAAGCCAGACGGGAAGCCGACACAATGGACACCTTTGTGGAATCCTCATGGTATTTTGAAAGATATTGCAGTCCGGATTGTGACAGCGGAATGTTTGACAGCAAATCAGTGGATTATTGGATGCCGGTTGATCAGTATATCGGCGGTGTGGAGCATGCCATTTTGCATCTGCTTTATTCCCGATATTTTACCCGTGTGTTGAAGGACTTTGGACTGGTCAAATATAAAGAGCCCTTCACACGGCTGTTGACCCAGGGAATGGTCTGTAAAGAGACGGTTTCCTGCCCTGAACACGGGTTTCTTCTTCCTGAAGAGGTGGACGGAACCGATGAAGACCGGTATTGTAAGAAATGCCGGCAGGTGGCGACGGTGGGCCGGGTTGAGAAGATGTCAAAATCAAAAAAGAACGTCATCGATCCGAGCATCCTACTGGAAAAATACGGTGCGGATACCACGAGACTTTTCTGCCTTTTCGCGGCTCCACCGGAAAGGGATCTGGAATGGAATGAACAGGGGGTTGAAGGCGGCTATCGCTTTTTGAACCGTGTTTGGCGTCTTGGCTACAAGTGGATGGATTCAATCCGGGAGGCCGAACCTTTTGACGGTCATCCGGGTCAGGTGGAGGGCGATTCCCGGGATGTCGTCAAAAAGACCCATGAAACCATTAAAAAAGTTACCAAAGACATTGAAGACAGATTTCATTTCAATACCGCCATCAGTGCGATCATGGAACTTGTGAACACCATGTACGGGGTCGATATAGACAAAAGCCCTCAAAAAATTGCGGTGATGCGGTTCGCCATGGAGTCTGTGACACTTCTCTTAGCGCCTATTGTTCCACATTTTGCCGAAGAACTGTGGAGTGCCCTGGGATTTGAACCCAGTATTTTGCTTGCATCGTGGCCGTCATACCGGGAAGATGCCTTGGTTAAAGATGAACTCTTGATCGTTGTGCAGGTGAACGGCAAGCTCAGAAGCAGATTCAATGTGGATACAGATGCAGACGACGATACCATTAAAGAGATGGCTTTTTCAGATGAACGGGTCCAGAAATTTATTGATGGTAAACCGGTCAAGAAAGTTATTGTTGTCAAGAAGAAGCTTGTGAACATTGTGGTTTAATTGACGAAATTAAAAAATGGAATAGTCGTGTTTAATTACAGGAAATATATTTGGCCGGTCCTTTTTATGGGGGTATTTTTTTCGGCTTGCGGCTACCGGTTTTCCGGGAGTGGAAATTTACCATCCGGCGCGGAGACTATCTTCATCGAAGTCTTCAAAAACCGGACGGTGGAAACCGGTTATGAAAATACCATTACAAATGATCTGATATACGAATTTACCAGAAACGGACGGGACGTACAGAAAAGCAGAGACAATGCGGACGCAGTCCTTACCGGGGTGATTGAATCTGAGCATATTCGGACAATATCCCGTCAAGGGCAGCTGGATCCCCTTGAAAGACGGGTCCAAATTACAATCAGTCTGAAAATGACGGATCCAGCCGATACGGTGATATGGTCCAGGTCAGGTATTTCTGACAGCGAAGCCTATGATGTGGGGGCTAATAATCAGATCACCGAACGAAACAAGCGCCATGCCCTTGAAATTCTGTCTAAACGACTTTCAGAAACCGCATACAATCGTTTGACAGACGATTTTTGAGAACCTGCTGCTCGAATTTAACACCACCGGTCCACGATGGACACACGCAACAATAGTATTGCACGCAAGATAAGCGCTTCATGGAAAATGCGGGTTTTACCGGTTAGGCAGAGATGGCATTTACAATTTTGGAGAGGCGGGAAATTTTCCTTGACGCGGTTTTTTTGTGAATCACACCTTTTTTTTCTGCGTTATCGATGATAGATTTTGCGGTGTCGAGTTTAGTCAACGCTGATTCTTTCGATTTTTCACTCACAGCAAGTCGCACATCTTTGACAATATTTTTCATCCGGGTCTTTGTCGACTTATTGCGAATCCGCCTCACTTCGCTCTGGCGTGCACGCTTAAATGCAGATTTATGGTTGGCCAATTTTCAATAAACTCCTTTTTATTAAGATATTATATTTAGAAATGATTAATTTATGAATTAATTAAAGGTATGTCAAGAATTTTTTACTCGATATGAATCCACCAAAAAATAGACCGCTTTCTGAAAACGACCGTGTAATAAAAGCTACAGGTGTTGTTGGATCTGCAACCCTATTGAGCCGTATTTTTGGTTTTATAAGAGATGTCGTCATTGCCTGGTTTTTTGGTGCCGGATTCAGTTCGGATGCATTTTTTGTGGCGTTCAGAATTCCAAATCTCTTAAGAAGACTTTTTGCTGAAGGATCGTTAAGTATTGCTTTTATACCTGTTTTTACCGAATACCTGACAAACTATGGAAAAGATGATGCCTTTGAAATGGCAAGATCAGCCGTAAGGCTCCTTTCGGTGTTGCTGGCGGCCGTCGCTGTTGCAGGTATTGTATTCTCTCCGCTGATCATACGGGTCATTGCGCCCGGATTTGCCGACTCACCTGAAAAATTTTTCCTCACGATATTTCTGACCCGGGTCATGTTCCCGTATATTTTCTTTATTGGAATGGTTGCCCTTTCCATGGGGATACTCAATGTTCTTGGCCATTTCGCAGCACCGGCCCTTGCACCTGTTTTTTTGAACATCTCCATTATTTGTTCGGCTTTTTTCATTTCACCCCACATGACGGATCCGGTAACAGGTCTGGCCATCGGCGTGGTCGTCGGCGGTGTTTTACAACTTGCACTTCAAGTGCCGTTTCTGATCAAAAAAGGATTCTATTTCTGGCAGAAAGCGAAATTTTTCCATCCCGGACTCAAGAAAATCGGTTTGCTCATGCTCCCCGCCATATTCGGCGCTGCGGTCTACCAGATCAATATCCTGGTGGGGACCCTTCTTGCTTCGTTGCTGGCCCAAGGGAGTGTTTCGTATTTATATTATGCAGACCGTCTGGTGCAGTTTCCCCTTGGAATATTTGCAATCGCAACCGCAACGGCTGTTCTGCCGAGTCTTTCCAGACAGGTAGCGAAAAAGGACCTGGAGGCGGTTCGGGAGACCTTCTCATATGCCATGAGACTGATTTTTTTTATTACGATTCCTTCAATGGTCGGCCTGATCGTTTTGCGGGAGCCGATTGTCGCGTTGTTATTTAAACGGGGTGCCTTTGATTCAGAGACAACCCATTTGACTGCATACGCTCTTTTATACTATAGTATGGGCCTGTGGGCTTTTTCCGCCGTACGGATTGTGGTTTCCACATTTTATGCATTGCAGGATACCAAGACGCCGGTGATAACCGCTGCAGTATCCGTTTGTGCCAATATCGTACTGGGAATTATCCTTATGGGTCCCATGGGACACGGGGGGCTTGCACTTTCCACGTCCCTGGCTTCTATGCTGAATCTGGGACTTTTGGTCTGGGCTCTGAGAACAAAGCTCGGCGCGTTAGGGTTGAAAAGTATTACGGAGTCCGCCTGTAAAACGATAATTTGTTCGGGAATTATGGGGACGGCGGTCTGGGCAGCTGCACTCATAATGATTCCCCATGAAGGCGGAACGCTTCCCGGCCTTTTTTTCGGAGTATTGGGAAGCATAATCATCGGACTGGTGCTGTACGGTTCTTTTTCCTTATTGTTTAAGAGCCGGGAACTGGAAAGGGTGCTGGCTATCGCCAGGACAGGGATGGGTAAAAAGTGAGTTTTAAAAACAGCATTATGTTGACCTTGACGGTGGGGTCGATGTTTTTATTATTGTTTTTCGTTGTTTTCGGCGAAAATGGCTCCATTGATCTAAATCGGTTGAAAGTTGAAAGGGCTCGACTGTTACAAAAGAATACAGAGCTTAAACAGGAGAACATTTCTTTATACCGTGAGATCGATCGATTAAAAAACGATCCCAAATATCTTGAAAATGTGGCCAGACAGGAACTGGGTGTTATCGGTAAAGATGAAGTGATAATTAAAGTTAGAAAAACAAAAAAGGCCGGTAAAAATTGAACGCAGACGACGTATTTTACACCCGGACAATGGCAAAAGTCCTTGGGGACCAAGGGAATTTGAGAAAAGCGGCAAAAATTTATAATTACCTTTTGGAAGGCGATCCCGGGAACCCGGAACTTGTGGATGCGCTTTCTCAAATTGAGACCCGACTCATTGAAAAAGGATCGGATGATCTTGTCAGGTTGTTCAGCATATGGGTCGATCTGTTGCTTACGCAAAACAACATGCAAAAGCTTAAGAAGCTTAAAAATAAGGATCATCTCCTCTCCGAGCTGTAGGCACTACGAGCCAGAAGCCGATCATTTGTAGTTAATTTGGGCAAAAGTAAGTATGTCATCTCCAATTGAACAGGTGTGATCCCAGAGGGTCCAAGGATTCCCTCCGGGCCGTAGGCCCTATGGGCCGGAGGCAGGATCCAAGGATTCGAGTGAAAATGCTAAAGAATTACAAATATTTGAAAGTTTGACAAAAGTCCTACGAACTCTGTTTGGAGAAGAACCAAATATTTTCATTTATAGGGATGAGGGAGAAGAAAATTAATAACTGAAGAGCGTCCCGCTTTAATGGAAAAATTATATGGCATCGAAAAGCCATGGTGTATCCGGAGTGATGACAAACCAATGAAAACCGTAATCCAGAAAAAAAATATCATACTGGGTGTGTCCGGCGGAATTGCGGCATACAAAAGTGTCGAACTTTTAAGGCTTCTGATTAAACAGGGTGCCAAGGTCAGGGTGATGATGACAAAGAATGCCCAGTGGTTTGTGGGGCCTTTAACCTTTGAAGCCTTGTCCGGTCAACCGGTGTGTACCGACCTTTTTGAAAAAAATGGCGACGCATCCATACGGCACATCCAATGGGCCGAAGAGGCGGATGCCGTGGTGATTGCTCCGGCAACGGCCAATATTATCGGCAAGCTGTCCGGCGGAATTGCCGATGATGCCCTGAGTACTTTCATCCTGGCAGTGACCTGTCCCGTGATTGTCTGCCCTTCCATGAACACGCATATGTTTGAAAGCCGGGCGGTACAGCGGAATCTTGAGACACTCAGGGGTGATGGATATTTCATCATAGAACCGGAATCCGGAACACTGGCATGCGGAACCACCGGACCCGGCCGCCTTCCGGAACCTGAAGACATCCTGGACAGAATTGCATATTACCTGTCAACCAAAGATCTGAAAGATAAAAAAGTACTGGTCACGTCAGGTCCTACCCGGGAATCTATCGATCCCGTAAGATTTATCAGCAACCCTTCTTCAGGCAAGATGGGCTTTGCAATTGCCAGGGCAGCGGAATACCGGGGCGGGGAGGTTACCCTGATTGCCGGTCCGACACATCTTCCGGATCCCAACAATGTAAAGGTCATCCGGATCCGGACCGCACGTGAGATGGCCCGGGCTGTGTTCGATCATATGGAGCATTCCGACATAATTATTAAAACAGCGGCGGTTTCCGATTACAGACCCAAAAATCCGGCCACCCATAAAATCAAAAAAGAAAAAGGTGAACTGGTTTTGCACCTTGAAAGAACCCAGGATATTCTAAAAGAAATCGGCATGAGAAAAAAGGACCGGATACTCGTGGGTTTTGCCGCGGAAACAGAAAACCTTGAACAGCATGCAGAAACAAAGCGGGTTGAAAAAAATCTTGATATTATCGTGGGGAATATTGTTGGCAAACCTTCTTCGGGTTTCGGTGCCGATACAAACAAGGTGACCCTGTTCTATAAAGACGGGACCAAAGAGCCCATGCCTTTAATGGAAAAAGATGCGGTGGCCCATATCCTTTTGGATCGTATTTTAAAAAAATTCGTAATATCTCAAAATCCTGGAAAATATTAACCCAATGACATCAAATCCGGAAAATAGCGCAAAGGCTGTAAAAAAAGACGTGAAAGAAGCGCTCAACGGTATCGACAGCTACTTCAGGTTCCTGGCTGAAAGCGGATGCCCGGGTTTTGACTGCTCAACGGAGAGTCTTCAAAAAATCGAGGCTTGGGGGCACAAAAACAGTCGTTCTGCTGAAACGCTTAAGGACATCCGTACGGACCTGGGTGACTGTCGCCGCTGCAAGCTCTCTGAACAACGAAAGAATATCGTATTTGGTGCCGGAAATCCCAATGCCAGACTGATATTTGTGGGTGAAGGCCCGGGACATGAAGAGGATCAGAGGGGTGAGCCCTTTGTGGGTGCTGCAGGACGGCTGCTTACCAAGATTATAGAAGCCATGAATTTTACCCGGGAACAGATTTACATCTGTAACATAATAAAATGCCGGCCTCCGGGGAACAGAAACCCGATGCCAGAGGAGATAAAAGCCTGCTCACCTTTTTTAAGGCGTCAGATTTTATCGATAGAGCCCGATTTCATTTGCGCTTTAGGGACCTTTGCCGCCCAGACACTCCTTGAAACCAGCGTACCGATTTCAAAGCTCAAAGGGTGTTTTCATGATTATATGGGGATCAAGGTGATGCCCACATATCATCCTGCATATTTACTTCGAAATCCAGGTAAAAAACGGGATGTCTGGGAAGATATGCAGAAGCTGATGAAAGCGTTGGAAGCATTATGAGAATGCATGTAAATCCGTTAAAATGCATAATCAATCAGGTACATAACAAATCTTTTCCATTTTGTTTGGGATCGAACAGGGTGAAGATTATACGGTTTGTTATACCCGCCTTGTTGTTGTCCTTATTCTGTTTTTTCGGAAATGTTTTGGCCGCTGAAAACGAGATCTATATTATTAAAATATCGGGTTCCATCAACCCGGCGGTGGCTGATTTCGTGAAAAAGGGAATTGTCAAGGCTTCTGCGGATGGAGTTGCATGCATCATTGTCCAAATCGATACCCCCGGTGGTCTTGCCGAGTCGATGCGTGAAATTGTTATGGCAATTTTTGCCAGTAAAGTTCCGGTGATATCGTATGTCGCCCCAAGCGGCGCCAGGGCAGCTTCGGCGGGCGTTATGATTACCATCGCAGCAGACATTGCTGCAATGGCGCCGGGGACAAATATCGGCGCTGCACATCCGGTGGGGGTCGGCGGCAAAGAAATCGGCGGGACCATGTCCGAAAAGGTGGTCAATGACATGGTTGCCTATGTAAAGAGTATTGCAAAAAAAAGGAAGAAAAATGCGGAGTGGGCTGAAAAAGCCGTCCGCAAAAGCATTTCCGTGACCGAAACCGAAGCCCTTAAGGATAATGTCATCGATATTGTGGCAAAGGATCTGGATGATCTGATACGTCAGATTAACGGCCGAAAGATCGAAGACAAAGGGGTATTAAAACTCGACAACGTTAAAAAGACAGTCCTCGAAGAGAGTTTAAGAACCAAGATTCTAAAGACCATCAGTGATCCGAATGTCGCTTATATCCTTATGATGATAGGCCTTGCCGGTCTCTATTTCGAGCTGTCGCATCCCGGTGCTGTTCTGCCGGGAGTGGTCGGCGGCATTTCGATTATTCTGGCGTTTTTCGCATTTCAGACCATACCGGTCAACTTTGCCGGATTTCTCCTGATCTTTCTGGCGATTATTTTTTTTATCATGGAGATGAAGATCGCAAGTTATGGGCTTTTGAGTATTGCCGGCATTGCCGCCCTTTTGTTGGGGTCCCTGATGTTATTTGAAAACAATGGTACGGATATGGGATTGTCGTGGAAAGTGCTCATTCCCACACTGAGTGTAATCTCGGGTTTTTTTGTGGTTATTTCAGGGCTGGTTTTTAAGTCCCAGCTGGCACAACCCCGGACAGGTGCACTGGGCCTCGTTGGAGAAATCGGGACGGTAAAAGAGGCGATTATGCCTGAAGGAAAAGTGTTCGTTCACGGCGAAATGTGGAAAGCGACTTCAAAAGATCCCATCGGCACCGGTGCCCGTGTTCGAGTTCTAAAGGTCGTTAATCTTGTATTGGAGGTGGAGCCGGAATGATAAATTCTAATACTGCACCTCAAATGACCGTAAACAAAATGGGAGAATAAAATGTATACGTTAATAACAGTACTGGTAGTGACGATCTTTTTTCTGTCCGCTGCCATACGAATTTTAAACGAGTATGAACGGGGGGTTGTTTTCAGACTGGGCCGGGTGATACAGGCAAAAGGGCCGGGACTGATCATACTGATTCCGGTTGTCGATAAAATGGTAAAAGTGAGTATGCGTCTTGTCGCCATGGACGTTGACCCCCAAGACGTTATCAGTATGGACAATGTCTCTGTAAAGGTGAATGCCGTCATTTATTTCAGAGTTGTCGATCCCATAAAGGCCATCGTGGAAGTTGAGGACTACAGTTATGCCATATCCCAACTTGCCCAGACGACGTTAAGGAGCGTATGCGGTCAGGCAGAACTCGATGAACTGCTGTCAGCAAGGGAGAAAATCAATTCTCAGCTTCAGGAAATTCTCGATTTGCATACGGATCCATGGGGTATTAAGGTTGCAACGGTGGAGCTTAAGCATATTGACCTGCCCCAGGAGATGCAGCGTTCCATGGCCAAGCAGGCCGAGGCGGAGAGAGAACGGCGGGCCAAGATAATAAACGCTGATGGTGAGTTCCAGGCTGCAACAAAGCTGGCTGAAGCGGCAGAGATTATTGGTGAGCATCCCATGGCATTACAGCTAAGATATCTCCAGACAATGCGCGAGATGTCCGCCGAGCAGAATACCACCACCATTTTTCCGTTCCCCATCGATCTTTTCCAACCGTTTCTAAAACTTATTGATAAGGGAAAAAAGGAAGGAGACAAATAGCTGTCATCTATTTATTGACATCATTGGAAAAAATTGTTTAATTAAATTCTCTTTGATATAATATCTTGAAACTTTTACCCTTTAAACAGGTTCAAAACACACTCAAATTGCCGATCAGCGGGGGTTATGCAGCCTCCGCTTGTGCTTTTAAAAGTTAAAAAAGGAGATTTCCAGCGTATGGGCGAGAAAACAAAAGAAGTCAAAGAAAAACCACTCGAAAAAATGACGGCCACAGAATTGCGGGAGGTGGGTAAACAACTCCCTGAAATTACAGGCGTCCACGGCATGAATAAACCCGAACTCATCAGCGCCATAAAAAAGGCAAGAGGGATTGAGGAAGACACGAAGAAAACGTCGTCTGCCTCTGTCCGGGAAATCAAGAATAAGATTAAAAAATTAAGAGGCAAACGCATGGCTGCCCTGGAGGGCAATGATAATAAAATGGCCAAAATTTACAGACGCCGCATTACACGGCTAAAGAAAAGGACACGCAGAGCAGCCTAACCGGTGGTCGGTAAACGGCGAGCAAGAGTGATAAAAGCCATTGAAGCATAACCCATAAAATCATGATCGATCCGTCGTCATTGGCCTTTGATATTGATGGTGTTTTTGCAGATACCATGACGTTGTTCCTGGATATAGCGCGGGAAGAATATAACATAGACCGTGTCAAATACGAAGATATTACCTCCTATACCCTGGAAGAATGTATCGATATGGAGCCGGATCTTATCGGCACCATAATCGGCAAGATAATGGATGGAAGTCATAAAGCGCCGTTAAAACCGATAGCGGGCGCCACCGACGTCTTAACCCGGTTGGGCCGGCTTTACAGCCCGATTCTGTTTGTAACAGCCCGGACGTATGAGGTGCCCATCTTTGACTGGATACAAAGTGTACTGCCTTGTGATCCAGGTTCCATAGAAGTTATTGCAACCGGTTCGTTTGAAGCCAAAGCAGATGTCCTTTCAAATAAAGATATCGCTTATTTTGTGGAAGACAGACTTGAAACATGTTTTCCCCTTCAGGAGGCGGGTGTAACACCCGTTCTTTTCAAGCAGCCCTGGAACAGAAAAAGTCATCCCTTTATGGAAGTCGGCACCTGGAAAGAACTCGAGTCGCTGATTGAATTTTGATGATTTCATCTTCTCTGAAAAATCAAATCCGCTCCTTTATCGATGCCCTTTCCTCTGAAAAGGGGTATTCTGCAAATACATGTCGCGCTTATTCGCACGACCTATATGAATTTGCATCTTTTATTTGTGAAGGCCGCTTTTCAAAAAAAAAGAATCAAAAGGATGCCGATACCTTTGGTGCCCATCAGGTCGACAGCCTGATGATAAGAGGGTATCTGGGGTTTTTGCACAAGAAGAATCAAAAGGTTACCATAGCAAGAAAGCTCTCGGCGGTTCGTTCGTTTTTTCGATACCTTGTCAAGCATGGGGTTATACTGGATAACCCTCTGGATCTGATTTTGACGCTGAAACAGAAAAAGACGATTCCTGTATACCTTCCTGTGGACGATATCTTCAGGCTGCTCGATTCAATAAAGACCGATACACTGGCGGGGACGAGGAACCTTGCCATTTTTGAAACACTCTATTCGAGCGGGATACGCATTTCCGAACTGACCGGCCTGAATGTATACAATGTGGATTTTGAAAATTGTTTAATCCGTGTGCTCGGAAAAGGTGACCAGGAGCGGATTGTACCTGTGGGAAAGAAGGCTTTAAATGCTATTGGCGATTATAGAAAGCGATTACACCTGGAAAAGAGTATAGGGACCGAAGAAAATTCGCCGCTCTTTTTAAACAAGAACAACGGGCGCCTTACCTCCCGGTCCATCGCCCGCATTCTTAATAAAATATCGAAAGAATGCGGCCTTTTGATACCGGTTTCGCCCCATGCCCTGCGCCATACGTTTGCCACCCACATGCTCGATGCCGGAGCGGATTTGAGAGTGGTTCAGGAGCTTTTGGGTCACAAAAGCCTTTCCACGACACAGAAATATACACACGTGAGTATGGACAGGTTGATGGAGACGTATGACAAGGCGCATCCAAGACGATAAGGAAGATAGGAAAACGATGAAATTCCATGGTACAACAATTCTAGCTGTTAGACACAGGGGCAACATCGCTGTGGGCGGTGACGGCCAGGTTACATTAAATAATATCATCATAAAGCACAAAGCAAAAAAAGTCAGGAGAATTTATAACGACAAGATCATCGTCGGATTTGCAGGTGCTACTGCCGATGCTTTGAACCTGTCAGAACGCCTGGAGAAGAAACTCGAGCGCTACAATGGTAATCTGACACGCAGTGCCGTTGAACTGGCCCGGGACTGGCGAACCGACAAGTATTTGAGACGTCTGGAAGCAATTATGATTGCCGTGGATGAAAAAAACATGTTTGTTGTCTCAGGAAACGGGGATGTAATCGAACCTGACGAGGGTGTCATGGGTATTGGATCCGGAGGCGCCGGCGCCCAGGCGGCGGCAACAGCCCTGATAAAACATGCTGATATGGATGCCGCGGATATTGTGAAAGAAGCAATGAAAATTGCCGGGTCCATATGCGTATTCACCAATGATGCGATCACCATTGAAGAATTGTAACCTGAATCTTGCACATGAAAGCCTTTGGTTTGTGGGAAATTCAGGTATTAACACTCACCGATAAGCGAAATTAAAAAAAATGAGCAGTCTAAAACCAATCGAAATTGTAAAAGAACTTGATAAGTACATTATTGGCCAGCACAAAGCAAAGCGATCTGTTGCCATTGCTTTAAGAAACCGGTGGCGCAGACAGCAGGTTGAAGCAGATCTCCGTGATGAGATCGCACCCAAAAATATCATACTTATCGGCCCCACAGGAGTGGGGAAAACCGAGATCGCCAGAAGACTCTCGAATCTTACGGACTCGCCGTTCAATAAGGTGGAGGCCTCCAAGTTTACGGAGGTCGGTTACGTGGGGCGGGATGTTGAGTCAATGGTAAGGGATTTACTCGAGCTTACGGTAAATATGCTTAAATCCAGAGAACAGGAAGCCGTCAAGAAAAAAGCGCGGCAAATCGCTGAAGAGAGAATGCTAGATCTTCTTTTGCCAAAATCTGAAATGCAGACGGATCGGAGCCCCGGAGATGAAAAAGGGACACAGCCTGAACATTTAACATACAACGGTGACGGGTCTTCTTCCACAAGGGAAAAGCTTCGAAAAATGCTCCGTGACGGGAAGCTCGATAACCGGTATGTCGACCTTGACGTTTCGGAACGGACTATGCCGGTTGTGGAAATTTTTTCCAACGTCGGTATGGAAGAGATGGGCTTTAACTTTAAAGACATGATGGGGAGTCTTTTGCCCAAAAATACAAAACGACGGAAAGTAAAAGTAGATGAAGCCTTTGAAAGGCTGTCGGCTGAAGAAGCCCAGAACCTCGTGGATATGGACAAAGTGGTGGAAGCAGCCATTAAAAAAGTCGAACAGTCGGGGATAATCTTTCTCGACGAGATTGACAAAATTGCCAGCAAGAACGGCACCCAGGGCCCTGACGTGTCCAGAGAAGGCGTTCAGAGAGATCTCCTTCCCATCGTTGAAGGGAGTACGGTTACGACAAAATACGGTCCTATCAGGACGGATAATATTCTTTTTATCGCCGCCGGCGCTTTTCACACCGTCAAACCCTCGGATTTGATCCCGGAGCTGCAAGGCCGCTTTCCCATTAGGGTTGAATTGGATGCCCTCGGTCGGAAAGAGTTTGTAAGAATACTGACCGAACCGAAAAATGCGCTTCTTCTTCAATATCTGGCATTGATAAAGACCGAAGGTGTTGATGTGGTTTTTGAGGATGAAGCTGTGGAAGAAATAGCGATGATTGCTGAAGAGGTTAACAACCTCACCGAAAACATCGGGGCAAGGAGGCTCCATACGGTTATGGAGTGTTTGCTGGAAGACATTCTTTTTGATGCACCGGATATGGATGAAAAGCGCATCGTTATTGATAAAAAATATGTGGAAGACAAACTAAAGGATATCAAAGAAGACGAGGATTTAAGCCGGTATATTTTGTAACCCTAAACTTTTGTTTAATTAGGGTGTAACCCATGTTTTGCACCCTTGAAAGCCATGGTTGCAATGGGGCTGGTTTTTAAATATCTCCATCTGCAGAAGATGGAGATATCCTTTGCAAAAATAATCCCGAAACAAAATCAGAGGACCCTTGAAAACCGAATTGTTCCAATAGGATATCGGTGATTTTTTAGTCAATTAGATTGAGTATTAAGGTGTTAAAATGAAAGAAGATATCATGACCCGGGCAGATGAGGTTATTGCTAAAACCTACAAAAGATTTCCAATCGTAATCACCAAAGGCAGTGGATGTAATCTCTGGGATACAAAAGGAAAACAATATACGGATTTTGTTTCAGGAATTGCGGTTTGCAACCTGGGCCATGCACATCCGAGAGTTTCTAAAGCGCTTGCAAAGCAGGCGGATACCCTTTTGCATGTGTCGAATCTTTACTATACGGAGCCCCAGGTACAACTGGCATCATGGCTTACACAAAACAGTTTTGCCGACCGGGTTTTCTTTTGCAACAGCGGTGCTGAAGCCAATGAGGCGGCCATAAAGCTTGCCCGAAAGTATTTCAAAGAAAAGGGTGAAAGCGAACGTTTCAGAATCGTCACCATGGAGCGGTCTTTTCATGGACGGACCATGGCCACACTCTCTGCAACCGGGCAGGATAAGATAAAAAAAGGATTCGAACCCATTCTTGAGGGATTCGACCATGTTCCGTTTAATGACATGGATGCCTTGCATAACAAAATCGGCCCGGATACATGTGCTGTTTTGGTAGAGCCGATCCAGGGTGAAGGCGGGGTGCGCTGTCCCGAGGATGGGTATCTCAAGGCGGTCAGGCGGGTATGCGACGAAGCCGGTGTTCTTTTAATTTTTGATGAGATACAGACCGGAATCGGACGCACAGGAAAGCTTTTTGCTTATGAACATTATGGAATTGAACCGGATATAATGACATTGGCGAAAGCCCTTGCCAACGGATTGCCCATCGGTGCCATGCTTGCCAAAGAAGACGTGGCGGATGCATTCGGACCGGGTGCCCATGCATCGACATTCGGCGGCACTCCCATTATCACAGCAGCTTCACTTGAAGTGCTTAAAGTGCTTTCAGAAGAGAATATCATAGAGCATTGCTCAACTGTCGGCGCCTATTTTGAAGAACGGCTTTTATGGCTGAAAAAAAGGCATAAATCGATTGTGGATGTTCGTGGCAAAGGGCTGCTTGTGGGGATGAAGATCGAAATGGAAGGGGCGCCCATCGTCAATGCATGCCTGGAGAAAGGGTTTTTGATAAACTGTATCCAGGAGAATGTCTTGCGTTTTATTCCGCCCCTTACCATTGAAAAGAACGAAATAGACGCGCTCGTGGCATGCCTGGATGAGATTTTGGATTGAAGATCTTCAATCACCAGGTGAGATATAAATAAACGTTCTTTGTTTGTCTTAAAAAGAGGTGTCTATGTCTGAAAAACTCTGGACCGGGAGATTCACTGAAAAAACAGATAGACTTGTGGAAGACTTTACGTCTTCCATCGATATAGATAAACGTCTTTATTCTTACGATATTGAAGGGAGTATCGCCCACTGCCGTATGCTTGCAAAAGTGTCTATTATTTCCGAGGAGGACGCCGCAACGTTGATCGAAGGGCTTGGTTTGATAAAAAGGGAGATCGACCGGGGAGAGTTCCAATTTGACAACAGCCTGGAGGATATCCATATGCATATTGAGACCCGGCTCATGGAAAAAGTCGGGAAAGTTTCCCAGAAGCTCCATACTGCAAGGAGCCGGAATGATCAGGTGGCTCTGGATGTGAGGATGTATCTGAGGGATGAGACTTCAAATACCGTAAAGCGACTGGTTATGCTCAAAAAGGTTTTGGTGGATCTTGCTAAAATCAACATCAAGGTTGTCCTCCCCGGCTATACGCACCTCCAGCGGGCTCAGCCGATTCTTTTATCCCATTATTTTATGGCGTATTATGAAATGTTTTCAAGGGATGTCGAAAGGTTCGATGATTGTTTAAAACGGATAAACGTGATGCCCCTGGGGAGTGCCGCCCTTGCCGGAACCACATATCCCATAGACCGGGCGTATACGGCAAGTCTTCTCGATTTCCCAAAAATATCGGCCAACAGCATCGATGCGGTGTCAGACAGAGATTTTATCATTGAATTTATATCGGCCGCAAGCATCTGTATGGTTCATTTAAGCCGAATATCGGAAGAGCTTATTTTGTGGTCCTCATCGGAATTCGGTTTTATTGAACTTCCGGATTCTTTTGCCACCGGCAGCAGTATAATGCCCCAGAAGAAGAACCCCGATGTGCCTGAACTGGTTCGCGGTAAGACAGGACGCGTTTTTGGAGATCTGGTTTCCCTGTTGACGATTATGAAATCTCTGCCGTTGTCGTATAACCGGGACATGCAGGAAGATAAAGACGTCTTGTTCGGAACCGTGGATATTTTAAAACAATGTATCGAGATTTATATAAAAATGCTTCCGAAAGTAAAGATTAACACGGAAGCAATGAGCACGGCGGCAACCCGGGGGTTTTTGAATGCAACAGATATGGCGGATTATCTTGTAAGCACCGGCATGCCGTTTCGCCAGGCCCATGGCTGTGTCGGTGAGGCGGTTGCGTATGCCTTGAATAAAAAAAAGGAACTTCATGAACTGACCCTTGAAGAATTGCAATCCTTTTCATCCCGTATTAAAAAAGACGTATTCAAAATCTTAACCACGGATCAGATGATAAACCGGAGAAAATCCCCGGGAGGGACGGCGTTAGAAACCGTAAGCGCTGCCATAAAGGAGGCGGAAGAAGAACTTGCTTCAAGAAAAATAAAAGGTTGATGATTTTTATGGGTTTATTTTGCCCTGAAAAACCTGGTCCTCTGGGCCAGGTCAGAGTTCTCTGGCTCTGCCTAAAAAATTGCTGCAAGAGTTTGAAGTGAACTAAAGTTTGAAGTGAGCTAAAGTTAAGGAATTCTACCAATTATATAAAATCAGCGGAGCGACACGCGGCGCAAGCGCCTGCGCTGCGCGAGCGACTCCATAACTTTAGGCATTTTAGATCACTTTAGATCACTTTTAACTTGTTTGGCTTTCAGGGAAACAGCCCCTTCCAGGGGTAACCCAAAGCCGGGCTCTCCGGACCCGGATATTTACTTGAGTGATGATGACCAAGATGTTTAAAAAAAATCTTATTTTAATATGTTCTGTTGTTGTTCTGCTGGCCTTTTTTCTTTCGGGGTGCGGCAAGAAGGGGCCCCCCAGGCCGCCTGTAAAAGAAACGGTGGATCAGAATATTAAAGGGGATAGTTCCGTGAAAAGTCTATATGTTGTGTAATATTGCCTCTTAATGTGCTAAATGTAATCGTTTTGCATTTTAGTTTCACGTCTTACAAATTTTTCTATGTTGATAAGCAAAAAAGGATTTTATGCATCATTTTATCTATCGGAACAACGAGTTGTATTGTGAAGATGTTCCAGTCCGGACCATTGCCGAAAATGTCGGGACGCCCTTTTATTTGTACAGTCATGGGACGCTAAAGCGCCATTTTTTAGTTTTTAATGAGGCCTTTGAAGGTCTGGATAGACTTGTATGCTATTCAGCAAAGGCCAATACGAATCAGGCGGTTTTGAAGCTGTTTGAAACCCTTGGCAGCGGACTCGATATTGTTTCAGGGGGAGAACTGTATCGGGGGTTAAAGGCTGGTTTTTCTCCTGACCGAATGGTCTATTCAGGTGTGGGAAAGCGAATGGATGAGATCGACTATGCCCTTGAAGCGGGGATCCTGATGTTTAATGTAGAATCCCTTGAAGAACTCCATCTCATAAATAAAAGGGCGGGTCTTTTAAACCGAAAAGCACCTGTGGCCATTCGGGTGAACCCTGACGTCGATCCCAATACACATCCGTATATTTCAACCGGCCTGGAAAAAAATAAGTTCGGTATCGATACTAAAACTGCCATTGAAGGGTATAAAGTTGCAAGCGGACTCGACAATATCGATGTGGTGGGTATCGACTGTCATATTGGGTCACAGATAACCGAAGCAAAACCTTTTATTGAAGCACTGGAAAGCATAAAGCGCTTAATCGATGAACTGCGCCATATGAGAATCGAAATCAGATATCTGGATATGGGGGGCGGTCTCGGAATAACCTATGACGATGAGTCACCCCCCCATCCCCGTGAATATGCCCGGGCGATCGTCGACTCACTTAAAGGCGTCCATCTAAAACTTATCTTAGAACCCGGCAGGGTTATCGTTGGAAATGCCGGAATACTGGTGACCCAGGTTCTTTTCAGAAAATCGGGTAGAGTCAAAGAGTTTGTGATTGCCGATGCCGGAATGAACGATCTGATGCGCCCCACATTGTACAAAGCTTTTCATGCCATTGAACCGGTTGTGTGCGCTGAAGACGACCCGATAACGGCAGATGTCGTGGGCCCCATTTGCGAGAGCGGGGATTTTCTGGCCCTGGACCGAAAAATTCAAAATGTAAAAAAAGGCGATCTTCTTGCAGTGATGAGTGCCGGGGCTTATGGATTTGCCATGAGTTCCAACTACTGCTCCAGGCCAAGGGTGGCTGAAGTCATGGTAAAGGGCGACAGTTTTCATGTGGTAAGGAAACGGGAGAGTTATCAGGACCTGGTGGCCTGCGAATCGATTCCGCCGTTCTTTGAGTGAGCTAAAATTAGAAAGTGCCTAAAATGAGCTAAAGTTGAGGAACGCGCTTTCAGCGCGATTAATTATAATTAAAATTGATAGAATACCTTAACTTTAGGCACGTTAGATCACTTCAAACTTTAGGCACTATAGTAAAGGTTTGTCGAGTATCTAATTTGCTTATCAGCAACTGTATAAACCGGGTTTGAGAGTTATGGAAAAAATAGAATTTTATAAGATGAGCGGCAGCGGCAACGACTTTATCATCATCGACAACCGGGATAAAATTGTTGATGAAAACGATCTTTTAAATTTTATTGTCAAGATATGTCGTAGGAGAATGTCCGTAGGGGCCGACGGATTCATCCTTGTGGAGAACACTGAGGGTGCGGACTTCAAATGGCGATTTTTTAACTCCGATGGCAGTGTTCCGGAGATGTGCGGAAACGGTGCACGGTGTGTTGCGCGTTTTGCATATTTAAACGGTATTGCCGGACCTAAGATGTCATTTGAGACCGGGGCCGGAATCGTTGAAGCCGAGGTTGCCGGCGAGAGCGTTAAAATAAAAATGACGGATCCGTCGGATCCCAAAACGGATTATACCCTCGAACTTAAAGACCGTTCAATTTTAGTCTCCAGCATCAACACGGGCGTACCCCATGTCGTGATGGTTACAGACACCATTGAGGATGTCGAGGTTGTTAAAATGGGACGGGAGATTCGGTTCCACGATATGTTTGCTCCGGCCGGCACCAATGTTAATTTCATCTGTCCCATAAAAGATAATACCATTGCAATCCGAACGTACGAGCGTGGCGTCGAGGATGAAACATTGGCCTGCGGAACCGGGGCCGTTGCGGGTGCGCTCATCATTGCTCGCAAGATGAAGATCGACCCTCCGATCAATGTTTTGACCCGGAGCGGTGCTAATCTCAGGATCTATTACAAAGAAAAAAATGCCGGATATCAGGACATTTATCTTGAAGGGGATGCCCGGGTCATTTACAGGGCAGAACTCTTTAAAGATGCATGGAAAGACAATTCCTGATTTTCAAGGGGCGGACTTCCGGCATAATATTTCTCCCGGTTTGTTTACGATCAATCAGGATTGAACAATGGGCGTTCATACAGCATACATTGGGGCCGGTTCCAACATCGGAGATAAATTGTTGAATTGCAAAAACGGAATCTCCGCCCTGACAAATACCCAGGATGCAGCGGTAAAGGCGTGGTCTCGGTTCTACAAAACCGAGCCTGTGGATTACAAAAACCAGGATTGGTTTATAAATGTCGTGGTCAAGGTTGAGACCCCCCTTGCCCCTTTTGAGCTGTTAAAAACAATTAAATCCATAGAAAAAGATGCCGGACGTATGGACGGTTCCTTAAGATTCGGTCCCAGGATCCTCGATTTGGACATCATTTTGTACGATGATTTGGTGGCGAATTCATCCGAACTGATCGTTCCCCATCCAAGAATGCACAAAAGACGTTTTGTATTAAGACCAATCTGTGATATAGATCCAACGATTGTTCATCCTGTTTTAAAAAAAGAGATGCAAGCGTTGCTGGATGTCATTGATGAGAACGAGCAAAGGATTGTTGAGTATCGATGCGATTATTAATCCTAATGGGTATTGTATATCTTTGTTACAGGTTTCTGAAATCCTGGATACTTAAAGAGCAATCGTCGAACAAAACAGTATCGGGTAAAAAAGCAGGCGAGATCGATGACGTTATGGTTAAAGACCCCCATTGCGGCGTATATTTCACCCAAAGAGACGGCGTAGAATTAAAAATCAACGGACAGGATCTATATTTTTGCAGCAAAGAATGCAGGGATCATTTTGTGGAAAATCATTCAAAAAAATAGGATGAAACACAGATAAGCCGGAACCGAAATTTATTTTTGTCACAAAGAAACAAAGGCACAAAGAATATACTTTTTCTTTTTTCGTGTCTTGTTGCCTTAGTGGCAAGTGAAAAGGTTTTACCACCCAATACAACAAGACTAAAAAATAAAAAATCAACATATCGCACAGGAGGTTTTTTTACATGAAATTTTTTATCGACACCGCAAATATCGACGAAATTAAGGAAGCTAACAGCATGGGGATGGTTGACGGCGTTACAACCAATCCGAGTCTGATTGCCAAAGAGGGCCGGGACTTTAAAGAGATTATTAAAGAGATCTGCGAAATAGTGAACGGCCCCATCAGCGCTGAGGTTATCAGCATCAATTTCGAAGGTATGGTTAAAGAGGCCCGTGAACTCTCAAAAATACATGATAATATCGTGGTCAAGATTCCCTTGCTGGTGGACGGGTTAAAGGCGACACGAATACTTGCCGAAGAAGGGATCAAGACAAATGTAACACTGGTCTTTTCGCCGTTGCAAGCGCTTATGGCGGCAAAAGCCGGGGCGACTTATGTAAGCCCCTTCATCGGTCGTCTGGATGACATATCCCAGGAAGGCCTTCTGCTGGTGGAGCAGATTGTTGAGATTTACAGTAACTACGCATTTGATACTGAAATCATCGTGGCAAGTATTCGCAATCCGCTGCATGTACTGGAGTCAGCGTTAATGGGCGCCGACATCGCCACCATTCCCTTTAGTGTCCTCGGCAAATTGGCGGCCCATCCCTTGACCGATAAAGGCCTCAAGGCATTTCTGGATGACTGGAACCAGGCAAAAAAATAGATTAAAGAAAAAAAGTGATACCATGTTTCAACGGGGAGAAATCAAAAATATACTGAGCCATCCCAACAGTTTGACCTTGTTTCGGGTTGCTGCCGTGCCGGTCATTGTGGTTCTGCTCATGTTTCCCAGTAGACTCTGCTCATTTTTTTCCGCACTGGTTTTCAGTGCAGCGGCCATAACCGATTTTCTGGACGGCTTTTTTGCAAGGAAAAGAGGACTGGTATCCAACTTCGGCAAGGTAATGGACCCCATTGCCGACAAGGTTTTGATGTCCACGTCTTTCATCATGCTGGCCTCTCTCGGTTGGATTCCGGCCTGGATTGTTTGCATTATTATCGGACGGGAGATTGCCGTAACCGGTTTGAGAAATATTATCGCTCAAAAGGGTAAAGATTTATCCGCATCCAGCCTCGGAAAATATAAAACCGGATTTCAAATCGCGTCTATTATTCCACTGATGATACATTATCCATATTTTACCGTCGATTTTCATGCAATCGGGCTCATATTTTTATGGATTGCTTTGATATTAACGGTCTGGTCGGGTGCGAATTACTTTATTAAGTTCAGAGGCCTTTTCAAACTGTAAAAATTTTCTATTGACAAAATCGGATAATTTATTTATGAAAACAGGGCTATTGAGCGGGAATAACTCAGTGGTAGAGTGCGACCTTGCCAAGGTCGAAGTCGCGGGTTCAAATCCCGTTTCCCGCTCCATTTTTTTTGGGGGGACGTGAAAACTGACAATTATCCGGGTTTAAAGGCGGCATAGCCAAGTGGTAAGGCAGCGGTCTGCAAAACCGCTATTCACCAGTTCGAATCTGGTTGCCGCCTCCAAAAATATCAAGAGGTTATGGTTCATGCCATAACCTCTTTTTTTGTTTCTGCTACCATTCTGCTACCATCTTGATCAAAAATGGCATTTCCGAGCCTATTTGCGGCCTCTCTGTTTACATCTTTCATTAGGTGACCATATGTATCCATTGTTGTCTTAATTGAAGAGTGCCCCATCTGTTTTTGGATATATTTGATGTTTTCCCCCAGATCTATTAAAAGGCTTGCATATGTATGTCGTAAATCATGGAAACGGATTTTATTAGTTTTTGCCTTTTTCAGAGTAGGCAAGAATTTTCTATTATACATATTTAATGCAGACATGGGCTTGCTATTTTCATTTGGGAATATGAGGTCAAGGTCATTAGCAGGGCAGGCAATTTTCCATTCTTTAAACTGTTTCATCATTTGAGGGGGTACATCAACCTTGCGTTTAGAGGTTTTGGTTTTAGGGTCATAAAACCGAAAATGATTATATGTTCGGTTTACATGAATTTGCTTGTTAAACCAGTCAATGTCGGTCCATTTAAGACCCAATAATTCACCTTGTCTTAATCCGGTTGTAACGGCGGCCATGAATAGGGTTTTATGCTTCATGTCCGGGCCGGCATTAATGAAGGATATAATTTCAGGCGGTGTTAAAATACTAAACTCCTCATTGTCATCATGCTTACTCTGTCCTTTGGGCTTTTCCGCATCCCTGACCGGGTTATAATCGATATATCGTTTTCGAACAGCATAAGTCATGATGGCGCCCAGATTGATTAATATCTTTTTCAAGGTTGGAATCGTCATGCCGTTATCAAGGCAATGAGATATGAATTTTTCGACTTTGTCATAATTAATTCTGTTAATTCTGTAACCATCATAAAACGGTTTCAGGTGATTTTCTAAATGGCCTTTATATTGCTTATATGTGCTATGACGTATGTTCGGCTTTTTAGACTTCAGCCACATTTCAGCAACTCCTGAAAAAGTTGGTAAGTGTTTTTGAGGGATATAGATTCCCTTATCAATTTTTTCCTCAATATCCCTTAACACCTTTTTGGCATCACCTTTTGTTGTACCCTTTGGCAAGGTTTTCCATCTGCGTTTTCCCTGGTTGTCATAAAAGTCTATGACATACCGGTTACGCCTTTTTGCAATGCAAGCCATGATATTACCCTCTTTTACTCTTTTTAAGATATTCAGTTATTGCCCTTATAATAAGCTCTTTCAATGAAATGCCCATAAGAGCAGCTTCAGCCTTTGCCTTTCTGTGAAGGTCCCCTGGAAAGTCTTTGATGTTTAGTATTGCCATTCTTGTTGCCACCCCCTTTCCTCTTTTTCCTATCAATATAGTCACAATAGGAATAGATGTCAACCCATATCAGCAAATCATTTTATGTTTTCTCAAATAAATTTGACAAAAAATCATGCATCAAGTAAAAGGTTTTAGTATTTTCAATATAATATGCAACTTTAAATAGAGAGGTTGCCATGTGATGACCATCAAGACCCCATTTCTCACATATAGAGGTGGGGTTTTGTGTTTTTTTGTGACCGTTCATTTAACGGTCGGTTTATGAACAGAAAGAACTTGAAAAAATTTGAAATCCAAAACCTAACAAAACCTAAGTTTGAAAATGTGTTTATATGTGGTGATTTGTAGAGATTTAACAACCTCAAGGACACAACAAAAAAAGCTGGAATTTCATGCTATTATGCCAGAAAGATAGTGGCCGATAGTGTCATTAATAATATAACATTCAGGAAGCCATTTAGAGATCGGCGAAGGCCGCTGGTATACCGTATCAATATGCGAAAGAACTACATACCAAAACATGCTAATATAGCGTATCAAAACTATGGGACTAACCCTCCGGCAATAAGAGAACGTTAAATATAGAGGCTCCCACAAGGCTGAATCTTTGTGAGACGTACGGAATCAAGGCATTACCGATGTCGAGGGGGGGGGGTACTACCAGACACGGGACTCCTAAGGGTGGGTCCCATATCAGGATAGCTCGCAACACACAAAGGGTAAAATTTCAAGATTGTCCATAATTGTCACTCATAGTCACACATAAAGAGCTTGCCATAACGCAACAAAATGCAACTATAGGGTTTGCACACAGGGAAAATACACCTGAATTAAAAATGCATCAAAGCGCATCTATTGAATATAATGAAAACCTAACAAAACCGAACTATAAAGGAACGTGGCATTGAATAAAATGAATAACATATGAATAAAAATGCATGACGCATGAATCAAATAACGATGGGGCAAAACGGAACTATAGGAAAATGCACAATAGCACAGGCCAGGAATAGGTATCCAGGCCACACGCACACGGCTAAAAGGAGTCTCTTTACGGTGGGCCGGGGGGTGGTAACGGGCACTACCCCTTTGTATATATGCAATATCGACATACACATTACAGACAGTTTTTAAGGTCTCTTTTAGACTCATTTTAAGGTGTTTCGTGGGTGCTTTGTTTTCAGCCATATGCCTGATTGTGGGTAGTAGCTACCACCTTTTTATCAATAATGTTATGGTATTATACCGAACCACAGGAGAGACGTCCTGTTGTCGTAATATTCGGGTAAAATGGCCATGTTTGATAGACAATCTATCAAAAATCTGTTTGCGAATTAGCAATAGATAGAACTACCCTTAACACTATGATTTCAAAGGATAAACGATAATTATAAGGGGTTAAATACTTAAGATTTTGAGACAAGGTTATGATTAGATTTTGGTTGAATAAATAGGGTTATAGGCACAGAGACAATATGATATCTGTATATCAATTGTTATTGTGAATGGTGTTGAGATTGGCAAGATATGTCAAAGGGCATAACTGAGATAATATGATATAAATTCTATAATTCACTATGCGTCATAAGCGTCAATGAATGTACGTTTTTGCTCATTTTTTTAGGTCGCATAATGCTAATTCGGGTAAGCAAGTATGACATTTCACACACCTACAATCGGAATCCTTGCTTTCGGCTCTCTCATCTGGAAGTCGGGTGCGGAGATTGACAAGAAAATTGAACGGCGCGTGCCTCAGAAGACACCCTTTCCTGTCGAGTTCGCTTGGTATAGCGGAGCTACGAGAGGCGGTGCGCCAACACTTGTTCGCGTTACGAAAGGCGGTGCACGCGTCGATGGACAGATCTTAATCTTGAAGCAAGATGTGACTAAAGAAGAGGCTACCGACATGCTCTGGCGTCGCGAAACCGGAAATGAGAGCACAAACAAAAGCTATCCTGCCCTGAAAACTTCACGTGCCGTGCGCGTAAGAACCCTTAGCCAGTTCGCAAAGCTAAATATTGTGATCTACACAGATTTTTATGCCAAGAGTAAAAAACGGAATCCGAAAGCTCGGAATCTTGCGCGTCAGGCGATCAAGAGCGTCGCGAAGGCAAAAGAAGGGAAAGATGGAATCTCATATCTCATCAAAGTCAAGAAAGCAGGAGTAAAGACACCTTTAATGAGCGAGTTTGAAAAGGAGGTCCTTAAACAGACTGGTACGGAATCTTTGGAAGAGGCATTGGCCGCCCAGAAGACACGAAACAACAAGAATTGAAGCTAATCAAAAAAAGCGCTCAATGCCGCAAAAAACCAGCATAAACCGCTTTACTGGTCGGGTATTCACCTTATTCTTCGCCCTCTTGGAAAGCCTTTAAAACCATTCTGTATATCATTACAATTTACATGATAAACAGAACTTTGTAATTACTGGTTGCCTTGGTAATGAATATGAAAGAAAGCCCTATAATCGAAGCTGCATTGGAAAATGCAGAAGCGTTAATTGATGCCGTAACAGACAACGAGATACTAAAAAGTATTCCAGTTGTTGGAACTGCACTTAAAGTCATCAAAGGTGCCGGGGATATACGTGATAGGCTTTTCGCCGCAAAAATAATGACATTTCTTAATGCGCTCGAAAACGTGGCCCCTGACTTAAAAGAAAAAATACGCCAACGAGTTTCTGAAAATGCTGATGAATCAAGAAAAGTCGGAGAGACAGTTCTTCTTCTAATTGATAGACTGGCTGATTTAGATAAAGCAGACATAATTGCAAAGGTGTTTATTGCATATGCCTATGGTCACCTTAAGCCAGCTGAATTTCAAAGAGTCACACAAGCTGTTGATCAAGCATTCGTTTCAGACCTTTTTCTTAGAACTCACAATTTGCCAAAAAAAGGGCCGTCTCAAGAGATTTTCATGCAATCGCTATACCCATCTGGCCTCACTAAAATTGTAGGCGGTAAGACTTCTGATACAGTAGGGGAGTTTTATTTTGAAGTTTCAACCTTGGGCAACAAACTGATAGATGCCTATAATCATGGGAAAAAACTCAGCCAACAATCGGCTTCAAGGGACGACACGTAACCGCGCCTCCCCCGAGCCGGATGCGTTACAGATACCTACAATGTATCGCAGGAATTTCAAGTCTCAAATCTTTACAGAGTACCAGGATAAAATCAAGCTAAAATTCTCCCCTTTTAAAAGGCAACAGTCTCCCTATGCCGGTCCAGGCCGGTTTTGAAAAAATCTTAACGAACCAGTTTCAATCATCACAGTTTCAGGT